>ERZ761599.11-NODE-11-length-91747-cov-47.179896_pt1 | contig 91747 bp, 113 predicted proteins | sample MGYA00511878_ERZ761599 | MGnify/ENA primary metagenome ERZ761599 (study PRJEB28899, sample SAMN03785569) | bioreactor sludge metagenome | biome: EBPR Sludge; feature: EBPR Bioreactor; material: 0.22µm filtered reactor supernatant | place: Saint Lucia: Queensland...
GGCGGTCGACGGGGCGGTCCGCGGGGCGGTCGACGGGGCGGTCCGCGGGGCGGTCGACGGGGCGGTCGACGGGGCGGTCCGCGGGGCGGTCTATGGGGCGGGCGACGTGGCGGTCGACGGGGCGGTCCGCGGGGCGGTCGACGGGGCGGTCCGCGGGGCGGTCCGCGGGGACCAAAACACGATCCTACGGGCCGCAGGGTTCCTCGTCCGCTGCGCACTCCGCTGGTACGGTCTATACCGAGGCGGGTCAGTCTGGCCGTCGTGGCCCGCGTTCATTTCCTGGTTCCGCGAGGCTGGCCTTGAGATCGACTGGTCCAACTGGCTCTACGAAGAGATGGCGTGCGCTCACGGTGGGGCTCGGTTCTACCACCGTGAGTTTTGGATCGTGTGTGACCGACCCACGACCATCGGTCGCGATGATCAGAACCGGCCGCACTGCGATACTGGGCCCCAGATCGCCTGGAGCGACGGGTGGGCCGACTGGTACATCCACGGCGTGAGAGTGCCACGTCAGGTGGTCGAGGCCCCCGAGACGCTTACCGCCCAGCAGATCAAAGAAGAGACGAACGCCGAGGTGCGCCGCGTCATGCTGGGGCGCTTCGGTGAAGCTCGATATCTGACCGAGATCGGCGCCAAAAAGATCCATGAGGACGATTTTGGCGAGCTTTATCGGGCCGAACTCGAAGGCGACGAGCCGCTCGTGATGGTGCGCGTGCTCAACAGCACGCCTGAGCCCGACGGGTCGATCAAGCCGTACTGGCTCCGCGTAGATCCGACCTGCACGACCGCCCAGGAGGCCATCGCCTCTACCTGGCGATACTCTGACACGGGAGAGCGGGTGTTTCCTCGCGCCTCCGACTATCGCCCAACCATCGAAACCTGACCCAAGGATAGCATCATGGACACCGAGAACAACGACAACAACGAGACGGGCCCTGAGACCGCCGAAGAGCTCGCAAAGCGCACCCGCAAGAGCGTCCCGCTCCGGCTCTACACCGGCTCGGACGCGGCCGGGTGGAAGCCCGTCGGCCCCGAGACCTTCGAGGACGAGCGGGAGGCGTGGCGGTGGGTCCTGAAGAACGGGAAGCCCGACGTGCCCTATCAGCCCATGCGGGCCTATGGGGCGAAGAAGCTCCCGCCGCGCCAGCTCGTGGACGTCGAGGAGGGGTGATGAAGCCCCATATCCACGCCAAGCGCAGCGCGCGCAGGTGGGGCGGCGCTCCCGAGGACTACCAGCCCATCCACGACCTCATCGACTCGCCGAAGTCAGCATATTGCGACATCCGGCAGCGCGCGATTCTGCACAACTCGTTCGGCATTTACCTCGCCGAGCGGGTCTTTGGACCGACGATCACCAACTCCGACGGCAAGACCGTCAGCGTGCGCGACGTGGCCGAGCACCACGTTTTCGAGGACATGGGCCACATCCCCACGGTGGAGAAGTGGCTGAGCAAGATCCCGGTGGAGCCTTGGATGTGGGGCGCTAACCGGGGCAAGGACTACAAGGCCGAGATGGCCGAGGACAAGGACTGAATATGTCACTTTCGGAGCTGGCAGAGAAAGCGAAAGCACTTCAGGAGCACATCAAGGCCGAGGCGCGCGATGCGTTCCAGGCCGAGTTCAAAACGTTCCTCGACGCGCACCCCAACGTGCTCGGCTTCGTCTGGGAACAATACACGCCCTACTTCAACGACGGCGACCCGTGCGAGTTCGGCGTCCGCGAGATTCGCGTCATCTTCAACACCCCGGAGGCCGTCAAATGCGTCGAAGATCGGGAGCTGGATGACTGCTCGTATGATGACGAGTCAGGCGGATGCGTGTGGGGAGTGGCGCGTCTCAACCGCTTCTACGACCGCCACCTGTGCACGACCGTCGACAAGCCGCAAGGCCCGTTCCCAGCAGACAATCCCGCCATCCAGTCATTCGCTGGTGGGCTGAAAGCCGTCAGTAATGACATCTTCAAGGCTCTCGGCGAGGGCCAGGTCATCGTGACGCGCGATGGCGTTCGCGTCGACGAATACGAGCACGGCTGATGCTCCGCTTCATCCTCTGGATTCTCGCAATGCTCGGGGTGCGCGTGGTGCGCCTCCGGGTGTCGCGCCTGGCCCCAGTCGAGTGTGCGGGCCTCGACCCTCCGACGGTGACCCTCAACGCCTCGACGCGGCCGGGGGGAAATCGGATTCCCGACAGGCCGGACCGTTGCGTCTGCGAAGTGAGAAGGGCGGTGCGCTGGGGTTCGGTTCCAGTCTGCATCGTCAACCAAGCATGCCCCCTCGGGGGCCGTTCTAGGCCGCCGCGCCTCTAAGCGGTGACGCGATGCCCAAGGGCCAGGGTCGCGTGTGCAAGTGCCCAAAATCGAACCCGAGAATGACCATGTAGTGGCACCAAGGGCATTGTCCCAAAGCTCAAAAAACAATGGGGGCGCTCGGCGCCCCGCGGCCCGCGAGAGTCGCCGCCTCCTCGTGGTGCGGGCTGGGCAAGGCAAGGTGCCTTGGCAGAGAGCGACAAGACCCGAGAGAGACATGAACAAAGCAGAGTTCATCACCAAGGTGCAGGAGATGTTCAACTCCGACCTCAACAAGCCGCGCCTGTCGAAAGATGCGGTGGCTCACTTCACCGAGTGCGTGTTCGAGGCCGTCGCGACCAGCGTTCGCGGTTCGGGCGGCTTCTCCTGGCGTGGCTTCGGCACCTTCAAGACCAAGGTCCGCGCCGCGAAGAAGGGCCGCAACCCCAAGACCGGCGAGGCCATCGAGATCCCCGCGAAGAGCACCGTGACCTTCAAGCCTCACCCCGACTTCGTCTGAGAGAGCCGCCCGTGACCAGAAGCATCACCGCCCCGAAAGCCGCGTCCACGTTCCTCCTGTGGCCGGAAGAGGTCGTCATCATCGGCCTCGACACGTCCCACAGGTGCGGCGAGCACCCACTGTGGGATGAGCGCGCCTTTCGCGCCTTCAACGAGAAGTCCGTCCTCAACATGATGGTGAACCGCTCGCGTCTCGTGAGTGCCATCACGGTCGAGAAGGACGAGGCTCTGGGCTATGTGGCGGCCGATGGTCGCGGGCGCGTCATCGACGCCCGGGAGGCCAACAAGCGCCTTCGGGAGCGGGGCGAAGAGCCGTTCCGCCTCAAGGCCGAGATCGAGATGGCCGGCGACGACACGGCGAGCTTCGAGCGCATGGTCGTGAAGAACGCCTTTGTGACCCCGACCTCGGTCCTGGCCGACGCGCGCAAGGCCGTCGACATGCTCAAGGGTGGGGTGCCGATGCTGCGGGTGTGCCTCGACTTCGGCAAGAGCGAGGACACCATTCGCCTGTGGCAGCAGATTGTGGGGCTTCCTCCCGAGCTTCGCAAGCGGGTGGAGCGCGGCGTCATCACGCCGTCACAGGCAGTCAGGCTCGCGAAGGCGAACAAGGCCCAGCTCGAGGCCGCGCTTCGGGTGGCAGATCAGAGGGAGGCCGTCATGGGAGAGAGCGGGAAACCGAAGCGTCAATCTGCCCGCGAGCTCGCGAAGGCCGCCGGGAAGGTTCTGCCGCCGACACGGCGCGAGGTGAAGGCGCTGCTCGACGTGGACGAGGTGATCGTCGGCAAGGCCGAGAGGCTGGGAAAGGCCGAGCTGGCAGATGCGTTCTTCGCGGGCCTCCGGTACGGCTACGCGGGCGGTGCGCTCCCGGCGTTCATCCCGACCGAGGGCGACCCGTTGGAGTCTGCCATTCTTGAGCACGGCCTGAATGGCAAGGGGTGCGCCGTTTACTCGGTGGAGGAGGGCGTCGAGAGCATCCATGGGAGGCTCAAGGCGGCCGGCGTGGACGTGTCTCCGGCCGAGCTGTCGAAGACGCTGAAGGCGATGCACCAGGCGGGCCGGGTGGGCCGGAGCGCGCTGGGGTATCGGCTGGTGAAGGAAGGTGCGAAGTGACCGCCGAAATCCGCGACCGCCTCTTAGGGGCCTTCAAGCCCGCACCCGGCCCGCCGTGCAAGTGCAGCCGGTGCCGGGGAGTGACGCCCGGTGCATCGCGTGATGCGCGGGCGTTCGACCGAGAAGAACATGCTGCATGGTTCGCGCGGTGGAAAGTCGCGCAGAAGTGAGAGTGACATGATGAAAATCGACGAAAATCCAGACATGCTGGACATCCACACCTACATCAACCCCGAGGCATACCTCGTCTACCACTTCGCCCTTGAAGTCGGACCGCGGTTTACTCCCGAGCAGGTTGTTGCCGAGTCGCAGAAGCGGCAAGTGAAGCTCCACTCGCCGAAACGACTCCGCGATAGGTCGGTCTGCATCCACCTGAAGATGCTGGAGATGGTGGGCATGCTGGTCCGTGATGGTGACGGCTACACCGTGTCGCCTGACTCGCTGCAACTGACGCTCAACGGCCTCTGGCACGGTTGCACTGACGAGGAGCTGGCCTCTGCGCCAAAGTGGCTGCTCGACATGCTTCCGAAGGAGGAAGGGTGACATGATCGAGCAACTGAAGTGCATCGACGCCACCGGCCGAGAGCTTCGGGGCTACGTCGTCGACGATGGCGGGCGACATTGGGTGTGGGCCTACGACGAGGTTGATGCCGTGCGAGTCGTCGCTGAGGCTCACTGCGGGAGTGTCGAGGCTTACGAGAAGGACATCGGGCTGCTCTCGGACGCGAGCGTGGAGCCGCTGACGGGCGAAGCGGCCGAGAAGGCTCGGTTTGCGGACGAGGACGGGCTCGTGATGAGCATGAGCGTCCGTTTCGACGCGGAGCGGAACCGGGGCCTCATAGCCTCATCGGAGTTTTGACATGACCGAGCACAAGATAGACCTCGACCTGGTGGAGCTGCGGTGCAAGCTGCGGGGGTGGCAGTACTTGCGGCGGGAGGACGGCGCCATCTACGGCGGGTGGGGCATCGCCACGCCGGACGGCATTACCGCCGCGTCGCCCGCTTGGGAGTTCGTCTTTGAGGAGCTTGGCCGCCCCCGCCTGACCCTCGCGGAAATCGTGGCGAGCCCGCCGGAGGGGTGGCGGGTTGCCTCGCGTGGGCGAGATGTGACTGCATTCGTGTGGCGCACGAAGTACGATATGCCAGACGGCTCATTGAGCGATGGGGCCTGCGTCATCTGGCATAGTCGGGGTCACACAACTGAGGCCGTCGGTGCCCGCGAACCGAACAAGGCCGCCGCCCACCGCGCCGTGGCCGAGCTGCTCGTGCTGCTCGGGGAGGTGGAGTGATGGCGACACCAGCATGGCGGACGACATGGGAGTGCCTCGGGGTCAAGGTAGGCCGGCTCGAGCTCGAGCTCGACATCCACGATGACCAGCCTCCGAAGTGCACGCTCCGGGTCAAAGAGCCGTCGGACGAGCTGCTCAGTGACGTGACCGCGGAGGAGCTTGATGAGCTTGCAAGGGTCATCTCCGATGGTGCGGCGCTCCTTCGTGCCCGAGGGATTCAGGTGAAGCCATGACGACCACCGACACCTACCGCGCCCGCATCGTCGAGGCTCTGCGCCGCGAGGCCGACCGTATCGAGGCGGAGGGTCTGCCGGATTATTACGCCGTCAATCTCGACGGCAGTATCGAGAGCTACGCTAGTGGCGAATATGCCCGTAAAGACGCGGCCGAGAGCATTGCAATCGCCGTGGAAGACGCGGAGGGCGGGCCCGTCGACCCCGACATCGAGGACGTCCAGTGGGGCGTGATGGTGCCCATCGAGGTCTCGGAGGTCATTGCCCACGCGCGAGACCTGCGCGGCGAGACGAGCGACATCGTCGTGGAGTACGGCCTGGTCGCCGTCGATGCTGAGGTCGTGCGCGGCATCGCGTCTCAGGACTGCCCGGAGTGCGACTCGACGGTCAAAGTGCCGCCGGGCGGTGTGTGCCCGGTGTGTGCGGGCGACGAGGCCGGCGAGGCCGAAGGGGGCGAGTCGTGAAGGCCCTGACCCTATGGCGCCCCTGGCCCTACGCCATCTTCCACCTTCCCGCCGACATCGCAAAGCCCGTCGAGAACCGGACGGGGCCCCCGCCTTCGTCGCTTGTTGGTGAGCGCATCGCCATTCACGCCGGCAAGACTTGGGATGACTCTGGCAAGTGGCTCATCCAAGACCTGATGTGTGTTCACCTCGACCTCGACGAATGGCGCCTTCCCGACGAGCAGCCCGAAGGCATCATCGGCACGGTTAGGCTGCGCGGAGTGAAGCGCGGTGCTGACCATTGGACCGCCCAGCTTGTGGCGGGCGAGCTTCTTGCGAATGCGGGAAGTGGCGTCTGGTATCGCGGTCCCTACGGCTGGCTCCTCGACGACGTCCGCGCCCTGCCCGAGCCCATCCCCTGCAAGGGCCAGCGTGGCCTCTGGGACGTGCCGGAGGAGCTTGTGGGGAGGCTCGCAGCATGAAAGCCCGCCCCATCCTCTTCAAGCCCCACCTTCTCGACCTCGTCGCGGTCGGGCAGAAGACCCAGACACGCCGCGTAAGCCGCGACTGGCTCAAGCTCGCGCCCGGCGACGTGCTCTGGTGCAAGGAGAAGCTCATGCGCCAGGACGCCGAGGCGCACCATCCATGGGCGGAGTATGCCCGCGATGGCCGCTATGTCGAGCCGTCGCCTTTCCCGTGGAAGTGGCAGAAGTCCTGGCTCTCGCCGCTGCATATGCCCAAGGTCGCCGCTCGGGTGTTCCTTGAGGTGACCGAAGCGCCCTACTTGCAGACCATCTGGGGCATCAACGGCGCGGATGCGAGGGCCGAGGGCTTCGACTCTCGAGCGGCTTTCCTGGCTGCGTGGCGCAGCATTCACCCGGATGCGCGGGCGACGGATCTGGTGGTCGTGGTGAGCTTCAAGCTGCGGGGTGAGGGATGAGCATCAAGGTCAAGACGCGGACCGTCTACTTCATCATGGTCGACCACCCGAGCGGACCGAGACGAGTCGGCAACGCCTACTCGACACGCGACGAGCCCGGAGTATGCCGAATGCCGGAGGAGCGCATGAGCACCGCCGACCCCATATGCGGCGGGTGTGGCGCTCCACGCTCGGCCCACCACTTCACCATCATCCGTGCCGAGGAGTACCTCTTCTGCGACCCCCACACGAGCGACGAGTTTCGAGACCAGCCCGACCCGCACGACCTGCTCGCCATCATCGAAGAGGACCACCCCGGGGTTGTCGATGCCGCCGTGAAGCGCTGGCGCGTCGAGAACGGGCATGAGGAGGCGTCGTGACACCCGCCTTCTGCGACTCCCAAGCCATCGCCGAGCGCCTTGCTTGCAGCGCGTCCTATCTGCGGCGCATGATGGCCGAGACCCCGGCCCATGTTGCGAGGCCGTGGGTCCAGATTGGGCGCGGCACCGGCCGGCGCGCGCGGTACTCGTGGGAGATCGCCAAGGTGGACGCCTGGTGGCGGGAGGTGCATGAATGGCAACGCTTGAACGCCGCGGAGACGGCTGGCGCGTTCGGTGGCGCGACCCCGACGGGTCCCCTCGCTCTCGCCAGTGCCCCACCAAGCCCGTCGCACGGAAGGTCAAAGCCGAAGTCGAAGAGGCTGTCGCTCTCGGACGTCGCTGGGAGCCTTCTGCCCGGGTCGAGGTTCCGAAGCTCCATGACCTGATCGTCGCCTACCTCGACGACCTGTGCCGTGTGGCGCGCCAGAACACGGTCAACTCTCACCGGAGCCAGCTCGGGACCTTCCTGGCCTGGTGCCACTCCCGGGGCGTGACCGAGCCCCGTCACCTCAACCGGACGCTCCTCGAGCAGTTCGACGCTTGGCGGGCGACCGCCCCGAACCGGCGCGGGGTAGGGGCCGAAGTCTCGACGCGCCGCCTCGCACTCGGCGTGGTGCGCCGGTGGTGGGAATGGTGCGCCGACCACGACGACTACAAGGCCCACCTCGAGCGCCCGCCTCGGGTGAACATGCCGGCCCGGGTCATCGCAGAGGTCACCGCGCCCTATTGGGACGAGGTCGACAAGGTCGTGGAGCTCGCGATGGAGCGCGCGACGAAGTCGCCCACCTACGAGGCCCTTTCCCGCATCGTGATGCTACTCCGTGGGACCGGCCTGCGGATCTCCCAGGTGCTCCGGCTGCGCTGGGACGACGTCAACGCTCAGCTCGGGACCCTGCGCATCCGCTCCGAGCTCGGGAAGACCCCGGCCGAGAGGTCGGGCCGAACGCTTCCGCTGCCCCCATGGCTCATGGCGTGGCTTCTCACGCTCGAGCGACCGAGCGACCTCGTCGTGTCGGTGCCGAGCGTCCGCCGCGCAGGCGTCAAGGTCGGCGAGCGGGTGCCCTTCGTGGTGACCACGGCCTCATGGCGGGTGCGCCAGCTCTGGGAGGCGATCGGGGCGCGCCCCGAGGTCTACGAGGGTCGGCCCGACCACGCCTTCAGGAAGGCGCTCAGGACCGAGCTCCTGCACGCGCGCTGCTCGGGCGACGCGATCGAGTATTGGTGCGGCCGATCGAGCGGGACGCCGGGCCGATACACCGACCCTCGAGCCCATGACCTCGTCGAGATCGCCCGGTCGATCCCCGAGCCCGCTTGTGTCCGTGGTGTGTCCACGAAGAAGGTGGCGACCCTGCCGCGACCGCTTTCCAAGCTGGCCTGACGGGGCTCGCTGATGCTTTCACGCAAGTTTGAAAGGCGCGGCCGCGCTTGTCGTGACGGCCTAGAAAGCGGGGTTGGTCGATGCCGGTCGATGCCGGTTGTGTCCAGAAGGCGCCGGTTTGTGTCCGTGGCGTGTCCACGCTACCGCCGACGCCACCCCGACCCGACCGGCTCGACGAGCCCGGCCTCGACGAGCTCCAGAAGCCCCGTCTCGACCTCGCCCCGATCGACCTTGACGCCGGCCTTGGCGAGCCGCTCGACAACGTCGTTGACGCCCCGGGCGTGGCCGTAGGCGAGTGAGTTGAGGACGCGGTGGCGCGCGCTCTCAGTCGTCATGCCGGCACCGGGCAGTAGTTGGGTCGGGCGGGGCCGCCGCCCATGAGGGCGAGATCCATGAGGGCCGTCGATCCGCCAGTGGAATTGGTGGACACTAGTGCGTGGTTGAAGACCCGGGTCGTGAGGTTCGGCACGTTCGCGCCGCTGATGGTCTGGTCGTAGACCTTGTTCCCGCTCACCAGCTCCCAGATCACGAAGCGGACCGCGTCGTCGGCCGTGTAGTCGATGTCCCAGACGTAATAGGTGCCGTTTGAGAGCACCGCGCTGGCTCCCGCCGGGGTCTCGCTCGTGTTGTTGCGCACCTTCGCGGTGACGGTGAGGTCGACCACCTCGAAGAAGACGCCATCGGTCGGCGCGGCCTTCGTGGTCGTGTCGTGATAGCCGAAGCGGTGAGTGGTGTTGGCGTTGGCGTAGACCAGTGCGAGGATGCGGAAGGCCAGCCCGCTCTTGCCCTGATACGAGGTCGGGGTGACGAATCGGTAGCCGCTGTTCGCGCTCCCGCTGGAAGAGCAGCGGGCGGCGCCCGGCGACTGCGTCGGCCCGAGGATGGAGGTGACCGAGCCGCCGTTGACGGCCGCGCCCGTCCACGGAAAGCCATTGGTCCCGCCGATGAACGCGACGAAAGTCCACTGCGACTCAGCGAAGGTCAAGTTTGGTCCGGCCGGTCCTTGCGAACCCGTGGCCCCCGTCGCCCCTGCCTGCCCCTGTGGCCCGTCGGGACCGACGGGGCCTTGGATTCCCTGTGGCCCGATGAGCGACACGCCCGAGCCCCACGCGCCCGCCGTCTTAGGGCCGTAGAGTCTCGATGCGGCCGTGTCGAGGTAGAAGTCGCCGTTCTCGCCGAGCCCGCTCGACGGCGCCCCCGCGCCCGAGAGGATGGTCCGGCCGTCCACACCAGCGGGTCCGGGGTCTCCGGGCGGCCCCTGCTCTCCGGCCTCGCCCTGCGCGCCTTGGAGCCCCTGCTCGCCCGCTGGCCCTCGCGGACCGACGCGGCCGACGTTCACCTTGACGACGGTTGGTGGGGCCGTCTGGACGACGGTCACGGTGTCCCGGTGGGTAATGGTGGTGGTGCTCACGATGCGGCCTTCGTGGTCTCGACCGAGATCAGCGCCTTGCCCTGGATGCGACGGTCCACGCGGGTCGTGTCGAGCGGGTCATAGAGCTCGACGTCATAGTGGCACTCGACGAGGTCGTCCGCGCTCTTGCGAATGCCGAAGTTGTAGCTCGCGAGCGCGGCCGGGAGGCACTCAACACGCCACTTGGCGGTCGGGGCGCCGACCAGCGTGACGACCAGCGCGCCCACAACCGATGGCGCTCCGGGCTTCACCCGGATCTGCCCTCGCCCGAGAAGGCCGGTGCAGTCGTATGGTTCGCCTTCGTCGTCGGCGAGCTCGAACTCGAACGATTCGTAGCTGCCTTGGCGGATCGTCCAGTCGAACGTTGCCGGGTCGCCCTGGCTCCAGTCATACGCCGCCATGTCTCACCTCGCCGCGAAGATGACGCCCAGCGTGACCGCGAGGGTCACCGCCGCCGTCGTGGGGATGATGAAGCCCGGCCGCTCGTACCAGGCCGGGGGCTCGACGAGCTCGCGGGCGAGGCGCTCAGCGCGTTCCCTTGCGGCCTCGGAGGCGTCGATCTCCGCCTTGGCCTCGTCGCGGTCGACCTGTCGGCCCCGCTTCTCGGCTTCGAGGTCTGCGAGCGCCTTGTCCCGCTCGGCGATGGCGATGAGCCCGGCGGCCCGGTCTTCGAGGACCGCCATCGCGAGCGCAGAGGGCCAGAGCTCCCCGCCCCACGGCGCTCGGTCGCCCCGCTTGAGGTAGCAGGGGCGCTCGACCTCAGTGCAGGGGTCGGCGGCGCTTGCGCGTGTCGGATAGAGGACCAGCGCGAGGGCGACGAGGGCCGGGAGGGCGCGTGTCACGGAGTGGCCTGTCCGTTGGTGATGAAGCCGTGCCAGCACTCGGCCGTCTGGCCGGGCCGGCGGGCCACGATGGATGGGGTGAGCGTCAGCGTCTCGAAGGTGTCGCCCGTGCGCTTCCACGGCTTGCCTACTGCCGGACCGGGGTCAAACGGCGGGTCGACGAAGACCCATATGCGATGGTCGCCGCACTTCGGGCACAAGAAGGACACACCGGTTCGGTGGTCGAACTCGGTCACGAACTTGGGCTCGAGGTCGGCGAGGCGCTTCACGGCACCCTCCCAGCCTTCTTGTACTCGTCCCAGAGGCGCTGGCTCGCGTCCGTCACGGTCCCGGTCTCGCGGTGCTCCTCCCGCACGGCCTCAATCGCCCGCTCGGCGGCCTGGATGTCGACCCGGGCTTTGACCTCAGCCGCCGCCCGCTCGGTCTCGATGGCCGCGCGCTTCGTGTCGGCCTCGGCCTTCGCCTTGTCGACCTCGGCTTGGCGCTTGCGCTCGCTCGCGGCAAGGTCGGCCTCGAGGTCGGCGCGAGCCTCGGCACGCCGGCGGCCCTTGCGCTCGGTCAGCGCCCACCACACGGCGAGCGCCGCGAGGAGGATTGCCGCCCATGCGCTCTTGAGCCATGCCCAGAGGCGGGTCATGCTGGCCCGCTTGTGGGGTTGAGGTTGTGGGGTTCGTCGAGGTTGTGGGGTTCGGGCTCGGGCCAGAGTGCGCCGCAGGCCACGAGCATCATGGCCGTGAGCGGGATGACGCGGGCGACGACCTGGCGGCCGGTGTCGAGGTCGCGGCATTCATCCACGAACGGCGAGCCGTCACGCTCGTAGGCCATGTGCCCGGGTCCGACGAGGGCCAGGCTCACAGCGTCACCAGCCGCGCCACGACCGCGAGCACGATGAGGTGCGCGGCCTGGTCCTGCCAGAAGGCGACGTGTACCGCGATGGCATTGACCTCGGGCTTCTGGTCGATGCGCCATTGCTTCTGGCCCGTGAAGGTGCGCCACCACACGAGCGGCTTGCGCGTGTCGATGAGCGCATGCGTCACCGCCACGATGAGCGCAGCCCAAACGGGCCACACGGCCACCATGCAGGCGAGGTGCAGGGCGAAGTGGACCCACGCGGCGGGGTACCGCAGGTTGGGCTTGTTGTCGGCTTGCCAGTCGTTCTGGAAGAACCAGTCGGCGATGAGGTGGGCGATGAGGCCGAGGATGAACAGGTCAGCGAACATCATCACCTCCGAGGCGCCTACGCGCCCACTTTTCGGCCAGCGGAGCGCTCGCGGCGAGGCCCGCGACGAAGCCGGCGGGCCAGCTATCCCAGCCGACGGCCCAGCCCCCGAGGAGGATACCGAGCCCGGCCGTGACGAGCGCCGAGAGCGCGATGACCTTGGCGTCGGTCTTGTGGCCCTTGCCCCACGCGACGAGGGCACGCCGGACCTGATAGCCGGCGAGGACCAGCGCCACGCCGAGGACGACCCAATAGACGGTCTCACTCACGGCCGCTCCTTCATGTAGGGCCGCCCGAAGGTGGCCTGCTCGAGCGCCATGAGGCGCTGCTTGATCAGCAAGACGTCGGGCTTGAGGTTGTCGCGCCACTCCTTGAGGGCTTCGATTTGCGCGTCCTGCACCGCGTTGACCTTGGTGGAGTCCTCATGCTTCATCGTGAGGCCGGAAACGCTGGCCTTTACCTCGGCGACCGATTCGGCGACGGCCTTGATCTGGCTCGCGATGTTGCTTTGGGTGTCGCTGAGCTGCCAGGTCGTCGACAAGACCGCGACCAAGATGGAAAGGCCCATGACGGTCAGCTTCGCCTTGTCCCACCACGCCGCAGCGCGTGCGCCAAAACCTCGCATCTTTTCTTCGTCGGTCTGCATCACGCCACCTCCCGCACCAATTCGGGCACCGCCTCGACGACCGCCGGAAAGCCCGCGTGTCCGGTCAGAAGCTGCCCCTCGGCCCCGAAGCCGATGTAGAACACGATCTCGACGACACCCTTGGGCGGGTTGCGCACGATCGCCTTGATGGCCTTGAGGCTCCCAACCTGCCCGGTGCTCTTGTCGATCCGGCCCGAGGCCACATAGAGCGAGAGGTCGAGATCGCCCCATGGCGCACGGTTCTTCGTGATGACGGCCCGCATGTCCGCCTCGGCCGACTGGTAGACCATCAGAGCGGCGCGGCGCACTCGGCTTGGCAGGTCCGCCGGGATCGTGTCGTCCTGGTGGCCGTCGCCATCGAGGTCGCTGTTGACGTAGTGCCCATCTGGATTGCCGAAGCCGAGGTAGTCGGCGAAGCACGTCCGAAGCTCGTCGTAGAAGGTCGAGAAGAAGCGGTCGATGTAGTCGTCGGCGAGCGGGTTGGCAAACCGCTTGTCGCCGCCCGCGCTCTTGCCGCGCCACACGTCCCGCTCGAAGTTGGCCCGGTAGACCTTGACCCGGATCGCCCGCTCGAGCGCGACGTCGGCGTCGTAGGTCATCCACTTGGCGTCGCCAGCTTCGCGTTGCTTGTCCCGCCAGCGGGTGACGATCCAGAGGGCGGTGTCGCTGTCGCCGCGGCGCAGACGGGCGAGGACCGCCGCCTCAAGCGCCTTGATCCGCCTCACGACGGACTGCGCATCCTTCACGCCCTCGGGGCCGTCGGCCGTGGCCTTGTCGCCGTCGAAGCGGCCTTCCCAGGAATGAACCGCGACGTCGCCGCCGAGCTCCCACGTCCATTGGGCGAGGTCGGCAAGCGCCTCGAACTCGGCGCCGAACAGACCGCTCGGGAGGCGCAGGTCGAGGCACGAGATCCCCGCGTCGAGGAGGCGCTTGACCCCTTCGCGGCCCAACGTGTCGCGGCACTTGACCATGTCGACGAGGGCCACGGAATAAGTGATGCCGGTAGGCGTGGGGTCGCTCATGCCCGTCATGCTCGACGAGGCGGCCCCGAAAGCGTGAACCTTCGCACTATCCGTTGCGAGCCCGCCTGAACTCCACCCTGAAGCCCGGAGGGACCAGCATCCGACTCGCGACCGCCGCGACCTCGCGCAAGACGGTGGTTCCGACGAGGTAGAGCGGCCACGGGCCGGTCGTCTGGTTGCCCTCTTCGGCCGCGTTCTCCTGCACGGCGCCGCCCTTGGGCTGGCCCACGGGCCGGGTGGCGCCCGAGTCCTGCATGTAAGTTGGGGGCGTCGCGGAGACTACGCCCCCGTGCATCATCACCCGGACGAGCGCCGCCGCGCCGGGCCGGATTCCGTTGGGCGTCACCACGCCGCGCTCATCCGAGGCCGGGGTCGGCTCGTGAACCTCGAACGCCAGGATCTCCGCGCCCTCGACGATCAGGCTCGATCCGAGAATCGACCAGTCCGCCCGGTCCCAATAGGCCGTCGCGAAGGGAAGAAGCTCCACCTGAGAGCTCGACGTGTAGGACGCGATCTTGAAGAGCCCCACGCCCGGGATTCGGAGCAGCCGGCCGGCGTGCTTCGCCGCGAACGTCCCCGACGGCGCGGTCACCCGTTGCGGGTTCGCGGGCGTAAGGGTGGCCGTGAAGCGGGTCGCGTATTGGGCCAGCGCGCCTTCGAGGAACGCTTGCAGCGTCGGGAACCGAATCGTTCGGCCGAACGCTGCGACGAGGACGGCGCGCCGCCACGCCCACCGCTCGATGTAGTGGGGCCGCGGGTAGCCGTGCCGCGCCGCGAGCGCATCGAAGGCTTCGCCCTCAGCCTTGTGGAGCAGGGTGTCGTTGATGGCCTCGCGGAGCTGCGACTGGAACATCACGCCTCCCGGCGCGTGCGCGCCTCGCCAACGAGGTTCATCGGGCTCGTGGCGATGAGCCCGCGATCGAGGACCATGCCCTTGAAGAGACCGTCGCCGGGCCACCAATGCGCGGGGCCATCCTCGCCGCCGGTGTAGTCCCCGGTGTTCTCGCGGAGGTCGTGGGTCCGGCCTGCGGTGAAGATGCTCGATACCTCGTCGGCGCTCAGGGCGCGGTCCCAGATCGCCAAGTGAGCGAGGTCGAAGTCCGGGGCGTCGCCCTGATCATCACCCGCCATGACAAACGAGCCTGCGGCGAAGGTGCCGGTGGGCGCGTCTTCCCCTTCCAACTCGCCTTGCACATAGAGCTGCGCCGCGCCAATGCCATCCGAGACGAGCGCGACGTGGTTCCAGCCCGCTTCGAGGTCAACCGCCGCCGCAATAGTCGTCTCGCCCTCAGCGTCGTTGACGACGGTCGCCACAATCACCCCGCCAGCCCGCTTCAACTCCACCACTGGGAACGCTGCATCGGTCACGCCCACGACCACGAATCGCTTGTTCACGGTGAGGCCGCGGACCCAGCAGGCGATTGTCCAGTCGACCATGGCGCCGCCCGGCAAGATGATGCTCGCGGCGTCGCCGTTGGCGGTTCTGGCGTTGCTCTGGCGCGTCACGGCCATGCGTTACAGGTCCAGATAGGTGATGCCGCGGAACCAGTCGGGCGGCGGGTTGTCGGGTGGCGGCTCAGGGGCCAGCGGTCCATCGTCGGCTGCTCCTGCGGTGTCGTCGGCGACCACGAGGGTCCCGACGCCCAGCGGCTCGATCGTCTCGTGTTGCGGGGTCACGCCTTCGAGGCTTCCCGAGGTCCGGCTCGTGTAGGTGAACCGCATTGGCCCCACGAAGACCGCCCCATCTTCGCCGAAGGGGAGCGTCGAGGTGAGCACGAGCCGGGTGTCGCCGGGCGTCCACGCCAAGAGGAGGCGGCTTGCGCCGCGCCCGCTCTGGCGCTGGAACTCGCGCCCGAGGACCGAGAGCAGGTTCCGCACCGGAAGGCGGCCCGTCGGAACCGGGGTGTCGGTCCACGTCTCGACGAGGCCAACGGGCACCGTCACGAGGTCGGGATCGGGGCCGATGAGCCCGCCCGAGGGTGGGGTGGTGACCTCGGGGCCGGCGACCCGATAGGTCGCCCCCGGCGTCACCTGCGGATGCACCGTCAGGGTGGCCTCATAGGCCCCCGTGAGGGCGACCGCGACCACGACGGGGCGTTGCCCGAGGCCCGACACCCGCGAGACGGTCCACGCGGCCGGGTCGAGGATCCCCGGGTCCACGTCCGGGTCGAGCCCCTGATCGGTGCCGACCACAAGGGTCTTGCGGCTCGGGGCCGACACGGAGACGATGACGGCGAGGCTCATCCGAACCCCCGGGTCGCCCACGCGGCTTCCTGGCTCACGTCGGCCGGGACCACGAGCAGCATCTCGGGCGCGACGGTGACGCTCACGCCCTCATCCCACTGGAGCCGAATCCCATAGGCGCCTTGCGGCAGCTTGGGCAGGGTGAAGCTCAGGAACTCCCGGGAGCGGTTGGTCATGCAGGCGTCGAGAGCGCCCGCGCGCGCGGCGTAGCAGCCGCGTCGGTTGTTCGGGGGCCACCGCTTCCCGTTGGCGTCCACGAGGCGCACGATGTACGGCCCGCGACTCGGGAAGCCCCCGGGGGCGTATAGGCGCACGAGCGCCCCGCCGTCATCGCCGAACTCGCCGGTGTCGCTGAGCACCGCGAAGGCGAACGCCGGGGCGGCCGGCGGGTCCGCGTCGGCGGACATGGCGCCGCCCGTTGGCGAGCCGAAGCCCGTGCCGTTGTAGGCGTACTCCGAGCCGTCGAAGGTCGACGGGTGGCCGAAGCCGGGCTCCCAGATCGGGGAGAGTGGCGAGCCGTCGAAGCTGGTCGGAGCGCCGAACATCAGGGCTTCTTCTTGTGGACCGTGACGCGGATGAAGTTGAGGCTGATTTCGCCCAGGGCGGTCGGGCTCTGCGCCATCGCCTTGATGTCAATGTCGCCCGAGTAGTCGTCAGCGCGAACGTTGACGCCCGCGAACTGGCTCGCGGCGCCCACCGAAGCCGCTGCGGCACCGGGGCCTTCGAGGACGTTGCAGACGTAGCTCTGCGAGTTGGGGCCGACGCCGATGATGGTGATTCGGTAGCGGAACTCGATGAGGACGGCGGCCGTCGTCGTGGTGTGCGTCAGGATGTTGGCGCCTTCCACCTGAAGCCAAGCCGTCTTGGAGTTGGTGTTGTTGGCGCACGAAAAGCGCATGTAGACGTCGATGAAATCACCGACGGCGCCGATGGTCCCGCCCGGGATCGTGAAGTCTCGCAGGCTCTCGGGCGTGGTCCCTGTCGTGGCCGCTGCCAGATACTCGCTCAGGATCGCCCGGTCGTAGCCGTCGACCAGCCCGTCTTTGATAAGCAGACCATCGATCGTGACACCCGCCGCCGCCGTGGCTTCGTTGATGGTGTCGGTCTGGATGACCTCGGCCTTGAGGTCGTAGGTGTGCGTTCCGCGCCCCTTGACCTCGATGCCTGCATTGTTCGTGTCCGACTGGATGATGTCGGTCCGAAGGTCTGCGTCGTGAGTCCCGCGCCCCCGCACGGTCACCTGGCCGTTCGTCGAGCGCGACTGTATCCAGTCCGTGGTCAGGTCGGATTCTGCCGCAAGGCCGCCGCTGATTTCGACGGCGCCGTTCTTCAGGTGGACCTTGGAGAAGCCGGATCCCAGCGTGGCGAGCCGGTTGAGGATGATGTCTTTGTCGGCCACGCCGTTGAGGTGGGCGCAAGTGTTCGAGTCGTAATCGCCCGTCAGGACCGCCGGAGTCGACGGGAACGCGCTGTTGACGAGCTCGATGTCGCCCGTCACCGTGAGGTCGCCGATCTCGGTCTCGGGGATCGTCTCGTGCGTGTGGAGCGCGCTCGCGTCCGAGGTCGAGCCCGCAAGCAGCGGCGCCACGTCGCCTGCGAGCTCATCCACGAGCCCGACGAAGTCCCCAAACTTCGCCCGCCAATTGCGCTCCCACGCGGACGGGATCTCCGCGTCCAGGTGCTCGGTCTTCACCGACACCACCACGAAGGCCGAATCCGGGGCCGCACGCGGGTCCGCGACGCTCACATACTCGGCGTTGTCCTCGTGCTCCCACGGGTCCGGCGTGAGGCCCGCATCGAAGCGGTTGTCGGCCACCTGCACGAAGACGATCACCCCGCCCGGGGTGTCGATGTCGGTGAGGTTCGGGTTCGCGATGGCGTTGTTCGAGAGCGCCGCACTCGAGCTCGTGGGCTTGTCGAGGATCCACGACCGATAGTGCGTGATGCTCGACCCACCCGTGCCCGGGGTGCCGCTGAACGAGAGCGCCTGCGAGGCTACGGGCAGGTCCGTGAAGGGCTTTGCGGCGGGCCATGTTCCGGCGATTGCGATGGGTCGGGCCATGGGCTCCCCCTCAAGTCGAGGCGTTCAGATTGATGGTGTTCGGGTAGAGCTTCGTTTGCGGCGTGGCCGGATACAGGTTCTCGGCCGGCGTCGAGATCCGGATGTCGAGGACGCCCGCGACCCGCCGAAGCTCGGCCAAGAGCTGGAACAGGATGAGCGGCTTGCCGGGCGCAAGCGCCTGCATGAAGCCGGTGATCTCGTCGATGACCCGCGCCTCGACCTCGTTGAAGCTGAAGCCCTCTTCGATGACCATGAAGCCGGCGATGTCGATGCTCTGAAGGTCCGGCGCGACCACCCGGAGACGACCACCCGGGACGCGCCATCCGGGCGCCCGCGAGGCCAACGTGATGAGCCCTTCGATGGCAGCCTGAAGCTCCGCGATGAAGCCCGTGAAGACGCTGTAGCCGAAGACCTTGACGGCCTTGCCGCCGATCGCCATCTGCGCCGAGTCCGGGTGAAGCTGCGCCACGCCCCGCTCATGCAGCGTGACCCACTCGCGCGAGCCCGCGGGGATCTCGACCGTGTCGATCGACACCCGCGGAGTCGTGGCCGCCGGTCCCTCGAAGTGGAACGAGAGCAGGCCCCCGCTCGGGGTGGTGAAGTTGACTTCGGCGCCCGCCCGCGTGGCACTCTGGAAGCCCGTCCCGTCGTCCACGACGAGCAGGGCATAGGCCGGGTTGTTCGCGTCCTCGACGATGAAGGCGTGGATCGCCCGAGTCCCGTCTTCGGCCTGGAAGACGCGGGCCAGGTACTCGGCCGCGGGCTTGCTCGTCTGCGCGAGGCTCGCCTGGTAGTTGAGCGCCCGCCACCGAAGCTGGTCGTCACTCTCGAGGAGGCGCCCGCCCGAAAGCCTGCGGAGGTTCGTGCAAGCCACGATCGCCGTGACCGGGCTGAAGGTGATGACCGAGACGGCACCGGCCGGCGCGTTGCCCTGGTCGCCCAGCGTGAGGCACACGACGCGCACGGGCTCTTGCCCCGTGGCCGGATAGACGAGCTGCCCGTCCGCGAAGGTGAACGCCTCGGTGGTGATGTACTCGACGTTGGGGTTCGACCTCAGCGCGACCCTGATTCCCGCTGGCACGTCGAGCGCCCCGGAACCGCTCTGACGCTCGAAGCTCATCGCGGCGCCCGAGGCCGCACTCGGCCCAAGGCGTGGCTCCATGCCGAGGATCTGCGCCACGCGCTCGTCGAGGTCGGTGCCCCGGCCGTTGAGCTGGAAGGCCCGGAGAAGGCCGGCAATCCGGGTGTCGGTCAGTGCCCCTTGGAGCGCCACGAGGCCCATGATGGTGTGGGCCCCGCCGCCTTCTTCGAGGTCGGTGATCTCGCCGTTGCTCTGCGCGATGAGCTGCGCCATGAGCTCGGCGCGGATCTCGTCGGCCGTTCTGGGCTCGAAGGGCATCGCGGCATCCCTGGTGTTTGGATGCAGGGGCCGGACTCGAACCGGCGACCTCTGGGGTATGAGCCCTGCGCGCTACCAACTGCGCCACCCTGCTGCGGCCATCGTGCATAGGGGTCGGCGGGGTGGTGAGCTTTCGCGTCAGGTCGGGAACGGCCGCACGACCTCGATCGTCGCGCCCGCCGCGGTGCGCACCGAGAACTCAGCCTCGAACCGCCCGCCCGTCTGCGCCACGCGCATATCGGTGACGGCACGCACGCGGTTGTCGCGCTTCATCTGCGCCCGCGTCTCGAAGCCGATCATGCCGACGGTGCCCGCCTTGGCGCCCTCGCCGATGAGGGGCGGCAAACCCCACTCGGGGAACACGATGTTTGCGCCCTTGGTCGCCAAGAGGCGCCGCGTCAACGCTTGGTCGAGGTTGTCCTCGCCGCGCACGCGGGCGAACTCCGTGGTGCCCTCGATCACGAGGTTGTCGTCGGCGTCGATCGCCAGGTCCACGCCGAACAGCTCGGGCGACTGTCCCGCCTGCACGCCCTGCGGCGACGGAGCGCGGAGCATGAGCCCCGGGGTCAGCGGCCCGCCGTCGGGCGCCTCGAACGGGCTCGCCATGCCGTTGAGGCTCAGAAGCTCGCTCCACCGGGAGGCGTCGCCGAGGACTCGAGCCGCGAAGGCCGGCAGGGTCTCGCCCTGCTCCAAGGGCACGGACACCACGGGGCGGCCGTCGACCACGCCATAGGTCCGGTCGGCCGGCGTGCCCCCCACGGCCCGATTCTCTCGCGGGACGTATCGACCGCCTGCCTGGCCGAGCGTCGCCAGCGCCTTCGCGCGGGCGTTCTCGATGCTGCCATAGGCGCCCATGAACCACTTGCGGGCTTCGGCCCTACCGGCCCCGAGCGGGACCGCGTCGGCGAAGGCTTCCAAGACCTCGACGGAGTCCACGGCCGCGTCGATGATCTGGTTCGTCACGACGGCCGGGAAGCGGACGTAGGATCGGAGCACGCCAGCGGCCTCTTTGGCGCTCCGACAGACCGAGGTGAAGTCGTCGAGCGGGGCCTTGAACTGCGCCCACCGGGCCGGCAGCTCGTCTCGGATCTCTGCGAGCGAGGCCAGGGTCACGGTGTCGGTGGGGCGCTCGTCGAGCACGTCCATGTTCAGGACGCTCATGGGTCGGCGCTCGTCGAGCTCGGCGAGATTGAGCACTCCCTCGTCGTCGTAGTAGTCGATCTCCTCCAATGGGATAATGGCTTTCACCGCGACGTCCAGCGCCTTGTCGGCCGCCTGTTGCTTCGCGGGTCCGCTCACGGGTGCGGGCTTCGCGTCGCTCACGAGACCGCGCGTGACCAGCTCGAGGGTGAAGCTCCGAATCGTCCGGGCGCCCTCGGTGTCCCGCACCGGGACGAAGCTCATGATCTCGACGAACCAAGCCTCGTCGTTGGCCTCGTCCTGCATGGAGCGGAACACGAGGCGCGGGGCCTTCGCGGGGTCGCGGGAGATCGCGCCCTCGTAGAGCTTGCCCTCGGCCTCGAAGCGCTTGATGAACTCGACGAACTCCACCATGTGGGCGCGGCCGTCGAGCTCGGTCGCGACGCCGTCGCGGTTGAAGACGGGGAAGCGCTTTGCGCCGCCTGATGTGCCGGCGAGGGAGATCGGGAACTCGCGGAAGCCGCTCTTCTGCTCGATCGGCCGGTCGCCGAGCGTCCACTCGGACACGCGCGCGGGCTGGTAGGCCGGGACGTACCGGGACACGGGCGGGACCACCATGGAGCGAACGGGCTCGCCCGTGACGTGGACCTCGAGCAGAAACCGGACGTCAGTCGCCATGGCGTCATGTTCCATGCGGCCCCGGTGGCGGGTGAGCTTTCCGCGAAAGCTCCCGCTTGGCGGCGGGCCTGTGGACGATCGGCCGCATGGCGAACGAAACCCCGATCGGCGACCTTGTTCAGCTCGATGATGACGAGCGCCTCGACATCCCCGATGCGAGGCGGCTTCAGAGCTTCGTCTACGAAGCGCTCGCGGATGCGATCGGGGGCACCTTCGGGCCGTGCCATGGCGTCCTGAGTGAGCCCGCCTTCGGGACCGCCGTGAGTGCGGTCACGATCGGCGAATGCGTCCTCGTCGGCATCAAGGCCGCGACGGGAGGCACAAAGCGCTTCCGGGGTGGCGTGTTCCCCTACAACCCCGCGAGCAGCTACCAAGCCGGCAACACCACGGTCAACCTGAGCGCCTACCAGAGCCCCGAGGCGTTCCCGTACCTGTGGTTCTGTCGCCGGGAGCTCGAGGCGAACATCGAGACCCGCGTTCGTCACGTCGGCGGCGTCGAGTCCACCTATCCGCCCAAGACGACGCGGCGGCAATACTTCGGCTTCGGGGCGACCACGGATTTCAGCACCCCGCCCAACGAGACCGAGGACTGGTTCATCTTCGCGCGCGTCACGGGGTGGAGCGGGGTGTTCCCGAACAAGGTTCCGACGATCGAGCCGGTCCACATCTTCGACAAGGGCAAGCTGCTCGGGCTCTACGGGACCGCCTCGAACTACCTCGGGGCGTACATGATGGACCAGGACGGCGGCGCGGCCATCGCGCAGGCCATGGGCCTCCTGTCGCACTTCATTCTGCGGCTCACCTCGAACACGCACACATTCGACCCGAGCACGCTCGAAGACCTCGCGGCGACGAGCGCGACCTTCGAGCCGGACCCGGCGGTCCGCGGCATCATGGAGCTGCATGATGATCTCGAGGTCGTTGAGGAGATCGTCAACAACCAGCCGGTGATGCTGGCTTGGGGCTACATCCAGGCCGATGGGGCGCTTACGGGCGACAACTTCACGGGCATGAACAAGCGCCAAGTCGCAGCCTCGGCCGACTCGAAGCCCGGAACAGGCGAATACAGCCTCAAGGTCAAGGCGGCCTCGGTGGCGGCGGTCCACGTCACCTTGAGGGCCAGCGCCAGCGACCCGAGCTTCGTCAACAACCCCTCGTGCGTCGTGGGCGGGGGTAACGCGACCATCGGGATCAATGTGTTCAACCTCGCAGGCTCGCAGGCCGACCGGCCCCTTTGGGTCACCGTCTGGGGCACCCCAGCGTCCTAATCCACGCGGCGCTGCGGGGCACTCAGGTACGGCGTCGCCAACTCGCTTGTAGGTTCGGTCAGCGGGACGTGTTGAAGGCTCGGCGCCCCGATGCTCACAAAGGGGTTCTTGAACCCTGCGGTCGGGGCCGTGCCCGCCTCCGACATCGAAGTGCAGATCGCCTCGACCACCTGCGAAATCTCGTCCACGCGCGCCTTGAGCACGTCGACCAGATACTCGCGCAGCGGGTCATAGAGCACGACCTCGCTCAGCGCGTCACCCTCGGTGGACAGCACGGCCAGCCTCCCGCCCTCCTCGTCGTCGCCCACCTGGAGGCGCAGCGAGCGGCACGCCTTCACGAGCACGTTGCCGTCGCCATCCACGATGACCCGGGCCTTCCCGTTGGCGATCACATAGTCGCGCGGCGTGAAGGTCCCGGGGTGCATGTCGGTGTCGTCGAGGTCGGGAGGCGTCTCGACCAGCCCATCGGGCTCGTCCATGGCGAGGATGCCCGAGAGGAAGGCCGCGCCCTTGGAGTCGAACGTCAGGATCGCCTCGGGCGCATCGAAGGGCGAGATCTGGCTTGTCTCGCCCTCGTCGGGGATTCCGACCGGCGCATGCACGAACACGCTCGACGAGCCACCGGCGCCGCTTTGCAGCGAGCACCACGCGAAGACCTCGGCCGTGCGCGGGTTGACGGCCGTGTAGAAGGTTTGGCCGTTCACCGTGCGCCGGCCCGTCACCCGGACCCTGAACGGCCCGGGGATGCGGGAGTAGCGTTCGTGGCGGTTGCGGTTGCTCATGGACCCCTCAAGAAGCAGCTCTGAACCTGTCCGAGCACCTGCATGACGTTGGGCACCGTCGGCCCCACGGCGGGCAGCGAGGGATCGAACGCGCCGCCGTTGAGGAAGTAGGCGAGGATCGCCGGGGAGTTCGCGGGCAGAAAGTCGGTCAGGATCGTTCGGTCTGTCTCGGTCAGCGTGTACTCGTCGCGCCCATCGCCATCCGTATCGGCAGCGATCCAAGTCGTGGGGTCGGTGCCGCTCCCGCTCGACACAAAGCCGAAGGCGCCGCGGTAGTCGTAGTGGACGCCGGTCGATCCCCCGGCAGGGAAGCGCGCCGACGGCGGCCCCGTCTTGCGGTAGGGCCTTGACGGCTTGCCAGCCTGGTCCGGGGTCGTTCCCGAGATCCCGCCCGCCTCGAAGTTGAGGTACAGGCCACGCCCGCCCTTGGGAATGCGACCTTCGTTGCCGAGCCGGGTCAGCGCCGCCCACGTCTGCAACACGCCCGCGGTCTTGATCTGGCCCGCTGGCGCATTCGGCTTCACCTTCACGGCGAAGTCGAGGGCGCACCCGAGCCGGTGGTTCACCGATGCGTCGTTCGCGCGCAGGACTGCGATCGGGTCAATGACTGCATCGGCGTAGAGCTGGCGCCAATAGGCTTCGATGACGTAGGCCACGGCCGCGACCACGAGCACGTTAGCGCGCTTTGAGCCCGTGAGGTCGCCGCGGTTGAAGCCTCGCCCGACCGCCCACGAATCGAGCCACGTCGGGACTTTCGAGAGGTCGAGGCTCATGCCCAGCGGGAACGTCGTCGCGGCGCCCTCAGCACACACCACCTTGACCTGCTCGACGGGCTTCGCCTTCGTCGTCGCGGGCGGCTTCTTCGCCTGGAACACGAGCGGGTCCCGATACCGCTCCTCGAACAGCCCGCGGTCGTACTCGACCACCGTGCGGCCCGACTGCGCGCCCCGGGCCTGAACGGTCACCGTGTGCGTCACCCGCGTCATGTAGGCCGTGAACGGCTGGTCGCGCCCGATGTCGAGCTGCACCGGCTCACCGGCTCGAGCCCTAAGGCCCAGATAGCCGCACTCGAAGCTCCCGACCCTGAAGACGTGCCCGAGGCCGTAGAGGTTCCACCCGAGCAGGCCGATGGTGCGGAGGCGCTTGGCGAGCTCGAAGTCTCCGAGCTGGTCGGGCGCCATGTCCCAATTGAGCTCCAGCATCTTCGCGCCGTGAAGCTCCACGTCTTTGCGGTCGAACAGCGGCAGGCCGGCCCAGCTCATGAGCCGGATGGGCTGGCCTCCCATGACGGTCCAGTTGACCGTGACGGCGTTGATCCGCGCCGCGTCCGTGCGGCGGTGCGAGAACCGGAAGACCTCGTCCTTCCTGAGCTTCAACGCGCGGCCGAGGTCCCACGTCTTGGCCTCGAAGCGCTCGTCGATGCTCACCGCGGCGGGCTCGCCCTCGTGGGTCACCACCATCTCGGAGAGGCGGCCCGTGCGCCACGGGATGAGCCGGTGGATCATCACCGGCCGCGCGTCCGCGTAGCCCTTGGCGGTCGGGTCGTTCGTGGCCCCTTCGATGCTCGGGAACATCTCAATCAGCCGCGGCTCGCGCTGGAACGTGCCCATGACCACATCGGCCACGGTGCCGTTGGGGAGCGCCGACGCAATCGCTGTGGCCCCCGCGACGGGTACAGGGTCCATCGTGCGAAGCGGGGCCACCACGCGGCCCGTGTCAACCGTGTAGGCCGGGAGGAACAGGTCGGCGAGCGTCGTCGCGCCCGGGATGAGCGTCGGCGGGATGCGGACCGGGCCGAGGAACGAGAGCAGGCCCCCGGGGCCGAACACGAGGCCGAAGTCGGCGCGCTTGATGATGCGCGTGATCACCTTGAGGTATTGCGACCACCGATCCGCATTCATGATGCCGCCGACCGACTCGGAGAGGCCGACGGCGACCTCCGTGGGAAGCGTTCGGATGAACTGGAGCGCCCCATCGGCCTGAACCGAGGCGCTGGCGTAGAGCGCGCCTTGCGGCCCCGAGAGAGAGCCAGGCGAGTCGTTGATGCGGCCGAAGGCCAGCATGCGGCCGGTGGCGTTCTCGATGACCTTGAGCCAGAGCCCGGGGTCGATACTCACCCCGTCCTTGGTCTTCTGGAAGACCTCGGCGCGCTCCACCTGGCCCGCCTCGTCTTCACGGGGCGACGGCGCGCGAAGCCAATAGGGGTCGCCGGGGTCGCCGCTCACCCTGAGCTCGCTCGTGAGCAGGTCGCCCAGCGGCAAGGCCAGCTCAGCCGAGATCCAATCCCACGGTGCGGTGGTGCCCTCGGACCACGACACCGACTTGACGTAGCGGGTCAGGTCGAACGGGGTCCCGCGGCCGTAGGCGTGCGCTTCGATGCGGACGGGGGACAGCATGGGCGCGATAGTGCGGGCTGGCCGCGCTTGGCGTGAGCTTTCGCGCGGCGGACCGGGATGTAAAGGCGCCGCGCGAGGTGGCGCGCGGCATGGCACGAACCTTCAGCGGCGGTGCGTGAAGGGCAACGGCGGTATGCGAGACGCCGCGGTGCAGGGGCCATAGGCCACGGGTGCGCGCGGGTGCGGTTGCTTTCTCTGCGGAAACCTCACCCCGCGGCCGGAGGCTGGCGAAGATGAGGCATGGGCGACAGCCGGACCATCCACGAAGAAGTCATCAAGATCGATTTCGACTCGGAGCAGGCCAAGGCCCGTCTCGCGGAGCTGCAACGCGCGGGCGAGGCACTGCTGAAGCTCATGGGCGGACCCATGCCCATGTTCTCGGGCGGCGGGGTCGGAGGGGCCAGTGGTGGCGGTAGCACCGTCTCGACGGTCACGACGACGATGCAGGCGCAGGCGACGCAAGCGGCGACCGCTGCGACAGGTGGGGGGGTCGGAGGGGGTGGGGCGCCCGCGAGCGCGACGGTCTCGAGCGGGGCGATCGTGCCTCCGGTGGGGGCGACGTCGGCGACGGCGCCGACCGGCGGGAGTGGGTCGCCCCGCCCAATGCCAGCCCCGCCATCCCAACCTCCTATCCCGACACCCCGGCCGCCTGACCCATGGGGCAACTTCGATGCGTGGGGCAACCGGCTCGTAAAGCTCCCGTTCCAGGGCGCGCAGGGAGGCAATGCTGGGCTCGCGAGCGGGTTCGGCGGGCTTGCGTCCTACGCCCTTGGTGGCCCCGCCGGTGTTGCGGCCGCGGCCCTTGGCGCGCTCACCGCAAGTAGCATCGGCGCAATGAACGAGGCCAACGCGAAGCGGGCGGCTATCGAGAGCGAATGGGGGTACGCAGGACTCAGTGGCATGCTGGGCGGGTGGGCCGGACAGACAAACCCGAACACGATTGGCGAAGGTCTTTCCAACAAGACGATCAATCAGGTTCTTGATTATGGCGCGAGCCTCGGGTTCGGGCCCGACAAGATCACTGGTGGCGTGCGCGAATACCTGGCATCGGCGGGCGGCAGCTTCGGCCCCGGCATGAGAATGGATCGCGCATCCAACTGGATCGACATGATGGCCGCCGGCCTATCACCAGGAACGATGGGCGGTGTGGACTCGCTGGTCATGACGAAGGGGGCGGAGGGCGACCGTCTCTCCGGGGCCCGGCTTGCTGGGGCCGGATCTTACGGCTTCGGCCTCACAGGCGGGCTCGATGGCTGGATGCAGTCGCTCACCGGGCAGGTCGATCGCCTGCTCGACCGAGGCATCAAGGTCAGTCTCACCGATACGGCCGCGCTACTTGAAGGCATGGCCGCCGACCCAGCGCTTCGCCACCTCGGGAGCAAGGCCCCGTCGGTCGTGGGGGCGCTTGGAGGCGTTGCGGCCGACGCACGGCAGACGCTCCTCGCGCCGTTCCAGCAGCTCGCCCACCATGCCGTCCTGGCCGATGCGTTGAGCCAAGCGGGCGGCAACCCATTCGATGCCATCCGAATCCTCGAAGACCCGGACAAGATGGGCCAGAAGGGCGTTCGTCGTGCAATCTCTGGCCTGCTTGGGACCGGAGACATTGGCAAGGCGGCGATGGCGAACGTCACACGGAACCTCGGGCTCGACGAGAGTGGTGCGTTGCTCGGGCTTTCGGACAATGCGCCGTGGTATTCTAGCCCCAGATACACCGACCCGTCTTTCCGAGCTCGTGCCCGCCTTGAGGCCGAGAAAGAATGGGATGGGGTAACCTGGAAGGCTGGAACACTCGACCAGCACGCCGAATCAGCCCGATCGTCAAGGTCTTGGGCAAAGATCGGAGACGGGGCCGCCAAGGCGTTCACCGACTTCATGGACTTCGTCAACAAGCTCACCGGAGGCGGGAACGCTCTCGTCGAATCGCTCGACGCGCTCAAGACGAGACTCGACCACTTCAACGTCAAGCCTACCGTCGAGCGCGACTAAGCCCAGCGGTGCCCGCAGAAGCGACACACCTTGGCCTCGAGCTTCACGGACTCGGCGCAGTCGGGGCACGCCTTGCTCGTTGGCCCGACGACGAGGCGCGGCTTCCGCGTGAACCACCACACGACCACGGAGAGCACCACGAGGCCGAGCACGATGGCGACGATGAGGCCGCTTGAGTCGTCGCCGGACGATTCGTGCAGCCCGAACGGTCCCGGTGGACGTCCCGCCGCTGGCGCCACTGCCGGCCCGCCCATAAGGTCGGAGGACAAGCCAGGAGGCGCCACGAGCGCCGTGCCAGGAGGCGCACCCGCCGCCGCGCCGCCCATGTTGTCCTGAGCCCACGCCGGGAGCGACACAAGCCAGACGGCGACGATGGTGATGATTCGCATGGCTTCACCCTACGCCCGGCCCACCACCGAACGCAACCCGCCGGCCGAACGCTTCACCACGGGCAGTCGTCCTCGTCCTCGTCCTCGTCCTCGCTCGTCTCCTCGGGCGGCTCATACCCCTCCTCGCCTTCGACGAGGTTATCCAGAGGCTCGAGCGGGTACAGGTCGCCACCCTCGACACCCTCGCCCGGGAGCGGGACCACCCGGGTCGGCACCGGCTTGAAGTCGGGGCGCTTCGCCCGCTCCGCACGGAGCGCCAGCGCCTTCGCCTGAAGCTCCTCGATCGTCGGCTCGGGCACGATGCTCTGCCGGGGCTCCTCGGGTGGGGGCGGGACGCGGTTGCGCTCGACGAAGCCCATGATCTTGCGAAGGCCCTCGGCCTCGGCTTCGGGGTCCAACGCGGGTGTTGTATCGGGCGCGCGCTGCGCCATGACCTTCTCGACCTCGGCCCGGACCAGGGCGGCGATGTCGGGGACCGAGGCGACGACGGAGCTCGGGGCCGGGGACTTCGGGGCGGGTGGGGTGGGTGCCGCCGTTGCACTGCCTTGCATGGCAGTGGTTGAATCCAAGCCACGCCGAAGCAGCTCGCGAATGACGTCCGATCGGTTCGGGCGGATCGGAAGGGTGTCCGCGAAGCGGTCGACCTCCTCAAGTTCCGTGGGTGTCAGCAGGACGACAATGCGCTCGGTTCTCTTGCTCATGCACTGCATCGTAATGCACTGGCACTAGCAAGCCAAGTCACTTCGTCGTGCATGGCGTTGACAAGCTCTGGCTCGGTGTGCAATGGTATGCACAGTCGGGCACGGTGTTAGCGCACCGTGCCCGACCTAACCCCAACACCGGAGCACTCCGATGCTGAAGCTGCCACCCGTCTACCCGAACAGGCCCGTCGAGGCCATCGATCTGTCCGCCCCCGTGGTCATCTCCACCCGGGGCACCCTCCACGCCTGGGGCCGCTCGCGCCTCGAGCCCGGCGCCGAGCCCCCGCCGGCCCACAAGGGCGTGACCTTCACCTGGGTCCGCTCGGACGACCTCTGGCTCTACCACGCGGCCCGGGCCTGCGACTTCACCGAAGGCTTCGGGGCCGCCGCCGAGGGCATCCTCATGGCGGTCGCCGAGGTCGAGGCCATCGCCCCCACGAGCCTCGACGCCATGCAGTGGGCGCCCGAGGTCGCTGGCGAGGTGGTGCTCGCGAACGGTGCGGTCCTCGAGTTCGACGACGGCCGGCCGGCGCGGCTCACCTACGGGGTGACCGAGGCCGGGCGCTTCGCGCAGATCGTCGGCGGGCTCACGGGCGCGCTCGGCTACGCGCCGAAGGTCGGCCCGGCCGTCCGCGTCGGCTCCGACGTGTCGCACGCGCTCGGCGTCTGATCTGAACCTCGCCGCCCAGCATGGTCCGCGTGGTCGTTGTGCCATGCGGTCCAGATCAACTTTCACGGGTACGTTTTTGCCACCCGGGAGCGGATTTGTTGGGCTGCGGTCATTGCACCGCGAGGCAGATCGATCTGTCCCGCGCGGACCCCCAAAGGTCCGGTCGTGAAGCCGCTTGGGTCGCGAGACTCGGGCGGCGCCTTTCCTCCAAACCTCCCGCAGTGCGGGCGAGGTGTCGTCATGAAGAATCGAGAGATCCAACCGCGCGAAGGCGCTCCGTCGTGGACCCTGCCGCCTGGCATTCGGGTCATCGTCCCGGCCGATGAATGGATGCCGTGGGTCGAGGTGGACGCGCTGTGTGCGCACCTCGGAATCAGGGTGCCCGACACGCTCCGAGCCAAGGCCAAGACCAACCCGAACCTCGAGTTCGGCACCGTCGATGGCGTCGAGTTCGCCACCGCGAGCACGGCGTTCCGGCTGTTCGAGGCCGCGTCCGCCGATCCGCTTTTCCATCCGTTCATGGCGCTCCTCTACATGCACGCCATGCCCAATCTCGTCCGCTTCGCCTCGGGACTCCCCGCCGTGTCTCACATCGACGGACCGAGCAGGACGACGCACCCCAGCATCGACGACGAGATGATCAACGAGTCGGGGCTCTACTACATGTTCCTCTGCTCCGATTCGACGCGCGGGCGCGAAGTGCTGAGCCAGTGGATCGAAGGCGGGCTTTTCCGCCGCTTCCTCACCGGCGACTTCGTCAAGAAGTGACGCCTTGCCTGTTTGCCCTAGTCACCAACTCAGATCCCATCCCACATCGAAGGAACCAGACATGAGCACGAAGACCAACATCCCCGCGATCGACCACAAACCCGCTGGCGCAGGCCCGCACCGCAACCAGACGCCGCCGACCTTCACCGCCAACGGCAAGACCCTCACACTCATCCCCGTCCGTGACGACTGGGGCTGCGTGTGTCGCGATCTCGGCCAGTTCCTCGAGTACGCCGATAACGGCGGGCGGCTCGTCACGAAGGTGACCAAGGACTGGGCGAACGAGATGGAGGAGAATCTCGACTTCCTGCGCGGTCGAGACGAACCTACCGATTCGGTAGGTTCGAAGATCACCCGCGCTGGAGGCCGCGCCGAGGTCATCCTCACCCGGTCGGGCATCAACCTCGTCTGCCTCCTCTCGAAGAAGCCGCTCGGCAAAGAGATCCGCCGCTGGCTCGCGAGCGACGTCATGGTCAAGATCGCCGACACCGGCACCTACGTCGCCCCGAACGCCGAGCCGCAGCCCCAGAACCCGATCATGGAGCAGGCTTTCGCGGTCCTGGCGAGCACGCTCGCCGAGAGCCAGAAGATCGCGAACAGCATCCTCGCCAAGCACGAGTCCCGCCTCGACACCATCGAGCGCCAGCTCTCCCAGACCGCCCCGGACCCGTCCGCCGAGAAGCGCGCCCTCGAAGCCGAGGCCAAGCGCCGCGAGATCAGCGAGAAGCGCCGCGAGGCCGGGCGCAAGGGTGGCCTCGTCACCGCCGAGCGCTACAGCCGCGACAACCACGGCCGCTTCGCCCCGAAGGCTTCGGCGCCGCCCCGGCCCCCGACGCAGACGAAGATCCCGCTCGCCCCGCCGCTCCCCGCCCCGAGCAAGATCGGCCCGCCCGGCCAGGTCCAGATCGTCCAGCGCAAGGTCGACGGCGAGGATGAGCTCGTCCGGGCGGCCCGGATCGCGAGCGAGCTGCGCCAGCCCTTCTATCGGTACGAGTTCGCGATCGCGCTCTGGCCCAACGAGCCCTGGAACATGAAGCGGACCGACATGCTCCTCGAGCGCCTCCAGGGCGACGGCCAGGTCGAGCCCGTGGCGCGGCGTACCAACGGCGGGGCCACCACGACGTGCTTCGTCTACGTCGGAGAGGCCAGCGGGAAGCGCGTGGCGTGATGAGGGGAGGGGTGCATGAGTGGATGCACCCCGAACTGACGCGCTTGTGAGCGGCCTGTGGTGCGGGTCCTGGCATAATCGACACGGGCCTTGTCGTTTTCGGTTGCAGGGTCGAAGCAGATCGGCGACAAAGGGACATCGGCAGCGAGGGAAACACTCCCCAGGTCGGACCCGGTTGCAGCCGGGAGGAGCAACGACCATGTTCCAGCCCAAATCAGTCCTCGAAACCATCACCAAGACCATGAAGGCCAAAGGCGCGATGACCGTTGACGGCCTCGTGGCCGCCTCTGGCCTGACTGTCCATCAGGTCATGCAGGGGATGACCCTGCTCCGTCGCGACGGGGTGAAGATCAAGGCTGTGCGCACCAGTTGGGGCGATAGCCCCTGCCGCTGGCAACTCGCAAACTGAGGTCGAAGCCTAGCCCCCTCAGGGGCGACGGTCTGTCCGGTAATGCCGGCGCTGACGAGACCAACACCGGGGTTGCAGCCCCAAGGAGCAACGACATGACGACCAGCATCAAGACCTACACCATCAACACCGCCAAGGGCACCCACACCGGCACGCTGCGCGAGGTCTGCGGCTGGCAGGCTGAGATGCAGGGCAGCTACGCCCGCATCACCGTCGGCGACCTCGAGGTGGACGTGGACGACATCGACTTCGACGGCGAGGACCTCGACGCGGCCGTGACCATCGTGCAGCGCGCCATCGACGCCGCCCGCGCCATGGCCTGACGCAAAGGAGCCGGGCGCCTTGCAGGGCACCCGGAAAGCCGCTCGACCCTTCGCTCTCGGGAGCAACCGCGAGGGCTTCAATGGGGCCGGCCCGAAGGCCGGAAAGGCTCCGTGATCAGCGGAGCCGGTGCCGAGCGGCAAGAGTAGACCTACACCCACAGACGCCCCGAGGCAAGGGGCAGGAGCAACGACCATGGCCAGCACCTTTACCGCGACCCACAAAATCACGATCACCGGCCTGTCCTCAGTCCTCACCGAGGAAGGCGTCACCCACGTCGACGAGGCGCGCGAGATCCTCGTGCAGGAGGAGGACGGCGCCGAGGGCGGGCGCATCCTTTACACGCAGGAGGAGTGGGACGCGGGCGTCCCTGCGGACTGGGAGCTCGACGCCGACGGGCACCTGACCTACTGCGGCGGCGCCTACCCCGGCACCGGCGTCGAGGTGCGGATCAAGAGGCTCTGATTACCGACTGCTGACCACACCCCGGCGCCCGGCCGGTCAACGGGCAGGAGCCATCATGAGAGGCCGCCCCAAGACCGGCACCGGCCCCACGGCCGCTGGCGTCACCCCGCAACAATGGGCCGCCGCGCTCGGCCCCGTCACCCCCGCTTCGCTTCGCAAGGCCCAGCGGGTCATCACCGGCGCAACCCCGGTGTGGCCTGCCGAGCTCTTGGCGGTCGCCGCGGTCCACCAGATCGAGCCCCGGGCGCTGCTCGAGGGACTGGTCCAAGCCACGGAGGGCGCCAATGTACGCTAACTGCCGGACCATCGACTGTGCCGAGTGCGGGCTCACGCGCCAGCTCGGCCGCAAGCTGCTCCGCAGCGCCACCGACACCGAGCCGGTGGACGTGTGCAAGGAATGCCATGATGCCTACAACATGCCGTGGCGGGAGATCCTGCTCCGCGAGTTGCACATCCAGGCGATCCGGGCGCGTCATCGAGCGATGCGCATGTCCCAGGCGATCGCTGGCACGTTCGCGGCGATGCCCCACTCCGTGCGGGGCTGCGCCGAGGAGCGCGCCGCTTGGCTCCGGCACACCACCGAGCTGCTGATCGCGCAGGACCGACACGCCTGCTTTCTCGAGGACGCCGCGCGGAGCCAGGAGGAGGCCCATGGTTGAGGCAGAACACTTCGACCGGCTCACCATCCACATCGCGACCCTCACGGAGCGGGTGCGCCGCCTACGGCCAGCCGCGGTGATGCAGGCCCCGCTCGTCGATGTCGCGGCCTATTGGCGGGCTCAGGCGGAAGTCGGCGCCGCCAAGGCTCACCTCGACTTCGTAGCCCGGGCGCTTGCGAGTAGATGGGCTCTCGCCACACAGGAAGGTGCAGCATGACTCAGACGCGAAAGAAGGCCGCCAAGCCGGCGGCCCCGGTCCAGTCCGATTGGGACCGCCAGCTCGAGACGGAGCGAATGCACGACCGCCACTATCACCGGGACCCGCAGCCCGTCCCGGCGTCCCGGCGCTTCGTGGTAGGCCAGTTGGTCCGCTACGGTAGCCTGCCAGATTGCCGCGTCGACGTGGTCGAGGACGAAGGGCGCACGCTCGTCATCAGCTACGCCAATCGAGGCGTCAAATACGGGAAGCCCTACGACCATGGCAACCGACTGCCGCGCGTCGTTCGCTGGCACGACGTCCTGCCCGTGGTCGAAGAGGCGCCGCGCCAGTTCACGACCGACGACAACGTCTGGCGGCGCATGACGGCCCGGCCCTCGACGCTCGACGCCCTGATTGGAAACGCTCGACGATGGGGGCTCATCGACTCGCCCGACTATCAGCGGTCCTACGTCTGGACGGACGAGAACCGCGCCAACTTCCTCAAGTCGATCTTCGACCAGAACGACATCGGCAAGTTCATCCTCGTCGTCCACGATTACCACGAAACGCGCGTCGAAGTGCTCGACGGGAAGCAGCGGCTCAAGACCCTGCTCGACTTCACCGACTCGCGCTTCCCGTATCGCGGCGTCTATTATCACGAGCTGCATTGGCGCGACCGGCACATCTTCAACGAGACGCTCGTCCAGTGGATCGAGGTGAACCGCGCGCGGGTCAAGCGCAGCGACCTCCTCTGGCTGTTCCTCGCCGTCAACGCGGGCGGGGTGCCACAGACCGAGGAGCACGTCGCGCACGTTCGGGCGCTCTACGAAGAGGCTCTCCGCAGCGAGCAGGCCCTCACTCTCCCTGCATGAACTCCCGCAGCGCGGCGTCAAAAACGTCGTCGCCTGTCATGCCGGGTACGTTGCGCAGGTCTTCCCAGGCGTCGTCATCCATCCGCAGGTAGGCGTCTTCGAGGTCATCCCAATGGCGGATCTCGGGGACGCCGGGCCTGTAGGGACGCTCACCCAGGAGCGAGCGGACTACGCGCCAGCCCGGAGAGTCGCGGGTCCACCTCACCCGTCGCAGGATCTCTCTGGCGTCGAAAGTAGGCCGCCTGATGCTCGGCCAGCCCTCCGTACAGGACGCCGAGGAACACGATGTCTTCGCGCGCGCGCTCCCATGCCCAATCGTCGAGATCCACGGCCTGGACGAGCACCGTCGCGAGCATGAGCGCCCGCTGGTACTCGCCGGCCGGCTTGAGCGGCCACGCGACGCCGCCGCTCATCCGAGCGACCTCGCGCGCGATGGCGTCGAGCCCGGCCCCGTCGGGGACCTTCGAGGTCACGACGACGCTCCGGGGCTCGCCCGTCTCGAGGTCGTCGCAGGTCACGGTAAAGGTGACCTTTCGGGACACCCGGGGCGCCTTGGGGTCCGCCGGCTCGGTCTTGAGCTCGGGAGGCGCCTCTGGCGGCTGGAGCGCCTCGTCGCGGCGCTTGCGGAAGGACTCGCGGAGGTCGATCTTGGTCATGCCGTGTCACCGGGCTCGACGAACCACGTCGCGTCGAAGTTGAGGTTCTTGCTCCACACGGTGTCCCGCGTGAACGTGCTGACGTTGCCGCTCACCGACGCCTCTTCAGCCCGGATGATCAGCTCGTCGCTGTCCACGGTGCGGAACTCGACCACCGGCGCCTCGAACTCGATCAGCCCGCGCGGCGTCTTCTGCGGCATCAGCCCAGACTCGCGGAGCGGCTTGGTGCGAAGGAACACGAGACCGAGTTGGAACGAGCAGACGACGCCGCCATAGACGTGCTCGCGGGTGCGCGGCGTGCCGCTCTCGTTGACCGCGATCTTCTGGAAGATCTCGTTGAAGGTCGCGTTCTGCACCATGCCAACGTAGATCCCGTTGACGTACAGCCGCGAATTGACTCCGTGTGTTGCCCTATGGGTCGGCGGCATTGGCGCTCTCCTCTTAGACCTGGAAGCTCACGGGGAGGATCGACGGGGTGAAGTCGACGAAGGTGATCTCGTAGATCGGCGCCACGGCCACCCCCACGATCCACCGGCCGCCTTCTTGCTCGACCGAGGCGCCCTGCGACTCGTCCCAGCCCGAGATCCCATCGCCGTCGAGGGCTGCGAGCTTGGTGTCGGTCTCGACGAGGCCCTTGATCCGGGGGCCGGTCGTCGCCACGGCGGGGTCGCCGATGGTGGCCTCGAGAAGCGCCCGCTGGCGGAGGATGTACTGCGCGATCCCCTCCATGGCCGACGGGGCGGTGCGGCCGTCGTCGTCATCGGCGAGGTGAGTCGTCAGCGCGCGCTCGATCTCGGGACCAAGCTCGCCCTGCGTCGTGATGGTCAGCCCCGCGCCGAGCAGCTCCTCGACGTCATCCTCGACCGACCAGTCCGGCCCGTCGTAGACCTCGACGACGTTGAGCCGTTTCTTCGTGAGCGGCACGGCAACGCCGACGCTGCACTGCGCAGCCGCGTGCATCAGCGCGTACCAGTACGGCGCGACCCGCTCCTGCACGCCCGAGAGGGCGATGATCTTCGCCTCCTGCGGGACGAGCGAAACCTTGTCGCTGTTGAGGTCGCCAGCCCGGGTCTTGATGGTGTCCTTGGTGGCCTGCGCGGCCGTTCCGGTCCACCCCTGGCACTCGTAGCGGCCGACGCCCCACATGGTGTCGCAGTGGGCCACCAGCGCCTGGTGCGCCGCGAGGCTCGAGGCGAGCAGCGACACCACCCGGACCCGCTTGCTGCGGTTGAGGGTCGCCAGCGCGGCCGGCCAATCCCCATCGCTCGCCGCGCTCTGCGTGCCGCCGGTGAGCATCCCGCTCGCGGCCACCGGAAGCGTGCCGCCCGAGACGGCTTCGGCTTCGATGAGGGCTGAGCCCGCCAGCGCCCCGAGGATGTAGGCCATGGTGACCCTGAAGGGCACCGCGGAGCCCAGCGAGGTCGCGGCCTTGATGTCGAGGTCGCTCGTCAGCGTCGAGCCCGCGAGCGAGTCCACCGCCGACACCGTGAGGTCGGCCGACTTCGTCGCGAGGTAGTTGGTGAGGTCTTTGACGTAGGGGAACTGCTCGGTGGTGACACGCACCATGTCGCCCGACACCGTGAAGGTGGGCGTGGTGGGCGTTCCGCCAGCCTGCGCGAACACGATGGACGTGATGGTGCTGAAGGTCTTGGTCGTGCTCTTGGCCGCGTGACCGCCGCCGTTCGTCCACGTCAGGTCTTGGGTGTCGGCCTCGCCGGTGACCTTGTTGGTCCCGTTGATGGTGACGGTGTAGGTCTCCAGGGCGTCTGGCTCGCGGCTTGGATCGACCGAAACTGCACCATCCCACGCGAAACTTGCCAGCGTGTCACCGATCGCGATGGCGTCCTTGCTGGCCGTGACGAAGAACTCGCCCGAGCTGTTGAAGCCCGCCAGCGTCACGAAGCTGTCGTTGCCGCTGTACGCGAGGCTGAACATGGAGCGGCCGACGATCGGGCCGAAGCGTTCGGGCACGCCATCGCGGTTGAAGGTGAAGGTGTAGGTCGGCGCCGTCGGGACGGTGGTGTCGACCACGAGGGCGTAGCTGGTGCGGTTGCCCGCATAGCCCCACGCCTTCGACGAGATCGTGAGCGCGCCATTGGGCACCGAGTCGACCAGCGTCACGCTCGCCTGCGTGCTCTCGCCCGCGTTGACGAGGTAGACCTCGGACGGCCCACTCGCGGAGATTCGCGAGTCCTTCCCGGGGCGGTAGATGCAGGCCGCGGCGCGCTTCAGGTTCGCGTCCACCGGGGACAGCTTGAGCATCGATCGGAGGCTCGTGCAGAGCGTCGGGGTGTTCTGCTCGAGGAACGGGAAGTCACCCACGACCGCGAGGCGCTTCGGCGTGGCGCGGCGCCCCGCGTTGGCCGACCGATTCACCGTGACGTTGACGCCGGGACGGCGGGTGAACCGCCCCCCTACTGTGGTTCCAGAGGGCATTACCCAACCTCCCGGGCCATCTGCGTGACGCGGCCAGGATTGCCGGTCTCGTCGATGGCGCTCTCGTCATTGATCGAGAACGGGAGCCGCAAGAGCTCGCTCTCGAAGTCGACCAGCTTGCACTCGGCGAAGGTGCTGTAGCGGAGCCGATACCAGTACGCGCCGCCCCGCTCGGGGAGCAGGTCGCGCATCGGGCCGATCTCCGACACCTCTTTGAAGCCCAGCCCGCGCACCTGCGAGCGGAGCAGAATCGGCTTGAGCTGCGAGAAGATCGCGCTCAGGCAGAACGTCGCGAGGGCGGCCCCAAGCTGCTTGCTCGGCGCCACCACCACCACCTCGACGCTGGACTCGAGCCCGAGGTATCCCTCGCTCTCGTCGTCGCCCGCGCCGCCCATGCCGACGGGGTCGGTGGTCGCGCGCGCGCTCGAAAGCCGGGTGAAGATCCCGGGGTGTTCCATCGCCGGCCGCTGAAGCTCGGCGAGGCCGAAGGCCACGACCTTGTCCGCAGGACCCGTGTAGCGGTCGGGCGCCGTCAGCGCCTTGTGCCACCCGTTGACGCGGCTCGCCTCGACCTCGGGCGGGAAGAGCTTGCGAAACTCATCCACGTCGGCCGCCACGATGCGCCACGCCCGCTTGAGGGCGAACAGCATCGTCTCGTCCACGAGGCCGATCATCGGGTGCTCCGCGTGGCCGCCACGATGGCCGGAAGCTCACGGCGCAGCTTGACGACGATCCCGGCACCGGGCTTCGCCTTGCTCATCCACGGCGGCTTGTTGCTCGACGTGGTGCGCCACTCACCATCCCGCATTTTGATGCTCATGTAGCGGGCGCCGGTCTTCTTCGAGACCTTGGCGGCCGGGCTGCGTAGCATCGCCTCGCTGATGTTGCGGCCGGGCGCGCCGCGCTCTTTGAAGACGCCGGGGAAGCCGAGCGCGACCATGCCGCTCTCGTCGTCGGTGACTTCGCTCGACAGCGAGCCCCGATAGCTCTCGTCGGGGGCTTCTTCGCTCCATCGGTCGTGGACCGCGCGCACCACCGCTTCGGTGCGGCGTCGCTGCGCGTCGGGCGTCATCCCGAAGATGGCGAAGAGGTCCATGCGCCCCATCGTGCGCAGCGGCATGACGGGGCGTGAGCTTTCACGCGCGGCTCATGCGACCGCGCGAAGGGCGCTCAGAAGGGCACGTCGTCGTCGAAGTAGCCGGGCTCATCGGGCGAGCGTGGCGGTGCCTGTGGTGGCGCCTGCGTGGCACGCTGGCCCTGGCCCTGCGACCGCTGCGAGGGACGGTTCTCGGGTCGGCTCTCATGTCGTGGGGCCTCGCGCTCACCGTGGTCCTCGCCGCGGTCCACGAACGTCATCTGGCTCGCCACGATCTCGGTGCTGTAGCGCTTCTGGCCCGTCTGCTGGTCATCCCACGAGCGGGTGGTGAGCCGCCCCTCGATGTAGACCTTGCGGCCCTTCTGCAAGTACCGCTGCGCGAGCTCGGCCTGCTGGCCCCAGAGCACCACCCGGTGCCACTCGGTGCGCTCATGCCGCGAGCCGTGCTTGTCCTTGAACGATTCGGAGGTCGCCAGCGACAGGGTCGCGACGAGCTGCCCCTGTGGGGTCGTTCTCACCTCGGGGTCGGCCCCGAGGTTGCCGAGCAGGATCACCTTGTTGACGCTCACTCTGCCTCCGACGTCTTGTAGCCGTGGGGTGGCCCCATCGTCTCGAGCCAGCAATGGACCTGCACCGGATAGCGCGCCCACTGCGTTCCGCCCGCCACCTTCGCCGCCGTGTAGCCGTCCCGGTGCGGGTGCGGCGTGTCGTTCACGACGTAGGTGGGGCTTGCCCAATAGTCGATTGTGTAGCGCTCGCCAATCGCCGGGGTGTTGCCGTCCACACCGCCGCTGGTCCCTTCCGCACTCTCCACTTCGGCCGGGGCCGGGAAGCCTGGCAAGCTGTCGATGCTGATGGCCTTGAAGCCTTCCACCGGGAAGTTGCCGACCTCGCCCGCCACCTCGCACCGCAGCGTGACGGTGAAGTTGCCGTCTTCGTCGGCCGTGACCTCCTCGGTCGACACGAAGGTCAGGATGCCGGCCTCGAAGCGCCAATAGGCCGGAATGATCGTGCCGGGGGTGGCCTGGCCCACGAACTCGCCCGTGGCATACTCACCCGAGGCCGCGAGCCATTCGAGTTCGCCGTCAGGCGTGATTCGGCAGTCCAGATCCTGCACCAGCGGCGCGGGCACGATCTGCCCGCTGGCGTTCGCGCGCCGGATGTAGACGCCGTTCCACGCCGTGACCTCTTTGACGGTCGGGGTGTCCTCGTCGGCCAGCTCGAGGTTGGCGGACGCGATCGGATACCTCAGCCGCTCTTTGGCCCCTGTGCGCTCGCGCGTCTCCGAGACCGCATGGACCGAGTCGAGCACCGTGAAGCGGTCCCACGACTTCGGCATGTGCTCAGGGAGCACCGTGATCATCACCATGCCCTTCACCTGCTCGCCGTAGAGCTGGTAAAAGGCTGGGTTCTTGCTCGCGCTCAGGACGACCGCCTGGATCTCCTGCGGGTCGTGGTGAAGGAAGCCGATCCCGAAGCATTCGGGACACGCGGACTGCGGCTCATGGGTCGGGGTGCGTGTGGCCTCTCCAAGCGAGCCCGTGACCGTACAGGGACACCGCGCCGCCTTCTCCCAGAGGACCCGGGAGCCCCGCCGGAAGATGAGCTGCCGGAAGCGATCGGGGTTGAGGCCGATCTGCCTGCCGAGCTTCGCCGGCCGCCAGCTCTTGGGGCTTTGGAGCGGCATCAGAGCACCGCGACTTGCGGGCCAAGATACCGCTTCTTCAGACCGGCCATGTTGGCCTTGAGCTGGTTCTGGTAGCTCAGGATGCGCGCGCCGTATCCGCTGTTCGTGGCGCTGCTCGTGGTGCTCACGGACTCGGAAAGCCCGTCCATGGTCGTCGAGTAGGACGCGATACCGGCGCCCGCGATGAGGTCGCCCGCGGTGTCGAGGGGCAGCATCGAAGCGAGGTGTCCGATCGCCATCTTGATCTCGGCCGGAATGGGGTAGGTCGTCCCGTCGAAGCCGGCCGTGTAGCTCACGCGCAGGTAGCCTGCCCGCCTCGAGTCGATGTGCCACCCGAGGAAGTCGAACACCTGCGAGGGGCCGAAGGTCGCGAAGAACTCACTCGTGCGCTGGATCGAGCCCTGGCCCGCGATGATCTCGACGAGGCCCATGTTCTCGTGCCGGATGTAGCACCAGTTGTTCGGGATCGTGACCCCGGGGAAGTCGCCCTGCTTGAACTCCAACTTCTGGATCGAGCGGAGCGGCCCATGCTTCGTCTGGAACTGGTACGCGCGCCGCCAGTCGCCCACGGTGATGTCGTGGAGCTCGTCCGTGATGGTGCGGAGCGAGAGCTTGATCCCCAGCTCGGTCTCGATGCGCTCGGCGGCCCCTTCGATACAGAGCTCGAAGAGGCCGTCGGGGTAGGGGTCGCCCTCGTCGTTCGTGAGGTCAACCCCGAAGAGGAAGGTCCGCTTGAGCCAGTCGACCGTGAGGCCGTAGGGGAGGGCCATGGGCAGAACTCCTCTTCAGGGTCGGGCGTTGGGCTTGCCCGTCAGACGGAGGCGCGGCAGAGCCCGCCCGTCACGCCGCTGGCCGCGGCGCCCGCGACGATCGTGGTCTCGCCGGTCGAGAGGTTGAAGATGCTGATGCGGCCACCGAGGCCGCCGACGCCGATGGCGCCCGCGAGAGCGCCGGCACCCGCGCCGGCCGCACCACCCGTGCCACCCGAGGCGTCGAGAAGGTTCGGGCAGGTGCCGGTGACCTTGCCGACGATGAGGACGATCTCGCCGCCGCCACCACCACCGCCGCCGCCGCCGCCCGCGCGATCCGCGCCGGGCGAATCGGCGCCGAGGCGACCGTTGCCGCCCTTGGCCGAGATTGCGCCAGCCGCCGTGGCCGAGTTGACGACCAGCTCGTCCACGATGAGGACGAGGACGCCACCACCGGAGCCGCCGCCGCCACCCGTTCCGCCAGCCGCCTCACCGGAGCCGCCGCCACCGGAACCACCAGCGCCGCCAGCGCCGCCGCCGATCAGGGTGACGCCCGCCACGCGGTTCGTCTCGGGGGTGTTGATGTGGAACGAGGCCGTGACAGCGCCGCCAGCTTGGCCGACACCACCAGCCCCGCCACCGCCCGTTCCACCGGCACCTCCCGCACCACCCGTTCCGCCGTTTCCGACCGCAACCGCGGCGGGCGTGCTGCCGATCGAGCCTGTCGTGGTGCTCGAGTTGCCACCATCACCGCCGGCGCCACTGGCCGCGTGGAGCAGCGAGGCCGCGATGGCGGCACCGGCCGCCTGGCCCGCACCGTTGTTGCCGTTGCACTTGAGGGCGCCGGCCGCCGCACCGCGCAGGTCGAGCTTCTTGGCCCGGATGTAGCGCTGCGCCACGTTGATCGAGCCGGAGCCGTCGACCTTGAGCGTGTCGAAGAAGGCGTTGCGCAGAAGCGCTCCGCTGCTGAACAGACCGCTCACCGTGAGGTTGTTGGTCGTGACGTGGCGGCTGCCGTCGACCGGCTCACCCGAAAGGTTCGCCGTCGCCCCCGCCACCTTCTGGAGCTCCTGAATGATGGAGCCGAGCAGAACGCCCTCGGGCGCGATGCCCGCGCGGTCGAGGAGGCCCTTGGCGAAATCGCTGATTGCCGTCTGGCTCAGGATGCTCACGACTCACCTTCCTTCTTCGCAGGGGCCTCGACGGCCTGGTTCTGGGTCTCGACGATCGGCTTGAGGGCGGCCTCGAGCTTGTCGCGGTTGCGGTCGCGCGGGTCGAAGACGATCCCGTGCTGGGCCGCGAGGGCGCGCAACTGGTTCATGTTGAGTTGAGCGAGCTCGATCTTCTCGGCCTGCTTCTTCTCTTCCTCGGCGCGCACGCTGGCCTCGTCGGCCGCCAGCTTGATCTTGCTGATCCGCTGGAGCTTGTCGGCGTAGCGGCGTTCGAGGTCGTCGAGCTCGACCTTCTTGACGCCGATCTTGTCCTTGAGCTCGTCCGCCTCTTTCGAGAGGAGCGAGAGCCGCGACTCCTGCACGTCGACGCCGTCGCGGTCGACGTAGCGCCAGCCCGGGATGCGGGCGAGCTTCGCGACCTCTTCGGGCTCGAGCAGGTCGGGAAGGAAGCCCTCGCTGTCCACCGCGAGCGGGCGCGCTACGAGCACCAGCCGCGTACCGGCCTTGGCCGGGTTTCTCCATGCTTTGTCGACGCTCACGATGGTTCTCCTGTGAGGGCGTGCAGACGAAAGCCGGGGGCGCCCCGAAGGGCACCCCCAGCCTCACGTCAGAACGAGATCCCGGCGGCGTTGAGGAGGGCGATGTGCCGCTTCGGCTGGTCGACCGACAGGCCGCGGTAGGTGCCGACCACCATGCGGAGCTCGCGCTCGATCCGGCCCATGTCGTCCTGGAAGGACTCGAGGAGGACGTTGTCGAGGATCGCCCCGTCGCCGTGATGCACGAGCGCCGACTTGAAGGTGCCGGGGATGCGGGCGTTGGTGTCGTACCAGAGCGTGCCCGAGCTGGCGCCGAGCGTGTTCCGGCCGAACTTGCCGCCGTAGTGGAAGACGGTCGTCGAGTCCTTGGCCGACCTCCACCAGTGGTAGCCGACGAGCGTGGAGCTGAAGCCCGCGTCGTTGAAGTCGGCCTTGCCCACGTCGCCATCGGCGATCGTCAGCGCGGTGCAGGTGAAGGGCGCCGGGTTGCCCTTCTTGTAGATCGGGACGAACTTGTAGATGTAGTCGCCCGCGTCCGAGACGCCGAACTGGCTCGTGAGCGAGACCGAGACGCCCGTGGGCGAGGTCATCGCGCCGCCGACGAGGTTGGCCTCGGTCATCGCCCAGTAGTCCACGCTCGCGTCGCCATCGGCGACCACGTTCGCGACGTTCCAGTTGGGCGAGCAGAACAGCGAGTTCCGCAGCTCGACCGTCTGGCCCGTCGGCCCGCTCATGAGGAGCTGGGTCATGTCCTGGTTCCAGAAGATCTTGACGCCCTTGGCGGGGTCGAGACGGTTCTTGCCGGCCGCCTCCTTCGAGAGCGGCGCCCACATCTCGGGCGGCAGATACCAGGCGTTCGGCTTGCCCTCGTACTCGAGGCGCATGAGGCCAGCGAGGTAGTCGATGAGCTTGTCGAACGTGACGGTCGCGCCGCGCAGGTCGAACACGTTGATGTTCGCCGTGCCGCCCGCCTCCATCTGGACGAAGAAGCCATCGCCCTCGTCGGCGTCGAAGTCGTTGTCGCCGTGGAAGTAGGCGATCTCGAGCTTCTCGGCGAGCGACTCGATGGCCGCCTCGCGCTCGAAGTTGAGGCCGCCAGGTCCGTCGGCGCGGACCACCGGGTACTTGCCCTGGAGGATGTTGACGTGCTCCGCGACGTGGGTCAGCGTCGGCATGACGCCGTAGTAGCGGACGGTCGCGATGGTGCGGTCCATCAGCGGGCGGTTGACTGCGGGCAGGCTCTTCTCGCCCATGCCGAGCGGGCTGAAGTAGTTGCCGTGCCGCTTCAGGATCACGCGGTCGCGCTTGACCTGATCGACCTGCTCGCGCTCGATGTTCTCGATGAAGGTGCAGCGCTCCTTCCGCTTGAGCATCGTCGAGTAGACGCGACGGCTGATGTCCTGCGGGATGAGCACGCTGAACCCGTTGTTCGAGACGGGCGTGCTCTGGGTGATGTTGGCCGCGTCCACGGAGCCTTTGAGCAGGCTCGGCAGCTTGCCGGCCTTCTCGAGCGTCGCGAACTCCTCGATGTCCGGCTTCGCGCCGTTGAGGCGGTCGCGCTGGATTTTGGCGCGATCCTCGATCTGACGATCCTTTTCCTGCTGATACATGGTCTCTCTCCCTGGGTTCGTCTGGGTCACGCCGTGAAGCCGAAGGTCTGCGCGATCTGCGCCACCTCACCGGCACTCGTGGTCAGCTCCTCGACCTTGCTGATGGCCTTGTGCAGCTTGTTGGCCTGGGCCACGTCGGCACCGGCGGCGCGCTGCTTCTCGAAGAGGAAGTCGGCCAGCCGGCGGCGGTTGATCGGGGCCTTGTTGAGCTCACCCTTGCCGTCGCCCGCGTGCGGGATGGCCTCGAAGTCATCCGGTCGGACGCCGCGGAAGTCGCCGCGCGGACCCTTGATGAGCGCCTCGATCTCGTTGAGGCGGGCGAGCACGGGAGCGATGTCCTGCGCGCCGCCCTTGGCGAGCTGCTTGGTGACCTGCTGCGCGAGCGCCTTCGTGAGATTGCCCGCGGCGGCGATCTGGCCCTTGAGCAGCCCGATCTCCTTCTTGAGCGGCGCCACCGCGCTCTCGACGGCCGCGTTGACGGCCGCGCCGAGCGCCTTGCTCATCTCCTCGTCGCCGCCGTCGTCCTCGTCGGGCTCGCCGTACTCGGGCTCGTCGTCGTCGTCCTCACTCTCGTCGCCATCGGGCTCGGAGTGCGACGCCTTGTTCAGCGCCTCGGCCCACTCGTCGGCGGCCTGGTCGAGCGTGGTCACCTCGAGCCCGAGGTCGCCCTGGTCCGGGGTGATGGTGCCCTTCGCGAGCGCGCTCACGACCTCGCTTTCGATCTTCTCGTCATCGAAACCGAGACCCGCCAGCGCCGTGCGAAACTCCGTCTCCGTCTTCGTGCTCATGGGATGCTCCTGTTCACAGCGCCGCGATGCGCTCGAGCGCCGCGACGAGGGTTCGTTCGGGCTGCCTGCTGAGCAGGCGAAGCGCCTTGAGGTGAGCCGTCGGAATGCCCTCGGTGAGCGCGAGTCGGCGCTGAACCTCGGGGTCGTAGGCGAGCCTCATGGCGGCTTTCATGAGGTCGGCCGGCAGTCCGGCGGGCATGCCCATCTGAGCCCCGAAGGCCGCTGCGAGCGGCATCGCGAAACTCGACGGATTGCGCGGGGCGGCGTCGATTGCCACCGTGCGGATCGTGCAGCGCGTGATGACGTTGCCCCGCATCTCGTTGATGGAGCCCTCGACGCTGAAGCCGAGCCCCTGCCCGCGCGGGCCTTTGCAGAGGGCTTGGTGCTGCGCCCGGACCTGCTGCGCGAGCGGCAGATCCTTGAGCAACACGACCTCGATCATGTTGCCCTTGACGCCCTTGAAGAGCCCGAAGGTCCGCTTGACGCCCTGGGCGCAAACGCGGTCCGCTGAATAGGGGTGCTTGTAGTGGACGACGCCGCGCTGGTCGTACTCGGTCCAGTCCGCGCCGTCCTGAAGCAAGACCTGGCCGTCGGCGTCCAGAAACTCGCTCGTCGCGAGCCCCTTGAGCAGCCACGCCGGGTCAATCTCGCCCGGCCCCAATGCCTTCTGAAGCGCCTCCTCGGGAAGCGCCTCACACTCGCCCCAGAGGAGCGGGAAGGTCATCGTGTCTGTCGCCATGGCAACCATGGCGGCGATTGCAAGCTAGGTGCGCCTGCGCGCGTGAGCTTTCGCAGGCGTGTTTTTTACGCCTTGAGCGAGCCCTTCCAGAGCGTCACGAACGCGCGGAGCGCCTTCGTCATCTTGGCCTTGGGCGTCTTGGCCTCACGCTGCTTCATGTGGCTCTCCGCGGTGCTCGGGCTCATGTTGCGCTCGGGGTTCTTGTAGAGCACATCCTTGACGGCTTCGCGGAGGTAGCGGGCGGCCTTGTCGTGGTCGCCCGCCGCGTGGAGCTCGGCGGCCTTCTTCGTGTGCTCGTGCGCGTCAAGGCGGTCGTGTTCCTTGCCTTTGAGGCCGTAGCGCTCTTTCGCCTCGGCGACGCGGTCGGCGTGGGATGGGGCGGGCGTGGCCTCGGGCTTTCGCTCGACCTCGGGGGCTTCGCGAAGTGGCGGCAGCCGATCGGGCTTCGGTGACGAGGACGGCCACATGGCTTGTGCCGTCGCTGGTCTTTCGCGAAGTGGCGGGGTCCTGCCCGCGCTATCCTGCTTCAACGTCCCGGGGCGGTCCGGCTTCTGCGCGGACTCCACCGCCTTCGGCTCGGGCTTGTCGGCCTGCTTCGCCGCATGGGTCTTCACGGACTCGTCGCGGTCGACGTCAGCCTTGGGCTTCTGCGGCATCTCGCCCCGCGCCTTCAGCTCTTTGATGCCCCGGTGCAGCGTCTCCAGCTCGCGGTCCTCGCTCGCATACGGCGTCCCGGGCCGGCGCTTCTGCTCCTTCTGCGCAATGGCGATCTGGTTGTCGTGGTCGCCGATGGCGTTGGCGCCCCATGCCGAGTCATGGCTGTCATGCTTGGGGTCGGTCAGCGCCGCGTACGCGAAGTCGGCGTCGGCGCTTCGCTTGCTCGGCGCGGGGCTCTGCGCGGCCTGGGGCTTCTCCGTCTTCGCAGACGGCTCGTTGGGGTCGTCTCCGGGCTTGAACGCCGCGATCGTCGCGTCGCCGTATGGGCCGCGCTTCGTTCCGAGCATTCCGGGCGGAAAGTTGCCGCGAGAGCGATTGATCATCCATGGGAGGCCGGGCCTCTTGGTCCACACCACATGCGACGCCTCATGGCCCGGCCCCATGTCCTTCGGATGCACGGCGCGCGGATGGGCCTTCGTGGCCTCGTCGGCCTGACGGATGTCTTCGTCGGACCAGTGTTCATGGATCTGCCCGGTGCGCTTGTCCGCCTTCGGCTTCTCGACCTTGGACTTCTTCGGCTTGTCCGCCGGCGCCTCGATCTTGTGCCCAACCTTCGCGGCCTCGGCCCGGATCTTCTCCGCGCCCTTGTGGTTGCCCGCCGCGACGGCCTCGCCATGCTCACGCGTCAGCTTCGCCTTGTGCGCGTCGAGAGCGCCCTTGTGGTGCTCGGAGAGCTTCGCGGCGAGCTCGTCATGGGTCATCTTGACCTTCTTCCCACCGCTCGAGTGCGAGACATGCAGCTTGCCGTCCTTGACTCCATGGATCGTGTAGTGGCCCGCGCCGTGGGCGAAGCTGGCGCCCTCTTTGAAGTGCTCGGCGTTGTGGACGCCGCCCCCGTGCTGGACGCGGTAGAAGTAGCGGTAAATCTGCGCGCCCTGGCTCCCGTCTTTCTTCGTGCGGTACTTGCCCGTCGGGACTTTTTTCAGAAACGGCCCTCTGGACCCCGCCTTCCACAGCGCCGGCCCCACGAAGAGGCGTGCCAGCTCGGAACGCATCTCCACGACCTCGGCCCCGCGCGGCGTGATGAGAGCGCCACCCTTCGCGAGCGAAGCGCCCCATGCGAACTCGCCCAGCTTGCTCGCCATCGGGACCCAGGTGCCCTTGCCGAGCAATCGCTGCCAGAATCCGCGCTTCTTCTCGCCCACGGGGCGGCCCTTGTGGTCGCGGTATTCCGCACCATCCTTGACCTGCGTCTTGCTCCAATACTTCCCCGTCTTGGGGCTCGCTTCGGGCGCGACCGAGAGGCCGCCCGCCTTGCCCTGGTGCTCGGCTTGGTGTCTGTCGTAGTCCGCGCGTGGCATCTTGCGCTTGTACTTGTCCCCGGGCTCGTGGATGTAAACGTGTTCCTTGCCCACGCTGATGTGTGCGTGGCGCGTCTGGTGGCGCCCATCGGGATACCAACTTTCCCACCCGTTCCCGACGCGCTTGTGCCACCCGCCGTGCTTGCTGTTCGGAATCGGCGTGAAGCCGGCCGGAGCGCGCTGTCCCTTTTCCATCGGCTTGCCCTCCATGATGTCGCCGAGGTCGATCACCCCGTCCTCGCCCGGCACCAGCTCGCCATCGGCCCAGAGCAGGCTGTCGTGAGCGGTGTTGTCCCCGGTGCTCAGCGCCTTCTTCATCGCGATCCCGTCCTTCGCGAGCAGCGCCCGCACGTCGTTGGCCGTGATCTCCTGGCCGCTCACACGAATCTTCCAGTCCTGCGCCGGGTTGAGCCGATAGCTCACATAACTGGACGTCGGAAGGTGCTGGCCCAGGATCTCCTTCGCCAGCGTGATCGGGGCCTTCGTGGTGGGTCGGTGCTCGCCGTTCTCGGCCGGCTCGAGCTCCACCGAATGCACGCGTACCGCGTGGACGTAGATCGTCCCCGGCTCGGGCGGGTTCTCCTTCGGCCCGGTGTAGTTGGTCTCGTCGCCCCGGTAGACGTAGGCGCCCCGGACCTTCTTGCCGTCGATCTCGAGCGGCCTCAGTCCGGTCTCGCGGTCGTGCTCGCGGGCGAGGCTGCGCTCCAATGACTCGCGCATCTCGCGGAGCGCCGTGTCGATGTGCTCTTGCGTGATGGGGATCGGCGTCCCGTCCTTATCCCAGCCCGCCGACTTCAGAGCCTTCTCGACGAGGCTCTTGGGCATCGTGTCGAGGGCCTTGTAGGAGTCTTGGAGCATCTGGCCGTAGTCGAAGCCGAACACGACCTGGTCCTGCACCTTCGCGTCGCCGTAGACCTTCTTCTCGGCCCCGCGCCCCGCCTCCTTGCCGACCTTCTTGACCGTGACGGCCATGAAGCGCTCGGGGGGCTGGTCCTTGACCCAATGGCCCAGCGGATAGCCCGTGAAGTCCACCGGCACGTCCTTGGGCCGCGGCCCCCACTCCTCCCACGGCTTATTGCCATCGCCACCACCCCCCGAAGAGCCACCACCGCCCGCCGGGGGCTTCGGGGGCTCAGGAGGCTTCGCCGAGTCGGCCTTCGGTGCCTCGGGCATCTTCTCCTCGACCTTCTCCTCGGCCGGGAGCGGAGGCGGCTCCGTGTTCGTCGGGACACCGCGCGCCTTCATCTCGGCAAGAATCCGGTCGACGTGCTTCTGCGTCCCGTACTTCTTCGCGTCCCTCAGCTCGGCGTGAAGCCTCGCGGCGACCTCAGTCTTGCGGGTGTCGATCTTGGCCCCGTGGTGGGCCTTGAGGCGGGTCGCCAGCTCGTCGTGGGTCAGGTGCTCCGTGACGCCCGGCTTGCCCGAATGTGTCACCTTCAGCTTGCCGTCCTTCACGGCATGGATGGTGTACTCGCCGCGCTCATGCGCGAACGTCGCCCCGGCCTTGAAGTCGTCCCTGTTGTCGACGCCGCCGCCCTGGTCGACCCGGTAGAAGTAGCGGTAGATCGGCGCGCCGGCCGACCCGTCTTTCTTCGTGCGGAACTTGCCCGTGGGGACCTTCTTGACGTAGGTGCCACCGACGGCCCCCTTGTGCTTCATCAGCGCGTCGGGCCGGAAGAGGCGATGCAGGTCCAGCGGAAGCGCCATGACGCCGTGGCGGTAGCGCGCCCCCTTCACCATGGACGCATCCCAGAGGGCCGCGCCGAACGATTCGTCGAGCGGCACCCACACCGCGCCCGGCTGGTCCGGGTCAAGCTGGCGGGCGACGCCAGCGGTCAGGAGCGCGTCGCCGGTCTCGACGAAGCTCACCGGCTCACCGCCCGGCATGCCGTCTTCGAGGTGCGAGCGGAGCATCCACGCCGCCTTGGCGTGGGCCACGGCATGGCGGGTCATGAGGTCCAGGGTCGGGACGTCTCGCTCGCTCGCGAGGGCGAGCGCGGCGCAGTCCGCCTCGAGCCCGGAGCGGACCGTCGCGAGCATCGAGAGCATGGCCTGTGTGTCATCGGGAAGGGCCGACGCACCGGGGATGGCTGTCACGCCCAAGATGACGCGGACGCCCTTCTGCCGGATGCGCTCGGCGACCTCGTCGACCATGTCGCCCAGCGCCTCGTACTCGTCGCCGAAGAGGCCGTGGAGCTGCGCGAACGTGGGGCCGGTGACGTTCCAGTGGAACGACTGCGCGAGGTCGCGCGCGGCGATGAGCTTCGCGAGGATGGTGTCGAGAGCCATGCTAGATCCTCATGGGCATGATGATGTGGCGCTCGCCGTCGGTCCGGTGAAGGTCGAGCGGGCCATACTGGCCGCCGTGCGACACCCGAAGCGTCACCGGCCCCTTGTGGCCGACGAGCGCGTCTTGCAGGTACTTGGCGTTGACGGCGATCTGACCCTTGTCGCTGCCGGCCATCCAGTCGCCGCCGTCCTTGGCCGCCTTGTGCGTCTTGGCGTGGACCTTCAGGTCATCCGGGGCCTGGTGCTCGTGATCGGCGTGAGTCCGCAGGCTGGCGTGGAAACCTCCGTCGGCCGTGTGCGTGAACAGGATCTGCGGCGGGATCGACTTCGCGACCTTGTTGGTCTTGTGGTGCTCCTTCGCGGCGTCGATGAGTGCCTGGAGCGACTTGGTATCGAACGAGTGCTCCGAGGCCGCGAAGTCGGTGGTCGGGACGATGACGGCCCGGTGCCCGTCGGTCGCATACGCGAACTTCCCGTCGGCGTGGACGCCCGCGAGGTTCGGGCGCGTCGAGTCCTTACTCGCAAAGGTCGTGAGGCGCTTGACGTCCGCCTCTTTGGGCGTGTGGTCCTTGTGGGCATGCACGGGCTTGTCGGGAAGCTCTTTGGCCGCCTCGACGGCCTTCTTGACCTTGTCGACCGTGGCATCGGAGACGGACGAGGGGCGGGCTTTGGACTCATCCGCCTTCGGGGTGGTTGTTCCGCCTCGGCGGAACAACGACGACACGACCTCATCAGGCTCGCCAGACTCGTCATCACGAGACGCTTGGCTCTCTCCGTGCAGCTTACTGAATCGCGCACTCTCCGCCCCGCTCAGGGCGTAGAAGTGAGATCCGTCCGGTGCCAGCGCGACGGGTCCGCCGTTCCTGTCGGCGGGGCGGTATCCTGCCTCATGCAGTGCCCCGACCATTTCGGCGCGGGTCATCTGCTGGCCCTTGAACCGAACCTCTTTTTCGAGGTGGGTGTCGGAACGCTTCTGGCGCGCAGACTCAAGAGCCTTGTCGCGCTTCGCACGGGCCTCCTCTTGCGCCTCGGGCGACTTGCGGCGGGCGACCTCGCGCTCCTTCTCCTTCCTGGCCTCATCACGCCTGCGGCTGAACTCACCCCCGGAGATATGGTCGGCGATGGAAGCCACGCCGAACTTGACGCCAAGCTCCTTCGCGGTCGCCCGCATGGCGGGGCCATCAATACCAGCCGCGCCCCGGCTCGCGGCGTCCGTCATGGACTTTGCTCGCTTGGACACCTCTTCGTCCGATAGGCCGGGCTGCGTGCGCTTGATGTGCTTCGCATAGACCTTCTCGAAGGACGCCCGGGCGCCCTCTGCCCCCTGCTCCACATGCCCCGCGTCAGCCGCTCGCTTCTTCGCCGCGGCGATCGTCTTCTCCGAGGCCCCATGCTTCTTGGCCTCCTCCAAGTCGGCGAGGGCCTGCTTCTTGGCCTTCTCGCGCTTCTCGGCGACCTTGGCGTCGTCCTCCTTACGGGCCTCGGCGTGCTCGCGATGGAGCATCGTGGCGAGGGCGTCCTTGTGGATTTTGTGCTCGGTCCCGGTCTCGTCGTGACGCACAGTGACGTGCCCGTCGCCATGGTCGTGCGTGACCTCGAAGTGCCCGTGCTCGCCCCCGTCCTTCATCCTGAAGGCGGCGCCCACCTTCATCTCGTCGTGGTGGCCGAGCCCGGAGCCGCCGATCGTGCGGTAGAAGTACCGATACCGCTGCTTGCCGGTCTTCGTGACCTTGCCCGGGATGGGGACCCTGCGCAGGTACTTGTGCGCCTTGCCCTTGGCAAGTGCGCTTAGGATGGCCTTCGCCATGAAGGCAGGAACGGTGCGCTCGGGCGCGAGCGCCTTCACCAAGGCTGCCAGTGCTTTCGTCGACATGCTCACCTCGTCAGGCCCGCATTGTGGGCTGGTGGCGGGGCGGGGGGTGAGCTTTCATCGGAGGAGTCGGGCGAGGCGCCCGAAGGCCCGGGTGGCCTTCTCCAGCCGTCCGGCCTCGTGGTCCCGCACCATGGCGATGACACCAGCCCAAAGATCATCGCCTCGTTCGGCCTTTTGATGCTGGCGACCATCGGGCTTCGTGATGATGATGTTGGTATGGTCGCCGCGCGAGTCGAGACTTAGGCGCGACCCGTCGCTCAGGCCGACCTCGTTCTTGACCCCAAACACAAGCCGCAACTTGTCGGGCGTCAGAGGTAGTGCCTTGCCGTCACTGTCAACGAGATGCACGCCTTTCGGCGATCTTGGGGCCTTCGGCTTCACGGGCTTCACGGGCTCGACCTTGATGGCGCGACCCTGCTCGTTGACTCGCCCCTCGACATAGGCGGCCCTGCGAGCCTTTGCCGCCCTCAGCTCGGCGACCGCCTCGACGTGCCGCTTCGCGGCGTCGATGCTCGCGTCCATGCGGCGCTCAGCGGACCTTGTCGAGCCTCCGCGCTGCCCGGTCGGCCTCATGCTCCCGGCGCCGAGCGGGAAGGCTTCGGCCATCGCCTTCGAGCGCTGGGTGTCGAACGGGCCTCCCCGGGCCACCTCGCGCTCGAGGCGGGCGATCTTCTCGTCGAGCTTCGCGGTGTGGGCGGGGTCGTGGCCCTCGGACGGGACCTTGGCGTGCTCTGGAAACAGATCATGAATCTCCAGAGCGCCCCGCACCGCCATGGCCTCATCCGCGCGCCCCGCGAGCGCGTTCCCTGTCTGCGCGCGGCGCTGACTCTGGCTGGTCATGGATGTAGTTGCCTGAATGGCGGCGTGATGCTGCGATGCGTGCTTTTGGGCTTCTCTCGTGGCGACACCGAGCATTTTTTGCAGTTCGTGCTTGGTCTTGGACCTAGCAAGCATCTTCATCCACGGAGAATACCAATCATCGTAGTCAACATCGTCGCGGCCGTACTTCCTGGCACCCCCGCCCGATGTTGCGGGGTCGCGGCCCTCGGACGGCGTGACCGTGGCGACGGGAGGCGCCTTCGTGACCACCACCGTCCGCGTGGCGACCCCCGTGGAGTTGTCGCTGTCCTTGAACGAGCCCTCGGGGTTCTTCTCGCTCGTGCCGCCGTTGGCCTCGAGCCATTCGCGGAACGCCTGCGCCTTCTTGTCCGAGCGGAAGAACGGCCCTTCTGACATGATGGCGACGAGCTTACCGCCCGGCTTCAGGTTGCGCTCGAAGGCGTGTCGGACGTGCTCGATGTCCTGGCCGTCATCGAAGGGCGGGTTCATCACGACCTTGTCGTAGGTCTCGGCGTGATCGGTGGCGTCGTGGCCGACCACCTTGTGGCCCTTGAGGCTCAGCACGTCTCGGAGGCCGCTGTGCTGCTCCAGAACATGCACGTCGCCACCCTGCTCGCGCGCGAGGTCGGCCAGCGAGCCCTTGCCGGCCGACGGCTCGAGGACCTTCTCGCCGGGCTTGATGTCGGCTAGCTGCATCACGCGGTCTGCGAGCGGCTTTGGGGTCGGGAAGTAGCCGGGGATCTTGAGCCCCACGAGGGCGCGCTCGGCCGCCTTGATGGGGTCGGCCTTGGGCTTGCCGGCGCCGCGCGCCAGCTCGACGTACTCGCGAAGGGCGGCGCGAAGCTGCGGGAGCGACTTGATCCCCATGCCCTCGCTGGCGCGCTTCCAGGTGGTCAACTGGTCGCGCACGTCATCGGCCGCGAAAGTCTCGACGCGGCGCAAGCGACCGGCGTCCGACAGCGCTTTGAAGTCTTCGCGCTCCTGCTCGGTGCTGGCCTTCACCTGCCAGTCCCGTTCGCCCAACTGAGCGATGCGCTTGAGCACGCGAGCCGCTGCCTGCTTCGCGCCCGGAACGTCTTTGAGCGCCTGCGCGAGCCCCTTCAGGTTGTCGCGATGAACGGACGGCTCGGGCGGGCGGGCGTGCTCGATGTCCTCGGGCGTGACCGCGCGGTGGCTCGTCTCGTTGTGGTCTGCCTTGCCGCCCGCCTCGCGCGTCGCTCGGTCTCGGTCGTACTTCGCTTGGCGCAAGATGTTGTCCAGCATCTCGACGTGGGCGCGCGTCTTGATGCCCCAAAGGTGCTTCGTGGACCCGGCCTCTTGCGCGTCGGCGATGAGCCTCATCCGGCTCGCGACCGCCTGCTCACCCATGGCCTGCGCTTCGGCGCTCCCCGCCATGTTGGCGCGACGGGCGGTGTTGACCTTGCGGTCCGCGCTCAGGCTCTCTTGGGCTCGGGCATGGGCGTTGTCGGCCTGCTCTCGGAGTCGGGCGGGGGCGTTCCCGTGGAGCGGGCCGGGCTTCTCGGGCTCGGTGACGGGCTCGGCGGCCTGTGCGGCCTCTCCGAAGCCCCCGAACTTGTCCGCGAACTGGCGGGCTGCGGCATCGGTCTTGAAAACGAAGCCCGGGATTGCGCCGTTGCCCCGAAAGCTCGAGTAGTAGCCGCCGATCGACTTCGCGTGAGCGTTGGCCTTGGCGTATTCGTCCGGGGCGAGGCGGTCCGCAAGCTGCACGGTCCAGATGTTGTGGCCGTGCTTCGTGTGCTTCCCGGGGATCACCTTCGCAGTCGTCTCAGTAGCGAGCGCCGAGCCCGCAAGGGTGGTGCGCTCTTGCGCGGCCTTTGCGCGCGCCGCATGGGCGTCTTCGTGTTCTTTCTGGGCCTGCGCTCGCGCGTCCTCGGCCACGAGCTCGTCATAGCGAACGCGCTGCTCAGGCGTGAGGCTGCGTTCGCCCTCGCGCGAGAGCGAGATCCGTGTTTTGAAGTCGGCGAGCGTCTTGGGCTCGATCACCGCTCCGATACGGGCCTTGTGCTCCTCGATGGCCTTCTTGCGACGTGCGGAGTAGGCCGCGATAGCCTCGTCGGTGAGCTTGTCGACCTCGCGCGTGATTGCGGCGTCGTAGGTCTCGCTGAATGGCGACCACTGCGTTGACGACGAGACGTGGAAGCTGCCCAGGATGCTGTGCCATGCCGATTCGACAAGCCGGTCCTTCTTCTCGTCGGCGTAGGCTCGACTACCAACGATGCGCTGCAACTCGGGTTTGGTGAGCTTGGCGAGCTGCGCCATGATAGCCGCCTTGTTCGCCACCGTTGCATCGAACAACCGGCGCACCTCAGCGGCAGTGATGGTGGCGTCGTTGATGCGCTGAACCATGGCGTCCACGCCGATGGACTCCATCAAACCTTGAGCGGTCTTCTCATCGGGGGCGGGCTTCTTTGGGGCCTCCCTCTTCACCTCCCGCGCAGCCTCCTCGGCCTTCGTCGGCAGCCCCAGCCGCGCCCGGTGCTTGTCGGTCCCGTACACCGCCGCCTCCGCGCGGTCGGCCTCGAGCCGCTTCGTCGCTCGCTCCTTCTTCTCGGCCTCGTGCTTCTCGATGCCGGCCCGGTGCTCGGCATGCAGCATCGCGGAGAGCTCGGCCTTCGTGACGGTCCGGCTCTGGCCGTTCTCGTCGTGCTCAATCGTCAGCCGGTCCCCGTCCACGGCCTTGATGTGCCAGTGGCCGCCGTGGGCCATGAAGCCCGCGCCCTCGACAAAGTGCTCCTGCGCGTGGACGCCGCCGGACCCGCGCGCGACGTGGTAGAAGTAGCGGTAACGGGGCGTCCCCTTCTTCGTGAACTTCCCGGGGATCGGCACGCGCTTGATGTAGCGGTGCGCCTTGCCCTTCATGAGCTGCGAGAAGAACGCGAGGCGCCCGTAGGCTTCGGGGAGGAGGAGCGAGCCCGGCGGAAGGCCCGCGAGCGCCTTCTTGAGCGCCTTCCCGGCGTTGTTGGGGTCAGCGATCTTGGCGCGGAAGTCGTCGATGCTCATGGTCGTGTGTCCCCCGTAGAAGCCGGGCTTCGTGTACTGCTTGCGGTAGCAGGCCAGCGCCTCGGCGACGCTCGGGAAGCCCAGCATGACCTTCTGCTCATCGTGCTCGCCGGTCTCGGGAACCCGCTGGTCCACTACTACGACCACGTCAGACTCGAGGGCGTCACCGACGTAGACGTCGAGGCGGTCGCCATCCATGCCGCGGGCTCCCATGACACCAGCGGCCCCGCGGGCGTGTGACCTCACCTCGCCATAGTGGGCCTGCATCGTGACCCGCCACGGCGTGCCGTTGGCGTCGACACCCTCGCGCACGTCGCCCTTGCGCTGCTCGATGTCGATCGGGATGCCCTGGAAGACCAGCGAGGCCACGAACGGGAACTCCGAACGGTTCGGCGACGGCGGCGGCATGAGGCCGGGCGAGGTTTCGCCGCGGCGGACGAGCAGGGCAGAGAGGCGGCGCGCGGCGTGGTCGAAACGGTCCATGCGGCGCAGCATCGCCGGGCCTACGCGGCGCGGTGAGCTTTCGTGCGCAGGCGCTTGAGCGCGAGGCGGGCGAAGGTGGCGAGCGAGCCCTTGTAGAGCTTCGACAACGCCGTCTCGGCCGCGTCTCGCGAAGCGAAGTACCAAGCCTTAGCATCCGGGTCCCAGCGGGCGCCCTTGGCCTTCAGCGCGTCCTTGTGGGCGAAGGTGTTACCGGCCACGCCCACGCGACCGCGCGACAACGGAACCATCCTGAGACCGTGCTTCTCGCCAGGCGTTGAGGCGCTGCCGCTCGGGGCCTGCGGTGTGGCTGGCTTGGGCGCAGGATTGGACGCGGCCTTGTCGCCACCACCCTTGGCCTTGTCGGCCTCGGTGAGTTCGGCCCGTGGCTGCGGCGGAACCTTGGCCTTCTGGGCCTCTTTGAAGCGGAATATCGCCTTGTCCACCTCGGGCGTCAGGGTGGCCACCTTCAGGATGGTCCGGTCGTCGTCATATCCCAGGGTCTTGGTCGCATAGACCTTGTCGTTCTCGCGGTCGATGTAGAAGGTCCGGCCGCCGGACTTGGCGGACTCGCCATCGGTGAGGCGCTCGGCGTTGGCGGGCGGCCTCCATCTGCCGTTCTCGTCCGAGAGGCCGCCGCCGATGTCGACCTTGTGAGCCGGAACGACGCGGTCCAGCGCCTCGCGGTTGCCGGTGATGGCCCGGTCCAACAGCGCCCGGTCGGGATGCCACTGCGAGCTTTCTACCGCCTGTCTCGCATGATAGGCCGCATCGTAGGGCAACCGCTTGGACTCGTCTGCGATGTAGGCCTCGGCCTCCGCGATGTTCCGCTCGTGATTGGCCTTGAAGTAGGACGACTCCTCTTTCTCGAGCGCCTTGCGTTGGCGTTCGATGAACAGCTTTGCCAGAGCGATTCCGTCCTCACGCTGGATCTCAGCGGCGGGCTTGTCGGCGACTCGGTCGAACAGCTCCTTGTTGGCGTCGTAGTCGCGAAGCCTGTCTCGAACCAAGGTGAGGCTCGGGATCGCACGCATCCGCGTCTCGTGGCTCACGTCGAGGTCGCGCCAAGAGCCATCCGCCGCCGCGATGCTCTCGTAGAGCTTCTTGTGCTCTGCGATGGCGTTCTTCGTGCTCTCCCATTCGCGATACGTCCGAGCCTCTTCCGGCGTCGCGCGGCGCATGGTGGCGGTCACCACCGCATGAGCATCCGCGAGGTGGTAGTCGCCCACGTCCTCCGACCACTCGCGGTCCTGCTTGGAAAGGCGCTTGGTCCGACTCCCGACCACGACCCAGATGGACCCGTCCTTGCGCTTCTGGAAGTCTCCCGGCTCCGGCCCGGTGTCTTTGAACTGGACGGTCTCGTACTTCTCCGACGCTGGCTTCTGCGCCTCCGCAGCCTCTTTGCGCTGCCTCAATTCGTCCGCAGACAGAAGCTCATCCTCGGTCGCTCCGAAGCCCCGCGCCCGCTTCTCCGCGGCTTCGATCTGCTTCGCTGTGCCCAGCTTGCGGACCTCGTCGAGCTCGGCCAGGGCGCGCTTCTTCTTCGCCTCGCGGTCCTTCGCGGTCTCGGCCTCCTCGGCCTTGATGCCCTCGGCATGGTGGGCTTGCAGTCGCCTCACGAGCTCGTCTTTGTGGATGCGCTCCACCTTGCCCGACTCGTCGTGCTTCACCGTGAGGTGGCCGTCCTCGTGAACGTCCTCGATGTGGTAGTGGCCTCGCTTTCCCTCGTGCTCACCCGCGAAACCAGCGCCCTTGACCCAGTGCTCGGCGTTGTCGAGACCCTTGCCGCCCTTGGCCCCGGTGAGCTTGTAGAAGTAGCGATAGCGCTGCTTGCCGCTCTTCGTGAACTTGCCGGGGATCGGAACGCGCTTGATGTACTTGTGGTTGGCGCCCTTGATGAGCGCCATGAACATGAGCCGGCGGGCGACTCGCGGGTTGATCGGAAGCCAGATCCCCATGCTCATTCTCCCTCGTCGAGACCCGGCTCGCCCTGGCCCGGCAGCCCAGCATCCATGCCCGGCACGCCCTCACCACCCTCACCTGGCATGCCGCCCATCGCGGCCGGGTCCTCGGTAGGCGTGAAGGTCCCAAGCGCCTGTAGGACGGTGCTCGACAGCGGCACGCTCAGCGCCAGAATGATTCGGTCGCGCGTCTTGTCGTCGACCTCGATCTTGTTGGCCTTGAAGTAAGCCTTGTCGATGACGGGCTTCCCGAGGCGTGACCGGCTCTCGTTCGACGAGAAGATCCCCTCGGCCTTCTTCTCGAGTTCGATCTGGGAAAGCTCCGACTCGGCGCCGTCGCCCGTGAAGCGGAACGCGAAGTCCTCATCCCAGCGGTAGATCAGGCTCTCGTTGATGCTGTCCTCGAAGGCCGTCAGCATCGGGCGCAGGCCGAACATGCGCGAGAGCTGGATCTCGTCCTTCGGGTTCGCGCCCGACAGCGGGGCGCCCGCGCCCTTGTACTCGGGCAGGCCCACCTCGACGGGACGCATGTTCCAGTTGGCGGCCACGACCATCAGCTTGATGAGCATGAGGTCGGTGAACTCCATGTCCTTGTTCGGGTGGGCGAGGTCGAGCTTCTCGATCCGCTCGCGGCTCGCCTCTGTGCCCCCGGGGCTGAACAGCGCCATCGCCATGCGGTGCGCGTTGTTGATGCCCTTGAGCTGCGCCGTCATCATCGCCTTGAAGGCGAGCCAGGTCTCTTTGTCGTAGTTGGCGAAGACGTTGAGCATGGTGCTCGCGTGCGTGCCGTTCCGAAAATAGACCTGATTGTAGTCGTCGGCCTCGATGTAGGCTTGCAGCGCGTCGTAAGCCTGCTGGATCTCCGGGTAGCCATACCCGAAGACCTCCATCTGCGTGCGCGGGCGGCGGACCACGCTCAGGATCTCGTCCTCGTGCCACGTCGCCACGACCCTATCGAGGCTCGGGAGCACCTGCACGAAGCTCCCCGAGTGATAGTTGAACTCGCCCGGCCCCTCCTGCTTCTTCGGCCGCCCTCGACGCACCCACGCCGCATCCAGCGCCCGGAAGGCCCGGGGCCGCCCGCCGTTCTCGTACTGGATTTCGGCGATGGCCCAATCGTAGGTCAGCGAGTCGTCCGCGAGCATGCCCATCGTGCGATGGAAGGGCTGCAAGCGGTTGAGCATCTTCTGGATTTCCGCGAACTCCTTGCGCGCGCCCTGGCTCACCTTCGCGTCGGGGTCTCGCATCCCGAGCTGGTATCCCGGCGTCCACTGGTCGCGCGCCGGCCGGCAGTGCTCGACGAACTGCTGCTGGCGCTTGCTCTTGAAGGGCGCGCAGATACTCCGGTCGGCCGCGGCGCGAAGCGTTCGGAACGGGAGCCAGCCCGCGCCCGGGTGGCCCATGACGGGCTTGTCGCCCGAGAAGAACTTGTATTCCTCGTAAGGGTCCCAATCCGCGCCCTTGAAGGCCGCATCGTCGCCCTCGTCGGAGCGGGTCTTCAACGGGCTCTCGGGCTCGCCCCGGACCGACATCGCAGACTCGCGGCGCGCCTTGAGAAGCGGGTTCTCAGCGTCCGAGCCAACGAGCAACCTGTGCAGAAACGAACGCGCCATGCGGAGGCCCCTTTGGGGGCCAGCTTCTGCAAGCGGGCTCTGCGGTGTGAGCTTTCACGGCCGCACGGATTTGCGCACCGCGCCCGCGTTCGATACGGAGGGGGTGCCCAACGTCCGCAAGGAGGCGCCTTGCGAGACAATCCCCACCAGGCAGACCCTACGGTCTCGCTCTTCACCTACACGGGTGAGCGGGCCGACAAGAAACCCCAAGTCGCGTGGAAGTCGGCGTGCCGCACTGCGGCCGACCTCTACCTCGCCGAGCTCGGGAGCGACTGGCCCACCGAGGCGAACGTGGAGCGCTTCAACCGCATGGCGAAGCGGCGCTTCAACGATGCGAGATACGGGAGCGCCGTCCTCGCCGTGATCGTCGGCTGGAAGGCGTGGCTCGACGACAAGGGCATATGGAGCGAGGGCGCGCCCCCGAAGGCCCCTTGCGACGACGGTTTGGACGTCGTGATCAACCGCTCGAGCCCCGGCGACCCGGCCGGCTTCGACAGCATGGAGCTGTCCCCCCGAGCCCTCAAAGCTATCGCCGAGACGGTGCGGGAGACCATCTTTGGCGGTGAGCCCTCGGACGACTATTGGGGCGCCGTCATGCGCCGCGTGGGCACCGCCCTCGGGAGCGACGGCCTCAGCGCCGTCTTGAAGCTCGACCGCCACAACACCCAGGCCATCATCGCGGGCCGCAAGGTGCCCAAGCACGTCCGCGCCGACGTCGAGAAGCTCCATGCGCTGCTCGTGCTCCGCAAGAGCGGCCTCGACCCCGACGAGGTCCGCGATCAGCTCTACGGGCTCGAAGCCCACCTCAAGGACGACTGATGCTTCTTGCCCTGATACTGCTCGCCCTGTGGGGCGCCTGGATCTGGCGCCGCCATCGCACCATGCACGACCCCTCGAAAGAGGAGGATGACCTCCTCTGGGAGCTCGGCGACTGGAAGCGCATTGCCCTGTGGGCCGCCGCCATCATGGCGGGGCTCTACCTGCTCCGCTCGGGGTGCGCGTCGTTCGTGGCCGCGTGGGGCGACGTGCCCGACGGGCCGGGGGCGTGGTTCCGCTTCTGGCGGGACTGGGTCGACGGGGTTCTTCTGTGGCCGGCGGTGTGGTGATGAGGCCCGAGCTTCCGAGGCCGCGACGGACCTACACCGTCGAAGATGCCCGCCAAGCCCGCAAAGACCTGCGCGTGCGACTGCTCGCCATCGAACAGCGCATGACGGCACTCGAGCGGGCGAGGCACGCCAAGGCGCGCGGTGACCTCAAGGGCGGCCTCTCGTTCCCTCGGCCGTCGGCGGCGAGCTGGGCCTTTGCGAGACGGTCGCGCCGGCCCCGGTGAAGCGAAAGCCGTGGTGGAAGCGCGACGGATTCACTGCACCGATGGCGGTGATCGGGCTCTGGGTCGGCGTGGCGCTGCTCATCGCACTCCTGCGGGCGCTGTAGGCGTCAGGCCGCAACCTCTCGCCCAAGCGCCGCATCGGCCCGCTTCGCGCCATCGACCATGGCCTCGATGGTCAGCCCCGCGGCGCCCGTCTCGAGCATCCTGCGCAGGCTCATCCAGCCCTGGAAGTTGGCGTGCCGGCCCTCGCACCTCACGGCGGGGTGCTCCAACGGCGACGCATGGGGAGGCTGCGGAGACCAGAGCCGCTGGAACAGGGCCACGTCCTCGGTGTAGCTCGACGGCTCGCCCAGGTGGTTGTCGTAGCTCACCCGGGCGCACCGCGCGGCCGAGACCACCATCGCGAGGCCCGTGCAGTCGCCAAGCTCGTCGGGGCGCTCGCCCTCGCGGATGAAAGGCAGGTGGATGGCTCGGTCGACCACCGGCGCCCCCTCCATCGCCAGCCTCATCTCGCGCGCGAGCGCCTGAAAGGTCGGCTCGGCCGCCTCATGGTCTCGAAGGCCCGCGAAGTGCCCCCACTGGTCCTCGGTCATCGTCAGGACGGTGGAGATCGTCGCGAACGGCTCGAGGATGCGATTGGCGAACTGCTTGTGCGCGTCGAGCTTCGCGAGCGCCAGGGCGTGCCCCACGGCCGCATCGCGCGCGGACCGCCACACCTTCACCGCCTCGGCATACTGGCCCCCCTCCAACGGCGCCCCAGCCTGCATGCCGCGCTTATTCTTCGCGAAGGGCGGCAGCCACGTCGACCGCGCCACCTTGGCGGCCATCTTCTCGACCGGGATGGCCCGGCTCGAGCTGCTATTGCGGCTGAACATCCGGTGCGTCAGCGCCTCGGCGTGGATATATCGCGGATATTCCAGCGCGAAGGTCACGATGCCGGGCTCGTCCCGCAGCCCTCGCGAGCGCCAGACGTGCGGGATGGTGATGCCGAGGTCGAGCGCGCTCACCCGAGCACCGCGAAGACTTCGGACTCGCTCATCACGAGCAGCGTCTCGCCCTCGTGCTTTACCTCGGTCCCGGCCTTGCGCCCGAACAGGACGCGGTCGCCCACCTTCACCTCGGGCGGGATGAGCACGCCGCGCTCGGTGACGCGGCCCGAACCCACGGCCAGGACTTCGCCCCGCGTGGACTTCTCGACCACGACTTCGGGTAGGTGTAGGCCGCTCGCGGTCTTGGTCTCGTTCTCGATGCGGCGGATGATGAGGCGGTCACGAAGGGGTCGCATTCTCTCTCCTGTGGCGCCCGTCAGGGCCTCGGGATGATCCCGCAGGGCTCGGCGTCGGGCAGGTTGTCGAAGTCGTCTCGGAGGGCCGCCATGGTCTCGGCGACCGCCCTTTCGCGCACGAGCGAATCGTGCGTCGCCTGCAAGGTCGCGATGAGGTCGGCCACGTCGGGGCGGGGCTTGTAGTCGGGCGGCATCTGCGTCAGCAGGTGGGCGACTTGGTTCATCGTGTAGACACTGCGGCCGTTCGCCACCAGCATGAGCGCGCAGAGCAGCCCGTCGTGGCGCCACCCTTCGCACCAGCGCGCGAGGTTCTTGTTCAGCTTCGCTGCCTGAAGCTCCGGCGTGAACTCGATGGCTTCGCCATCGACGAAGGCGCCCGCGAGCTTGATGTCGTCCAGGGTGTCGCCGAAGCTCAGCACCACCTCGACCTGCGGCGTCATGGCCTTGGGCGTGAGTCGGAATCGCTCATAGCTCATCCAGAAGACGTACCGGCTGCCCGAGTGCATCATGGGGCCGTCTTCGATGAGGGAGACGAGCGCCTTGGTGAAGGCGGCCTTGTCGTTGCGGTCGACGTTGGCGAACGTGTGGTTCGTGTAGGGCACGGGCTTGTCCTTGCACGGGATGTCGTCGACCCTCGCGGCCTGATACGTCGCGCGGCTCAGCCCCTCCGGCTGCCCGGGCTTCTTCGTCCGCTCGAGCAGCGCCTGCGCCTCGTCGAGCCTTTTCGCCACGCCCAGGCATATGTCCACATGGTAGATAACGCCTTGCTCATCGCGCGCAAACTCGACATCGGAGAATGCCAGCTCCACCCCGAACTGCTGGGCGACCGCCCACAAGCCGGAGAAGACGTTGTCTCGCAGCGCGAGACGAAGCTCAGAGGTGAGCGGCATCCCGGTAAACTGGCGGGCCTCCCACGTCGCCCTCTCTTCCATCATCACGCGCCAGGGCCTCAGCTCGGGCTTGGGAGGCTCGACCTTGTCGGCCGGCCATATGTCGGGGAACCTCTCGCGCCCCAACTTCCCCGGCGTGCGGTTCCACACCTCGCGCGTGACGCCAGCCGGCCTCCGGCTCTCGGCCTCGCGCTCGTTCATGGCATGGGCAACTTTGCCGGGGACGATGATGCGCAGCTCGCCGGGGCGGATCTCCGTCTGAACATCGCGGTCCGACTGCCCATGCGCATCGAAGAAGCCGAGTATGGCGACGCCGACGGCGATGAGGTCGGGCAGCTTGGCCTCGGCGGTGCGACGAAGTTCCTGGCGCCACTGGAAGCTCATATTGTACTCATGCCCGCTCTCGTTCACGATGCGGACCTTGGGCGTTGTCGGCGCCTGCGCGACCGGCTCCATCGGCGAGAACTTCACGGGCGGGTCCGCCGGCAGATTCGACACCTGCCAATCCCCATCGACCCACTCCACAACGACGCACCCGGGCGCCAGCACCGGCCGCACGGGGTCGGCCTTGTAGCCGTCGAGCAGGACCACGACGTTGAAGGCGGGGCCTTTGTGCTCGGCCGCCCACTCGCCCGCATGGGCGCCATTGACGACCGCCGCGGAGCCCCTGTTGTGACGCTGGCGCGCATCGATTTCGCGCATCGTTGTGATGAAGGTCCAATGCGTGTCGCTCACGACGAGAACGTGGTCGCCCCTGGTCACCTCGAAGACGTCGGCGAGGTCGGGCGAGGCGCATTGCATACCCCCAACCCGGCGACCCTCGCGACTCACCGTGCTCAGGTTGGTCTCTGCCTTCCCATTGATGACCAGCCGCTTCGTCCCACTCATACCCACCTCTCGCATCGGGGTCGCCCGACCCTACGAAAACCGCCAAGCCTTGTCACTCTTCGGCACCTCCTCATCACGAGCCCCCTCGGGAAGCGTCCGCTTCAACAGCCCCCGCATCGCCGGGTCCACGCCATCGGCCTTCGGCGAGCTCACGTTCGCCTTCTTCACCGCGGCGACCTCCTCCTCGGTGAGCCCATAGGCCACGAGCTCGTCGTCCTCGAGCGGGTCGCCCGCCATGCCGACGGCATAGGTGAAGGTGTTGGTCGTGCGCCCGCAGACGTCGCCGATCCACGCCGCCATCGCCCGGTCGCCCGTGTGGCTCTCGGGGTCGTAGCTCCGCAGCTCCTCGAGCAGCTTCCCGATCTCGTCCGTGCCCGGCCTCAGCGCGCCCGACTCGTCCCGGTAGCTCGGCACAATGACGAGCCCTTGCGACCAGCGCGCGGCCCAGCTCTCGAAGCCCAGCTCCGCGTGGTGTTTGAGCTTCGCCGTCGTGTTCAGCGCCCGCACCGGGACGTGGGGCGCGTCCACCGCGAGGATCTGCCGCATCCAGTCCTGTACGCCCGCGTCCTCGACGACGATGAAGGACCCGTAGCGCTCATGGTGGTCGATGAGCTTCTGGCGCGCCTCGGCGGCCGTCCACTTGCCCGACTCCACGTTGAGGATCTGGACGCACCGAATGGGCTTGCCCTTCGCGTCCAGGCCGAAGTCCTTGAGGCCCCAATAGCTCGGAGGCCCCACAAGCAGGTCCACGAGGCCCCAGAGGTCGCTCTTCTTGCCCTTCTTGCCGCCCGCGGGGTCGAGCGCCGACACAGTGAACACGCCCTCGGGGAGCTTTGTAGCGTCGAGCGTCACCTGCGGCACCAGCCCCTCGCCGAGCTTCATGCCGTGCTGGATGAACGCTTCGGCGAAGATGCTGTCACCCTCGCGCTTGGGGATGCACCGAAGGTCTTGGTCCTTGCGGGCTGGTGAGTAGCGGTCGCAGTCCTCTTGCGGCCAGATCACCGGGTAGAGCGTGCGGTCGAGCTCGTCGATCGCCGTCATGAGGTAGAGGTTCCATCCGAACTTCTCAGCGAGGATCCAGCCCGTATCCCAGCGCCGAAAGCAGTTCTGGACGAAGATCCGCTTGCCCCACGCCTCGACGCGGCTCTCGTTGTCCATGATGAACTCGGCCGACTTCTCGCAGAGGTAGCGAGACATCGACACGCGAGGGTCGATCATGTCGTCGAAGTAGTCGTCAACCGAGCGAAAGCCCTGGTTTCCGGGCTCAGAGCCGCACGCCCACACCGATGGCTCTTTCGGGTGGATTCCCGGCCCTCGGTCGACCGTCCATTCGCTCTCGGTCCACTTCATCGCGCTGGGTCGCAACTCCGGGTAGACCAGTGCGAGGCGGCGACTGCTTTCGATGAAGCCGCGGATCTTGAGTGTGTGCCGCGTGGCGTTGCCCTCGTCCGCGCTCCACACCTTGGCTCGGTAGCGCTTGGGGTCCTCACCCAGCTTGCACAGGGTGCGCATGTAGGTGATGAGCGTCGTCTTGCCGAGCTTGGGCGCCGCGATGATCACGGTGCGGTCGTGCTTCTCGACGAACTCCATCATCTCGCGATGGCCGTCGTAGAGCACCAGCGGCTTGCCCGTGGTCTCCGAGCGCAGGCAGAACTCGGCGGCCTTGCACACGTCTTTGCGCGCTTCGGCCGCGAGCTTCGCCTCGAGCTCGGCGAGGCGGTACGCACGTTCTTGGGCGGCACTCGACACGCGCCCATTGGGCGGGCGTCAGCCGGATGGGCGTGAGCTTTCGCCGCTACTTCGCCCCGCCATCCTCGAACGACGTCACCGGCCCCTGCCAACCCTGCTTACGCAGCTCGCCCTCGATGTCCGGGGGCGTCCAGCCCGGCGGCTTGAGCTTCTTCCCGGTCGCGGGGTCCACGGGTCCAGAGCGCTTCGCGATGTTGGCCTTGTGGACGGCCGCCGCGATGGGCGCGCCGTTGACGCCGCACTCCTGGCGCGTGCCCTCAATGACGTAGTCGAGATCCGCGAGCGCATCCACGAAGGCTGGGAGGTTGACGTCGATGCTCGCCGGATTCTCGATGATGCGCCAGACCAGCGCGCGCGCGCGATCCATGTCCATGCGCCCACTGCCACCAGTTGCATCGCGCAGGAGCTCGAAGAACTCCTCGGCGATGAGCTTGAGGCGCAGCCTCACGGCGTCGTCGGGAGGCACACACGGGCTCGTCGGACTGGGGCGCCCGACCATGGCCTGGAACTCGCGGACCTGCTTGGCGAGGGTCGGCTGGGCCTTGACCGCCAGGTGCTCATTGAGCGCCAGAGCGATGCGCGCCGGAAGGTTCGGGTCCTTGGGGTCGACATCGGTGATGTTGCAGAGGAGCCGCCAGTCACCAACGGGACGCCGCCCACGGTAGAGCGCCCACTGGCCTTCTGGCCCGTGCCGCTCGGCGCTGTAGGGTGCTTCCGGCAGGGCCTTGGTTGCGCTGTCGATGGCCCATGCCTCGGCCGAGCGCATGAGCGGTTGTAGGCCGCGCTCGCGAGACTCGTCCGCCCACACGCGCTTGCAGTGCTCGAACTCCTCATCGGTCAACGCGCGACGCTGCTTGAGCAGATCCATCGGGCGCGGGAGGGCCGGCCCGGGGTCGGAGGGCAGGCCCGTATCAGCATCGGGAAGCTCACGCTTCGTGAACTCGAACCCGCCCTTACCCGGCAACGCTTCGGCCACTGCGTCAAGGCCCGCCTTCGCAGCCTCCGCAATGGGCTTGACGAGCGGGTTCTTCGCCAACTCTTGGGCGACCCCGAAGGCCAGAGGCCCGTTACTCTTCATCAGGGTCACGAGGGCTTCGGGGGGTGGCCCGTTCAGAAACGTCTCCATGTCGAAGGCGTCCTCCCGCCCCTCCTCGACTGGCAACACTGCGGCCAATGCATCGAGGGTCGCCTTCGCAGCGTCGGCGATGGGCTTGAGGAAGTGGAGCTTCACCAACTCGCGAGCGGTCTTGATGTCCGGCTCCCGCTCGAACGGCACGGGGTCGCCGAGCACGTTGACCGGGCCAACAGCCGCCGCGATCTGCGTCATCGTGTCGTCGAAGCCCTTGTCTAAGGCCTCGTCCATCATCGCCGTCATGCGCTCCCGCCCCTCCTCGATGGTGTCGGGCAGCGGCTCCGCGCTCGCCACCACCCCGCCACGAAGCGTGTCACCCGCCACCTTGCGCCGATGCACGCGCAGAAGCACGAAGTAGCCGATGAGGTCCGCTACCACGTCCTCGTCGTCCTCGCCCGCGCACCGCGACCAGCGCGAGAGCTTGTCGTCGATTCGCACGCGGATCTGCTCGTCGATGGGCGCCTTGCTCGCGATCCTCAGAGGGTCTAGGCACGAATCGCCATACTTCTTGTTCTTCTCGAGCAGCATCGCCTTGATGGCGTCGCACTCCTCACGTATCAACCTCGCCGACAACTCACTCATCACCCACCACCCTCCGGGCCACCCAGGCCCCACCGCCGTTCCAACTCTTCAAGCTCCGCGTCCTCAATCGGGTCCCGCGTCGCCTCCATCTCGTCCTCGACGTCCTGCGGCTCCACCCTCACGAGCCCGCGCCGCGCGAACAGGCTCGCGAGCGCCGCCTTCTCGTCCTCGGTTGCGACGTCCAGCGCCTCTTGCGGGAACACGAAGCGCCCATTCACGACCCGCAGCTTGCGCTCCATGAGGTCGGCCGCGAGCTTCGTCATGCGGGCTTCCTGAACCTTCTTTTCGGCCTCGGCCGCCGCCGCCTTGCGACGGTGCTCCGCAATCGCCAGCGCCTCTTGCCGCCGCGCCAGAAGGTCCGCCGCGCGGTAGTCCGTCCGTGCCGCGTTCAACAACGTCACCTCGGCGACGCTCCCGCGCTCGGCCTCGGCTTGTTGCAGTTGCAGGTAGAAGTGCCGGTAGTGGTAATCGTCGTCGCCGTAGTCGGTCCGCTTGCCCCTGGCAATCCACGCCTTCACGGTGGCGATGTGGACGCCCGTGAGCTTCGCGGCCTTGTCGCGGCTCATCACCCCGCCGCGGATGCACTCGAGGAACGCTTTGCGGGCCTCCTTGTCGAACTCGCGCCAGGGCTGCAAACGCGGGCGGCCGAGCCAGTGAAACGGCTCCTCGGTCTCGTCCTCGTCGTCGCCCCCTGCCACGTTGTTCACGCCTCCGCTCCCGAAGTATGCGTTGCGGATGCCGGCTTGCCCAACGCCCGCGCGTCATCCGGCACCCGCAACGCCAGCTCGCGACACGACGGGCACCTTACCCGTCGCCCCTCGACTGCCCAATCTCGCGCACGCGCCGCCTCATAGACGCAAGCGTAGCTCAACGGCGTGCCGGGCACGTTGTTGATGCGCTTGCAGTGGTGGCAGACGAGCGAGATCGTCATTCATCACCACCCAGAGGCCAAGACTCCGAGTCGGAAAACGTCTCGTGGACGTTCGGCGGACCTACGAGCTCGATGACGTCCACCTCCTCGCGCCGCGTGCAATCGACGTAGTTGCAGGTGTTGCCGTATGGATGATCGCGGCACATCCGGGGGCGCGTCTCGTATATCTTGCAGTCGCCCGACTCGGAGTCATGGTGCTCGCATGCGTACCACTCCAGCGGGGAGCGGAAGCGATGCCCGGCGGGGGTCAGGATCGGGAAACGGCCCAGCGGGCGCACCATCCGCGCGACGATGGCGATGTCGTCGTCGGTGTAGCGCCGCAAGTGGCTCGGCCATGGCTCACCGCGCTCCGCACCCTCAGCCGCCGACTTCAGTTCGTCAACATACTCCGGCGTGAGCGGCAGCGTGAACGCTTGGCAGCAGTGTCCCGAGCAACGTCCAACCTCGCGAGTGATGCGACGGACGCCAAGCCAGGGCGGCTTGGTGGGCCATGGGATATGGAATAGGCCGAATGCCGATGCAAGGCCCGGGAGCTCGGTCGCATCGCCGATCGTGTCGTCGATCGCTTTGACGGAGAGGTGTGCTGTCATTGGCGCCGTGTCTCCTTCGCGAGTCGCTTCGCCTCGTCCAGCGGCACCTCCACGAAGCGCATGTCTTCCTGCTCGAATGATTCGGGACACGTCAGGCCGCGCGTCCCCATCATGAACCGCCCCGCCAGGTGGTAGATGAGCTTCCACCATCCCAGCTCGGCCTTGAATCCCTCGAGCCCACAGACGTGCGGCTTGCACCGCTCGGCGTGGGGATGCGTGTAGTTGACGCAGCCGTCGAACTTCAACCAGCCGGTGGCCCACACCTCGGCCCCGGCCATGTCGGCCGTCGCTTCCAGTCCGCTCGTCGAGTCGATCTTACAGACCTCGTAGGCATCGGGGAATCCGTCGGTGCCGCCATAGTGGAGCACGTTGAAGAGGGCGAAGTGAACGCTTGCGGCTCCGCCCTCGTCGTCGTCACCCCAGAGGAGCACCACCACGCCCATGTCGACGCAGGAGAACGCTTCGCGTCGCTTGCCCTCGCCCCACATCTCGGAACACCCATAGTCGCCGATATGGGCATTGCGGCGCTCGGGCGTCAGCGGGAACGGGACGGGGCTGTACTCGACGCGCTCGCGCTCCGGCACAAGGGCCTCGGCGATGTCGTGAGCGGTGATGCTATCGCCGGCCGGGAAGAGCAACACCTTCACGTCGTCCGCGTCGCCAGCGCCCGCGATGAACTTCTTGATGTCGAGCCGGAGGTTGAAGCGGTCGAGCCACCCGGCCTTGTTGGTGCGGACTGCGATGATGCGCTTGTAGCCCTCGGGCACCGGCTCCAGGTCGAGGCGCGTCACCTCGACGCCGGGCGGCGTGTTGGGCACGTCCTCGACGCGGAGGCCCCGAGCCATCACCACTTCATCGGCGTCCACGATTTCGCGCAGACGGTCGCGAGCGGCATCGCTCCATGCCTCTTCCGCCCGCGTGTCGACGGTGATGATGCGCTTGTGGTCGGGCGCCTTCGGTGGGAACTCGCAGACGCCGAGCGTTTCGCCGGGTTGCAGCATCGCGGCGGACATCCCATCGCCGACCCTGTCGATCACGGCCCGCCTGAAGGCGCCCCACGTCTCGGCGTCCATGTTGGAATTGACCACCATGAGACGCTTGTGACCCGCTGGCAGGGGTGGGAAGTCGAGCGTGCGCACAAGCTCCACGACGGGGCTCTGCGGCTCGCGCTCGTCCTCGACCGGCTCCACCAGCCGAAGGCGAGGCTTCGCCTTCTCGTCGAGCTCGGCCACGACACGCGGGTCCATCTCGACGAAGCCCCCGAACTCGTCCTTTCCGGCCGACCAATGCACCTCGACCTCGTCCATGGCGACGGTCACACCGCGGCGCTCGACCATATCGACAAGTTTGGCCTGCGCGGCCTTGGCGACGCTGGCGAGGTTGTCCAGGGTGCCGTTCGCGACCTCGGGAGCGCCAAAGGCGCTGTCCATGATCTCGGCCATCTCTTCGCGCCAGGGGCGGAAACGGGCGGGTAGCTTCGCGGGCTCGGCCGCGTCCTCGACACGCTCGAACTTCACGACGTAGTCGGGGCTGAAGCACTTGTGCAGCGCCTCGAGCGCGACGTGTGACACCCGCGACCGCGACACGGTCGGGATGAGCTTCCCGGCGTCGTCGTAGCGGTCCGTCGTCTTCTGGATGAGTCCGCACATCGCGAACCCGAGCGGTGCCACGTTGTTCAAGGCGCGCTTGGCCTCTTGATCGTCGTTCGGACCCAGGTCGACGAAGCCCTCGCCCAGAACCACCGGCCGCCCGTCCACGACCGACTTGGACAGCTTGATGGTGCCCACCGCGCACGTCCCGGGCAGGTCCAGTGTCACCGGGACCTCGTCGTCCCATGTCATGCCCTCGACCAGAGTCACCAGACCGCCATTCCCGCCCGGGGTCTCGTCCGTGACGATCCCGCTCACCTTCCACCTTCCCATCATCCACCTCCACGGGGCGGCAGAACCGCCATTGAACGCACGTCCATCTTCGCGATGTCGCCCTGAGCGTCCCGCTCGTGGACGAGCCCGTTGACGCCCAGCTCCACAATCGGAACCTCTCGGCCGTCGCGCTTGCGCAGGGACTCCAAGAACGCGCCCTTGAGCCCATCCAGAAGCCGCACCCACTCGCGACGCAGCGCCTTCAGCGACGCCCGGCGCAGCTTGCGCGGGATGACGGCGCCGTACTGCGCCCGCAGTCTCTCATCGCGGCGCTCGACCCAAAGATCGAACGGGCTCGTGAACGCCATCGTCTCCGCGGGGATGCTCAGTGCCGGAATGGGCGCGTTGTAAGAGCGGATGATCTCGGCCAAGGCGTCGGGCGCCGCACGAACGCCGGCCATGAGGACGGGCTGGCCGTTGATGTAGATCCGGGCGTTGACGCCCCGATGCGTGCTCATGCGACCTCCGGCGTCAGCGCCGCCTTGGCGGATTCGATGGCGGGCATGGGGTCTTCCCACGTCGAGACCACCTCAACAAAGTCATCGGGTCCAGCCCCCAGGGTGTGGTGGAAGTAGATGTCTTCTGCGCCGAAGGCTATCGAGAGGCCAGGGTTCCATTCACACACCACGCCCCCACACTCCATCGGGTAGACGTATGGAACTGGTTTGAAGTCGCCACCGAACCACTTGCGCACCGCCTCCACCGCTCGCGGCTGGATCGCCTTTCCATAACCGTCCCACCAGCCATCCTGCAAGCGAGAAATCTCCGCAAGTCGCCCTTCTATCGGCTCACTGCGCGAGGAGAGCGGCCCGTTCTCAAAGTCGAGCTCGCCGTCGCTCACGACCCACCCCCAACCCGCTTCGCCAGCCGCTCCAACGACCGCGCCTCACCACCCGTCACCTCTTTCGGTGCGGCACTCTCGCCCACCGGAACGTTTCGGGTCATCACCTGCACCCCGCGCTTCTGAAGCTCCGCGACGACCTCAAGGAACACGGTCGACGTAGCCTTCGCCATCGTCTCCTGCCCCTTCGTCCGCGCCGCGACCGGATGCTCCAACCATACAACCACGTCGCAGGGCTTGCCCTCCGGGTGGCTCGCGAGCCACTTCCGCAGCGCACGCGCCACCGTCACGCCCTCGACAAGCCACGGGCCGGGCTCGTCGAACCAGCCCGCGACGGCCGCGCTCTCCTTGCTCCAGCTCTCGCGGTCGGTCCCGAAGGCGTGGACGATAGCGTCGGTGTGGCGGACCTTCATCGGCACGCCGTAGGTGCGCAGGTAGTGCTCGGCGCGCTTCTCCGCGTAGGTGGTCTTGCCGGCCTTGGGGCCGCCCGTGACGCAGACTCGTTGCTCTTTGCTCATCGCCTCGTCTCCCGAAACGCAAGCCAGAACATGAACGCGCCGAACGCGAGCACGCTCACCAGAATTGCCACTGCCGCTTCGTTGTCACTCACTGCGCACCTCCACCCAGGCCGCCGCTCGTTGTGCGCTCACCACGCGCATTTTCCGTGCGGGTTGGCAAATCGCTGTGCCTCGGAGTGAACCGCCGCTCCGTGCTGAACCCGAACGACTCGACGAAGCGCCGCGCCTCGTCCCAGCCCTCGGCCACGCTTGCGGCCCACCCGTCTTCTCGCAGCGCGGCAATCCACGCCTTCTGCTCTTCGCTCGTCACGCTCCCGTGCCGGCGCTTCATCTCCACCGCGATCCCGCGCACTTCGGGCCGCCACGGGCACCGCCGCGTGATGACGAGGTCGGGCACGCCCTTGCGCAACCCCTGCCCCTTCGCGATGGCCCCGCCGATACGCCCTCGGTTGCCCTCGTTCGGGACGTGGAAGTAACCCTTCGGACCCACGGCCAGCTCAAGCCACTGCACGAACGCGGCCTGTTCCTGGCGCTCCAATGGCGCTGGGATCCTCGGCGTCTTCGGCGCCCGCTTCGCTCGGACTGTCGTCATGCCTCGCCCCCTCGACCACCGAGCACGGCCAGCGCGACGCTCTGCACGCTGACGCCCTCGACGGCCGCGACCTCAGCGCACCATCCGGGCTCACTCGTGTCCACCGCCGCCCCATCCCGCTCCCAGCAACCCGGGAGGTCGGCGACTGGCTCCCAACCCGCCGACTCGAGCCGAAGGTGCAAAGCGTCGCTCGGTGGCGCTTTCGATTCGCTCAGGGTGCCGGGTTTCTTCGCGCTGTCGCCCCGTCTGGCGCCCTCGGAGTACCCTTGTGGCTTGAAGGGTCCTCGACGCGCCACATGGGCATTATCCTGGCCTTCTCGTCGATCTGCTCGTTTCGTGCCCATTTTACGCGGCTCCCCGGGCCTTGGTGCCCTGCGCGGTGATTCGCAGCGGGCTCTGGGGCAGCTTGCGCCGCTCCAGCTCGCGCTCGACGGCCGGGACGACGAAGCTGCCCCAAAGCCCGTCGAGCGTGGCCTGGCGGAACTCGGGCGTCGGCGCGGCGAGGACTAGCTCGCCCGCATGGCTCACGCCGAGCGCGGTCAGTGGCGCGATGCACTCGGCGTGCTCGTCGCGGTCCAGGTAGCCCGGGCCTTTCATGCTCGCGGCCGCTGCGGCCCAGACGGCGTCCCACGTCGCGTCCGGGGTGATGGCGCCCTTGGGCTCCGGCGAGGTGTTGGGCGGCGAGCGCTCGAACACGGGCGGCGTAGCGCCGGGCTCGGGCCGGTATCGCGGCGTGTAGCGGTCGCCGGGGGCGACTTCGGCTTGGCGCTTCTTCGCCTCGCGCTTCGCTCGGTCGCTCCGCTCGGCCTCGACGAACTGGCACTCGCGGCGAAGCCAGGACACGAGGTCGGTTCTGTACCCGACCCACGGCTTCGACGCCTCGCACATGCGGCTCACGGCCTCGCCGAACTCCGCGGGGAACTCCATCGCGACGCGCTTCGCGTCGTCGACGGTCCAGGCGTGGCCCATGGGGCGCGCTTCGCGGAGCCGGTCGTACCACGCCAGCCCGGCGTTCTCGCACTCGTGGGTCGGCCACTCGGGGGGAGGCTTCGGGATATGGGGCCGCTCGGCGGACAGGTCCACTGGCGGCGCGGTGGGGGTCGCGCGCCCGCCCGCGAAGAAGCTCTCTCTTTTTGGCTCAGAAAGAGAGAGTGTCTTACCTCTCGGCTCTAGGGCTTGCGTGAGCCCTAACCCAGACGCAAGCGTTGCTAAGGGCTTGCTAGGGTCGGCCCCTAGCGTTTGCTTAGGGCTCGACGGTAGCACCCCGTCGCCCACGGTGGCCGTAGCAAAGTCCCTAGCCAGCGGTAGCTCGTGCTTAGGGGTCGCTACGGCGACGGTTGTTCCCTCCGCTTCGGTCTCGTCCGTAGCCGGCCTTAGCGTTTGCTTAGGAGTCGCTTCGGTCGACGCAGGCAGGAAGCGGCCCTTGTTGTTGCGCTGGAGTGCCTGCCGAGTCGCCGCCGACTTGAGCCCACCCTTGCGTCCCGCTTCGCGCCGCGCCTCGTTGACGCGCTCGTAGCGGCCGACCCCCCTGACCCTCAGACTGCCGTTGGGCATGGGCTCCACAAAGTTGAAGGCTTCGAGGACTTCTGCGAGGTCCTTGCACGGGCCGAAGAGGCCCCTGAGCTCGAGGGGCCGCACCTCTTCGACCTTGTGCCTGTAGCAGTGCGCCCACAAGCTCAGCATGCCGTGGGAGACGATTTCGACCGGCAGGCCCGTGGCGCGAGCGATGAGCGGGAAGGTGTTGAAGGCGTCGAGCTCGACTTGGATATAGCTGCTCATGCTTCCGCCCCCGCTTCCATCGCCTGAACGGCGCGGTAGTCCTCGCCCGTCATATGGACCACCTCGCACGCGGCCTTGAATCTCGACACCAGGCGCTCGCCGATCCGCCCCTCGAGACTCTCGGCCCCGGAGGCCAGCGGCTCCATGAGGTAGTTGGTCGTCACGATGAGCGGGGCCTCGGCGTTGTAGCGGCGGCTGATCACCTGATCGATGATGCTCAGCTCCCAGGGCGTTCCCTGCCCGCGCCCGAGGTCGTCGATGATGAGCAGCGACGCGTCGGTCAGCGCTGCGACGATGGTGTGCTCGGTCTCGCCCCCCGCGTCGCGCGGCTTCCCGAAGGTCGCCCGGATGCTCGCGAGGAGCCCTTGGTAGTCGACGAAGCGCACGGGGATCCCGTGACCCAGCGTGAGGCGCGCCGCGAGCCCGCAGACGAGGTGCGTCTTTCCGAGCCCATAGCCTCCCATGAGAACGAGCCCGCGTGTGACGCGCTTGACGTTGTCCTTGGGGATGAACCTCCCGATTGCCTGCGCGGCCGCGTCGATGCTCGGGTGACGCTGGCGCTTGAAGCTGCGATTCCCGAGGTTCTTGTTCGCGTAGTGGCCGGGGATCTGCGCCCGGTTGAACATGGTGGCGCGGTTGAGCGTGGCGACGCATTCGCAGGTCTGCGCCACCTCGTAGAGCCCTTCGCGCTTGACGACGAAGCGGTGTCCCTTGCAGGTCTTGCACTCGCGCTTGCACTCGCAGACTCGCGCGGTCGCGGTGTGTCCGGGCTGGACGTGAAAGCCGACGTCGTTGCAGAGGTTGCAGCTCATCCTTGGTCCCTCCATGCGTCGCGGAGCACCTTGACCAGCGTGTGCGCGTCGATGAGCTCAATTCGCTCCAACGAGGCCCTCGCAACCTCGTCGCCTTGCGCTGCCAGCTTGAAGAGGTGCGGCACCGTCGCGCGCATCGCCTCGAGTAGCGCGATGTAGGACGTGCTGCTCTCGTGCCGCCGCGTCTTCTCGGCGTGCCTTGCCTCGGCCATCCTGATATGCGCCCGGTGCGACTCTGCCGCCTCCCGCTCTCGCGCGAGCGCGACCTTCTCGCGCTCCAGGGCGTCCGCGCATCCGCACTCGCGGCTGTAGAGCCGGACGGGCTTCGCGGTCCGCTTCGGCGCGCCCCTCTTCGGGGCTGGCGGGTGGAGCATGTCGGGCGACGAGGGCTTCACGCGCCTCGGTTCGGCGTCGATCGCGTCGGCGACCGCCTCGATGGACTCGAGCCCGGGGAAGGGCAGAAGCGGCCGCTCGTCAATGACCGTCACGACCACATGCGCGCGGATCTCGCGGTCGGGCTTGACGAGTAGGACGCACGGCGGCGCGTCGATTCGCCACATGGGCGTGCCCAGCGGCGTCTTCTCCTTGAGCGGCGTCGCGGTTTCGGCCGCGATTCTCAGCAGGAGTCGCGCCTCGTCGAACGATTGCGGGGCGCCGCTGATGCGCTGCATGAACCGCTCGACCGCGTGTGCGGTGATGATCACCTTCATCTCAGTCCCTCCATGCGTCGCTCAGCGCTCTCGTGAGCACCGCGCAGTCAATCGCCTCGATGCGCTCAAGCGCCGCCCTCGCGGTCCCGTCTCCGCTCGTCGCCTGCGTGAAAAGGTAGGGCACCGTGGCCCGCATGGCCTCGAGTAGCGCCTCGTACTGCTTGACCTGCCTGCGCAGCTCGGCGGCCCCTCGGGCCTGCGCCACGTCGAGGGTCTGATGCGGCGTCGTGCGCCACGGGTCCGGGTCGATCCGATACGCCACGTCTTCGACGCTCTCGCAGCGCGGGATTACGGCCTCGTTCAGCTCGTCCTCTCTAAGCACCGTCACCAGAACGTGGACGCGCGCGGCGTGGTCGTGCTTGACGACGAGCAGGCACCCCTTGATGGGCGAGCGCCAGATAGGGTGGCCCAGCGGAGTCCGCTGCTTCGTTGGGGTTGCGGCCTCGGCCGCTTCTTCCAACACGGTGCGGGCGGCCTCGGGGCCGGGAAGCGAGCCGTCGATGCGCTTGAGGAAGCGTTCCACGGCGTGGTGGGTGACGATGAGCTTCATAGTTCAGGGTCCCATCCAAGGTCCTCGTATTTGACCCCGGCACGCTCCGCGAGGCGGCGCGCGATGCGCTGAAGCTCGGCGTTCAGCTTCCAGTGAGCATCGCCAGTCTCTTCGTCGGCCTCTTCGACCCGCTCTTCTTCGTAGAAGCGGATCTCGTGATGCTTGAGGCACGCGGCCGCAAAGTGCAGGGCTTCGAGGCGGGCGTGACGCCGGCTGATGATGAGCTTGCGCGGTCGTTCGTCGTTCACGACTCACCTCCGCGAAAGTGAAAGCGGCACACGGCCCGATGAATCGGCAGAAACTCTTGGTTCCCGCCGTCGGGGTTGTCGAGGCCGCACCAGATCCACCACCCACCCGCCATCGCAGAGAGCGCGCGCAGCGCCTCTGCCTGTGCTGCGCTGACCTCGCCCTGGCCGTAGGGGTGACTCGCCGGGGCCGCCATCGCGATGTCCCACAAGAAGTGGGAGAGGCTGGCCATCCACCCCGCGCACCAGCATTCCTCGCTGATGTCACTCATGAGCGCCCAGAGGTCGATGGCGGCTTCGCGTCGCCACGTCGGCATATTCGAGAGCGTCGTGTCGCCCTCGGCCATGTAGGCTTCGGGGCTTTCGTCGTCGTACTCGAACCGCGCCTCGTCGATGGCGGCCCGCGCCGCCTCGCTCATCATGGCCGAGTCCTTGATGAACCAACGCGGCTGCGCGCGTCTCAGGTCTCGGGGCGCGTCGCCAAGGTCCATGCGCGCCGTGACCCGCATCGCCCGCCGCGACACCATGGCCCCGAAACACCAGTCGCGGATGGCCCGAAGGATTCGGTCGGCCCCGGCGCTCACGGCGTCACCTCCGCGAACGTCTGAATCTCCGCGAGAATGTAGGTCATCTCGGCGACGGCCTTGTGTCGCTCGGCAAATTGTCTGAAATCATCAAGAGACACCAAGGGCGCAATCACCACCCTATATGGCACCACGCGGGATTGCACGATCGCTACCGTCATGCCGACCTCGTTCTGCCCCGGCCGAAGCTCCTTGCCCCACGTCATCCACCCGAGATCGACACGCTGGGGGCCAGTCGGCCAAGCCGGCCGATAAGCCCACCCCTCGGGAGGCTCGACGAACAGGCGTTCGATGGTCCAGCGAGGCGCGGTGAGGGGCGGCACAAGCGCCTCACCGTTCCATGAGGTCGAGACGACGCCTTTTCGCGAAAAGACCGCGCCACCGAAGACGTGGGGCGCCGCGACCTCAAACCACACCCCTTCCGGGTCTTCATCGGGCCATTCGGTGACAGACCAGCCGCGCACCTCAGCGCGGAACTTCACCAGCTCCAGATCGAAAACGCTCACAAGACCTCCTTGAGCGCGCGCAAGAGCGCCGCCACGGCCTCATGGGCCTTCTCCAGCTCGTCGAGGTCTTGTGTCTCTCGAACCGCGACCCCAACATCGCGCCGCTCGGCACTCCAGACGTGGACGATAGCGGGTGGGCGGTCGGGGGCTTCCGGCTTCATCCAGTAGAGGTCGAATCCGCTGCCGTCCTCCGTCCACGGATGGTAGGTCCAGCCCTCGGGCGGGTTTGCGGTGAGGTCTGCCAGCGTCTTCGGCTTCATGCCCCACCTCCCGTGACGAGCGCGGTCAGCCGCTCGACCTGGCGGCGCATGTCCGCGACCACCGCCTCGACCTGCGCGAGCTGACCGTGCAGCATCCGCAGAGTCTCGACGGCGTCGCCGTCAGACTCGAGCAAAGCGCGGTCGTGGCGGCAGACGTGGCCCGTCGTTCCGACCAGGGACATCAGGACGCCATCCTTCTGCCGATAGTGGCGAGTCCCGTGCCCCGGCGTCCTTACGTCGAGCCAGCACTCTGCCTCGGGTCCGTGTCGGTCCGTGACCCACCCCAGCGCCTTCGCTCGGCGCTCGATGGCGTCGAGCGGCGTCTCGACCTTGTACTCATCCACGGGCCACCTCCTCCGCGAGCATGCGCATGGCCGTGTCGAAGCCGTAGAGCGCGCCGTCCCGCGTCGCCCGCTCGTGGCTTCCAGGGACGCTCATGTCGTCCGGCGGCATCCGCCCGTTCATGGTCGCGCGCCTCTCTCGCATCCGCTCGAGGACCGCCTTCAGCCGCTTCACCGCCTCGCCGTCCCGCTCGCCATCGGTCCGGTAGACCTCACCCGTCTCGTCACACTCGGCCGCCAGCTCCGACACTTCCGGGTCCGACACCTCATCCGCGCAATGGTGGCACACCGAAACGTAAGCATTGCCCCACGCCTTCTTGCAGGCAGCCTTTCCGTTCGGCGCCTTGAACTCGCCGATGACCTTGCTGCCCACGACCGTTCCGGTCACGCGCCATGTCTTCGTCTTCATCTCTCACCTTCCTCGTTGTCGGGGGCGTGATTGCCCCTAGAAAAGCTCGGCCTGTTCGCCGAGCAGCGGCATGCCCACGAGCAGCTGGTTGATCCGCTCGTACTCGGCTTCGAGCACCGCCGAGACCGCGGGCTTCGCGAGTCTGCGCACGCGCCCATGCTTGCGCGGCTTCCTCACTGTCGCCGTCGTCCACGTCGCGATGGCGTAGGTCACCGAGGGTCCGCTCGCGTCGTCCTCGGCGATGAACTGAGGACGCCAGGTCAGCAGGTTCAGGTCGGGCTCGGGGAGGTCGGCCCGCGCCGCCGCTTGCAGCCACATCGTGGGGAGCAGGATATGGGCGCGCTTGTTGACCCCGGCTTTGAGCACGCCCAGGATCTTCCGCACGAACGCTTCGAGCAGACTGAACGGCGGGTTCGCGATGATGACGTCGGACCGCATGTAGGGCTCGGCCAGCTCGAGGCCGTTGGCGCAGTGGACGAGCGTCCCAATCCGCAGTTGGCGGAACGCTTCGTTGGCGAGCAGCCGGTCGATCTCAATGACCTCGTGCTCAGCACGCGGCACGGACCACTTGAGCAGCGTCCCGGCGCCGCCCGCGGGGTCGAGGACACGGAGACCACGGCACGGGCCGGCGACCTCGCCCATGGCGCGCGCCGCGCACGGCGGGCTCGGGTAGTAGTCGTTCGAGCGGCGGGGGCGCTTCATTCCGCACCTTCCAGCGCCGCACCGACCACCGGCATGAGTCGAAGCTGGATCTGCCGCACGCGCTCATGCGAGACGTTCAGCATCTCGGCCACGCCCTGCCAGTTGAGCCCGCCCCGCTCGCTCACGTCGAGGGCGCATGACTCGCGCATCTCGGTCACGTCGAGGTGCGGGAAGTTGAGTTTGAGCCCCTTGCCGTTCTCGGTCACGTCGAGAAACAAATGATAACGGCACGACACGAACGGGCACGGCCGAATGCCGTCGCGGCACTCGCCCCTGGTCTTGGGTCGCTCGACGTGCGGGTCGTTGTAGAGCTCGGCGCCCACCCGCATCTCGTCGAGGGTGAGGGCCTTGCTGTTCAGGGTGATGGGGCGCGGCGTGGCCTTGCGGGAGGCTTCGCGCTCGTGCCAGCGCGCGGAGCTCATCGCGACCACCGCCTCAACTCCCGCCAATGCCCCGACTCAGCCGCGCACCCCATCGGCAGATACCGCGGCCCGTTCGCGGCCAGCGCCTCACCGACGCGCCAGCTCTCCGCGCAGTCGAGCGCCCGAACGCTTCGGCGCTCTGACACGCGACGCCAGTAGCAGGACGCGGCCACAAGCAGGTCGTCGGCCTCGTGCTCGTCGAGCCCGCACCATGCCCGCTGCCACGGCCAGAGCTGGAACGGCCCCCAGGCCATCGCCACGCCGCCTCGCGGGTCGCCCCGGAGCGGCCCGCCGGTGGAAGCCTTAGCCCGCAGCGCACCCTCGATGCACCACGTCGCGAGCGTGATGCCGCGGGCCTCGTCGGGCACGCCCATCTCGACCTCGTGCCGCAGAAGCGCCAGCATCGCGACGGGGTCCGCGACTCGCCACGCCTGGCGCTTGCACTGTCCGATCGCCGTCGCGATGAGCGTCACCTCGTCGGGCGTCGGGGGCTCCGCGAGCAGCATCTCGCGATAGTCGAGGCCCGGCGTCTCGGGCACGGGGCACAAGCCGCCATCGCCTTCCTCGTGATGCTCCCGAACCTCGACCACCGCCCGTGTCGGGACCGCCCGGATCACCGGGGGAGGCGAAGCCTTCGCAACGCAGTCGATGAAGGCCGCGCCAGCCGCGATGACAATACAGGCGCCCCACGACAACGCGACCGCGGCCACAATCTGATCTGGGTGCCTCATGCCGCCACCCCGCGCTGGTAGGTGGCCGGATACCGCTCGGCGACGCTGGCCCGGTGGGCCGCAAGCGCTGCCTTGGCGACCTCGGGATCGACCCGCCACTCCTTGTTGGCCTCCGGCCGCTCGACTCCGAAGCGCGTGAGCGCGATCCGCAGGGTCGGTGGCGCGACTCCGAGCTCGCGGGCGAGGACCGCAACCGCCTCGCAGCGAAGCCACTTCTCCATCGCCTCGCGGGCCTCTTCGAGATCCACCCGATACCGGACGCCCGTGCCTCGTCGCTTGAGCTTGCGGCGCGGGTTCGTGATGAGGCGCTCGACCGAGACGCCGGCCCAATCGAGGACCCGCATCAAGGTCGTGTTGTCGACGCCCATCTTCTTCGCGGCGACGAGCGCGGACACACACCCGGACTCGACCTTGGTGCTCAGCCCGAGCCGTTGCGCCCGCTCGTAGACCCCGCCAGGGCAACGCCCGAGGTACTTGCCGATCCAGCTCACGGAGCGGACACCCCAGAACCAGCGCAGCACGTCGTCTTCGTGGGGCGCCCACCTGCGCCGCTTCTCCGATGCCTCTGCCGTCATGCCTCTCTCCTGCTCTCGATGAGGTTGTGAAGGGCCGTGGCGTTGAGCTCTCGCAGACGCTCACGCACGACCCGATGCGACGGGGCCGCGTCCAGAAGCTCGAAGCGCAGTGCCGCGTGGAGCTGCTGGAGCTTCAAAACCTGCCCCTCGTCGTAGGTGTCGGCCTTGGGGCCGAGGAAGCGGGCGACGTAGGCGCGCCCGAGGTGGCGCTCGCATTCGGCCAGCATCGCGGCATAGTCGGGCTCGATCCGGGGCGACTGGCGCTTCGGGACGTGAATCCCGATCGACCTCGCGAGCCGACGCCAAAGCGCGTGCGCGATCTTCGGCGACAGGTTGAACTCGACCGCCAGGTCATCCGAGCACGCGCCGTTCTTGACCCGCTCGAGCGCGGCTTTCTCGCGCTCGGCCTTGCGCGCAGATCGGGCGTTCATTCCGCACCGCCGCGCACGATCGAAAAGAGGCTCTGGCGAGCAGCCGTCACTCTGCCGCCAGAGCCGGACACCTCCGCCGAAATGGAGGTGTCGAGGAAATCGTCGCGCACGATCTGCCGGCGCTCATTCGTGTCTGGGATGAGCATCCGAAAGCAGCGCACACACACCGGGCCAAGGCCCGAGCTTGAATGGGGCCACAGCATCGTGACGAGGCCGTGCTGGTAGCAGCGCGCGCGGCGCGTCCGCACCTTCATCAGTGCTTCTCGTGGATGGCGCGGAGCTTCGATTGCAGGGCCGCGAGCTTGGCCTTGGCCCTGTTCTCGAGGTGCAGGGTGAGCGGCCAGGACGCGAGCGCCACGAGGAAACAGACGTAGCCCGCGAGCACCAGATCGGCCCGGGCGCCCTCGTCGTCTTGGCTCAGGGCCGCGGTGAAGAGCACGAGCGCCGCGACGTTCGCGAAGACCACGCACAACGCGACCCACCCCGCTCGCATGAAGGCCCGCTCGCACGCTCGGTTGTCCCGCCCGGCTTGTTTGATCTCGTCGGTCATGCCGCACCTCGTTCCGAGGCGGTCGAGGCGGACCGATGAGCCTTGTGGAGCCGGTGCCACTCCAAGATCGTGCCGTCCCGATCGAACGCGCGACCGAGGACTTCCCCGCACCGATCGACAAGCTCCTGATCGAGCTTGTGCTTTGCGCGGAAGGCCCGATGGACCCGGACCGGGTAAAACTGAGGCCCCAGAAGGCGACAGACTTCCGCCTGTCCCGACTCCTCGACCCACTGAAAGAACGTCTTGCGCTTGCGCTTCATGCGGCCGACGTTACGCTGAGTGCAAAACGCCGGTCAAGGGGGCTTTACGGAAAACGAAAAGACCTCGTCGTTGTGCCGACATTACAATCAGTGTAAAACGCAACCCATGGCGTTGCGTTTGCCCCACCCCGGCCCGTCACTCCGCGCAGCTCGCGAGCGCCGGGGCCTCACGCTTGAGGAAGTGGCCGAGGGCACGGGGCTTTCGATTGCGACGATCTCGCGGGTAGAGGGCCAGAAGTACCGAGGCAAGCCGAGCACGATTGAGGCGCTGGCGTCCTTCTATGGTGTCGACCCGTCGGCGCTTCTTCAGGGCGATTGGGAGGGCGAGTACCAGCCGAGCCCGGATGAGCCCGCATCCTCTGGCGGCCGATCGGGGCTGGAGCGCAGCTTCTCACTCGAGTCGTCAGTCGAGGCCGACGGGCACGCGACGGGACCGGGCGCGATGCGCCACCCGCGCCTTGCCGAGCGCCTGCGGGTGTACGAGCAAGGCCACAGTCGCCGAGGGGCGCCCGCGCCGAATCGTTCGGTGTCGCTCGCGGGCGTTCCAATCGGCTGCGAGGTCTTCGAGGTCCGCTCGGAGCGTCCGGTGCTGATCTACGAGGACGCCCAGGTCGTCGATGCGCTCAGGCCCGGCGAGCTATTGATCGTGGACCCGAAGGCCCCGCTCGAGAACGGCGCCCTTGCGCTTGTCCTCGTGGACTCCGACGAGGGCGCTTCAACGCTGCTCGTGAGGCACCGGCTGTTCGCCGGGGTCCCGCTGCTCATACGGATGGACGGCGTCGGGATGCCCATGGGCCGCGACGTCGAGGTCATGGGCGTGGTGGTTGAAAGGCGGCTCGTGAGCTGATCGTGGATTGCGCCAAGATTGAAGAGCTGGCGCTTGATCTACGGGGGCAACTCGGGGGCCGCGATCCGACCGAGGCGCTTGAGCTCGCCCAGCTTGCCCACCCGATCACCGCACGCTTCGGCGCCCGATTGTGGTCGGTCCGCGCCCGCCTCTTCGGCCAGCTCCCGCCCCACGTCTACGCGATGACGACGCTCGCCCCGGGCGCCGGATCGGCGACCCTCTGGCTACACCGCCACGCATGGGCCGAGCTGCCGCGCGAGGTCCCGAGGACCCGCTTCAGCGTCGCGCACGAGCTCGGCCACGTCTCGCTGCACGCGGTCGAGCTCGCCGCGATGCACGCGAAGATCGAGCCCGACCACCACGATCGGCTCGAGCGCGAGGCCAACCGCTTCGCCGCTCACCTCCTGATTCCCGACCGGGCCTTCGCGGCCCTTGTGGCGTCCGAACTGGCCCCCGATGCGCTTGCGAGGCGCTTCGGCGTCAGTGCCATGACGGCCGGGAAGCGGCTGGCCGAATGGATGGGCGAGCGGTGACCGTAAAAGCGTGTCGTGTCGGTCGCTTGCACGAAAGATTGCACAAAGCGTAAAAACAGGGTTGCCAAGCGTTTTACGCTTCCTGTAAAAGCTCGATTGTTCCCGTCGCAAAAGGAGCAATCGAATGAACGACACTACGAACACCACCGAGAAACCGGGCCTCGACCCCGCGTTCCTCGCGGACATCACCGCCAAGGTGGGCACCCTGCCCGACGGGTGGGAGCTTGACATCGAAGGCATGGCGAGCTCGCCGGGCGGTGCTTGGTTCCGCAACCCCGATGCTGGAGTCAAGCACGTCGGGGCCATAGTCGCGGTCCCCGCCGACCATCTCGCCAATCACGCCTGGATCTGGGCTGAGCGCGAGCGCCGCGCCGAGCTCGAGCTTTCGCTCATCCGCCACCTGCGGAGCCTCTCCCCTGTCGAGGTGACGCCGTGAGCGCCCCCGCCTGGAACGTCGAGGTCGGCGAGGCCATCGTCGAGACGTTGTTGGAGGCGTTCACGCGCCACCAACACTTGGCAATCTGCCACCGACTGCGCCAGCGCGCCGAGGTGGCCGCGTGAAGGGCATTCCTTGCGACGCGCGGCGCCGCGAAATCGACATCTACGAGGCGAAAACTCGCGAGCTACCGCGCCCGGTGCCTCGCGACCCCGGCCCCGTTCCTGGCCCATGGAGTGCCGAGGACGGCCGGGCTTCGCTGCCCACGGGCGAAGCGCTGGTGCAGGTCGGAGAGACCATCACCATCGCGGCGCACAACGACCACAACACCATCACCCACCTGATCCGCTTCCTCGAATGGATGCGGGCCGGCGGAACCATTCAGGGAGACGAACGATGACCCAGAGCAGGAACCAGACCCGGCCACCGCAGGCCGGACAGACCCAGGCGCCGATGCGCGGCGAGCTCGCGACCATCGTGGGGAGCGACGCCAATCCCCAGCGGCTCACGGAGAAGCTGACTCGCGCCGCCGAGATCTACAATGTCGTTGCCCCGCAGACCGCCGTCGGAACGCTGCCCGAAGGCTGCGACGTGGCAATCGTGGCGGTCGTGGTCGACCCCGAGACCGAGAGCTACGCGATCACGGGAGGTGGCGGCACCCGTGGTCTCTCCAAGGTGGCCCTCGACAAGATCGACGCTGCGGCGGGGATCTCGTGGGACGCCAATCTCTCGGGACGCCTTGATGATGGGCGCCACCCTCACTACTGCCACTTCAGGAAGGTGGGGCACATCCGCAACTTCGATGGCAGCGTGCGGACCATCGCCAACGAGAAGGTCATGGACCTCCGCGACGGCTCGGCCCAGGTCGATGAGATCCTGTCCAAAGCCAAGACCGTCGAGGCGGGCTGGGCGCAGGTTCGCCAGACCCGCGTCCACATCCTTTCGCACGCGGAGACGAAGGCCCGCCTCCGTGCGGTCCGCTCCATCGGCCTCCGGTCCAGCTACAGCCCCGACGCGCTCAGAAAGCCTTTCGTGATCGCCAAGCTCGTCTGGACCGGCAAGACCCAGGACCCGGAGCTTCGTCGCGCCTTCGCCCTCAAACAGCAGGAGGCCATGCTCGGGGCCAACGCGGCCCTGTACGGTGCGCAGAGCGCGCCCGCGACCATCGCGCATCGCGGCTACGCCGCTCCTCCGGTGGACCAGACCCCGCCGGATGACGAGGGCTTCGACACGATCGAGGCCGAATGGGAGCCCCAGCGCCAGGCCGCACCGGCGGCGCGCCAGCCGACGAGGCCGATGGGCACGCCGCAGGCCCAGCAGGCCCCGCCACCGAACCAGGAGGTGCCCGCGACCAATCATGTCACGAGCGAGGGCCTGTCGGGCTTCACCATGCCGGCGAAGAAGGGCGACCCGCGTGTGCCGATCGAGCACGCCGAGGACGATCAGCTCAACTACTGGCGCAACCGGCTCAAGAAGGGGCTCGACGAAGGCACGTCCAACTATCCCGACAAGGACCGCTCGCTGCTCGAGGCCATGGACCGCGAGCTGAAACGCCGCTTCGAGGGTGAGGCCCCCGCGGCCGGCGAAGAGGAGGTGCCGTTTTGACCCGCGTCGCCATCATCGCTGATTCTCACTGGGACGAACATTCCCGCTTCGAGGAGTGCATCGCGATCCACAACTGGATCGCCACCGACATGCAGTGCCGCAACGTCGACCTCGTGCTCCACGCGGGCGACGTCTTCGAGCGCCGGAGCACGCCGCGCGAGCGGGCGGCCTTCGCGTCATGGGTCCAGAAGGTCGCCACCCACGTCGGCCCGCTGGTCATCGTGCGCGGCAACCATGACCCGCTTGGCGACCTGCCGATCTTCTCGCGCCTCGAGACCCGCTATGAGGTCATCGTCGAGGAGGCCGCCAACGTCCACGTCATCACCTGCAACGGTGTCGACGTGGCGGTCGCGTGTCTCGCGTGGCCCCGCAAGGCCGAGCTTCTGGCGCGGCTTCCCAACACGGTCGGTCGCGAGGACTCCGAGCAGGCCGCCCGGGAGGCGCTGCGCATGGTGCTCCGATGGCTCGGCGACGAGCTCGAGAGGCACGAGGGGCCGACGGTGCTCCTGTCGCACGCGATGGTGTCGGGCTCGCTGACCAGCACGGGCCAGCCGCTCGTGGGATGCGACCTCGAGATCGGGCTCGACGACCTGGCGCTCGCCGGGGCTGACTTCACGGCGCTCGGGCACATCCACATGCCGCAGGACTGGCAGATCCCCACGGGCCGGGCCGTGGCTTACCCGGGGAGCCCGCGCCGGACCGCCTACGGGGAGGTCGAGGACAAGGGATACATCATCATCGACATCGACGACGACGGAACCGTCTCGTGGCAGCGGGTTCAGACCCCGGCCCGCAAGATGGTACTGATCCACGTCGGGCTCACCGAGGACTTCCGGGCCATCGACCATCAGGTGCGCGAGGCCGAGGTGCGCCTCCGCTACGACACCGCGGCCGACACCCGGGAGGCCATGCGCTCGAACGCCCGCGGTTGGGCCGGGGCGCTCGTTGCCGAGGGCGGAGCCGTCGAGGTGAAGATCGAAGAGGTCGTGCAGCCGTCGGTCCGGGCGCGAGCGCCCGAGATCGCGGCGGCCAAGACGATCGGGGAGAAGCTGCGGGCCGTGTGGGATGCGCGCGGAGACGCGCCCGAAGAGGACCGGGCTGAGCGGCTGATTGGGATGGCGAACAGGCTTGAGGAGGAGGTGCGAAATGTCTCGTAAGTTCAATCTCGAAGCGGTGCGAGAGGCGGCCCTCAAGGCGGGATACTCGGCCCCATTCGGAGACGAGGAAGGAACCATCGAAGTCCGAGTCTCGCGTCCCGACGGCACTCACTACACGCTCATCCAGTGGAGCGAGGCGTGTGGCGCGGTTTTCACCGTCTGCCATCCCGAGGAGTCCCGCAAGGCGCTGGCGGCCTACGACGCGATCTTGGAGCGGTTGAAGGTCGAGCTGCCGAAGGGGTGGCACGAGATGACGACCGGACCAATCCGTCGGACGTTCCATGCCTCTGACTCCAAGCTGGAAGTCCGCGTGAACCACTCGCTCATAGATGATGGACTTTCGCAGGAGGCCGCCGACAAGCTCCACAAGCTCGCCGACTGGCTGGCGGACCAGTGAGCGACCCGCACAACACCGTGCGAATCCACGTCACCATCGGTGACGTGCTGGCGCTCGAAAATGCCATTCCGGTTGAGACTCATCGCCGGAGTGCCTTCCAACATCTGGTGGCCCGGATTGCTGGCGAAGCGCGCCGGCAACTTGAGGGCCAGGGGCGAAACGGCGGCAAGCCGGCCCGGAGGACACCATGAGACTCGAGAAGCTGACCATCCGCGGGATCGGCCCCTTCAAGGGCGAGGCCACGCTCGACCTCCGCAACGTCGACCACAAGATCATCGCCATCACCGGGGCGAACGGAGCGGGCAAATCGACCACGCTCGAGCTCTTCCCGGCCGCCCTCTACAGAGAGTGCCCCACCCGCGGCTCGCTCGCGAGTCTCGCCACCCGGCGCGATGCCTTCGTCGAGGCCCAGGTGGTCAACGGCGAGCGCTTCACCGTGCGCCAGCTCGTCGACGGGGTGAGCGGCAAGGGCGAGACCGTGCTGCTCGACGAGAACGGGCAGGCCATCAACGCCAGCGGCAAGCTCCGCGAGGCCGACGCCTGGATCGCGCGCCACATCCTCCCGCCCGAGGTAGTGTATGCCTCGATCTTCGCCCACCAAGGCAACGCGGGCTTCATCCGGCTCAAGTCGGCCGACCGCAAGAAGGTGCTCTTGCGGGTGCTTGGAATCGAGCGCCTGGAAGCGATGGCCGAGAAGGCCCGCGAGCGCGCGCGCTTCGCGAAGGAAGACCTCCGGCTGATCGAGGTCCGGCAGGCCGACGAGAAGGCCCGGGGTGTCTCGGTGGACGTCGCCGAGGCCGGGCTTCATCAGGCCAAGACGGCGAGCGCCGAGGCCGACGCGGCGCTTGTGGCCGCTCGGGAGCGCCTTCAGGTTCTCCGTGACGAGGTGGCCGCGATCGAAGAGGCCCGCCGCGCGTGGGATGCGGCTCGCGTGACCTTCGATGGGCTCTCAGAGCGGATTCTGAACCTGTCGGGCCGGCGCGGCGACCTGCTCAAGCGCCTCGACAACAACCGGGGCGTGCTCGCGCGCGCCGAGGAAATCCGCGCCGCGGTGGCGAGGGCAGCCGAGCTCGACCTCCTGATCCGCGACGCCGAGACCCTGGACAACCAGCGCGTGCAGGCCATCAGCGCGGCCGACGCCGCTTGGCGCACCGCCCGCTCTCACGTCGAGGCGGCTGGGCAGCGGCTCGAGGACGCGAAGCGCTCCAAGAAGAGCGCCGAGGACATGGCGCGCATCCTGCGGCCCAAGGTCGAGGAGGCCCGCGCGGCGCTCCCCGAGGCGGTGGAGCACGCTCGGCTGAACCGTGAAGCCTACGAGGGCGCGTGCAGGTCGCTGGAGCGGCTGCAAGGCCAGCAGACGGCCACGGCCGACGAGCGGATTCAGGCCCTTCGCGGGGCGCTCGACGACATCATCCTCGACGACCGCCATGACGACGCGGACGAGCTCGGGCGCGTCAAGGACGTTGCATCGGGCGCCCTGTCGACCGACGACTGGCGCGTGGCGCAGGCCGCGGCGCTCCCGGGCAAGGTCGCCGAGGCCAAGGCCTTCCAGCGGGAGACGTGGGCCGCGGTGGCGCAGGCGGACGAGAAGGTCCAGCGTCTTCAGCAGGCCCTCGCTCGCGAGGACGACCTCGCCCGGCTCGACGCCGAGGCGACCCATTGGGACAGCCGTATCGGACCGGCGCAACAGGCGCTCGACGAGGCCCGAGACCACGAGGACAACCGCCGTATCGAGGTCGAGACGCTGTGCGAGCAGCCCCCGCTCGACGCCTCGGACGCGAAGGCGAACCGTGCAGCGCTCGAGCCCGTCCTGAAGCTGGTCGGCCCTCTGGCCCAGGCCGAGGCTCGGATCGCCGAGCTGGAAACTCAGCTCTCGCAGGTCGAGGCGGACCTCGCAGACGTCGAGACCGAGCGGGCCGCGATGGTCCTGCCGCCGCCGCCGCGCGTGACCCCTCACACCGGGGTCGCCGAAGAAGAGGTGCGCCGCTTCGAGCGAGCCGCGATGAACGCCTCGAACGCGGTGGCGCTGGCCCAGAAGAGCGTCGAGGACGCGGTCGCGCGGGCTGCGAAGCTCGCCGAGCTCGACACCGAGCGCACGGAGATCGTGGGGCGCCTCGCGGACTGGACGCGCCTCGCGAACGACCTCGGCAAAGACGGCATCCAGGCGCTCGAGATCGACGCGGCCGGCCCGGAGCTGAGCGCGCTCGTGAACGACATGCTCCACACCTGTCATGGCAGCCGCTTCACGGTGTCGGTGGAGACCACGCGGCTCGACGCCAAGGGCAAGCGCCAGCTCGAGGGCTGCGAGGTGATGGTGGTCGATACCGTGGCGGGGCGCGAAGGCCCGGTGGAGACCTTCAGCGGGGGCGAGTCGGTCATCATCGGCGAGGCCATCGCGCTCGCGCTGAGCGTGCTCGCCTGCCGCCATGCGGGAATCGAGAGGCCGACCCTGGTCCGCGACGAGAGCGGCGCAGCGCTCGACCCCGCGAATGGGCGGGCCTACGTCGCGATGCTGAGGCGCGCCGCCGAGATGGTGGACGCCGACAAGGTACTGTTCGTGTCGCATGCGCCCGAGCTGCAAGAGCTGGCGGATGCGCGAATCGTGGTGGCCGATGGCGGCCTGACTCTGGAGGGATGAGAAATGCGACTTATCGTGCCCGGGCTCATCAGCCCCTTCTACACAGACCTGTTCCGCTCGCCGCCGCCGAGCGGTGAGAGCAACTGCAAGCTGACGTTGCAGCCCGGCTGGGCCATCGAGGCCGCGAAAGATGCCGCGCACGGCCATCGGGACCACATTCGATTCGCCCATGAAGTGCTCGAAAACCCCGAGAAGACGAGGGCCGCTCACAAGCGCCAGCGCCGCGCCGAGCGCTACGTCTCGAAGTGCCTCGGGGTGCGGTGGACCGTCACGCCCGAGAGCCACAAAGAGTGGCTTCGAGAAAACATCCCGTTCTGAACTCACAAGCGTCATTTGACGCTAAACAAGGAGAGAATATGTCAATCTATCGCCAAGGCGACGTGCTCATCATGCGCGTCGAGTCCATCCCCGCCGACACCATCGACATCACCCCGCAAGACGGCCCCATCGTTCTCGCCTATGGCGAGGTCACGGGCCACTCTCACGCCTTCAGCCGCGGCGTGGTGGCGCTGCTCGAACGCGGCCCGCGTCGCTATCTTCGGGTGACCGAGGAAGCAACCATCGTGCATGAAGAGCATGACCCGATCACGCTCGCGCCTGGCCTCTACGAGACCAGAGACGCCAAGGGGCATGGTATCGTGCAGGTCGAGTACACCCCCACTGAACTCCGAATCGTGGGGGACTGATGAAACGCATCGAACGTCTCACGGACGCTCAAAGGGCGACTTTCGAGCCTCATGCACAAAAGTGGATCGAGTGTGCGCTGAACACACGTCCGATGGACGATACTGACCGTGCTCGGATGGTCGAGGCTATGGCTGGCCTCTATCGGGCAGCGGGCTTTGAGCCGCCGACGCGTTATGCCTTCGCGCCAAGCCCGGTGACCGGGGCGTTCGCTGCCACCATCGCTGCGGGTGTGTGGTGGCTTCGGGCAGGCGATCATCGGGTCGTTGACCTGTTCGGCCGCAAGCTCACCGATGTCGAGATCCAGTCCGCCACGGTCTTGGCTTGTTATGTGGTCGACCGACCATCATGCGCGGTCGACGGGGCGGTCGACGTGGCGGTCGACGGGGCGGTCTATGGGGCGGTCGACGGGGCGGTCCGCGGGGCGGTCTATGGGGCGGTCCGCGGGGCGGTCTATGGGGCGGTCGACGTGGCGGTCTATGGGGCGGTCTATGGGGC
>ERZ761599.12-NODE-12-length-76107-cov-15.673092_pt1 | contig 76107 bp, 116 predicted proteins | sample MGYA00511878_ERZ761599 | MGnify/ENA primary metagenome ERZ761599 (study PRJEB28899, sample SAMN03785569) | bioreactor sludge metagenome | biome: EBPR Sludge; feature: EBPR Bioreactor; material: 0.22µm filtered reactor supernatant | place: Saint Lucia: Queensland...
TCCCCCCAGGCCCATCACGTAGCCCTTTCTCACACGCGCGGGGGGTGGAGACGTGGTATACACCTGCCCGAGCACCTGCCCCGGGGAAAAAAATTGAAGAAAATTCTTCATAATTCACAGGAAAAGGGTCCCATATTTTTATTATTATATAATTTTTTAAATAACTTTTAATGCAAATTATGCATAAAACGTATTTATACAAACCCTGCATATACGCCATTTCGTTGATTTACAATAAAAAAAGACCCCGCAAGTGGAGGAAAAAATCACTTGGCGGGGCCCGGGGGTGTATATTTATGCAGTTTTTATGCAGGATTGTGTATAAAGATGCAGCGAGAGAGGAGACTGACAGTCTGCAGGGGTCGCAGGTTCACACTATTAAGTGCATAATTCAGAGCCCGGACCCCTCAAAATAAGCATATTCATCCTGCCACAGCATCAATTCCTCCTCCGTGGGCGGATCATAGGGGTCCTCGAACAGAAAACAATAGGGATAATCATGTGGGTCGCCCACCTGAAACATCACAAAAGTCTGGCCGTCAGCCAGTTCGGCGCCTGTACGGAACCAAGTTTCAGGGATGGGATACGTGTACATCATCTCTCCATCCCAAACAACCGTCTCAATATTATAGTTCCCCTGTCCAAACCAAGAAGAACCCCTGTATATACCCGCGATTTCGCCGGTGTATTGTCTGAGTGGGAGGGAAAAAGGGGTCTTGTCGTTAATCGAGAGCATCTAAAGCGGCCTGTTGCCTATCCTTTACAATCTCCATCAGGTCCTTAGCTTCTAGTGTTCTTTTGTAACTGTAGGTCTTGCCTGTTGTGTGGTCTTTCACCGTGTCACCCTTTTCTTTGTAAACCCTAACTTCCTTGAGCGCCTCCCACTTTTCACGCAGGGCAGCCTCCTCGGCTTCGTAGTGTCTCTGCAATTTCTCCACCAGCTTTAAAAATGCAGCTTCCTTATTCTGCGGCTGCTCCCTATACTCCCTGCATTCAGCTGAAAGACCCGTCTCTTTGTCGATCAGACGCACAGCTGACTCGGTTTTGTTCTGATGCTGCCCCCCTTTCCCCCCGGCTCTGAATGTCTGGAGGATAAAATCATTCTTATCTCTTCCTATCCGCTCCCTGACATAGGGGCTCACCCTAATTGTCTTCATTTACGCACCTTGTCCTTTCCACCTCAGCCAGTAATTCCCGCAAATAATATGGCCAAAAGATATACACGGCCCCCGTCGACTTATTTTTGTTCTTATATAAATGTGGGTGGCCGGCTGGTTCGAAGTCTTCATACACTGCCCTCCGAATCTCCTCGAACCGCTCATCACTCATCATCACTACAGAGCCCTGCCCTTCCCGTTATATGCCATGGCTCTTGGGTCCGTCGTATAGTGCCCACCGCCGGGCACATCCTGTTCGTGGGCGGGGTCTACAGCCTTCCCCCAACAATACCAGCCATCCGGTCGCTGCGGACGGCAGAACAATTCCAAACGCGGGACATCCCCAAACAACTCCTCAATTTTATCTGCAACTGAGAGGGGCTTCTGTGAGTGTTCGGGGGTTCTGGGGTGGACTAATAGCCCACAGTCTTCAGTCGGGTCGTCTTCTACTTCCACCGGGTCTTGGAAGATTTGGGAGATAGAATTAGTGATAGGCTTCATCCGCCCCCGCACAGCCAGGATGCAGGGCTCTGTATTGCTCTTGGTGTAGAACCCCGTTCCGAAGAAAGGGGTGTTAGATTTGGTGTTAGTTTTTAGCCATAAGAAGCCGAGCGTCTTATATTTAAACCCCCACGCATCCAACACAGGGAAAATCTCCGGCAAATTGGGCCACGTCCCCCATAAGAACAGCGCCGCATTCGGGGCAAACAAATCTGCCACAGGAACTCCCCACGGCCTGGCATTACAAATCTGTTCAGTTTTAAGGACAGGGTAATATTGGCGGCAACCTCCTCGGAAGCGATGAGACTTATTCCTGCCCCCATTATAAAACCAGGGTGGGTCGGCATACCCGATAGAACACTCTACGTCCGGCTTCTTTACGGTATATGGCAACCACTCAGTCATTGAATCTCTCCTTGCACACGAGCTTCCTGCCCTTCGTAATCCTTACCCCCTGCAAAAGATCAAGATACCACGCCTCACAAAATTCCCCCATATAGTTGGCGTATTCTTTTGCCACTCGCTCCGCCTCTTCTTCGGCTTCTTCGAGGGTGGAGAAAAAACTTGGGGTCGAATTACTCAACTTGACTCCCTCATACTCTAGCCTATAACTTTCAGCCACCATCTCTTCGAACCTCTTTAGCAACGCATTCACCACCTCGGCCATAGTTTGTGCCCTAAACTCAGGCCCCCAATCATACGTGATCCAGGTTTCGGAAAACGAACCCTCATGGTGTCCATGACTGCTAGGAGGCAACAACGAGTGGTAGATGTACCTCACATGCTCATTCATGTAATACAGGCCATAAAACCCGCTCTTTCTCTGCATCCAATAATTCTCAGGCAAAACAACCTTATTCATCGCCCCAGTCCCAGTCCCTTCCCAGTGTGAGGTTAGCCTTCTTCAAAGCCTCCCGTATCTCCTCCATTGCGCGGTGGAGTGTCCAACATCTTCCCTCCCACAACCTGGCTTGTTCTTGCCAATAGTCCTCGTTCGGCAACTGTATATACACGTATTCCATTTGTAAACATCTCCTTAACGACTGTTAGAATTCTGTAACACGTTCCCGGAGCATGGTCACCTTACATTTCGGGTCGGGCGGCGTAATGTACTTTTTTCCCTCCACGACGCCATCCTTACACCTTACATTATATTTGCCCATTTGGTATAGACTCCCCTGGAGAAACTCACTCAACTTTCTGGAGGAAGTCGTGAAAAAAAAAGTGAGTTAACAATGTTTCCAAAATATTGAATTACCAGGAATGCATAATGTACTTACTCTAGCAACGGTGTCGTACTTATACTTTGAGACTGAGAGTCTCTTGTTCATAATGTTGTAACCCGATGTTACAGCTTTTTACAATTTGGCAACATTATGCCTATATAATATATAATAGATATATACATATAAAAATAGGGGCCCTACTTCTATATACAGGGTTGAGACGAAAATTCCTCCTTTGACGCCGACCGTATTTTTTCTTCGGCAGCCGCAACATATGCCTCACTGATATCCACGCCTGTAAACGTAGGAACACCCAACCGCCTACATGCCACACCGGTGGCACCTGTACCCATGAATGGGTCTAACACTCTCAAAGTGTCCGTCAATCCATGTAGCCTTATGCACATCTCAGGCAGAAGTACTGGGAAGGAACAAGGGTGTAAGTCTGCCTTAGTCCTCGTTTCATAGGGTATGTACCAAACATTACCCCTATCCCTTACATCCTTTTTCTTCTTCCATCTGCTGGCGTTTGATTTGTCTGTGTAAGGCACCCCTACGGCATCTTTATCCAACTGAACGGCGCCCGTCTTTGTAAAATGGAAGATATATTCATGCATGCCGCTCAGGTATCGTTTACTATTCACTGGTTTATAATGCCCGTAGTTTTCTTCTCCAATACTTATGGCCTTAATCCAGTGTATAGTATTCTGTAAATGCCAGAAGCCGTTACACACCTCTATCGCCTTTAACATGCCATATACTCGTAAAGGGTCGGAGGGTGGAGAAGATAGGTTGATGAACAGAGAACCGTCTTCGTCCAACATCCTGTACATTTTAAGAGACACCCGTTGCAAAAACCGTAAGAAATCCACTTCTTCCAAATAGTCGGAATACTCATCATACTCTATACCGATGTTGTAGGGCGGCGATGTAACAATCACATCATACTGTTCGTCGTGCCTTTCGTGTAGGCTTAAGAAGTCATCACAGATTAAAGTATACATTCTCACATCGCGGATATGCGGAACACACGCATACCAGCCTTCCTCCTCTTCCTATTTGCAGATACATCTTATTTCCACATGGACAGGTTCTGTCCAGTTCCTTATATGCCTTCTTGGTGCCACGACAGCGTGGCGTCTTACACTTATAGTATCCACCAAAGGATCTCACCTTTAGTTCCCAATTGAGTTGCCTACATTTGTGGCATTGTACATCTTGTACAACATCCACTCCTGAGGCAACAACCCATTCCTCTCTCCATTTTTGTTCTAGCCTTTGTCTCCACACTAATATGCAGGAGATGAGTCCGGGCAACCCAAGAACCCTTCTTTCTTCGAGGGCCAGCTCTACGAGAGGGTTCATTTCTTGTAGATATTCCTCCAGGCTCTCTTTATCCAGACACTCTTTTTCACTCTCTAGCCTGTGCAGCTCGGGGTAGGGGTGCAGGCTGGGGAAGAGCCAAAGCCCTACCCCCAGCCTACGCTCCCAGAAGTGGTTGATTCGGTAGTGAGCCACTTCGTCTTCTGTATATGGTTTGTTGTCTGTCAAAAGCCAGGACAGGCACTCTATCTTCCGTGCTGTATTCCATTCTAGTGGGGTGCGAGCGGGCTGCGCCGCGAATCCCTGTCCAGGAGTGTAGCCCGTTCTCTTGATGAACTGTGTAATAATGTCAGCCTTGATTCTGGGCGGGCGGCCTAAGTCAACTGGATGTAAGATGTCGTCTCTCCGTAGTATCTGTTTACCAGCCAACCAGTTTTTTACTTTAGTCTCTATTTCTAGCATCTTCTTGACACCCCAGAATTAGCTCATCCAACCAACTATTGTTTTTCCTCTCTTTCATGACCTTGCGAGTTTTTTTGAACCGCTTATATGTGGAGTTAGGGGAAAGCGCCTCGTGGGGAAGCTCCCCCTCCAGCAGCTTAACGAACTGATTTTGTGCAGTCGGGCAGTTCCACAAAAGGAACACGATTTTTTTAGCCATTTCAGGTGAACATCTAGCCAAGATTTTGCAATGCCTCGTCTTCGTTGATTTCAATGGACAAAGAATCCAGTAGTTTAGTGGTATCAATGACATGGACTCTGCGCGTTCCAGCCTCTCCACCAATCCACCTGTTTGCGGTTTCCTTATAATAGGGTTGTGACTTGAGCAGTGTGGTCAATCTCGACATGTTGATGTCTCTGAAATTGGCATACTTGGATAGCAGGTTGTTTACTAGCATCGAGCCCTGCAACCAGATCTCTCCCTCATCCCCCCGGTAGTAGATGCCGTAGTTGGGTAGGGAAAGGTCCGTGTGATAGGCGACCCTGCGGATAAGCGAGGTCTGCGATCCACCGTAGTCGTTATCCTCAGAGAATTTGTGATCCAGAAGGAAAGCAAGCAGTTCTTTATCCAGGGTTTCAGTAGAAGTCTGCTTTTCTTCGACGACTGCTCGCTCTGTTAGCAGTTCCGCCAAGTGGTCAGTATCCAAACCCACTACTTTGGCTATCTGCAGAAGCGGCATCAACATAGCCGCCCTGCGAAAGGGCACTTTCCCGCTGCGCAGGAATGTCTTCGCCAGCTCATCTCTTGCCGTCATCACCTCTTGTTGGTAGGGTAGGAGGTAGAGTGGAAGAGCAGCCTGCATCCTGTAGAAGACTTCGGGGTCCGTTCCCTTCATCCAGATTCTGTCCCACGGATCCTGGGCACCCTTAGTCTTTTTCATGTAGATCATGATCTTGCGGTTCAGGTCCTGCTCTAGTTCCGGCGGTTTGATTGCCGACCATACAACCGGCATCCTAATATTATACTGAATCATTTTTCCATTGGGGGTGCCGCGCTTGATGGCAAAATCTTTGGCATCCATGTTACGGAGGGCTTCCATAAGTTGGTGCGCCGCTGGATTCTTGCTATCGTAGATTTCGTCTAGACTCAATAGCCGACTCATGTTGGAAACATCCTGGTAAAAGCCGGCCAGAGAGCTAGACTTGAACGTTTTAACACCAGAGATTACGGGGATGGAAAAATCGCGTGTTCCTGCGAACCAGGCCTCGTTGATTGCGCTCTTTCCTGTAGCGGTTTCTCCGCATACGAACATTTCCAGGGGGCGGCCGAACCATTGATGATACCACACATACATGGTGAAGAGCGCTATGAGGTAGGGATAAACTTCCTCCGCCCAGATCCAGTTCTCCTTGAGGAGAGGAAAGAGGGTTTCCCAGACTTCTTTGGGCTTAGGAATTTTTCCAAACCGGTCATGGTCCCAGAAGGGGTAAAAATTATTTTGACCAAATTTGGGTATGATTTCCCCGTAAGCAGGACCATCCATTTGGATCTTTTCCCAGACCATATTTTTGTTTTCGTAAAAGTCTTCTCCGTCCACTAAGAAGGTTTTCCAACCTGCTTGTTTTGTTTCTATGTGATGAACCCCGCTGGCAATGATTTGAAAGCTCTTGTCTTTTGGCAAGTTTACGAAGATGTCCAGGGAGATGTCTCTCAGCGCCCCGCCGATGTTCAGCATCTGCATCATATCTGCCGGAATGTATTCTTCTAGGATGTGCAGGACTGAGCCCCCCATCGCCAGAGCCATATCTGTCAGGAATCCGGTTTCGTTACTTGAGAGGTCGACGGTTACCAGCTCCTGTGTCGCTCGGCACATTCCCACCATGTGAGAGTTGCCCTGTCGATACAGAGGCAGAAACCGCTCCTCTAAAATAGCCTTGATTTGATCTCTGATGGCGTCCTTGTCTGAGGAAGTCGAGAACATCTTTAGATCCTTCTTAGCCTCAGAGATGCTCTTCTTTTCCATCATGGCGTAGAAGCTGATTACGCCGCCTTGTGGGGGACCTTGGTGCTTGGGAGAGTGACAAGTCCACTTCCCACTCTCCAGGCTGAAGCTGAAGGACGGGGTGTCATCGTCATGAAAGGGACAGCACATGTATTGCTGGTCCGAGGTCACGTCCAAATCCGGGAAGTAGTGCAGGAAAACGTCTTTGATTGCCTTGGGATTTAGTTGCCCGCCGTCCTGGGTTTTCTTGGCTCCGCGCTCCTCTTTCTCCGGCAGATCCTCTAAAGCGTATCTTGCCACCTTTCCGTTTGAATCTTTTTCCACATTGGTGATGACCACCTCAATCGGGAACCCGTTCTTCCAGTTCTTAGATCCAACTAGTCTAAGGCCGAAGGCGGGCCCCTCACTGAGATTCTTTTTGTCTAGGGCATCTTGTAGCTTTTTTGGAAATTGAATGGCCAGTCCATTGGTAATTCTTTTCAGGCGGGAAATATCACTACAAAAAGAGGATAATAACCAATACAAATGGAATCCCCTGCCAGAAAAAACTACAAGACTTGGTGGAGGCGAAAGATTGCGAATTCCTTCAAAAGCATCTGACTTAGCGATTCCGCTTTTTTCAGAATCTAGATCCAGGAAGATAGCTGTAGCACCAATACAGGTGCCGGCACTATCTCTGATCCCTGGTCCATACCAGGCCGCAAAGCCTTGCTCTGATTTGGCGACCAGTTCTTTGGACTTGGAGGAGATAAAGTCTTGAATACCAATCACTTGACTCTCTACTCCGCCGTTGCTGTTGTTGCCTTCTCCTTTCCAGGTGTAGCGAATACACCAGTTGTCTTTAAGCCATTCTTTGGGGTAAAGCGTGTCTAACAAACCGTCCTCCTACAACGTATACTATTCTGAGCATGAGGTTAAACAACTTCTACGCCGACTCCCGTTTCTCCTTTCTTCTACCCTAACTCCCAAAAATAGTTTTAAGAGTCTGGGTTCTAGTGATGCCAAAGTGTACCAGGTTAGGCATTCCACCTTTCTACTTGACTTGTTGGTTGACTTGTCTCTTGTCTGGAAGCAGCTGCCTCCCTACTTCAAGGTGATTATGTCTGAGTACTATTTGTGGGGTGCGACAGATGCTACTATTGGCAGTGGATATAACATACCTGCTAAATCTATACACAGAGTGCGCATGAAGGCTGTGAGGGCTATACTGGACATTCTGTGTAAGGGAGATGATGCATTGATGCTTAGTCTCCAAGATTTTAAACGTAAGCCCCGCAATAATCAACCAGAGACTAGGGAGATTATTACCAGGGTGTGGAGAAGAGAAGATTGAAGCCTGAAAAAATTTTTACATCTGAAATGACTGCTTCCTTTAAGCAGTATTGTAAAGAATTCTCATTGTTCTATTTGAGGATTCAAGACGATCCGTTTACTACTACTACCAAGTTTACACACAAGAAGCCTTTTGACGCAGTGGCCTGGGCGATGTGTGATGATGGGTGTGAGTATACTACCAAGGTGGTGGCTCTTGAATACAAAGCGGTGAATGGGGAGAAGAGATGGCCACTGTCCTCCGTTAAGCCCCATCAAATTTCCGGGCTATCTAAGGCGTTTTATGCAGGTGCGGAAGCATACATCATGGTAAACTTCAGGGGGCTAGAAGGTCCTGTTAAAACGAGAGCGGTCTTGCTTACCTTGGAGACGTATTTGAAATGGCAGTCGCTTGGTAAAAAAAGTGTTACCTGGAAAGAGATGTTTGAATATTCTGGGGAGGTATACTGGTTGGAAAGGGTAAAGTTGGAGTCTGGGGGCTACGGGTGGGACGTATCCGGGTTGTTCTCAGGTATACATGGGTTGGATGACGTTATGTCGGCTGTATATTCCCCCGAACTTAAAAAGTTAAACGAGAAAAAAGAAGTTGAGTGACCCAAATATTATTGGAAGAGAAATGTCTGATTTCATCCCCGAGGAAGAACTCCATAACCTGTCGGCTGCAGAGTTGATGAAAGAAGCCAATAAGTACATCTACGGGGAGCGGCGGAACGAGCGCAAGGAAGAATACCCCGTATTGAAATACCGCCGTATCAAGAAGATACAGTATAGAGAAGTTTCTGTACCTCCCGACATCCTCCTCAGGCTGGCGAACAACGAGCCATTTGATTACACGTATCTGAGGAAAAACAAGGATTACAAGTAAATGGAGTATGTGGCTGGTTCACTAATTAGTTTGTTCTCTTTTTTGCTGGGATTCTATCTCAGTTGGCGCATGACTCCTTATCTGCCGAGTATGGCTAGAGTTTTCCCAACAAGCGGTCCAAAAGAAATTGTAGTTTCGGCGCCTCCCGACGATAACGAGGTCGAGATGGAAGATAGTGACGAAAACAACTTTGATCTGGATCGGTGGCTGCACAATATACACGATGTTGAGCAAGAAGAGCACGACTATGAAATGCTTAGAAAATACCGCAATAAGTCCCGGAATAGAGACGGGTGGTTGCATCTATAATGGAGTGGAGAAATGAAAAGAGTTCAAATTATCAAACTAGGGGCGGGCCCGATGAAAGAGGAGTCCTCCTTCCGTGGGATGAGGGACCTGCAGAATATTGCCAGGAGTGTAATCCCAAAGATGATTGGAGATTTGGATTCGGAGGAAGAGGAAGAGGAGATGGACCTGGAGGAATCTATTCCGAGTTCGAGCACCAAAGAGGCTCCGTATATAACTGCGGACCTGTGCAATTTAGAGGACAAGCCGCGAGATCTTCTGCTTACGTGTTTGGAGAATCTGCGGAAGAAGCACAAAGTAGAATACAAGATCACCCAGAAGAACACGTTCAGCTCGCAGGAGAAGACCTCCTCACAGAAAGGTTCAGAGCGGCTGATCGGATGAGGGATCTCTTGATCACAAGGGGTCAGATGCCCAAGCGGGTAGCTTCCGAGAGGATGCTTCTGGAGTTTACCCCAGACGAGGCGGAGGAAATCATAGCAGCTTCTAATGTCCTGAAGGAGTTGTATGTGATGCACAGAAATAGGCGAGAGGACGGCATTGTAGCCGCCGCCAAATTTGTGCTTGAAAATCTCGGAGGAGTAAATTAATGTTTGATATCTTTTTTATGCGGGAACCGGCCGGGTGTGCCAAGTGCTTGGAGAAAGAAACCGGCAGGGATTGTCAGTCCTGTGGTAGCACAGTAGAGCAGAGAAAACAAGTTTTTCTTCATAAGGCCATGGACTATCTCCAGAAGTATGGAGGGGCTCTCTCTAGTGGTGATGCGGATATTGCGGGCTTGACTTTCCTTAAGGCGAGTAATTTTTTTAACAAGCTGGCGCTGTTGGAAGACCGACAGCAGCTGGCAAAGCTTAATTCTTTAGACAGGAATAGGGGAACAAGTGGGACCTAATATGCAGCAATACGCGGCCGAACGTTTGCGGTTCTGGCTGCGCAACGACCCTTCTTACCACGCCGCGATGCAGACCGGCGATCACAACGCATACAGGATGGCGGTTGCTAAAGCCTTCTCTAATCTCCAGCGGGAGGTTGGCGGAGGGATGGCTGCTAGTGAGTTTAACCCAAATGTGATTTGGAAGATGGCAACTGGAACTGATTTGAACTCGGCCATGCATGCCAGTGATTTTTCTCAGCTCGGGGCGGGCGGCCTGACACCAAGCGGTCTGGATACCACGCCCGACCAATTTCAGTCGGGCAATCTTCAACAATTTGGTGAAAATCCTACAACGGGGTTATTGAATTATGCGGGGTATGCCCCTTCAGTTCCGTTTGGCGATGCACTGGGCGCCGGAGATATTGGTCAGGGTGCATGGGCCAGCCTCTCAGCTATTCCTGATGCTATGGGTGCAGTAGCCCGGCGCATTCAGGGCTCTGACCCGATGCAGGCTATGTGGTCTTCGATGACCACTCCCCCACCCCCGGCCGATTGGAGTATGAATCAGGGTATTCAGGCCACGCCACCGTTTAATCCAGGATGGGGAGAAGGTGGATTGCTGCACAGGAATCCTGCACCCAAATCCCAATCCAAAGCAGGAAATTTCGACGGGTGGACGAATAAGAACCGTTGACGGGGGTGAAAGGTTTAGAATGGGTTAGGGCCGAAGCGCAGTTCCCGTGACGAGAGTTCGATTCTCTCCACCTCCACCAGCAGGAATATTCTGGGGGTCGTCGAATAGATAGGTATGCTAGAACAAGTTACGCAAACGCAAATGAATGCTAACCCTACTGAGAACCATGTGATCATCGAACAGCTGGACGGCGAAACGAAGACCGTGGGCGGTATCTATCTGGCCTCCAAACAATATGAGAATGTGTTGGAGGGTGTCGTTGTCAAAGTTGGTCCTGGCAGGTTGCTCGATTCTGGCATCCGCCGAGAGATGTCGGTAAGTGTTGGAGACCATGTTCTCTACCACGAGTTTTCGGCAACCAATGTAATCAGGAAAAACGGTAAGGTCTTCCATTTAGTTCAGGACGGGGATGTCCTGGCCATTCTGGAGTAGTTGGTAAGTTCAGGGCCCGAGTGGTTGCTGCTCACAATCTAGTCCTCCGAAGATACAAGCATAGGCTGTGAGTCACTCGGCAGGTGAGGTCCCGGACCCGTAGAAATACGGGTCCATTTTTTTATGGCGGTGTTTCTTGAGAAAAATTTGCATTATCATTTTGTTGTTGGCGACAATCTTTTCAATTTCAGAGGCCAACCCAGACTCCCGCAGCAGAAACGTAGTTATTTGGGACCAGACCCAAGAGTCGCAAGGCAGCGGGGTTATTTTGGACGGGAGCATTCTTACCGCACAGCACGTAGTAGGTGACTCGACCTTTGTTTACGTCAGGTATTTCAACTCCGACAAGTTGGAGATTGAAATGGTGAAGAAGACGGACAAAGAGTTGGACCTGGCTCTTCTTTCTTGCAATAGACCCGGTGTTGTTTTTTCGCGAATAGCGAATAGCGGGCCCGTTGTTGGGGATAACGTATATACAATAGGCTCTGGATGTAGTCACCCTTTTTCCCTCAAGTACGGCAACATCTCCAATACCACGGATACACACTACCTGGTTGATCTCTCAGTCTATCCGGGGGATAGTGGCGCCCCGCTGTATAACAACAACGATGAAGTCGTTGGGGTTATTCAGGCCGTGGACGTAGTGTGGTCGTCGCCTGGCCAGGCATACGCTAGAAAATTGGAAGACGTGCGTAGATTCCTTTATGAGTAAACCCCTCGCAGATCTCCGCTGCAAAGAACCGGGTTGCGGGGAGGTGGGAAGACCAACCTATAAGGGATATTGTCTTCTCCACTACAAGGCGCAGAAATACGCCGAAGAAAAGAATAAGGTAGCCAAGATTCAGCGCCACAAGCTAGAATGCTTTACGCCTGAAGAAATTGCCATCTTGGCAGCTGTGGATCTGCAGGAGGTTTACTCCATTGCCGAGCAGGTGGACAGCGAGGTTGAGCCTCTGCTGGAAGTCCCTATTCAGAGCCGTGGGGAAGTTCTGTCCAATAGGTTGATTAAACAGTATTACCAGAATGTAAATGATTTGAGTGTGATTAAACACACGGCCACGGATCCCAAGGTTCAGATTGCTGCGATTTCTCAAATTCAAAGAGAGAATGAGATGCTTGTGAAGAACCTGCAGGCACTAGGCACAATCGCAAAGGCCCCTGACAGGATTGAGATAGACAATATTTCTGCGGAATCTTTGTTGTCGAAGGGGACTTCTGGTAGGGTCTATGAGCCGGAGAACATACCTGTCAGACAGGTCTTTGATTCTAGGTTAGAATTGTTAGTGAAGCGAGCGTCCCAAGTTGAAGGTAACTAGAGAACAAATCCTTAGACCTTCTAACATCGAAGAAGCACAGCTTGTGCTTCAGGAGATTGCCAGGGACCCGATGCTTTTGATTGAGTCCTGTTTTAAGGTCAGGCCTAAAGACAAGAGTCTGGGTAAGGAAGTTCCCTTCCACCTGAACGTGGCGCAGCTGTACGCATATGATTGCATGCAGCGAATGCGTCGGCAAAATCGCCCCGTGCGTATCTTGATTTTGAAGGCGCGTCAGCTGGGCATGTCTACTTTGGCCACTGCACTTCAGCTGGTGCGAGCTGTGACGGCTCCTGGAATTAACTGCTTTACTATTTCCTTGAACAAAGAGGATTCGGCAGCTAAGTTCTTAGATCAAATCAAGTATCACCACGCGCAGTTGCCTAAGTGGCTGCAGCCGATGTACAGGAACAATACTAAGAGTTTTATTCACTTCGCTAACCCGGACGATAGGAAGAGACTTCACTCCCCCGGACTAGACTCTAAGATTTACACAGACTCCGGCGAGAATGAAAATGCTTGCCGTTCGCATACCGTGGACCACGCGCACCTCACAGAGTTTGCAATGTGGCCCCAAGCAGAAAAAACCCTTCTTTCCATTAATCAGGCTGTGGCCGATGTGCCCGATACTTCAATTACTATTGAGACGACCGCTAATGGTGCCCAGGGCTATTTCTATGAGATGTGGCAAGACGCCAAGGTGTCGGAGGACTCTTCTGACTGGTACCCACTCTTCATTCCATTCTGGGTACATGAAGAATATGAGGATAAGAATTTAACTCCGGCAGAAGAAGCCCATATTATTGAGACGCTTGCAGATTACGAAAGACAGTGGATCACCTCGTTTGGTTTGTCTTTTGGGCAGATCTCCTGGGTCAGAAGAACTATCAAGAATAAGTGCTCTGGCAGCCTTACCCTTTTCTTACAGGAATATGCACCCACCGCCGAGGACTGTTTTCTGTTGCAGGGTGATTCCGTCTTTGCCAAAGATAACATTCGCAAATATGCTGCTAAAATTGAGTATGAGTATCCACGAGGCACGGTTGGGGAATTAGACAGGAGTGGAAGAAATCCCGTGTTTAGGAAAGATCCTAATGGGACTTTGACCATTTGGGAAATGCCGCAGGCCGGGGCCACTTACGTTATTGGCGCTGACCCCTGCGGGGCGCAGTCGGAAGTGCTGAATGGTTTATCAGAGGCCGAGCGCAAGAAGGCTGAGCGCAGCATACGTTTGGATTACGCGGCGATACAGGTATTGAAGGTGTTGCCGAATGAGGAGTTTGAGCAGGTTGCCGAATTCCATAAAAGGATCTCTCCTGAAACACTGGCATATGAGATTGCCGCATTAGGAAGAATTTATAACTATGCTCTGGCTATGCCCGAGGCTAGTTTGGGTGCTACCACGGTTTACAAATTGAAGTCTATCTATCCTAACATCGGATACTACGACAGGGTAGATAGGCGTGGTATTAAGATAAGCGAATTTTTGGGGTTCGATACCAACAAGAAATCGAAGTCCGTTCTGTTGCAAAAGCTGCTTACTGCTGTCAATGAGGGGCGTATTAAGATACGCTCTAAAAAGCTGCTTAAAGAAATGACCACTTTCGTGAGGGATGCCAAAGGCGGTATCAAGGCTGCAGCCGGCGCACACGACGACCTCTTGATGGCTCTGGGCTTGGCGCTTATGGGGGCAGAGCAAGTTTCCACTGAAGTGGTGGGGATGAGTTATGCGGACGGAACATTTGATATGGATGATGGGCTTGTATTCGCTGGTGGTAAGGCGGTTATGAAATCTTTCAGGAACCGCTCCAAAAGTAATTCTGATGATTGGATGAAATATTAGAGATGGGGCTACTTCCCGATTGGCTGCATACCGGCTTGGATTATGCCGGAATGGTTCCCAAAATAGGCGCAATCCCGGATTTGATTAATGCCGGGCTTTATTTGTCTGAAGCCGGGCTCGGTGCGGTGACCGGGGGAGATTGGAAAGGTCCTCTAGCAAATGCCGGCTTGTCTGGAGTGGCGGCCATTCCTTATGCGGGTGACGCAGCTATGGCCACAAAGCTTGCTCTCAAGGGCGGCAGATTTGCCAAGAATATGCGTGGGTATGGTGGAGCCACCGAACAAATGCAAGAGGCCGGGGTAAATCCTATCCTTGCTTCCATCCTTGCGTCCGCCGGCTCAGGCGGGCTGACGGCATTGGGGACTAAGCCGATGTCCTTGGTTAATTTCGGCAAGGCAGCTGGCAGGGAAGGCCTACAAGATTTGACACAAAACTTGGCGATTTCTGGTGCGAGGCAGGCTTCCCCAACTGCAGATTGGTTGCTAGGGATACCGTTTGGGGAAGATATGTTTAAGCCCGAGCCCGTATACAACTCGCCAGATTATTTTAGTCGTGGTTCAAGTTTTTACCCAGATCCGGCCGCAGAAGATCCTGCGATGGACGCCGTTCAACGTAGATTAGAGTATGGGAGCTATTGGAATGCCTAAGCAAGATTTTATGAAGTTTTTGAAAAGCCTGCTACCTAGCCCCCCGGCCGGGGATCTGGGTGGGCTGAATCCCACAATGAATTTGATGGAGCCTTCTGGGCCTAGCCAATGGTGGCAAGGATGGTATGAGCATTCTGCCCCAGAGGGCAGGCACATTTCCGAGAACCTGCGCGGTATGCGGGCTGATCGCAACGCCGCCGCTGCAGAACGCGCCGCACTATTGGATTTTGCTGGCAGTGTTGGTAATGAATGGTCTTCTGCTCCACTTATTCCCGGTCTTGTTAGGGATATGAATGTGCGGGATAATATGGGATACTTGGAGAGGCCTCTTCGAGCAGGGGACCCTACCAACGCGCCCCTTGAAATGAGCGGTGCCATTATGAGTGCCAGCCCCGTGGCCAGAGCTAGTGAACCCGGGTTGTTGGGGGCCAACGATTTTGACTTTTTCTCGGGCCCGAAGTCTGAGCAGTTCCGGGAAGGGGCACCCCCTCCGAAAACTAAATCACTTATTAGTGACCCGGGCAAGAAGGGAAAATCTAAGCCCAAGTCTGCCGATGGGGAGAACTTGCTTTCCAGCCAGGAATATTTGGCCAACCTGGCGCCGGAGAGGGGGCCCGGGCCCAATGTTGGACCTACTCGCCATAAGGAAGAGTTGCTTGTGCGCGGCTTCGGGGATTTGGATGAAGGACCTTCTATTCTTTTTGGGGATGGAGTTGCACCAAAAAAGGAGGACTTGTCTTCTGTTATCGACGCAGAATTCAGTCTAGTTCCAAGTCCTGCGGTCGGCGGAGCTTCCGCCGGCAAAGAGTCTCTGAGCTTGGTCCCTGTTAAGAACGCGGGTGTACCGGGTGTGGTTGGAAATGTGTCTCCTTTACAACCCAAATCTACTCCTAAACCCGGTAAGGTTCCCTCTAAATCTCCAAAGTCTGACGACTCGGATTTCGGATTTGGGGATGCCGACTTTGGTCTAGGTGGAAAGGCCGCCAAAGGTAAAAAGGGTGGCAAAGGTAAATGGGTAGGTGGCGGGCTTTTGGCCGGGCTGGTGGGAGCTGGTTTGTATGCCGGCAACGAGGGTATGCGCGGAGAGGAAAGCCCAGACTTTTTCAGTAATGTGGCCGACTGGCAGAATGTCAAGCCCCCTACCTCTATTGCCGGGGGCAAATATCGGGCCTTTCCCTTCGATGTTGATATGGAGAAAGTGGGCCCTGTCAACAATGAGGAGGCCCTTGCCCGTTATCTGAGGCAGTCTGCTCAGACTCTTTCTGCAGATTCTTTCCGTGGACAGGGGCGAGGAGACATTGCCAATAAAGAAGCCGAATATCAGGCCTGGTTGGATCAGGCAATGAAATTGGTGCAGGATTTGGCTGCGAAGAATAATGTTAAGTATGACCCCCAGGAGGTATACGAAATGGCCTTCACACGGTGGCAGGATAAGAACAAATCAAAGAAGAAAAAGTAAGCATGATTATTACTCTTGACCTGGATGGAGTTCTTGCTGACTTACCCAAATTGTTTTGTGAGATTATCTCGAAGAAATATGGAAACGAGATAAAGACCTCCCAGCTGAACAATTATCAATTGGGGGACCTTGTTCTTCCTGAAGACCAGGACTGGCTACATACACTAATACGCACCGCTAAATTTTACGAAAAAATACTTCCGACGCCTGGCGCTGAAAGTTTCGTTGATAGGTTGGGGAGTATTTTTGATATGTATGTGGTTACGGCTCGCCCCGAAATAGTACATAAACAGACACAGAAGTATGTGCAAAAACACTTCCCAAAAATCAAAGGAGTGTTTAGGGTAGACCTGCCTGAGCAAAAACTGGCTATCATTCAAGAGTTGATGAGTGATGTTCATTTAGAGGACTACCCTGAACTTTGCACTTGCTTGGCTTTGCACGATATTAGAACGTGCGTGTATGACCAGCCCTTTAACCGAGCGCTGGACGATACTTTCTCACATTCAAATCTTAAAAGGATATATTCTTTCGAACACTTCGAGAGGTATATTCTTCAACTTCCTTCGGAAGATCGTTGGACCTTAACCTTAAAGGAGTTAAAATTAAATGGCTAACCCCTATCAGAGTCTTCGTAACCGTATTGCCGGATTGGGCAATGATGTTGTTCTTGATCATGTAAATGTGGAAATTGCTGTTCCGCTGCACTTGCTGGCACGTACCGGTACTGCTCCCGACCCTGTTGTGACTCGCGCCGGGGCCAACAGCATGACCCTTGTTTCCACTGGGGATGGTGACGAAGATACTTACTTCAATTATGAAGTTCCCATTGTCAACTATATTGTAGCCGAGCGTGGTTGGAAGTTGAACAGCGTGACCGTGGATTACACCGTCGCCACCGCAGCGATTGAGGACATCACCGTTGCTTGCGCAAGCGTTGCTCATGCTGCTGCTGGCAATACTGCAACCGCCTTGACCGGGACGTATGACACGGCGCACGACACTACTGCCGAACGCCTCGCCGTGGGTAATCATCGCTTGGTGTATACTATTACTTCTCCGACCACCTTTTCCACGGCTAAGGCGTTTCCCAGTATTGAGATTTTGTTGGCTACCAAAAACACTGCGGTTACCACGATTCGTGGAGTCATCCTAAATATGACGTTGCTGACCCCGTAAGGAGATTTAAATGGCAGACGAAGTTTCTCGCCAGGACTATAACAGTCAGCGAACCCTCATTGGGTTGGATTCTAATGACGAAATTAAAAACGTCAGGACAGATACTTCTGGCAATTTGATCATTTCTTCCACCAGCGGGCCAAATACAACACCAACTGCAGGGGGGAATGGTACGAAGGAAATTGCTACAGCCGGGACTCCTGAAACGCTGGCTGCTTCGACAGCCTGTCGCTTGGTAAAAATCAGTAATCCGTCCGGTAATACGGGTCCGGCCGTGTGGGGCTTCTCATCGGCCATCGACATTCCGGCCGCGACCGTGAACGGAGCGTTGATTCCAGCCGGCAAGGACTCAGGATGGATCTGGATCGACAATTTGAGCAAAATTTACGTTGACGTAACGGCCAACGGTGAGAACTTGGGATACGTGTATCTGGTATGATTCCAGGGCTGCCGACGCCACTCAGTTTATGTCTGGACGCGGGGGATGCGGATGACACGTTCTACTCGCAGCGCGTGTATGACCTGTTCCCCCAGATGGCCACGGCGAATTCCGGGTGGGCTACGCACACGGCCAGCGCCACCTGTATTTTCGGCTCCACGGTTGCTACGGATGTCAATAACGATTCAGACTATATTGAATGGACTCTGAAAGTTCCGGCGGGGGACTACAAGGTTGTAGCCGTTACGGTCACGGGCTCCAACCAGGGCAAGGCGGACTTGACAGTAGACGGCGGTGCCGTGATCGACACGATGGATTGCTACACCGCCGGATCTGTCGTCAACTCAAAGTGGACTTCGGCGGAGTTCACAGTGACAGAAGGATCCCACACGATCCGGCTCACCAAGAACGGCAAAAACGCCTCCTCGTCTAGCTATACGTTGCAGTTGATCCACGTTCAGCTCATCAAACAGGATGCCGGATCTGCTCTCGTTTCTCCGAGCAACATGCCTTCGGTGTATAATGTCTCGGTTCTGTTTGCCAACTCGAATACAAACTGGAGTACGGTTTCGATCAACACGGCCCAGGCATTTGCCGCTCGCATGGTTTCCAGCGGGGCGCAAAATGCTGCGCGGACGTTTAGCTTCTGGGCTCCTGCTGGGGCCTTCACTCTGGCGTTGTTGCATAGACAAACTTCTGCCAATGGAATCTACTCCGTTACAGTTGACGGGAATTCCATTGGCACTATCGACGGCTACGCCGCCGTAACCGCCAACAACGTGTTGGACACAACGCTCACCGGCACACTGACCTACACCGGGATGCACACAGTTGTGTTGACAATGGCGACCAAGAACGCCTCTAGCACCAACTACACCGGGGACATCCAGCACATCCAAATTAGGATGACTTCTATCACGGCAACCCTGACTCAGGACCTGGCTCCAGAAGTCGCACTGCTGTGGCCCCTGTTCGCCCAACCAGGCGGATCTTGGACCATCACGACAAGCAGCCAGGACGCTCACTATTATCACTATGCCTCCAGCGGTACTCGGGATGATTTGCTTGCCTGGGTAACTGAAACAGGACAAGTTCTGCGCCCAGGAACTTACCGGCTGGACGCGCTGGTGGAGTTCCGTTCAGGGTGCGGAAAAATCCATTGCCTGGTGGATCTGGTAGACCGGGGCAATGTCGATACCTACAACGCCGCCACTACTTACAACAACATCGTTACGATTTCTGGCTTGACGTTGGCCGGATATTCAGCGCACAACATTCAACTAAAGATGGCGAGCAAAAACGCCTCCGCGTCGAGTTATACTGGCAGGATTGTGCTCGCCCGACTGATCAGGACGGGAGCCTAAAATGGAACTTCGCACAGTGCTGGCCGCCCAGCAAAACCCGGACGGCACCGAAACCTGGGTGGTTCAGGAGCCTGATGGCAATCTGAGCCACGAGCAGCGCCATCGGGATAAACCCGCGACCGTCACAACACTCCCGCCCTCCCCGGACCTGGATACCGTGCGCGAGTTGCTTTACCTGGACAGCGCCACGCCCGAGGACAAGGCCGCCGTGTTCCCGGTCGTGGAAAGTATCCGAAAAGGCGAGCGTGTGAAGGTGGATAATATTTCTATAATCAGTGATAAAATTAATTCTTTAGGAGAGAAGGATGCCGGAAGTATCTTTTGAACTATGGCAGCTGTTGCTTAGTAGTGGCGTCGGCGGGATTTCCCTTGTACTACTCATCCTCTTCATTCCATTTCTTTGCCTAATTTTCTGGTTTATTTTTAAGCAGCAGAGTGTGTTGATGACTAGTTTCATTCCGGCTGCTGTCAGTGGAATGGAGCATATTGTGGAAGAGCTGCGCAGTATGAATGATAAATTGCACAGCATGAATGAGCGCCTTGAAACTCAAACTATCATTCTGCAAGACATGTACTCGCGCAACGGCGTAGACGAAAAACGTAAAAAAATCATTGAATTAACTAGGAAGCATCATGTTTTATCTGACGTTGGAGAAGAAAACTCAGTCGGCCACTGAGGGACTAGTCCCTCTCACACTGTCCCTTTTTTCTTCCAGTAATAAAAAGCTAGGTTCGTTAGTAGTTAACTCTGGGCAGGGTTGGAACCAGACGTTTCTTCAGGCCGGAAAGGGTATGCCCACGAATTATGCACCTATTGAAGAAGGCATATATGACCTGGGGAAGCTTGAGTGGGCAGGAAAAAAGGGAAATTATTCTGCTACTTTCGGGCCTGGGCTTGGTCCTGTTTGGGTTAGCATCGAGCCTGCGGCAGGGAATATTACACGCCGGTCTGCTTTCGGAATTCATTTAGACGCAAACAGAGATGTCAGCCCCGGGAGTATGGGGTGTGTGGTGGCAAGGAGCCAAGAAGACCTAGAAACTATCGTCTCTTGGTTCTCCGGCAAATACCCTGCCCCTGAACGTCTTTATGTAAATTGGGGGCTGGGCACTGTTAAAATGCCCGGCACCTCCGAAGAAGTTTCGAAGGTACATAGATTTAAGTTGTTTGCACATAGTGGCAAAGTAAGTGCCGTAAAAGATGGTGAACCAGCTAGATGGTCATTGGTCAAACTGTTTATGAATAACAGGCAGCTGGCCTGTAACCTGAACTACGAAGAAGTTGACCTAGAGGCTGCGGAGATTAAGCTTTCCTATAAGCTTAAATCCGAGTAAACGAGAAAAAACTTCACTAAAGAAATAACTATAAGTGGAGAGAAAAAAATGTTGAACGATATCTTGCAAATTGTTTTTGTCCTTTTCCCCCTGATTATCGGGGCAGAGGATCCTAATGCTACTGGTGCTCAGAAAAAGGCCCAGGTGATCAAGGAAATTGGTGCGATTCTGGACGCGCCCGGGGGGCTGGATTGGCCCTCTTTCCTTCCTAGGGATTTCATCCTTGGATTCCTCATTGATGGGATCGTCAAGTATCTCAACTTGAGAAATTTTTTTTCGAGCTTGAAAAAGAGCTAGTAGAAAAATTAAGACCGTATCTTCCAATAAAAGCCGAACCCTTTAAGGATTCCCTTCAAATTAGTCAGGAACATTTCATTATGACAAAGGCTCGCGGCAAATTGGCAGATCCACTCAAGAGTTTAAAAACCAAGATTGATCCTCTGGAGATTATATAATGCCCATTTATGAGTACGAGTGTGAAGACGGGCACCGCAGTGAACATTATTCTTCCATTTCTAATCGCCCTTCTTTTGTTACTTGCGAGTGTGGAAAAACCGCCAACAGGCAGTACTCTGCTCCGTTCTTTTCGGTTGAGTATATTGAGAGGCAAGATTATTCAGAGAGCCTTGGCCTTAAGAAGGGCTTTAACAACCGCACTGAACTCAAAAATTATATGCGAAAGCATAACCTGCTTGAGGGCAATCCTGAGGATATGCAGCGGGCGCGGAGGGCGATGAAGGAAATGTGCGAACGCAAGGCGGATACGGGTTCTTATAAGTGAGTCTCGATACGATGAATCGGGCGTTGGCTGCGTTTGAAGACCCTAGTAATTGGGTAGAGGTGGCCAGCCCCGAGGAGCAAAAGCTGGAAGAGTGGGCGAAGATTTCCCGCTATATCGATAAAGAGTTATGGGGACCAGCACAGCTCTATCGTTCCAAGTTCGATAAGGACTGGAAGCGTTTCTACGAATTTTATAAGGGCAAGCAGTGGCCCAACTTTAAGCGTTCTTGGCAAGCTTGCCTAGTAATTAATATGACGTTGGCTACAATTGAAGCCGTTGTGGCCACAATGACGGACCACAAACCCAAGGTCAATTTGTTGCCTTCGGACCCGTCACAAGAAGTTTATATCGACACGATTTCTGCTATCCTGGATACGGTTTGGCGCCGGAGAGGTGTTCTTTACACTATCCAAGATGCGCTACGGTTTGCACTTATCTATGGCGTAGGGATTGTCAAAATCTCTTGGAACCCTAATCTAGAAGGCGGGGTTGGCGACCTGGACGTATCTACCCCCTCCCCCTGGAGTATTTGGGTCGAGCCATATTGCAAATCTTTTGAAGATTCGTCCTTTGTTATTCAGGGCGACTGGGTGAGCATAGATTACATTCGTAGAATGTACCCGGAAAATGCCAAGTATGTGCGGCCGGGTATGGGTGCTCCTAAATATAAGAAGGCCATGAAGGGCGGGGTTATTGATTTTCAAGAGGACCCGGCCTTGTTTATTACCCCGGATACTGGGTCTTCTATCCTGGCAGATATTACGGATACGCGCAGGGCCACTAATCAGCCCAGCAACCAGATGGAACAAACTCAGTGTTTCTTGACTGAGTGCTGGTTCGTTGACGACGAAGTTGTGGAAATTGAAGAGACTGTGGCCGCTGTGCTGCCGGAGTCTGAGGGTGGGACGGTTGAGCCGGTTGTGCAGAAAACGGTCCGTCCTAAATACCCCAATGGGCGAGTAGTTACCAAAGTCGGTAACGTAATCCTGCGGGACATCCCCGCCCCGTATGAGATGTCCGACTGGCCCTTCGTCTTGTTTAGGGATAACGTCGATCCTGAGGAACCTTTCTACGGTTTCGGGGAAGTGGAGATTTTGAAAGATCTCCAAAAGGAATTGAATAAGCGGCGTAGTCAGATTGCCGACAACATCAACTTGATGGGTAACGGCTACTGGATTATCGACCACAATTCCAGAGTGGATAAAGATAAGCTGTCGAATCGGCCGGGCCTGGTGATTACCAAGCAGCCTGGTTCGGAAGTGCGAAGGGAAGCCCCTCTTCCATTTCCGGCGCATTTATTCGAGAATGTTAATCTCATTATGCGCGACATTCAGAATATTACGGGTGTGACGGATGTCCTTGGTGGTGTTGTACCGCGGGGTATCCGTTCAGGTGCCGGCCTTAGTGAAGCGCAGGATATTGCTGCCACACGGGTCCGTCTAAAAGTTAAACATATGGAACGCAGTATTGCGGATATGGGCAGGATTATGATTAAGCTCATTAAGCAATACTACACTGTGCCCCGTGTTATTTCCATTCTCGGTGCTAATGGTAAAGTTCAATGGGTAAATTTTGACGGCAGTAAGCTTAGCGGTGACTGGGATATTATCATCGGCACCGGCTCCACTCTTCCGGTTAGTAGGGCGCTTAGGTTCGAGCAGGCTGTCAGACTATATCAGCTGCAAGCCATTGACCGAAGGGCGTTGTTGGAAGCCGCTGATTGGCCAAATCGCGAGGAAGTTCTTCAGCGGTTGGGTGATAATGTGTCGGATAACGCCAACCAGATTCCTACTCAGACAATTAGCGGCCCGCCTCCGAAGACTGATAACAGCAGGAGTCGTAGGACGGGTAGGTCTATGTTAGCAGACAAACAAATTTCAGAGGGTGCATCCCCCGGGCCGAGCGCCACATTCAATGCACCTCCCGGAGAGGTTTAAATAAAATGGTTCCTGGGCTAGACCCTGCAATGTTACAGATGCTGCTACAGTCAGCACCTCCCCCACCTGCGATGGGCGGAATGCCGCCTGGAATGGGCGGTGGGATGCCCCCCATGGATCCGATGGCGATGATGGCTATGGGCGGCGGAATGCCGCCTGGAATGCCACCTATGGGCATGGGTGCGCCGCCTATGGATCCGATGGCGATGATGGCTATGGGCGGCGGAATGCCCCCTGGAATGCCGCCCGGAATGCCGCCTATGGGCATGGGTGCGCCGCCTATGGATCCGATGGCAATGATGGCAATGGGTGGTATGCCCCCTATTCCCCCACAGTTTGGTCCACAGGGCGCGGCTCCCCCGCCAGGTAACCAACCGATCCAGCCGGCTCCTCAGCCCAATGAGCTAGGGCCGGGAGAAGCTCTCAACTTGCCACCCAATGCAAGTTTGGAAGAGACTACAAAAAATATTGATTCTCCTGACATGTCGGTAGAAAAACTTCGCGGTGTTAACGTGAGTCTACTCAAGACTATTAATTCCGTTGACCCGGAAGTGGGCGACCTCCTCACCCAGGCGTCCAAGCTTATCAACCAGGCTATTGCGAGGAAGTCTGGGGTACAATCTGTATCCGTGCTTTCTCCTTCCACTGGAGATGGGGAATCGCCTGTTGACGAGGCGGAAGATGAGTCCCCCTTCCGAAGTGGAGAGAAAAAAGAATCTGGCAGGCTCTTGGTTCTGGAAGCTCCAGAAAAGTCAAAAAAAAACATAGTTGCTCCTGCCAAGAGTAATAAATTATAAACGAGGTAGTAGTGAAATTTCCCATTCAACAGGACCTGGATTTGCAAGCGTTTGCAGATGAATTTGGTGATGACGTAGACCTTTCCGGCCCGCTGGTGGATTTGTCCGGGGTTGAGTCCGAAGCAACCACGCCGGAAAAAGAAGCTGAGACTTCTACTGAAATTCCCGACACGGACGAGCCGGAACAGGAAGCCGTCGAATCTACCCCTGAGCAGGCTGAAGAGGTTGTTGAGGTTCCCGAGACTTTCCAATTTGAGTATAATGGCAAACCTTACGAGATAACCGTTGACCAGATTGTGGAATTGAATAACGGGTATCTACGACAGGAAGACTACACTCGCAAATTGCAGTGGTTCGGAAATTGGTATCAGCAGCACCAATCACAGGTCAATTTCGTAAATAATTTGGATAAGCTCTTTGAGTTGCGTCCAGACAAAGCAAAAGTTTTTTATGAGCAGATCATCAACGATGTACCGGCTACGCAGACGCAGGTCGCGCAGCAGTCGGAGAAGACTGTTCAGGAGCTGTTGAATGAACAGCAGCAAACTCCGCAGGCTTCACAGCGAGCGGAGCAGCCATCTCCTGAAATGGTGCAGCTTTATAACTTGGCATTGCATCAGCAGGAACAGCTTAAGCAGCAACAGGCGGCGTGGGAAGACCTGCAGTTGGACAATCGCCTGAATGCTGCCAAGCAGAAGTATGGAAATTTTGATGAAAATTCCGTTCTACAGTGGATGCTCTACTTAAAAACGGAAGATCCCGAGGTTGCAATTAACCGGATGATTGCAGAGGCTTGGAGGCAGCAGGGTGCTACCATGAGTCAGCGACCCGCCCAAGTATCTCAACCGGTTGCGCAGCCCGTTGTGCAGACCCCAGTTGCTCCTCACGTTGAAAGCGGTAAACGAGGACGAGGTGTGGCAGCGAGTGCTAAAAAGCAGGCTGGCCCGCCCCAAGTATACAACAGCTATACCGACGCGGCGCAACAGATTCTCCAAGCAGGTATTTTCTAAATTAATTAAGGAGTTTTAAATGCCTCTGACTGATAAAGCGACGGTTGCAACTCGTAAGTACCTGTTGCCCACCATCGTCGACAATATCTATAATAGTAATGCATTGTTTGTGCGCTTTCGTAATAAGAAGCGCATTCTTGACGGCGGCAACCAGATCGAGCAGCCGGTATTGTATGATAAGCCTACCGCCCAGACTTTCTCTGGGTATGATACCCTGAACATGAATCCCGTTGAGGATATGACTGCGGCTTTCTACAACTGGGCTATGTATCAAGTGCCTGTGATGATTTCTGGTACTGAGGATTTGAATAACAGTGGTAAATACGCCATGGTTAATCAGTTGACCCTTGCCTGCCAGAACGCGGAACAGGCTCTTAAGGATAAGATGGGCACGGACCTCTTTGCCGCGTCTAGTGGTGCCAACGATATCGTTGGTATTCTGGCGTATGTTGATAGCGGAACCAATACCGCCACTTATGCCTCCATTGATCGTACCACCTATACTTGGTGGGCCGCTAAGTATGGGGCTAACGCCGCTGTTGGTCGCCAGCTGACTGCCTATCTCATTCAGAATATGTTCGGTCAGTGCTCCATTGATAACAATCAGCCGGATCTGCTTGTTACCGATCAGAGCGTGGTTAACAAAATGATGCTGATGCAGGATGGCAAGCAGTTCTTCACGCAGGATACTTCTAATCTTGCTCCTGTCTCCTTCCAGAATCTGGTTTATAAGGGTCGCCCGGTCGTGGTGGATAGCCATATCACCACCCCCAACTCCCTGTCCCAGATTTACTTCCTGAATGAGCGCACCATTGATCTCTACGTCCACAAGGATTGTGATTTCTTCCTGCGCCCCTTCCGCGAGCCCTTTAACCAGTTCGTTATCGCGTCACAGATTATGTGGCGTGGACAGCTGGTGGGCAATCAGCCGCGCCTGAATGGCCGACTGATCGACATTGATCCGACTCTGTAATGGCTTTTCGTGAACTGATGGAGGCCTGGGGAGGGGATGACTCTCCCCGGGCTTCTGAAAGAAACACCAAAGCCGCAGACATGGGGCTCTCTAGCAGGGACCCGCATTTCTGGAAGACTACTCGCACCTTTGAGCGCGAGGTGGAAATGGATTCTGAGTTCGCGCGTCGTTGCGCAGGCAAGGGAAATTTCTTCTTCGTGAACGGGGCAGGTGGGTATGACCCGGAGATGCGCTGGGATCCTGCAAATGCACCTAATTATTTTGACGAAGGGGAATTCTAATGAGTTTCTTTACTGGTAAAAACGTTTCCAGCTCTCAGGTTGGTTCGCTTCCCGGTCAGTCGGGAATGGGCTATACCTTCGCCAATAAGGGCAATGAGTATGAGGCTGCGCTGGAGTTCACGGGCGGAACCGAGCATGGTGCTCACCCGTTTGATACTTTCAAGCCTGTTGACCCTGCCTCGATGAACTGGGAAAATCCCGGTTCGAAGAGCAAGAAGTAATTTCAAAGGAGTAGACTACTTTGGCTGAGAATTATACCGGTGTTTTTAAACACCCTGGTTGGCCTAGCCGCAGCCTGGATGAAGCCACTTCTCGTGGTCAGCTGGGTTTGCCCATTTTCACCATCGACGACGACTATGGGGTGAAGGCTTATAAGTATGTGCTGTTCGGTTCGAACGTAACTGCCGGCGCTGCTCTGGCCTTTACTGACCTCTATAGTCGCACCGTTTCCACTACGCATACCAATTCGCTTAATCGCCCCGCTGGTGTTGCCATCGCTGCCGGAACTTCTGGCCAGTATGGTGTTATCCAGTGCTATGGCTACTATGCCACCATCGCCACCAATGGAGATGATGATATCGCCGATGACACCACCCTGATTTTGGGTGGCTCGGGCACTTGCGATAGCGTGGCTGCCGGTACCGCTTCGACTTATCGCCCGCTGGCCATTGCGCTGGCCGCCGACGTTGACGCTTCCAATACCGTTGCCGGTCACCTGGTCTGCGTTTTCTAAACGCCCAACGATTCGCGGGGTTCCATTCGCCCCGTGCTATCAAAACTTTTGAAAGAGATATATAGATGAGTAGACAAGATCTTAAACCCCGTGAAAAGGTTCAGCAGCTTGGTGCGAGTATCGTCCACGTTGTTAACCTGTCAGATGTCCCATTCAAGGCTGAATGTGCTGGGCAGCTTTATGTGCTCCAGCCCAATACTAAACGACCCGTTTTGCGTAAATTCGCAGAGCACTGGCTCGGCGACCCCCTTGCGGGAGATGTGTCTGAGCGAGGAAATACCTGGGCACAGGAGATGGCTCGTCTACAGAATTTGTACGGCATTCCCGATCCGTCCGCCAGCCGTGTCAAAGATAAGCCAGATTATTTCAAACTCATTCGGGAGGGCAAGATTTATTGCCCTGAATTTGGGCCCAATCATATTAAAAAGTTGCAGGATATGACTCCGCAGGTGCGTGTAGCATTGCAGGGTATTCCGCTTGAGCGAGATGAGATTGAGGCTGCACAGGGCTCCATTCCTCTTTCCAAGAGTGAGGTGGAGGCGTTGAGTCGTGAGACTTCTTCAGCCGTTAAAGAAGCTGCTGTCGAAGCCGCGACCAATTATATCGGATATGGTAGTGAAGATGAATTCCTAGCGAAGGCTATTGCTGACGAACTTTCGTAAATAAATACGACAGGAGATTTTGTAAGACAGGTAACTTTTATTTGAATGGGATAAAAGTTACCTGGCTTTTTTATTATGGGCGCCTTTAAAGAACTTGTATCAAATATGAGAATGACCCCGGCAACCCTAGATAACGCCAGGCAAGTAGTGGGGCTGTTACAAGGGTCTGGTCCCGCAGCTTTAAAGGTTCCTAATGCGTTGTCCAATCTGTCGGACTGGGCCCGCCTTATTTCCAATACCCCCAACACGGTGGAAATACCTTCGTATGGTTCTGTTCCGCGTGTAGCCTTAGATGACGTAAAATCTTTTTACGGGATTCTTCCTGCTATGGCGCAACAGCATCCCGGCTCTGGGGTTGTGTCGGCGCTAACACATACACCGGAAGATTTCTATGATATGGTAAACGGGATGTTCTTTCCGGGAACCGGGACCATCTCCCTAAGTAAAAAATTTAATTGGGATTGGCCTAAGACCCTCTTCCACGAGTACGGACATGCTCTTGATGATGTTGGCAGGTTCAAATTCGCCGAAAAATCTGCTCTTGAAAGAAGGTTAGACCTTTTACAACGAGACGAAATGTCTAGAGTTTTTGGAGACGACCCTAGATACGAAAAAGAATACAACACTGTCGAGCATATTTCCTCACCGATGTATACAGATCCACAGGATCCATTTTTCCAAACTCCACAAATTCAGGGCCATTTAAAGGATGCGGGCAAATCGCTTGAAGAATTTATGAGGGAAACGCGCGAGGCGGAAATGGTGGCAGAATATTATGCACAACTTCAAAAGGAGAAATTACAGGAAGCACTAAGCAAAGAAATTAGTGCCAGCCCGTGGAATACCACAGAAGAGGGATACGGTGGGTAAATGACTCTGAGTGGAATGCAAAGTGCCTTCTGGGCGCTGATTCAAGAGACTTCGACCGATACCAGTTTTGATGCCGCCAATGTAGCTGCGTGGCTCAATCGCGCTTTGGAGAGGGCTGGGATGGAAGCCCTCTATTACGAGAAGCCAGTCTCTTTGGCCACTGTCTCTGGCACACGCACAGTGAGTCTGCCAGCCGATTTTATCGTAATGAAGGACCTGCTCTACACTGCCTCTTCGACCACTACTGAGGTGGCCCCCGTTAAATACCCCATCATTCAGCAGGATTATACGACTACTGGCCGTCCTGAATTTTATTCAATTCGAGATAGTAAGCTACACTTCGATCCTATCCCAGACACCTCTGCTACGACGTTGACCGGGTATTACATTGCAAGAGAGGCGACACTTTCAGGAGCAAGTGACACTCCTGTTATGCCGGAAGAATTCCACGGTTATCTTGTACACTATGCTGTGTATCTCTCGCTATTAAGCGACGGGCAAATTGAGCAGGCCAAGCCGCATTTGGAAGAGTATAACGAGGGTGTGCGCAGACTCGCCAACAGGTTCTGGGATGAGCGTGTGCGCCGCAACTTTAACATGTTCGTGCATTGGGCCAAACCGGGTGCAGGGGGCGGTGGAGGAGAGGCTCAGTCGTGAGAATTGCTCCAAGTGTCCGTGAGCTAATAGACTCCATTAATAACAAATTCCCAATTATGAGCGACTGGGGAGATTGGGAAAAGGGTGGCGGGACATTCGTAGATTGGGTGAACCAGTCCCCTGCCAAAAGTATCCTGCGGCGATTGGCTATTATGGGAGTAGTCCCGCTAGAGAATATGGAGTTCAGAACTTGGAGAACGCCTCAGCAAAAGGGCAGGGGATTTTATATGCCACCTGGAACGGACGGGCCTAATCCCGTGTTGTATGTACAGCCACCGGCCGCTCAGACTTTGGAAAACTTGGAAGATGTAATGGCCGCGCAAGGCACCTCTGTCTCCAGCCCGGTGTGGGATCCCACAACTATTCTGTTACATGAATTGAGGCATAGTGGGCAAAGTCGCTCTGGCTTACTATTAGATCCGGCGGACATTGAAGACAATTGGCTTTCCAGTGCTGCACGACGCAGGCTGGCACAAAAATACATGGAAGAATTTCCCTGGATGGGTGAGGATTCTTTCCTGGTGGCCGGGCAGAAATGGAAAGATGCCCAATCCGGGTATACTGAAGCATTAGAGTATTCCGATGAGCTAAGTAAATTGTTGGAGGCTGGCCGCCCTCTCCCAGATATCAGGTCTGGGGCATCTGAATTTTTACAGGATATTGCGTTAGAACACCCGGGACTTCAAAATGCCATGGCTGCTGTTGAGAAAGAAGCCCGGCTTTTTGAAAATCAGGCTGAGATTCTCAGAGAATTGCAAGGCGCCCCCAAAGAGGCATTCAAGTATTTGGTTCCCGCCGTCGCTGCTGGAGCAGTATTCGCAGACGAGAGGCAGCAGCCCCAGTCGTAAATATATGTATGAGGGATACTTTTAAATGACTTTGGCAGAAATGCGTCGACAGGCAAACATCATAATTGATGCGCTCACACAGGGACAGATGACTATTCCTGTTCCTATTTTGACACGTTACATCAATCGCGGCTATCGCCTCATGAATAATCTGGCCATCTTTAATCTCAAATCTCTTTCTCTTTCTACCACAAGCGGGACTCGGACAGTGGCCGCTCCTGCCGATTTTATGTATTCAAGAGATGTACTTTATAACGGCAAGAGGGTTACTCCGGTGCCGTATGAGTGGCTTGATTTGGTTACGGTTACGACCGGAGCCCCCACAAAATATTCGATTAGAAATGAAACTTTCTACTTCGACCCTATTCCTTCCACTACTGGCAGTACTGTTACGGGGTGGTATTACGCGACGGTGACTGCCCTGTCTGCTGCAGCTGACGAGCCGGCCACAACATTGCCCCCAGAATATCATGACTATCTAATCGACTATGCCGTTTATGAGGGCTTGTTGTCACTAGGCAGGTCCGAGGCCGCTAAGATTTATAAGGAACGATTTGATGAGGGCACTCAGTTGGTTTCTGCTGCCTTCAGAAAGGATTCAGCGCGAGAGGATATCGCTTTGTTTAGGGCGCAGGCAACTCCTTTCGATAAGAGCAATCAGTAATGCCAACTCTTTTTCCAGAAGAAAATGATCCACTTAAGAAACTGTATCGGGAAATGATGGACCAGTTGGGGACCGCCAACTTCAAACGGAAAGGGCCAGTTACTCCGTTTGACATCTTACACCCGGAAGAGTCAGCTGGCTTAGATACTCGCTTGCGGGCCATAGGTATGCCGGACGAGCGGGCTGCGGATATGGCACGAGGGGTGGTCAAAGATGCCATACTAGAGGGCAAGACATTTGGGCCGTATCCTTGGGCCAGTGATTCTCCCGGTATCGCATCATTGTCCGGTGGCAATTTTGCCAGTCCAGAACTAGCAGACGAGATGTATAGCGTGACTGCCGCCCTGCGTAGAAAAGCAGAAGAACAGAGGGTGTTGGGGCGTCTCAGAGGTTCTCTCCATGACTCGTTGATGAATCTGGACTATCCTGGCGGACAAGGGATAGTTGAGGGGTTTGCCCCGGGACGGGGGTACCCGAGGGAATTTGTCGGGGTCGGTTATCCCCAATCTAACGTGTCGGCGATACGAAATGCGACAAGAGATGATTACGATCTCCAGAGATTACTGTGGCCACTCAACACTGCGTTACCGCACATGCGGACGAACCCATTTATTTCCGATCCTGAATATGCGGGAATCTTGAGTGAGGTGCGCTATCCCACAGAAGTGATGGGAGAAGGGGGGCGAATGAATCCGCATGTGCAGGCTGGCCGATTTGCTGATGAGGCGTTTAGGCAGGAAGAGGCCATCCTTCGTAGGATGGAGGATATAAGAATGCCGCCAGACGTACTAGATTACGCTAAAAATATTATTCGCGGATTGGCCAAGTAATGAACTTAATTCAGATCAGAAATTTCACATACGGGCTGCTGAGGCAAGACAATCCAGAGGCTAATGCTGTGTCTTATCCTGAAGATTGGGTAAACCAGTGCATCAATATTGGATATCGCGAAGCTCAAGAATTGTCTGGTAATCTGGAAGGATACTCCTCATTGGCGCTCACCGCTGGAACCCGATATGTTGCAGTTCCTTCCGACTTCGAAGCAGTGAAACAACTCAACTACGTGTATGATGGAGCAAGTAATTCTTATCCAATGCGTCCGCTTCCTTATCAGGAGTTTGATTGGACGTGGAGCGGGCAGGGGCGGCCGACACATTACCACATTAGACAATCCAGAATTTATATGGTTCCGATTCCTAGTTCCAGTGATGACACCCTTGATTTGTACTATTACACCATTCCTTCGGAATTAAGCGCCAACACCGATTCCCCCTCCCTCCCGGCTTCTTTCCACCACTATCTGGGGTTTTATGCCGCGTATTGTTGTAAGCTAAGAGATCGTGACCCGCAGCGAGCGGACAACTACAAACGAGAGTGGGAAGCTGGCAAGAAGGAATTACGGACCAGAACCCTCTATTTGCGGACCGAACAAGAGTTTGGTATGGTGCGGGACGATTACATGGAGGATATGTGGTGAAGTTAGTAGGCGAACTCCCACAAGAGATATTTAAGTGGATTAGAACAAGAGATATTAGTGATTTTGTTAACAAAGCTATTTCGGAATTGGGGATTGGGGAAACTAATCCCGGCCTATTGGGAAGTGGGGCCTATAGTTCTGCCTGGGATATCGGGGACGATAGGGTTTTAAAAATTGGGTTGAAGGAACAGTTGCCGCTGTACATGGAGCGAATATATGGGCAACTATCCCCTTTGCAACATATTGAGGGTCCGACAACCAACTACCGTCGTCGAAATTCCCCTGAACTATTGGAGGCTGGCATATATCCACGTGCTAGAACGATAGATAGCCGGTCTGTAGACAGTTATCACGAGCAAGACGCCCGTTTAAAGGGGGCCATAGATTGGGACAACTTGGCTATTCCCGAGGAAGATCTCAGGATGCTCAAAGTTCTTAAAGCCACGGAGGCGGATCGAAAAGGTAAACCTGGGTCATTGCTTGCCAGAAGTTATGCGAGCCAAGATTTACACCCATACAACCTGGGCATCTCTCCAGAAGGAGCTGTCGTTTCCATTGACAGCGGAGCAGGCATTGTAGAAGTTCCGTCTCCTTTAACTCTGCGCGAGGGATATCCCCGGAGAGCCTACTTTACTGGGCCTGACATGCTAGAGAGATGGGCGGAGGGGTATCTGTCCCCTTCCCAGTCTTCTATGGATCCCACAATGGAAGCAGTATTACGACGATTATCTGAATGGGACGTAAAACATGAACTATAACAATTATGGACAGCCCCCTCAGAATTTGATGCAGTGGGGTAGAGGATATGGGCAGCAGCCTCAGCAAGCGCAACAGCCCCAAAAATTTACACAGAGTATGTTGACACAGGCTGCGGCAGCCGCTCCTGTGGCGCAGGCAGCGCCCACACAAGCACCAACTCAGTTTCAACTTCCTGTTAATCAGCAGGCTGCTCAGCCACAGACACAGCCGACCCCCCAACCACCACCCCCTCCCCAGCCCGGAAAAATAAATTGGAATACCATCCGACCAAAGGCATATGATGGAACAATGACCGGGGGTGGAGGAACTTGGGATAATGCTGTCACCCGTAGGTTAAGTCAAAATAATGCAGTACCCAATCAATAGAGAATTCCAAATTTTTTCCGTGCCCAACTTCACCGGAGGTATTGTTGTCCACCCCTACCAAGACAACGAGGCACAGTCGATCATAAATATGGAGCCGCAGCGCGACGGTTCGCTCAAAACCATTTATGGTTCGTTTAAAGTAAACGACGCTGCGTTGAACGGCAGTGAATGTCTTGATCTCTACTCTGGCCAAGTCGATGGCGGGTGGTGTATTATAGCGGTTGAGTCTAGCCCTGTGGAGGTTTATGCGGCTGTATCCGCTGATTTTTGCCCAGAACTTCCGTTAACCTTTAATGACATCACTCCCGTAGCACCGCTGGGAGGGGCCCCGTATTGGAGTTTTTGTCAATCTTCGGACACGGCTAACAACAGAATCATCTTGATGACCAACCACGTTGATGGATTGTACAAGTGGGATAACGGTGCGACGGGAGCATTGATGCAGACAATTGCCGCTGCCCCGGCCAACGGTAGTTTCGTTTGTCAGTATCAGGGCTACACCATGATTTGCGCGGATAACTCTGTTTTCGTTAGCGATTACGCCGACCCAGAAACCTGGCCGGGCGCTCAAGAGATTCAGCTTAGTGGAAATATGGGCAACGTGTTGGGTCTAGCCCCGGTGGTAGGAAGGGTCCTGGTGATCTGTGAGCGCGGCCTGTTGGAGATGCGAGGAACTACGTACGAAGACCTGTCAGAAGTAATTCCAGTCAATTCTACAATTGGATGCTACTTTCCACGAACCATCAGCACGTTTGGAAATGAAGTAGCTTTCTTACACTACACCGGCCCCTACATCTATAATGTGGGTAGTATGCAAATTCAGTATATAGGGGAACCGTTAAAAGAATGGTTTAGTTCCAAGAGCCGGGAGTTTGATCTCAGCGCCGATGCTAGATACTACTGGAAAGGGCATCTTACTAGGCACCACTATATTCTTACGGGACACACCACGGTCGATATTGACAACAGAATTTGCCTGGTTTTTGACCGCAGACTGAACGCCTGGTTCGAGCTGCAAATGCCCACTGCGTTAGCACCATGGTCTTTTTCTTCCACTGAAACAATTAGGGTAGTATACTGATGGCTGTTAAAAAATTAAACAACGAGTGGCAAACTTACCGTATCAAGGATTTCTCGGGCGGGTGGGCTTCCGTTCCACAGAAGGACGAAGAGTCTCTTATTCTGGAGAACTTGGAAATTACTCGTGAGAAATGGTTGAGAACAGTATTCGGTAGCTACCATTATAATTCTAACGATATCTCGGCAAGCCAAACGGCCAAGGTGCATTCTGTGGGAACAGGTAGTGCCGGGTCTTTCGATTTTGTAGTCTTGGCAGGGACTAGCAACAATAAAGTGTATTACGGGGCCGGGCAAGATTCCCCTGTTTCTTTTACGGAAATAACGGGTGCCGCTGCTTTAACCGGGACATACTGGAGTTTTGCCCAATTTGTCAACACCTCAGACGTAAATGTCATCTTAATGGCTAACGAGAACGATGACCTTTATGTGTGGAATGGCACTGGAAACATATCTAGCATAGCTGCTGCTCCCAGCGGTATAGGCTTTATCACGACATATCAGGGGCATGTGTTCGCAGCTGTGCAACCTTATGACTTGCATTTTTCCGAATATCTAGATTACGCTACTTGGCCAGGGGCCTCGGTGATTCAGCTTACATCCGAGATGGGAAAAATAACTGGCTTGGCCCCATTGCCCGATAAGTTGATTATCTTTTTCGAGGCCGGCACTGCAATGATAAATGGAAAGAACGCCGAAGAATTCAGTGATTCATTCACGATTATGACGCGGGATGCGGGGATGATCTATCCTCTTTCCGTTTCAGCATATGGTAGCGAGATAGCTGCAAATACTATTAGTGGCCCTATTATTATGGACCCGAGCGGGGCGATTATTGAGTATATTGCCGAACCCCTGCGCGAACTCTTCCTAGAACAGGATGATTCAGGATTTAGCCAATACAGCTGGAAGGGGCTTCTTACACCTTTCCACTATTTCCTGGTTAGACGTTCGCTATCCGACGTTAGTACTAGCCGCTGTTGGATGTATGACCGAGTTAACCAGGCGTGGACCGAGCTTAACTTCCCTGACAGCTCGTTTGCTACTAGCTTCGCACTACCCGGATTCTTGTATCCGATTGATAACGGAGTGTTGTCTGGGGGATAGATGTCTTTTCGCACCCTTAATTTCCCTATCCTTTATGGCGCAGAAAGTGGATATGTGCATCTTTTGCAGCTGTCCTCGTTGAGTGGACATGACTTAGATGACAGTGACGCGGAATGGGACGGGCACGGTGGTGTAAGCGTGGCCGTCACTAATGTTTGGGAAAGCCGCACATTAGATTTCGGCTCTAACAACATCTTGAAAACATTACGCAGTACAAAAATCCAGATGGCCGGTGAAAATATTACGGTGTTGTTTACCTACACCACGACGGACGGACAAGTAGACACAGATTCCTTCTCAGGTATTACCCTGCCCGTTGACAACACTTCCTTTTTTGAGATTGACAACGATAACCGTATTTTTAGGAATGTCAAAATTAAGATAACGGGGAACAATTTAGAGTTACGTCAGATTGCTTTCCTCTATCGTCACAAAAGGTTTCAGTAATGTACGGATTATTTTTTGGCACCAATAATGGAGAAATACACCTTCTTCTTTTTCCATCTTTCTTTGATGAGAATCCACCCGCGACAGGGTGGGGGGATGGAAGCGATGTGACCGGCACTTTTAAATCAAAGGAATTTAACTTCGGGGATTGGGATACCTCAAAGATTATTCGTAAGATCTATACGTCTATGACGGCTACGGACGTAGATATGACTCTTTATGCCAGAGATACTGATGATGTTGTGAACAGCGTAACACTTAAAACGAATGCCACCCTTCCAGGCGTGGACAATGCCACCCCCGATATTTCCAATCTCCCCAGACGTATTCGAGGTGCGGCAATACAAATTTCTGGTATTGATTTAGTGTTGGAGTCGCTGGACTTTATGTGGCGACAATTGAGGATGGAATGAAAACACTACCCCCCAAGTATCCGCTGGTGTGGAATGAAAAAGATCCACAAGCAGTTATACAAGCTATCAATGAAAATTTTCTGAACATAATCGGGCGAGTAGACGCTATTGTTTCTGTAGGAGCTTTGGCCGCCAGTGAGTTGTGGGTCGGACAGCCTTCGGGGTCTGGTGCCGTATACAACACTTGGGTCCAAAACCTTTTCGATTTGACTCCCCAGGACGGTAACCCGTCTAGTGCGGATCCCCTTTATTTCGATGTAGGTACATCGATCATGTTAAATAAAGGGATCACCATGGGGAATGATGGTTCTTTGTGTACCTGGCGTCCCGATGAAACTTGTGGCGACGACCCGGAGGCCTACGTAGGTGATGCGGGCGTTGGGTACATGAAATACCCTAATGGAACCAATCTTAGGTATGAAGCTATTTCCCCCTCCACCCGGGTTATGATGGTCCAGCATAATGATCCACCCAGTGTCGACAGTCTAGGTAATACCGACACCACAGGTCGCTGGTGGCAAATCATAGCGCCGCTGTCTTTGTATGGACTAATGGATGTTTCTCTACCAAATCCTTTAGAAGACGGGGATACCTTGCGTTGGGACGGGGTTTCGCGACGCTTTAATCGTTCCCCTGCGGGCGGAATAGCCACCACCGATGCTACGCCGACCACGGGACTATCTCATACACTAGAAGATGACGCCACATTTCTAGTAGAGGCTAGGGTCGTGGCTCGTCAAACAGGGGGAACGGCCGGCACTGCCGGAGATTCTTGGGCGTGGATTATTCGACGTGCCGTTAAAACTTCAGGCGGAACACTAACACTGTTGGGAGCCACAGACTATTCTTTTACGGAAGATACTCCAGATGCTACCTTCACGGTAGATTTTGGAGTTAGTACCCTAGACTTATTGATCACGGTGACGGGGGCAGCAAATAAAGACGTGAACTGGTTTTGCAGGTTGTCTAATATAGAGAGGGTAGCATAATGGCCCAGTCAGCAATCTTACGCAGGTTATACGGGTATTTGTCGCAAGGCAAACAACCGGAGGATGTATACAGTCCGGGACCGCCCCCCGACATTGTGAGTGGATACAGGGCCGTTAGTGTGGGTAACATTCCTGCAAAGGGCAGCCTGCCTCCTCCGCCCCCTCAGCAGCCGGCCCCAGCCCCGTTGCCACCGGCACCGCCTCCCCCTCCTATGCCACCTCCTCCTGAAAAGGCACAGGCAGTTAAATCGCCCACTGCAACCACCCCCAAGGCCTGTGAGTCTTGGCCGTGGGGTTGTACGGGGTGACGAGGAGAATTGCCTGTAACTGTGTATATATTTATGAGGGATAGATGGCATTAGAAGACGCAATTTCTAGGCGCCTAAGTAAAACTTCCGGGGTACAACAACGCAAGATCGCCACCGGGAGTTTTCAGTTGGGTAATCAATATCAAGATTTTGGGGCCAAACAAGCCGCGCTGGCTGCGTTAGCTATGCCCCAAATCTCAGCAGGTTCTGCCATTGGGAATAACTTCCAATTACCTGCGTTAGAAATCCCGAAGCTTGAGCCCCTTTCTCTACCTCCAGTAAATATTGTTATGCCAGGAGTGAGTGGCATCCCGCCTGAGATTCTCAACCAAATGAGCCCCGAAGAATTAGCTTCTCTTCCACCCGAGATGCTTTCTCAGGCTGAAACCAGGCAGGAAACGGGCGCGGCTGAGGAACCCCCTCCGCCCCCCAGCAGGTATCCCACATACAACGATCACTTTGCCGCTGTGCGTGGGATTGACAATCGTCAGCCAGTCAGACCGGGAGCCGGCGGGCGACCTTCCCTAAATGATCACAACGCTGCCCTGGCACGTATGGGGCAGAATATGCAGCAACAGCAACAGCAACAACAGGGTGGCGGTGGCCGCTCTCAGCCCCAATATTCGAATGCACATAATACTGGGGCGGATGTAATGTCACAATTCCAAAATTCTTCCGGTGGAGGAAGTAACAATCCTTATCGTAATAGCGGGTATGATAGATTCAATGAAGGACCATATTGACAAATGATGACTGGTGGACTTAACCTTTTAAATATTGGTGCTAAAGAAGAGGCTTTGCAGCAGCAGGCGGCCACAACTAGGGCCGTACAGCTTCAGCAGATGATGAACCAGCAGCGGGCTTCGTTAGTAAACCAGTATAAGTCTGCACTCCCGGCCGCGTTCAGGGACAACGGATTTGTACCTAAGCAGTATCAGCAGCTGCTCTCTAAAATGATGCAGCCAAATGCGGTCGGTCCTTTCCCCGATTTGGATAGGCTGATCGCCCAGTCCAAGCACGTTGAGGGGGCCTTCTTCGAGCCGCAGCAAGGAGTAATAGACGCCTATCAAAGTAGGCACGGTCAGAATGCAGCAATTGGGGCTAAAAATATGGTTCGGCCGTCATCCCCTTCTTTTGCTGCTCCACGCAATCTGGCTATTGCCGAAGGCAGAAGCGGCTCTATGCATAACGTATTCAACGAGCTGCTTGGCCGTAATATGGAATACTTGGGTTTGCAACGACAATTGAATGAAGGATTGCAGTCTCAAATTCTGAACGGATTGGGGGCGGCAGCCGGGCACCGGGCACAGATTCAAGCCGGGCTGGGTAGTATGCTGGGCAGTTTGGGCAATACCGCCGCTAACGCTCTGGCACAAACCTACAACTCTCCATTCACGCATCACAACTGGTTGAGTGGTACAGGTGGGCCGGCTCCTGGTGGGCATGTTTCTTCCTATTATGAAAAAGCAAACATGTATACTCCAGAGTTTACTAGCAACAACTTCAATAAGTTCAAAAAGGAACCCCCCAAAGAGGAAGAGGAAAAAACTTCTGCGGCTGGAGGCAATCCCCCGCCCGCTCAAAATAGGAATGCGGCCCCTCCCGCGCCGAACAAAAGTGCAACACTACAAAATTCAGGATATAGAAACGCTGGATCAAATCTACGATCTCAGTGGGGTCAGTGAGGTTTTAAATGGCAGATATTAACACCTATCGACTGAATCAAATGGCCCAGGGCCAACAGATGAGTGACATGGCTCTGCGTCAGCTCATGATGCAGAATGCTCAAGCCATCCTGAGTAACCCCGGGGCCTCTCCCGAAATGACAGCCTGGGCAGAAGACCAAATGCAACAGGCCATTGCTGGTCCGTCAGATATGAGAACACCGCCCACTCCTTTCGGATGGAGTCTAATTCCTAATAAATACGGGCAGATGGCTACTCGTCAGGGACCCTATTCGCAGGGGGTCAATTCTCAGGCGCTAATCAACTCTGGGACTCTGAGCCCTGAGTGGTGGGGAGAAGTTCAACGTAGGAACAACCCCCATGTCAATCAGATTTATACTGATTGGGAAAATAGGCAGGCTGAGGTTGCTAATTATATGCGCCAGCTGGATCGAGCAGCGAGTGCGCCCGTAACCAAAAATGCTGCTGGGGAAACAATTTTCTCTCCTAATACCGCCCAAATTCAGCAGCAGAGAAACGATTATTTGGATTCAATGCCGGCGTGGGCTCTTCATGATTTGGGATATGCAATGAAGAAAAACCCAGCAGGGGGCTGGAACAGGGAATAAGAGGTAAACATGGATCCTCTCAAACTATTTGAGGCCGGGCAGGCCCAGCAGGAAAGCGCGTATAAGGACTACCAAACTGCCGAAACCAACCGTAGACTGTTGGAGCAACAGGCAAGTTTGGAGCGTCAGCGAGCGCATCAGGCAGCGCTGGCTGAGCAAAACGCTATGCGGCAGGCGGCCAGGGACCAGGCGTCTAACGAATTCCGTGACCAGAACCTAGAGCGCCAACAGGCCAGAGACTATATGTCTCAGATGATGCAGGGGCAGCGGTCCTATGCAGACATCATGAGTGGGTATGAGGATTACGTTGGAAGTTATCAGAAGAGGCTAGATGCCCTTGGCCAAGACTTGGACAGGTTGGCCAAGTTCCAGGTGCCCACTGACCAGAACATGCTCAACAAGCTTTACCAGGAGGAGCAATATTACCGTAATATCATAGCCCCTGGGCTTTCTAAGTTGGGCAATATAACGGAACTTGATGCGGCTGTCAACCAAATTCTGGGCAAAAAGCCCCCTGTGCACCCGGAACAACTCAAAGCCATTATCGCTCCAACCTGGCAGGCGTTACAGGCTGCCGGCATAAAAGATTCCGATGTTATTAAAACCGAACTTGAAAAAGCTCTGATTGCGGATGTGCAACGCAGGAACCCCCAGCGCACCAATCAGGAAATTCAACAGCGTATCCAGGAAATTAACGCCGAACGCAACCGCATCTACGCGGCCATGCAGGGGGCAGCGCCTTCTAACAAGATGATGAGCCCCCAAGAATACATGGCTATGTTTTATGGGCCATTTGCTATGATGGCACAAGGAGCTGACCCCTCCTCTCTTTCTCCACCTCGTGCCAGTAAAAAACAACACTACGCTACTGGTATGGCCATGATCGGTAGTTTCAAAGATGGCAGGCCTGTGCATATTCGCCCAGAGTCTTTTGGCGGAACAGTCACTTCAGAAGATGGGCGTGTGCAAATTGTGCCGTCCAAACACGCGACAATCTCCGACGCGCTACGTATTGAGCAGCTCAATAGTCAGGGCGCCAAGATTCTGACACAGCCGGTTATCGAAGACGATATTGATATTCCATTATCACAACCAAAGGCCGAATCGGCTAGGGTGCCCAAAGTCGGCGAAGCAGTTGCCGGACAGAAGGACGCCGCCCAACGGCAGGCTATTTCACAGGTTCAAGAAGAGTTGGAAAGTTCGTTGGATGAAATAGCCAAGAAGCTGGGCGGAGCTGTGGCTGAAATTAAAAAGAATCCCCTTCAAGTTCAAAATGCCTACGACCAGGTGCTCAGTACCCTTCACCAATTTTCTGTGGCCATCGCGCAGTCTCCTCAGTGGCAGCTAATACCTGGACTAACGCCCCAAGTCGTCTTTCAGAAATTGTCAGAGAGACTACCACAATACGGACTTAAGCCCATTGTTGGAAAAGAAAACAGTCTTTCTAGCCTTAGACATATGGGAGATACCTACCGTGACTTTGAAACGCAGTATCTTAATAAGCTTAGAAGCAAGCCCTCTAATGAATTAGCAGAGGCTGCCAGAAATCACGCCTGGATGCGTGGGAGTTGGGTGGTCCCCCAAAATTTTGATGACCTGAATCAGTATCTAGCGGACGTAGACGCGGCACAAGCGAGGAAGTAAACCGGCGGATGGATTCACTACAGCCGTTCCTGAACTACTTATATCAACTAGGCGGCGACGAATTAGTTTCCCCCGTTAACGATCCAGACAGCATACTCGGACCAATTGCTCAACGGAAGCTACGGAAAAATTATATCAACGCGGAAGACGTTAAGAACGTAGCAGATAATTTACGTGCGAGACGTGACGAAGAGTTACATTCCGCCGCCCTCAATGAGTCTCGCCAAGCTCTGTATTATCCCCCCTCTGGAAGATACAGACTACAAAAAGATCCCTTTGACCCAATCTTTTCTCTCCAACACTCTCCCGACCCAAACACAGATCCCTTTGCCGGCCCCATTCTACGGAGACTTAATCGTAAGTAGTGGATTCCTTAAATATACTAGACCAGATCAGAACCTATAAAACCCCTTTCTTATCCCAATATGGGAACGCCCTTGACAACCCCACCCCTACTTCAGCTTTTGAACGTACTACAAAAGGATGGGGCTCAGATTGGGATGAGGCAAATGCTCTTTGGGAGCAGAGCCAGCAAGAAGGATTCCTTCCGGGGATGCTCCACAAACTGGGCGCCGGGCTTACTACGCTGGACATGCCTCGTCGGGCAGCGTGGAGAGCCTTCTCTGGTATTACTGACCCTGTTTTAAGGGGTCTGGGAATTGAGCACCCAGAGGATCTCGTCTCCGGTTTTGAAGTGGGGAATAAGCTAGGAGAACTTTATACTCCACAAGTCGCCCCCGCCCCAGGGGATGCCGGGTTCCTTGAGAAGGCAGCCAAAGAATTAGAGTATAGAATTAAAGGCCTGCCCACTATCGCAGCGCAGACCGCTGGTAACGTTTTCGATATCTACACCGATCCGCTCGGTATGATCTCCATTAAGAAACCGACCCTGCTTCAAAAGGTAGGGGAGGAAGTCACCAAGCCATTCGTCCCCGCCCTGGAAAGCATAAAGAGCGCGGAGGCTGGTGGAAATAGAAACCCTACGCTTTCCCGCCAGTTTACCGAGATTACACCTGAGAATTTGCAGGAGGTGTCCACTCGCTACATGCAGACGCGGGTGGAGGATAAAATTCAGGAGCTGCTGAACGCCAGGCAGGAAATTAAACTGGTGCCGGATATTTCCAGGCAGCGCGAATTACTTGAGTATGTGGATAACCAGCTGACGGTGCTGGAGCAAGCAGGGAAGGCTCTGGCTGATCCTTCCTATCGCGGAATGGTAGAGAACTTCCGTCAGCAAGACCTGCCCGATATGCACACCGAAGGGCTGGCCAGTATCCTTAACCCCTGGTCGCACAAAATGAATAGAGCGTATCCACAGGTAGAATCACTGGATATTGACCCTTCCGTACCAGCGGAGTTGCAAAAAGTTCTACCCTATGATTATTCTTTTCTTTCTCCATCCACCCTGGCTGAGCGCCAGGCCCGGCTTGAAAAAGCACTCGAAACACAAAAAGAGGGCCTGAAATTAACTCTACCTATTCCGGGGGCCGAGCAGGTCAATATCCCCCTGATAACCGATTTGACGGGTGCCCTGGGTAGGGGTATTGGCAAACTTGGGCAGGGCGCGAAAGAAATTATTCACAAGCTGATCTACAAGGCTCCGTCCGTAAAAGATGCGGCTATTCTAGACCAGCCAGTTCCACCAAATGTCCTGCAGGCCGTTAACGACATTTTCCCCCAAACACGCGGCCACGAAATTAAAGCTCGTGATTTGGAAGGTTTGCTGGCGTATATTTCACAGACTCCGGGTGGAGTGAAAAATTATGTTGAAGCCAGAGACTGGGCCGGGCGCCTGGCAGGAACTAATCAGGGCCTGAATGTGCTGGAGAAGCTGGACCCTATCTACGAGTATCTGGGCACGTTGGGTGACCTGTCCCCCTACAAGCAGGAGACTCTCTCTAATCTGCGAGGCGCATTCCAGGCTGCTCGTGACGACATAATGAACGCCAGGCAGGCCGATATCTTCCAGAAAAGTTACCAAGAGCTACAAGCTGACAACATCACTTTTGATCAGCTTCGGCAGGCCAACTCCAGGAGAATTCATCACTGGCTACTCCGCCAGTTTAAACAGAACCCAAACAACACAAACCTCGCCAATGAACTAATTGCGTATACAAATGACGCCGCCCGCGTGGGTAGGGCGCAGCAGCGGTTCCAGGCAATGACTGCCACAGACTGGGTAACTGAGGATAACCTGGAAAAAGCCCTCATTCCCAACATCGACAGGTTGGCCACCCTACAATCAATTGATGATATGATTACGGCCAGGAAAACTGTGCTGGACCAGGAGCGAGCCAATTTCCAAACGGCCCCCGACACCCTAACCGCAGCCCAGCGTGTTATCAACGCTTACCTGGATAACAGGGTAATGGCCGAGGTTATTCCGCAGGCTATTGAACAGATTGGTCTGCAAAGCAAGTTTTCCCCTCCGCCGTGGATGATGGCAGCAGACGATAATCAAATGCTGCGCGGGCTGGTCCGTCATATTGATGACCTGGATTTGACGGCGCAGGAATATCTGCAGGAAGTTACTTCCTGGTATAGGAACACTGACGCTAACCAGCTTATTAACCTACTGTATTCTTCTCCATCTAAGGTGCAGAGTGCTCTGTCCGATGCAGTTAGCCTGTGGCACAGTGCATATGTCCAAAATCCAGCTATCGGTCCGCAGCTGACGGACCCCGGGATTGTAGCTGCTCTGCTGGAAAACAGTTTGAATATCCCGGCCACTGATCCGCGCATTGTACAGTTTGCTAATGCCTTTGCTCAGGCCTCGGCGATGGCACAGCGTGAGTGGATTGATCTGACTGGAAAACTTAGCAATAACCTGGCCCTTCTTGGCGACCAACACCAGAATTTTCTTTCCACCCTGCTCCCTATGCGAGCGATGGCGGCAGAAAAAGAAGCCTTTTTGCGACCAGTTTATGAGCAGTTTGTCTTTTCCGTAATACCAGAATTCAAAGCCGCCAAGCAGTTTCTGTTTAACCCCAGCAAGGAAAACATTCCTGCTAGGGCTAAGCTCTGGCAATCCTTCATGGCCAAATACACCGACTACATGCGGGGCGTGTGGCGTGATTTTGGTATGGAGCCAGAGGCCGTAGAAATGACGAAGGCCGCTATGCGTAATGTAGACTACTGGAATCAGCGAGTAGCTAATGAAGCCGAAGAAGAAGTTATCAACGGAATCTATCGCAAGTTATTGGAAGACGCTGGCATTCCCTTCGACTACAGAAAAATTGACCTGATTGATCAGGGTGTAGTCTATCGCTACGGTTATCAAAATAATTTGGACAGAATTCAGCAGGGCACGAATATGCTCCTGGAAGCGTTCAATGGAGATGCTGCAGCTGCTGAAAATGCGTTTCAACGATGGAAAGATTTCCACGAGACGCGTATGAATTTTTTTCAAGTCAAGGATAATCAGGCCGGCATCCCCACCCCTTATCGCCAGCAGTATCTCCCGCATATGCTCAAGGCCGGGTCTACTGCTGATTATAAGCGAGTGAGCGATGCCATCCAGCAGCGCAGGAAGACTATTTCTACTCCGTCGCCAGGATTGGTGGGCGCCGACTATATGCACCAGCATCAGCGTGACTTTCGTAATCTGGACGAGTTTGAGGAGTTCCTTGCACAACTAAATGCACAACAGTCCGCCAATCCCTACTTCAGGGTTGCGGCATCTGAGCTGCAGCCAGAGACTAGCTACATCCGGCTGTATGCACAACGAGCGCGTAACCATTTCGTGGCGGCTAATTCTCTTCAATTTCTCCGTGAGATGGAAGTGAATTTCCCCCACCTCATTCAGAGTATGCGGGAAGTAGACCGGGATTTGGACGCCCTACTTAAAGCTACAAACGATCCGAGTGCTCAACTTATGGGTGTAATTGGTGGAAGTGAAGAGCTGGTTAGAGAAACTACTCCTGTCAGTTCTAGAGTGGCAGCTCCTACAAAGTGGGACGTTCGCAGGGACTATGCCAACTATCTTCAGACTTACATTCCTTATTCAGCTGATACAGTGGACCCGGCCAACATCGTAGAACGCGCTTTTAAGGCACTGAGTGTATTCAACTACAAATTACAGAACCTGAATACAGCGTTCAACGGACCGGGCCACGTCAAAAACATCCTGGCCAATGCCCTGGTTGGAAATATCAACTTCCGCCTGGCTTGGGATAATATGGCGAAATACGGCCCGAACCCTCGTAACCATCCCCTTTATGATGATGCAGCTAGGGCCGGCGTTTTCCCCTGGGCAGGAATCGACCACAACAAAAATATCCGCGAGGTTATGGATATTCGAATGGGTCGGCCGAAAACCGGGGACTTGGAAAAACCAGTCAAATATAGCAGCACCTCCCCTGCCAAAGAAATGAGGCTGGGTAAGTGGACTATATTCCGCACCCCGGGGGTGGGGGCTGATCGTATTCTTGGGTTCATGACAAAGATGCGAGAACCAGAATACTCACGGTTCTTTACTTGGGAATTCATGGATAAGAATCTGCGGCTGGCAATGTATGAGCAGGCCCTAGAAATGGGTATGAGTAAAACTCAATCTGCAGATTTCGTCCGTAATGCTTTGATCGATTACCAGATGAGCTGGATGAACGCCCGCACCAAAATGTATGCCAATGCAGTGTTCCCTTTCTTCTCCTGGTGGATCGGCAATCTTCGTCTCCATCTTCCGAATATGATTCAGGAACCACGCTTCTATGTTATTGCCAACCACACGGCCAATCTAGCTAACTGGTATGCCACAGGAAATTACAGGGAAGACAATCCAGACGGATTAACCAGCGCCATTTCTCTTCCCGTGCAAAACGGGCCAGAATTACTTTACTTCCAGCTGGGCTTGCCCTGGGAAACTATGCAAAACAAGTTGGTCAAAGGGTTGTATGATATTTGGATGGCGCCTGCTTCCGTTGAGGATAAGCTAGATTTGGCGGCGCGTCTTGTCAACACTGGACACGCATTGGGCACTTACGTAAGCTCTCGCGCCAGAAGTATCCCTGTTGAATTGATCAAGGCACTCCTCCAGCTCCGAAAATACGCGCCAGGATACGTGACTCCCAGCCTCCGACACACCGAAGACTTGGCTGAATACTGGTGGGCGTTGGCCGCTGAACAGGTCTGGGGCCTTACTCCCGTTGTTGCGCCGGGAATTGAGTACGCCTACCAGAATATCACAGGAGGATATCCAGCCCCAGACCTGCCAACCACCCTGCTTAAGACCGGGTTAGGAATGATGGGCCCTGTGAATAGAGTAACCGCCACAGGGGAAGTGAAAGAATTCTAGGATTTTTCACTTTCATCTTGAATAGGTTTCAAAACACGGTCCGTTTCAATTGAAGTCATAAAGATACAAGTGCTGGGTTCAGAATAGTCTTGAACAACATCCTTAAATGTCACCATTTCCCCAATGGCTCCGGGAAAAGGTGGGAAATGGTCGCCGCCGGCCGACCTCCATATAGAGTGTGAAAAATGCGCCGTCCCAATGCGAACGGATACGGTTTGTCCCAGGCTGTAATATTCCAAATCAGTAACTATCCCAAGCCCCCCTGAGAAATTAGTTTGGATTTCACCCGAGTGAGGGTACCCAGAGATACGAATAGGAAGAAAAAGCATAAAGGAGTCCTTTCATCTTTTGAAGACTTGTTGCAAGTGTAAGAAACAGCTGGCTACAAATCAGTTTTGCAAGCATAAGCATTCCACCTGCCACGCTTGCGAGACCACTAGGAAAAAAAAGTGGAAGGAAAAAAATCGCTCCAAACAAAGGTTTTACCAAAAACAAACTAAGCTAAAATCCAGGAGAGCCGTAGGCAAATACACCAAAGCAGTCCTGGAAGAGAAGCTGAGCTACTGGGGCAATAAATGCTGGTGCTGCGGGACTTCTAAAGATATCACCCTCGACCATGTGAAGCCTATTTCCAAAGGTGGTACTAATTGGGTGGCGAATATCCGGCCGTGTTGTTCTTCCTGCAACTCCATCAAGAATAATAAATGGCCCAAGCCTGGGAACGTTCGTCATAAATTGACCAACATCCGACAGAGTGTTCTGCGCAGACTAGGTCTGCCCCATCCTCATAAAACAGGTGTATTAAATTGTATACCTGGCAAACCCCTCCGTGACCTGGAGACAAAGATATTTTTACGATTCTCTTCTTCCAAAGGTTCAGAGCAGAGGCTGTCACAATTCAGGGCAGGCCCTCTTCAGCTTGTGTAAGCCATCTTGTTTAGCTTTGATTTTTTTCTCCAATATACTTTTTCTGCGTTTAATCTCGGCGCGAAGTTCTTCCAGCAGCCTCTCGGGCGGAGTACTGGATTCAAAGTTGAAGAGATATTCTCCCCCGGAATACACCGAGTATCCCTCCCAGGAGTCCGAAGAGGATCCCGTCGGGCTGGGGTAGTACTTGTATTCAACATGCAAACCGTCAATTAGCCACTCGGTTCTTTTGGGCTTATCCCAGCTGTCCATCCCATGAAAGGTATCCAGGTATTCTTGCAGACCTACCTCATTCGACATACGCCTTCACCTGCGACAATTCTTTCATGAGACTGTCATACTTGCGTTTAAGTTGCCCGTGCTCTTGGGACAGTTCCGAATACTTGTCAAGTTGTTCGACATATTTATCCTGATAGTTTTTAAGTTTCCATCTCAGCGCCTCTTCCTCCGCCCCAAAGATTTGGAACCCTTCGTTGAGGAGATACGCGTTGATATTGCTAGTTGCAAATGTTCTAATGTAATAGAGTTTCCTTTCTGCAAAAAAGATATATTCTTGTCGAGGATCACAATGCTGGCCGACCATCCAAAATTTCTTCAACTCCGGGATGTTCATTCTTCCTCCTAATGTGCCGGGTAAATAACCACGGGCACTTCTTTATCCCAACACGATCTACAGGTACCGCACGAATTACCCTGTGATAGCGCCGGGCATTTTCTACCGCCCAACTCTTTCTTGGCAGCCACTCCCGAGGCGGTAACGTTAAGTTTAGCGGCTAATTTTACTGCGGGGCCGATCTCGTCAACCATGTGTTCTGACAAACGGATGCAGAGGTTAGGTGGCACCTCGGTCTTGGCCAAGACATTCCTTACCATTTTATATTCTCTAGTGGGCAACCAGTGCCTGACAGTTGGCGTTTGCCGACACACCTCGATGATATTCCTTAGATGCCACTCCCCTTGCAAATCCCCTGAATCATACCACCTGAACCACTCCTGACCAGCCAGGGCGCGAACCATCGCCGGCACCCACAACGGATCCTTTAATCTCTCCAGCCTCCTCTTCAATGCTGTCTGAACGCCAGTAAAAGTATACCTGTTTTTCATGGCGTAACACCCGTGGCACACACTGCCAGGAATCTCTCTCAGTTTGCTGCCGGTTATACATTCCGAAGCCGGCGTGGACGTGCCCAGCCCCGGCATCTTAGAAGGTTCTGAGAGGCCCCCCACATATGCGCGAGCCTCCGCCACTGTTCTAAAATCTACTCCCACAACTTGTTGTCAATCTCTTTATCAAGTTTTTCCAGATACTTCAAATTTACCGGGTCTTCTAGCCCCACCAACTTATCCTTTCCAATCTCATAGGCGAGATGCATCCGCGCCTTCATCAGCTCCTCCAGTGACATTTCCTTTGCACCCTTCGTGCGATACTTTTTGTATGCGGCTTCATTGTTGTCCACGTAGTATTCCCACCTCCTTCCCAGAATAGTTTCCAACCAAAATAGCCTCGGCTGCCTCCCTTTCTTTTTGGAACACGCTTGGACGGAAATATTTGGAATATATACCCTCCTCTACATGCTCCAGCGCCCAATCTAATGCTACCTTTAACGCGTCAATTTCCTGTCCATAATTTGAAATGTGCTCTACTTTACTTATTATACCTTCCGCAGAAGAACCGACATTAACGACTCCCGCTGCCTCCAATATTCTTTTTAGGCGCAGGAATAATGCTTCCACTGTAGATAGAAGATCTCCAGCCGTTTCTTGGGTATAGGACCCCTCTCCGCTCCCATACAGAATCTTAGTAAGATACCTTACTTCTGCACTATTCATTTCTCCTCCACCGGCAATTCCCATGACACATATTGCAAAAGTATGTGTCTGTTACTAACAGTCTTGCAGAAGTCATCCGCCAACCCCTGGGTTGGGAAAGTAAAGATATTGTACCTGTCCTCTCCCCTGTCTACCAAAACCTGCCAAAAATCAGTGTTCATTTTCATTTAGAAATTCTCCCAACGTCCTCAAATTTGATACAAAGCCTTCCCTCAGTGCCGGATTGCCTAACACAATCCCCGGATGAATGGAAGAGAAAACTTTGTAATCGGTGGGCGATACCTGCCAGCCAGGTTCGACCGCCGCGCTCGTTGTGTTGAGTACACTTCGAGTGGCTAAGCTGCCCACGGCCAGAACTACCTGTGGCCGGATAATTTCGAGAGCCTCTTGAACATAGTTGCGACAGTTGTTAATGTGTTGTGTTGTTAGGCTCTCCGCCGAAGGGGAATAGCAGAAAAGAGAGTTTAAAAATACACAGTCTTGCACACGTATGCCGGCGTCAATCATAGCCTTACGCAAGGACTGGCCACTTTTATCTCCCAACACCTTCTTCTCCGGCAGCTCCTCATCATTTGGGTTGCCACCCACCACGACAAGTTTGGGTTGCTTACTAATTTTGCCCTGAATAAATACCTTCTGCCACCCGAAGCTCTCAAAAATCTCGCATTTTTGACACGGCTTTACTCTGTCAAAAAGTTCTTTGAGCTGTAGCTTCACCTTCTCTCCGTCATAAGGTTGCTGGGCCTCAAACATATAGAGGAAAGGATATGGCGCCGCGTCCCTGTGCGGGTCAAATTCGTGTTGATCGGCCCAGTTCCTGCCCACCGAAATACTCGCCTCCAACCTAACAGGCGGGTCTAGCAGGCACTCCTGATTAACAATACAATCGTGCAATAGCTTGGCGGCTTCTAGTGCGTCCTCCCTGTGTACGAAGCTGAGCACCTCGTCGTGAATGTTCTGGGAAACGAACACCGGGTGCTTGATTAGTTTGGATTTCTTGGCCCGCTTTTCAAACTCCACCATCGCAATCTTACAAATGTAAGCCGCTTCCGACTGCGCTTTAAAATTGGAGATGGAGAGAAGACCCTTGAAGTTCCCCTTCATGTAGTTAGGGATAGTCCTGCTCAGGCCCACCCTATTGACTAGCGTACCACCAGTCAGGAGGATTTGTTCTTCCACTCTTTTGGAATAAGTTCCAATTCCCCTGTATTCTTTTTTCAACTCCAGAATAAGTTTGCCAGCAAAATCTTCCAGGTCTTTAGTGATTCTGTCCTGATCGATGAATCCGTTCTTCTCAGGAAGCTTGCCGTCGTATTTGGTGGGGTCAGACAAAAAATATTTTAGTGCGGGCCGCCAAATGCGCTTGGCCAGTTTCTTTTTGCCGATGCCATAATTGGCGGATAGCACCGTATCCTTACCCATTTTACGTTCTAGTTTATTCTTCTTGGTGATGGGCCTCTTGAAGATGTCCGTTGCCATCATGTTGTAGAGGTCTGGCACCGGACCTTCTCGCGGCATGTTGTTAAAGAAGTCTATTAGTTTCTGCTCACGAGTAGCGGAGGCAGTTGTCCGCATCTCGATTTGAGAACCATCTCCGCAAAGAACAACATAGTCCTTTAAATTGTGTGGTGGGACAACAAGCCTTCGCAGCTTAACGGAGGGAAGATTCTCCTCCATCCATTCTGCCAGGTCAGGATCCTTAGGTTCCTTAATGAAGGTGTTGAAAGACGGCTTGGTTACTGAAAATCGTCCAGAAACCGTGCCTCGGTCTTTCCCTTTCTTGGTATCCTCCTCACTCGCCCATTGAAAAACGTCCGGTCGAATACAGTTATCCGGCCAAAGGTGTGTTACAATCCCTCCTTTCTTTCCAAAGAAATAAGTCTTGAGGTGCTTGTCAACATGTCTGTAAGGGCGGATTAGCTCCAGCCCCTCACGAGTTTCTGGGTCGAGCGTATCTTCATACATTGACAACCAGATATCGAGTTGATCCGCTGCAGTGGAACGAATGTTGTATCCCTTAGCACGTAACTTATCCAAAATTTGTTTGCTAGAGGTGGCTTTGTTGACACCGAGCAATGAGGCGACCCTTGCATCGATCTCTTCCCGCATCTTTTTAAGGTGACGGATCTGCCTCTGCATTTCGTAAGTGTCTATGCCTACTCCAACCCACTTCGCTCTACACAAGAAATATGTGATTTCTTGTTCCAGATTCTTGTAAAGAGCTAGCTGTGCTGGTCCCAGATTTTCCAGAAACCATTCAACTGCCAGCAAAGTTCCGTAGGAATCCTGACAAGCGTATGGCGCCACAGCTTCTGGAGCAAACCTGCTTATTTTTTCCTTTTCGAAAAGATGGGACAAATCGGCCGAGGGCCAATCAAACAGTACTTTTAGAATGTTCTTTAACCGGGGGGAAGTATTCTCGTTCCACAACCAAGCCAAGATGCACCCGTCGATAAACGGGTATGCCATTTCCACCCCGTCAAAAATACCTTTGTTAATGTCAAACCCTTCGGTGTAGGCCGCCCCATATTCAAAAGGGGCGTTCCATACTACGAGAGATTGGTGGGCTGGGACGTTGCCTTTGCCGATTAACTTGTCTATAAGTTCTTTCGGGTTGGTCCAGTTGAATTTATAGAGACTATGCCGTAGCGGTATAAAGAGATTGCGTACACGATCTCCCTCCCTCCAAGAGGTCTGGACTGATACGATCTGGTTGTGTCGCATGTCTTTAGCATGGTCTAGTTTGTCTGTAAGGGATTCGGTCTCAAAGTCAATTGCCAGTTTTTCCGCAGCCTTAATGCGCGGCCAGTAGTCTACATAATCATAGCACTCAAAATCTTCCAAATCTGAGCGCATTTCGTCTGAGATTGGGGGGCGCCAAATCTGATAGTTAAATTGATTAAGTAGTTTGTTCATCTGTCACTATCTTCTTCGCACAATTCCCACAGAAGGTATGCATATTGTATGGTGTACCGATATGCATATCGCACCCCTCACACGGCATTCGGCGCAACACTGCCCTAATCAAGTTATTTTCATCCACCACCTTAGTGTATAGTTTTTGCAACTCTCTGAGTCGCCTGCGCTGTCTGTGAATTTTTGTGGCCAAAGCCTTCCTGTCGGTTGGTTGGCTTCGCACGAAGGAAGAAAATCGAGCCCCCTCCCTATTCAAATCCTTGATGTATTTCTTTGCCAGCTCCAGGTGGTATTTAAGATTGTCGCCAGCAATATTTTCCCTGTGGTATCTTATCGCCATATCTATGTGGTAGGTGGCCATCTTACCCATAGACACGCATTCTCCTGGCGGACCGTATCCGACCTCCTCAGACGAACTCATTGGCTAACATCCTCCTCTGGTGGCAAAACTTCTAGCAGCCGCGCTCTGCGCAAGGTTCCTCCCAAGGTATTTTCCCACGGCTCAACTATGCCGGAGACTTTAATCACAGAGCCGTCTGGGACATTTTGCAAAAATTTGGGCAAATATCCGGCGGACCCGAACTCAAATAGGACTTGTTTACGCCCCCACTTGTTCACACGATGGTTGTCGCGAACACAGGCTCTTTCCCTATAATATTCTACCTTTTTCAAGCCGGTTTGCTCTAACAACAGATTCCGAAATTCCACAAGCCAATTGGAGGTCCTCCGTTTACGATTTTTCCACCTCCTAAGGACGCCCTCAACAACAATACGCTCGCCCTTTTTTAAATCAACCGTAGATGATTGTTCCATATTCCCTCTCGCCGATGGTATAGTATATTTTTACTACTCCCTTGCTACGAAGAGCCTTAAGGCAAGAATCACAAGGGCGTGACATTGCAAATCTACCAGTGCTCTTCAGAATCCTGACAACATATACCTCTGCTCCCCAGTCCAGTTTCTTGGCCAGACGGTATTCCGCATGTGCCTTTCTATTCGGAATCAGGTCCGAGCCGTTAAACGCCCGCACCAACGCCCCGTCCCTGCGTACACCTACCGCCCCCAAAAGAAAAGAACGTTCAGAACTTTTCTGCAACGCAACTCTTCCGGCTATTTCCAAGTAGTTAAATATTTTGTTGTTCATTCTCGTAGACCGTCTTATTTTCCCACTTTGGAATTGGAGCACAAAAACAGACCATGCTATCCCCTCCCTCTTTCAGAGGGAAATTAAATTGAAAGGCTTTCTTAAAAGCAGAAAACCTCTCCTCGGTAAACCCCAGGAATTCTACCCCCAATACTTCCCCGGCATTGTTGTAGTCAACCCAAATTTCAAAAAGTCTGGTCACATGCACATCTCTGTCTAGAACATAGTTATTATCAAAGTACTTGGACAACGTTCTCCAACTCCTTTATCTTCTGCTTAAGCTCTTCTATTTTTTCCTTAGTCTCTGGTAGTTTGTCGTATCTGTATTCGGTCAGCCTGACATGCTCTTCCAAATACCCGAGTTCAAAGTAGAGCCTATCAAGGGCGTTCATCTAATCCTCCCCACGCTTCAAGCGCCGCCCGCAGTCCGGGCAAAAGATTTAGGTTCGCAAGTGCGTATTCCCTAGAAAATGGAATCCAAGCTCCGTTCTTTTCAGGCTCAGTGCGCTCCATATTCTCTAGCTCCTCCCACGTAAAATAAGCCATAAAAGTTAAAAGGACCATGGTTTTTCCTGTCAGCACAGAAGTTGACTCTAGCCTGTGGAATAGGGTCGGCTCTCTATCTAGCCCAGTTTCTTCTTGGAGTTCTCTGGCCGCAGTCTCCTCCAAAAACTCACCTTTCTCTTTCTTTCCACCCGGTGCCTGATAATAAGGGGTACCGAGCCTCCTAGACAAATAGACTCTATCCAAGGGATCGATGACTAAAACAGTCGCTGCATGTTCCTTTAATTCCTCAGACATTCATGGCCTCCTATTCAACTCTATTGTGAGTTCGGCAATACGTCCGTTCGCCTCACGCAACGCAATCTCCAGGTGCTTTATCTTATTGGCCTGTAAAATTAGCTGGTGTTCCAACTTTTCTTTCAAGAAGGCGAAATCATACTCATCCATTATAGGGAGTCTTCCTCTGCTGGACCGTCCACGATTTTAATCTCCGGGAACATAGCCTGTAACACTTCCAAATCTTCCCCAGAGAGCGAAACACACTCCTCTTCTTCTGGAGTCTGCTCCTGCATATCTTCTCGCATCAGGTCATATTCGTGGCGTAGGAAGGCAATCTGCTCTCGCAGATGATTAATCTCCCACGACATATCTTCTTTGACTTGCGACAACATATTCAATCGGGAATTAAGGTGGTCCGAATATTCCACTTTCTTTTCTTGTTCACGTTCTTTGGTTCTATCAAAAATCCCCAGGACAAAATCCGCGATATAATACCCAATCCCGTGGAAAGGTGTATGTGACCCGCCCCCGTCCAAGAACGATGTAATAGCGTTTTGTGTATTCCTCACTGCTTCACTCCTGCCTGGTTCGTAATATTCCCGAGCAATTCCCCTGGTGGAAGAAGAAATTTCATTGCATCCTCCGGTGTATTTTCTGCGTGGTCGGCAAACAGCTGCGCGGCCAGCATCTCTTCGAGCCAAATTTCCCCGAACTCTTCAGTGGCATTCTCAATTTTTAGATAGAAAACTTGGCGAGTCCGCGTATTCAATTTCCAGGTATGGTTTTGGAACTTATCGATTACGAGAATGTCCTCGTCATTCTCTGGTTTCTTGTCCCTTAGCTCTACCACCAACACGTCCACCCCGGGTGTATACTTTACTCTCATTTTTCCTCCCAAATAGAAAGGAGCCTGTGAAGTATACGACTACTTCACAGGCTCCTCTCAAACATTAGTCGTTATTTACGGTAGCGCGGAAAACCTCTGGCACGACCGCCAGGGCCTCCTCAGGGGTGATCTTACCCTCTGAGAGCTGGTTGGCCACGTCATTGGCCTGACGTGCGTTAAGCGTGAACAGCTTGACAGCCAGTCCCTCCAGGGAGGGTGGATTGGCACTGAAGAGCTTATCCAACTTGGCCTTAAGCTTGGGGTCGGCCGCCTCCCGTGCAAACACCGGGCCTTCTGCCTGGTCCCAAGCACGAGTTCCTGCCATCAAATCATCGCCCATCCGCTTGAAACGAGGGTAGTGATTCGTAAAAGTACCCATATCAGACTTGGCCTGGTTGGCATACGTGTAGAGCAAATACTGGTAATGGTATGCGGGGATTCCCTTACGAGCGTCCTGCACCATCTGCCAGTGAAGCATCTCAAATTCGCGCTGGGCTCGCAAATTCTTGCCCTCAATCATATACAGCCCATCCCGCTCGACATCCCAATAAATCATGCGGTAAGAGTTATCCAGCTTACCCTCGAAATCTGGGAAAGGACCCTGCTCGGAAGGATGCTCATAGAGCGGGCCGGGCTTAGCCTCGTCAGTGCTCCAAGCAATCGCCCGCTTGGTAATCATGATAGGCGCAATCAGCATCTTATTCGTCTTGGCCGGGAGATCGGGGCTGTCAACGAAAAAGACCTTATCCTGCCCACGACTATTCTGCCGGGACTCCACCACAAACCACTGCGTGTTCTTGCTCCCCTCCTTACGATTATACTGTACCGTAGGAGCAACCGACACAAAAGGCTTAGGTGGCTCAATAGGTGAGTCGGGAATCACTGTCGCAGCCTGCTGCTGCATAAACCAGGGTTGCTGAGTGGCCAGAGCCGTCTCTTCTACTACTGCCGCCGTGTCTTTCTTTGCCATTTACTTCTCTTCGCTTTCTTCGGCTTTCAAATTTATTTTACGCCCGCCGATAGGCATTGCTGGACAGTCACTTGCGTAACTGCAGTACTGACAACTAAAATTCGGTGTCGGCAAGTTTCTTCCTGCTTTCACCTGCGATTGAAAATCTTTCAAAATTTCAATCGCCACTTCAACTTGTCCAATTGTTCTACGCGCGTTCTGGTCTGCCGGAACTCGCACAGCCTCTCCCTCTTTACGATTGAGAAAAATAAGCTGCGAATATTGCGGCCACACCCCATACAACTTGTAGAAGGCCAATGTGTAAAAAGAAAGTTGTATTGAAATGTCGCCTTCATTTTCCCGAGGAGGATAAGTTTTCCACCAGGATTTAGTTTTGTAGTCATATACCCCGTCGCCCGTATTGAGGTCCATTACTCCATACAGGTTAATGCCGTCAATGGAGAGAAAGAATTCTTTCTCAGCGGCCACTGGCTGAAGATGCGAATAGCCCTTCATGTAGTTTACCAGTATCCGCTGGGCTTCCTTCGGAAACTCAATCTCTTCTCGTGGGTAAAGATACTCTCTATTTTCCTTTAGACCTTCTGAAAAGGCTTCCATCAGCTGGTCGAAAGGCAATTCCCTGCCGTCAATTTTGGCCAGGTTATACGCCTCCAGCGCCGAATGCAATGCCTTTCCAAAGATGATCTCTGGTGTAGGTCGTGCCTCCCTTTTTTCATCATACTTTAAAAAGTATGCTCGTGGGCAGTTTCCGTACATTCTAATCCTAGAATTGGAAACATAGCCCAATTCTTCCCGTTGCGCAGGGTCCAGAACTTCAATGCTGTACTTTGATAAAATCTTTCGAATGAGCTTAAGCTCCTCACTGTGGTGAGAAGCTCTTTCTAGTGGCGTCAGTCCTTATCCTCCTTTCTTAAAAGTCTCGGCGACCATAGCCTGAAAAAGCCATACCTCTCCAAAACATAACAAGGTAGTCGTGGGATAGTGTGGAAAGAACCCCACCCCCCGTTTCGCGCGGTCTTTCCCCGCTCCCGTGCGCGAAAAATTTGAAGCAAAATGGTCTTCTTTTTAATAGGCGGTTTCAAGCATACTTCTCCGACAAAAATTCTGCAACACGCTTTGCCTCCTTTTCTTCCCATGTAAGCTTTACAAAACTGGCGGGACTACCAAAAATGTAATACAGAACACCTCCAAAAGTTCTTATAAGCAACTTGAGGGAATTTACAATACGTTTATACCAAGGGGTATGGTCCAGACAAACATCCAGATACAGTTCCTTGCTATCCTGGTGTACAGCAATTACGGTGTAGAACATTTAACTAACCTCCTCGCTATCTACATAGTCATCATTCTCTTTTAGATATCCCTCTAAGACACCGAAATCCCAGGACTTATGTTTCATCACCCTGATCCCTCTCGGACCTTCCACGCGCAGACACACCCCCTCTCGGATATGCGTATGACACAGAGTAGATGGACCAACACACAGTTGCTCCATCTCCTCGCCCAAATTCTTAATCAGTGTCTTATTGTAGTCATCATCGAAATTCAACATGGACTGTATCTTCAAAACGGGAACGAGTGGGATTCCCAACTCGACCGCTCTCTTGGAGACGTAATCCCAGGGCATTTCAAATTGTTTTCCATCTTCATTTACGATGACGACACGATAGAGATATGCCTGAGAATTGCCAGCTGCACAACCATAGCTGTAATGCATAGTGCTACCATACTTCTCTTCCATTTCCTTATTCTTCAGGCGAGAAGTGGGCTGGTCACCCATGATAGGAGTGCCCCCCTCAGAGTAACCTACAATTTCGTAATAAAGAACTTCATTTTTGTGAATAAGGTGCTTGAGTTTATTTGCCCAGAAGCTGCGATAGCTCTCCTTAGTCACAAAATCCCCGCCAAGGATCTTGCCAATGACCACATTACGTGTCCCCAACAAATGCTGCCATCTTTTTTCAGTCGTCGTGGCACAGACGAGGCCTCCATTCTCCTCCACAAACTTCCAAGGCACAACCGTAGTATAGTCTTCCAGTTGATATGCCTGTCTCTGAGAAGTCCCGTGCAATTTTTCCGTCACAATATAAGTAAACGGAGGATGGAGAAGATTAATCAGCTCCTTAAGTTTGGGTGTTTCGTAGTGCTTGGGGAAGGTGGGGCGGGCTTGTTGACTACCACCCCTGAAAAGGGCTCGGGCAGTGGCGGGAGTATAGTATTTTTGTACTATGTCGACCCCAGCCAGGCTCTGGAATCTGTCGCCCTCCTTAAGCACGGAGGTATCCACCCCGGAAAGAGAAGCCAGAGGAAGCCAAAGCCCGTCCGACTTAATCTCACACAATTTAATAGCCCGCACCCTGCGCGAGGTTTCCAAGTATCCGCCCAACTGTTCTCCAGTTACCGGGTGTTTGCGCAATAGTCCGTTGTCCAAACAAAACTTTTCGGAGAGCTGGGAGTCTGTATCAAAATAAATCCCGAGTTCTCCTTCCTGGACCGCCTTACCAACGATCACATCGTGACCCAGACACTGCCCTAGTTGGATATTGGTATACTTCTCATTGAAATGTGGTCGCACACTAATGCGACAAACCACCGCCTCGCCACTCATTTTACCTCCACAAAATTGCCGAACAAGTCTAAGCAATATTCAACACCGGGGAGGATGCCGTCTTCCCCAACACACGCCGTCTTTATATGCCATCTCCCGCTATCAAAATATCTCAAGCAGAGGATGCCCTCGTATCCGGCCGTCGCCTTGCCCCGATACCCGGCTGTCGCCGTGCCGTAGCTCCCGGCCGTCGCCTTGCCGTTGTCCCCGGCCGTCGCCGTGCCCCCCTCCCGGCCGTCGCCGTGCCGTTTTTCCCGGCCGTCGCCGTGCCCCCAGCCCCGGCCGTCGCCGTGCCACCGTGTCCGGCCGTCGCCGTGCCGCAGTACCCGGCCGTCGCCTTGCCCCCGTATCCGGCCGTCGCCTTGCCCCATTCCCCGGCCGTCGCCTTGCCGAGGTCCTCGACCGTCGCCGTGCCGTGGTCCTCGACCGTCGCCGTGCCCCGGTGCCCGACCATTGCCGTACCGTAGTCCCCGGCCACAACTGCCGCCCCAATAACGGCTTTACCCGGTGCCTTCTTAACCAGGTAATTTGTGGCGGCCAAGCGATCCCCACAAAAAACAACATTGCCGGATGGAAATTTAACTTTACCCTCCAGGTCAATTACCTTATCGGCATCGACCTCAACGACCAGCCATTTTGCGTCGTGTTCCCAGTTGCCCAGGATGCCGTTACCCTCGCCCCAGAGCCAGCCGTGCAAACCGTTACCACATCTGTTGGTCGGCTTCCAATCCGGCGCTTCCACATAGCCAGATTCCGGCCACTTAAAACCATTTGTGCTGGACATATCCGCACGGCAAGTACGGAGAACCAATACTTTTTCCTCATCACTCATTTAGTCAGCGCCTCCCTGGATAAAATTCCCTTGCTCGTCCAGTTGATAAGTGATATTAGGCAAAATGCCCTCCGCCCCTACTTTCGCGACCCTGAGCCTAAGAGCCCCCTGGTCATTAAAGTATTTTAAAATCAAGTGTCCCTCTAACCCGGCCTGGACATATCCCCCTCTCTCGGCCATTGCTATGCCGTAATCGCCTACTATGGCCCTGCCATGATATCCGGCCGTCGCCGTGCCATAACTCCCCGCCATTGCCACCCCGTAATCGCGGACCACGGCCACACCTTTGAATCCAGCCACTGCCGAGCCGTATTCACCGGCACTGGCGTAGCCAAAGTCCCCGGCCACCGCCTCCCCCCTGTAACCAACCGTCGCCGCGCCGTAATCTCCGGCTGTCACCGTAGCCCCAATGACGTTTTTGCCTGGTGCCCTTTCAAGAATGTAGCCTGTGGCACCCTTGCGGTCCCCACAAAAAACAACATTGCCAGATGGAAATTTAACTTTGCCCTCCAGGTCAATAACCCTATCGGCATCAACCTCAACGACCAGCCATTTTGCGTCGAAGCTCCAGTTGCCCAGGCTGCCATCCCCTTCGCCCCAAAGCCAGCCATGCAAACCGTTGCCACACTCGTCGGTCGGCTCCCAATCAGGAGCCTCCACATAGCCAGACTCCGGCCACTTGAAACGGTTGTAACTAGACATATCCGCACGGCAAGTGCGTAACACCAAAACTTTTTCCTTAGTCTTCCTTGCCACTTTCTTCTTTCTCCACTTCTTTAAATTCTTCGGGGACTTCCGAACGAAAATCTACGTGCCTACAAAATGGGTTGTTGCACCTCACCGGATAGGAAGACTCTGTAATCAACCTATCAAAATCATGAAGGGTAAGAAGAGGTTCCACCACAGCCTTCTTTCCACAAAGGATACAGTTAGTAAACCGTTTCTTGATTTTGAGCGTGTATTTCTTATATACTTTATCCATTTCAAAATCGAGGTCACTCTTTCCCAAAAAGGGAAAAGCTTTCTTCAGGACCATTTATTCCTCCTCCACTTCGTCTTCGGGATAGAATCTGCTGGAAAAGGTAATAGAGTATTTGCTATAATCCAGCTGGAAGTTATTTTCGAAGAGAAGCGATGGGAAGCGCCCGTCAATATTTTCTATCGAAATATACACCACCCCACGATCAGTCGAGCCAGGATCCCGAACAAAGGAAAGCTCCACTTCCTTAAATCCCAGTTTCTCAAGCTCCTTCTTATCCTCTTCAAAGAGATGAAGATTCCGATCTATCTCAGGAAAGCTGGCAACCTTAGCCAACACCAGTCTTGTTCTCCACCCTGCCTCATGCTTAAATTTCACGGTACAATTTCCTCCACTGTTCTTCAGCCATGCCTCTCAACAAGTCCAAGTTAAAAGCCTTATCCTCCAACAACTTCTCCAGCTTGTCGTCCACTGATTTCTCCGCGTGTAGAAATATCACAAGAACATTTTCATCATCTTGCCCGATTCGGTGAATTCTCCCTATAATCTGTTCCTTATCTGAAGCGGACCAGGGATAATCGTAGAACACCAAAGCACTAGCCCGTTGGAAACCGTCGACCCCTTCCTTCCCTGCCTCGGTCATAACCATTACCTTATAGCGGCTACCCAGCCCCTCCAAAAAAGATTTACGGTCGGCGTGGGAAGTATTTCCAGTGAACGTTGCACACTCGATGCCCAACTCCCTAACTATTCTATTTCTAATTAGTTCGGCTTGTGTGAGGAACGGGGTAAAAATCAGTGTGGTCCGGTCTTCTAAGAGTTGCGGCAACAAATTCTCTACCAGGTCGTCCAGCTTAGATTCTGCTATCAACTTTCTAAGGTTAAAGAAGTTCTGAATAAAGGAGTCCCCGTCTGGGTTTTCCTTTAATTTCTTATACTCTTTTCGCTTGGCCTCAGAAAGTTCTATGATTCTTTTCTGTGGTGGAAGAAGAATAGGTAGTTTGGTCCGGTCTGGTGGCCGACGTAACACGTTCTTTCCCATCCACTTTTTAATAATGTCAGCTGCTGTTGCCTTGAATCCAATTGGAACCTGCAGCGTAAATTTCTTGGTCGGCGTCACAACATCTATGCGATTGCAGACACAGTACCTATTCAGGAAGTCTTTTCTTGAGCCAAAAGAATTCAACCCCAGCGCCTGATCCGCCCCATAAATATGCTCTGGCTGCTCGCCTAGTGTGCCCGTAATTGTCCAAGCAGCCACAGACACAGGAATGAGAGAGCGCCACGCCTTGGATCTTTTGGACCTGTAATTTTTGAAGGCGTGTGCCTCATCAGCAGCGATTACTCCCCGCTTTACGCGCAACAGTACCCTCAAAATTTCTATGTCTTTCACCATAATCTCATAGGACATCAAAAGTATCTGGGGTTTTGAACTCCTAGAGATTTCGTCGTATGCTGCCATCCTCCCGGCCCGGGTCATTCTGAACAGCGTTACATCTGTATTTGGCATTACTCTTTTAATCTCATTCGGCCAGGACAAATACACAACGGAAGCCGGACCAACTATCAGAAGCAAGTCTGACACTTCCAACAAATAGCGCCAGGCTGCAAGCACTGTTCTAGTTTTGCCGCTGGCAATCCCATCCCCGAGGATATGTGTTCTCTGCTTAGAGAGGATCTCGGCCCCCTCCTTCTGTGCTGGGTATAGCTCCATTACGCAGATCCGTTGATATCTCTCAACGCCATCCTCGCTTCAAAAGTAATGTCGGCCTGCTCGGCTACCTTTGCCTCCAGAAAATTTAGCACCGTCTCAAGATGATATGCCAGATACTGAACGTCTATCTCCAGCACCTCAACAAGTCCCCTTGCCTCCACCAACTCCGCATAAAGGGTCTTTATCTGTTCTCGATTATCCTGAATCACTTTTTGCTGGTTCAAAAAGGATTCGAGAAGATCTTCATAACCCATAATCTCGTCCATGATTTCTCCTCCTACTACGATGACGGGCGCTTCCAGCCATGAATCTTGCGCAACACACCCTTTCCAGCATTAAAAGCGCATTCGACAAGCGTCCTCCCGCTCCCCACCATTGTCGCCTTATACGATGAACCAGGGGTAACTACCACATGATAGGCACACCACCTGCCATAAGAACCCTGATAGGATACACACCCATACCCCACACCCGGGTGATACATACTCTCCGCTCGTTCCCTATCCTCGCGTGTCTTAATTTGGAATGCAAAAGTCCCCGTGTCAATTTTCCTGTCTCCCTTTTGTAGTCCATGATAGAACGGGTCCTTTTCCCCGGGAGCTGACTTAGACTTGGGTTTAACAGGTGGGTCGTCATTCAGCTTATTGTATCCACAATCAAACACTTATTCCCACTCCTCCTCGGAATCAACTTCATTCCAATACCCTTCTGCTATACTGCCCCACCTGCACGGGAGGGCGTTTCCCTCAATATCTACTTCGACCGGTCTATGACCTCCCAACCCCCCACACTGCGGACAGTAACCTCGATCAAAAATGTCTTGTGAAGAACAGAGTTCATTCATCGCAATGAGATACCTCAATGATCTATTTTCCTCTTTCAGTTTCTCGATCTCATATTCCATTTTTCCCACAGCGTCCTCGTGCTCGCACGGATGAATATACCCCATCCATTGTGTTTCTTTGTATCGCAGAAATTCCACTTCGTTGAATAAATCCTTGGCGCTATTCAACAACGCCTCCGTCGGCCCACCCAGCCGGATAGTTCTATGAAACCAATCCTCCAAGACGCCCCTAATTTCTTCGAGCCGTTTGGGTTCCATTTCCAAGTCCTCCATGTTCACTTTCCTTTTCCCAAATCTCACTCTCGCACAATCGGTCCTTAGCTTCATGCAGGCGATCAAGGCTCACGACTCGCCTCCCGGAAGGCCCTCAGTCGCTCTGTGGCCTCAAGCATCGTTTGACGCACGAACACTGTTCGGCGCCTCTGCTTTAGCCGGGAGAGCGCCCATTCCAGGTCGTTGGCTACCTCGTGGGCAAGTTCCAGTTGGGCCTGCAGCCGCTCGATCTGGCGCTTCAGATCGGCCGCGCGAATCTCGGCAATGCGTTCAGGGCTCAGGCTCATTGGTCACCTCCATTGTCAGTCACTTGCAGCCACGCAACCTCGTGAATTCCGAACTCCCCTCCAATGTAGCCGCAGCCCCCGCAGCAGTGACGCATAGCACGGTTTACGCTCTTGCAGCGCGGGCATTTCCAGGGCGGGTCTTGCCAGAGTTGGTTCTTGGTGGCTTGGTCGTGGGAATCCCAGACATCTTGATCCAGGGCGGTCCAACCGGGAAGGTAGTGTTCAGGGCTCATTGGTCACCTCCTTCACGACACGCCAGCCGGCTTTCGCGAGGAGGGGCAAAAACCAATCTCGCACCCAATGACGCGAGGAACCACCCTCGAACTCCACGTCGGCTTGGCGCACCACCAGGGTCACAGCGTTGATGATCTCATAGTCTTCTGTCCAGTCTTCGGGTTCAGGGCTCATTGGTCACCTTCACGTATTTCGCTAACTCGCCCGTTTCCACGAACGTCTGCAGTATTTCGAGGAGTGTTACGGCAGCGTCCCGGCTCAGGTGAATGCGGTCTTTGTTGGTCCCGAGCCACAGCGCATGGTTCGTGGCGAGAGAGGACTCTTGCACGGAGCAAGGCTGGCCGTAGAGGTCGCGGAATTCCCCGAGCACAAAGCCCCTGTGTGTGGCTCTCCACTCGACAGGCATTCCCCGTAGCTCGGTCGTCGTGCGAATGTCAAGACAGGGTTCGCAAAAAACTTCGTCGCCGTAGCAGAACAGCTCGGCCTTTTGTTTGCAGCGATCACAAACTTCCATGGGTCACCTCCAGCGCCGCGAGCGCGGCGAGACAGATTGCGAGCGGGGCTGTGCTGGCGTAGATCTCGGCAAACGGGTTATGGTGTTTATTATGCGGGATGAACCAGACGAAAACCCTGTTTCGCTCGGGATACCAGTCGGTCAATAGCCTGAGCCAGAAGCCCTTCCTTTCCATCTCCTCAACGATCTGCCAGGCTGACATTAAGTCGGTGGACCAGGAGGGGATTTCAGAATGTTCTGGGGGCAGGTTGAAAACGTGTTTTGCAATAAGGCTATCGAGTGTCATGGTTTTACCTCCTTGATCTCGAACAGGTTGTTCTCCCGCTGGTTTCCAAAAGGAATTACATTTCTTTGTTAAAGAGTTTCCAGCCACCCCAATCACACGCTTTGGTTTACATCTTGGTCGTGGTGGAGAAAGTAGTTTCTCGCATTCAAAGCACAGCCAAGCACCGCGCCCGGCATGGAAGCACAAGCCGCAGCCCAAACACTGGCAGTCACCCCGAAGGCGAGCACCAATTTGTCTACACTTAAGAAAAGAAATCTGGTATGTCATCTTTGTTATCTCCTCTTGTCAAATACAAGTACAGGTCATTCGCCCACGACGAGGGCAAAAGAGACAATATGCCATCAATGGCATTACCTTCCCACCCATAGACAATCCAAGGAGTTTGCCACACCCCAGTCACAGGGGTGACCCATACCCATATGGTATCACTGGGGGAGGCAAGCCACTTATCAATTTTAGTGGCCTGTTTCTCCATGGGAAACTTCACATGTGTTTTTCTAGTCTCTGCCGGGTCATAGCTCATTTTCTGGCTCCTGTTGTGTGTCTACTTGTATAGAGAATACATTGAAGAGCCCCACTACCATTGCTGCAATGGACCTGACTTGCTCCTGCAATCTCTCCACCTCGGCAACCAACTCAGGTATAGCGTCCCTAGCCAACGCCACAAATGCGCAGGCCGCTGCAAAATCCTTTCTCGCTTCGGGGTTTAAACAATTATCCTCCTCATCATACCAGACACGGCCCAGGCTGAAACTCAATGCCGCCTCGTGTTCCGCCGCAAAACCGCACCAATGAAGACTAATTACTGCCGGATGGAGATAATGTCCCGGGGGAAGTATAGCAACCCTAACCCCGAAATGAGAATCATATCCTGCATTGGACACACAAACGGTCCAGGGGCCAGGTAGCGCGGCCCGTTCTACCTCCCTAATTTCTGCCAATCTTTCAGGAGTCATTTCTCACCCCTTTTTCTTTACGAATCGAATATAGCGGCTGCCTGCCACTTTGGTCTTCACCATTTCCAACAGAGATTTGTCAATCAGGCCGCGCCGCAACAGCTCACGCAAGTCATAATCTTCACGCGCATCATGTACAACTTCTTTAATATTGAAGTCAGGATGGTTGGTGAAAATTACCCCATTGTGTGCTGCATCAAAATCCCCTCGCAGCTTCTCCTCTTCCAAAGAAAGGTCCTCTTCCACCTGCTTCAACCGCTCTTTAATCTGTTGTTTAGACAGGAGTAGTGTGGCAATATTGTCAGCGATGGCCTGCGCCTCTGCCGCTGGCAACGGCTTAGGTTTAATCTCCTCTGGTTGGTAATCCCCCCAGCAGTAATTGTACATCTTACACTTACTGGTCCGCCCACCCTTTTGATGCCAGACGCAAGGATATTTTTCTGGATCAAAATGTTTCGGGATAGCTGGGACAGTCCCTCTTTTCAAATGGTTAACGGCCTCTTCAATACGAAGAGCCATCTCTTCTTTACAATGCTCGGAAAGGGGATAAGCATCCACCTCCAAAACAGCGTCCCGATACGTGTATAAAAAGATCCCAAGCCAGTCCTCATTTGTTTCCTCCTCCATAAACCCCACATAACCACCCAACTGTAATTGGTGGCTACGCAAGGGGAATTTGTTCAAGTCTTTAGCACCAACACCGGCCGACTTCAACTCAAAAATAACCTTCCTAGTTCTCCAAATCGCATCCATATGCGCCTGGGTTTCGGAAGGAATGGTGGAAGGAGTAAACTGGTATTCAAATTCTCCTGGGTGCCCCCACTCCAACACCCCGAGCAGCGCCATCTCATGCAACTCACCAGATTTCATATATGAATTAAGCTCGCGCTCGGAGTGCTCACCCTGTGTTACCGACAGGATGGGCAGGGCAGGACATTCACTGCTGATCTCACTAAAATGAAGCTTATGTGGATCAAAGGGTTCTTTGTCTTTCACCATCTTGACATATGCTTTGCTCTGAAAAAGGGCATGCATTAGTTCTGTAAAGGGCACGTCGTGCAGCACCTGCCTAAAATAAGCTTGTACTGCGACAGCTCCCTCTGCTGCTGTTTTAAACGGTGGTATCTTTGGCCTCATTTATTCCTCGACGTAAAGATCTGCAAACAGATCTTCAACTTCCCATTCGAACTCAGCTCCTTCATAAGTGCTGATGAAGTGGTCCCACTCCTCGTGATACCTCCGCCGGGCGTATTCCTGCACCCGCTCACTGTATTCATCGCTGCCGTAGTAATCATCCTCAGTGACCTCAACCCAGTCCTCATCCCCCGGCTCTTTGCCGGCGTTCAGTACTTCCGAAGTGGCAACGATCCAGTTATCAATTTCGTAGGGGTCGTCCTCATAATAATCTGCCATATAATCTTCGCTCTCAGGAAGATCATCAAAAGCCCGAGGCAATCTTTCCACTGGCGTGTGGTGGATATTAAAACGGCGATCCTCAAGATAGATCCCACCATAGCCTACATCAAGCAGGTCATCAAGATTTACCTTACTTTCAATTCCCGGGAATTTCTCCGCAATAGTCCTGCGTACACAGGTGGCAAGAGCGCACTGGTTGCCATCGTTCCGAATCCCCTTAGTAATGTCGTCCTTAGTCACAGTGAATTTCATTTTGGTCTACCAATCCCTTTCCTATTTTGTGAATTAATGGTCGATTTGATAGGTCCCGTTTTACAGTAATTTGCGACAGAAGTTCCTTCAATGTATTTGCCTGTGCGACTAACTGTCCAGAGTCCAGGGCAACCCACTGCCCGGCATAATCAAGAGCGTTAGTCTTGAGCCAATCGTAATTTTTTTGTAAGTCTTGCAATCTTTCTCCTATCATCTAATTGGATACCTGTCACACAACTTGAACAGAGTGGGTAATTTTTCCACGTCCGGTAATTGGGCAACCTCATCTCACATTCCCTGCAAAGAAGGCGGCCGCACCCTCCGCAAACATCACATGCAGTGAAGTCACTATTCGCATTTGGAATTTCTCGCAGGCAAGAACCGCAGATGTACTCTTGCTCGTCCCACTCCTCGCCGGTATACTTAAGAGACATCACTCTCTTTACCAGGCGGTGTTGCCACGCCCTGCTCGCACAGCATTCGGTAGCAATTAAAATTTAATTCGGCGATGTTATTTAGTTGTCGGACAACTTCCAATAGTTCAGGTAAAATCTTTTTAGCCAAGATGCCACCAGCCCCTTTATGGTGGCCGTTATAAAGACCCCAAGTGAGCGGATTGTCAAGATCAATACTTACGTCAGCTCTCCTGCCCTCCTTTGCTGCCAGTTGAAGTTCCTCTCTAATAGCTTCCTTCGAGAAGTTCGCTGCCAAATTCCTCATGAAATAGGACACCCTGTAGCTTTCTGAGGCGAAGCCCCCCTCAATGACAATTCCATAACTTAGCAACGCATCATCATCGCCGTCTTCCACCACGCGCCCAATGTCTTTGTACATTAACTTAAGTTTTGTTCTATTTACTCGGTCCCAAAGAGTATTGTAATGATCAGCCGTCTCCTTATTCACCACGTCACCTCCTCAATCTTTAGGCAAGAATCTAACGTGCCTACTTCTCCATCACACGGCTCCCACGCAATTTCATTGTTAAACTTTTCTTCCGCTTCATCCCTGTCCTTTGCCTCAATTGTGCGCTCCCAATGCCGCTCTACCGTTTCCAAATAATAACACTTAAACTTTGGCATCTACCTATTCCTCCGTAATTGACTCTCTATATTGCACAGCTGCATTTCTAGATCGAACCGCAAACCCCGCCAATACCCAAATGACGGCCCCCCAAAATAGTGTGGAAGCCCACAACCAGTTGGAAAAATTAAAAGCATAGGTAAAGAAAAGACACAACGGGATAGCCACATATGCTGCCACAAAAATCAGCAGCAAAGTTTTTGCTACCAGCGCCCAAATATACGTTGGCACAGTGTATTCCCCTGACCGCTCTTGAAAAATCACCTCTCTATTATATATACAACCAGCCCAGGGAATAAACAAGAACGACCAGGTTGCGATAAAACGTCCCAAAAAATAGGGCTCTTCACACATCTCACGCCCCAGAAAATAAAACTCACACATTTAGAATTCCCCTCTCGTCCTATATTCCGTGGCTGCGTTCCTGGACCTGGCCGCCAACTCTGCCAGCGCCCAAATAACAACCATCCAGAACAGTGTAGAAGCCCAAAGCCAGTTGGAGAAATTAAAACCATACGCGAAGAAGTCGTGCAACGCCCCGACACTAATATACAGCAGGGCGGCTGGGAAAGATGTCATCCAGACCAACGCCAGCATTTTCACCACCAGTAGCTCGACATAACTGAACGCATTCAACTTGGGCGGGTGGGACTCCACAATAAAACGATATAGAACAGGATATGTTGGAGAGCAAAAGACCCCAAAGAATACAACCAGCGTCGCCACCAAAGCACTTTCTGCATTAAGCATTCCCAACTTCCTCCCAGTCAATTCTTTGACACGTTTGTAGCTGCCGCATACGCAAGCAACTCAATCTTTTCCTGGCATTGGCGTGGCGGCAAGTGTGCCACACCTCGTCCAACTTCTTTCTCACTGCGAGTGTCTCACCACGCCTCTTCTTAATATACTTTAATACTTTCCTAGCCCAGTGCGTGGTATGTCTATCCAATTCCGATGGCTCCTTTGGTTCCTCCCAATAGTGTCTCGGGTCGGGGAACATTGCCTCAGGCGCAGTATCCATCATATAAAGAAACCCACGGATAACCCCCGTGGCAGAGTCATAGCCCATCAATTTTTTGAGCCCCAAGACAAATTCCCAATCACTTTTCCTAATTGAAATCTCTCGCAAAGAGCAAGCCGTTGTCGGGGGTGGAGCAAAGGCAATCCTGATTTCGTCAAATAATCTGGCTAGCGCCCATTTCTTTTGCAACTTACGTTTGAACCACAGCTTCGCGAGCCATCCTAAATAGTCCCACTCATGCGGAGAAAGGCGTAACTTCTTGGGAAGCCATTCCTCCCCCGCCTCGTGCATTATCTCCGCCAGTTCGCGTCTCGTTATCCCCAAATAACAAGTCCCTCCAATCTCTGATATACAATAGTTCGGCGAGCTGTAATAGTATATTTATACTAGGCACTCGTAGTCCGCCCTCAACCTTCCCAATATAAGTGCGATGAACCCCCAGTCGCTCGGCCAGTTCAATTTGGGACATCAGCTGTTGGCATCTGCGCCTCTTAATATTCCTTCCTAAGATACTGGTCTGTTCTTCAAGGGTCATTCCGTGGCCACCACGAAATTCCCGCCGTCGTCTAGTTTGTACATCACATTAGGAAGAATTCCGCCCTCCCCAACATATGCCGTCTTTATACGCCATCTCCCGCCATCAAAATATTTTAGGCAGAGGATGCCCCCGTATCCGGCCGTCGCCGTGCCGTAATTCCCGGCTGTCGCCGTGCCCTGATGCCCGGCTGTCGCCGTGCCGTAGCTCCCGGCCGTCGCCTTGCCGTTGTCCCCGGCCGTCGCCGTGCCCCCCTCCCGGCCGTCGCCGTGCCGTTTTTCCCGGCCGTCGCCGTGCCCCCAGCCCCGGCCGTCGCCGTGCCACCGTGTCCGGCCGTCGCCGTGCCGCAGTACCCGGCCGTCGCCTTGCCCCCGTATCCGGCCGTCGCCTTGCCCCATTCCCCGGCCGTCGCCTTGCCGAGGTCCTCGACCGTCGCCGTGCCCTGGTCCTCGACCGTCGCCGTGCCCCGATACCCGGCCATCGCCGTGCCCCGGTTCCCGGCCATCGCCGTGCCGTGGTTCCCGGCCGTCGCCTTGCCCCGTTCCCCGGCCGTCGCCTTGCCCCGTTCCCCGGCCGTCGCCTTGCCGCAGTCCCCGGCCGTCGCCTTGCCGCAGTCCCCAGCCGTCGCCGTGCCCCGTTCCCCGGCCACAACTGCCGCCCCAATAACGGCTTTACCCGGTGCCTTCTTAACCAGGTAATTTGTGGCGTCCAAGCGGCTACCACAAAAGACGACTTTGCCAAAGGGAAATTTTACTTTGCCACCCAAGTCGACGACCTTATCGGCATCAACCTCAACGACCAGCCATTTTGCGTCGAAGCTCCAGTTGCCCAGGCTGCCATCCCCTTCGCCCCAAAGCCAGCCATGCAAACCGTTGCCACACTCGTCGGTCGGCTCCCAATCAGGAGCCTCCACATAGCCAGATTCCGGCCACTTAAAACCATTTGTGCTGGACATATCCGCACGGCAAGTACGGAGAACCAACACCTTTTTCTCAGCCATTTTCCTCTCCCCTTTCCACACTACCTGTATCAAGATCCTCAAGTCTTGGCAACGGAATATTATATTCTCTGGCAATCCTGAGAGTCGTAACGGCAACATCATACGCCGGCTGCAATCCCTCGCTAGAAAGAACATAATCCATTTGCGGATGAACGAGCTTCAGAACTTCAGTCAACATTTGTAACAATTCCGTGGTGGAAAAATAGTGTTGATCCCCAGGGTGTAGTGTCATAGTGTGCCTCCTAGCCAGCCCATAACAAGGGCCTGTAATTCCAAATGATTTTTCCCACCCCCCTCCATATATGTAACACACCTATTAAGAAGGTCCTCCTTATTTTGCCAGTAATCCAATCCCGAGATTGGGGAAGGCTCTTTTGGAGGCTTTACATTCATTGTCAACACCCCCATATAGCGTGGTCTGCCGCTAGTCATTCCTAAAGTTAATACGTAGTCCTCGTATCTCCTAAAATCATCGAAGACTACAAATTTATTTTCTTTTTCCTGAAGCCGATGCCTCCAGTATTCATACAGACCGCCCCACATATTCTCAATCAACCAGGAATATGCTTGTGCTAACTCCTCTCGCGAAGCATCAGGACCAAGCAGCTCCTTAACAGGCGTAGCGAAAGAAAGCTTAAGCCATCCCGCCCAGCTTAAGTAGTCAGCAAAAGTAGTCTTGCCTACCTTATCAGGACCACCCAACAACAAAATTCTCTTACACATTTTCACCTTCCACCCTTACAAAACTTCCGTTACAATCCAACTCGTAAAGAAAGCCTGGGAGAATTCCCCTTTTGCCAACGGTCGCCGTTCTATTGTTTCCAGAACGCCAATGTTTTAGGCATAACTTCCCACCCGTCCCAGCGGCCACCCGGCCACGATAACCTGCCCTCGCCGTGCCACGGTCCCTGACCACTGCTATGCCCCCACTACCAGCCACGGCTTTGCCATTATTGCCGGCCGTCGCTTTACCATGATCCCCTACCATCGCCGTACCGTTGTCGCCAACAAAAGCAAGGCCCTCCTCCCCAGCCCTGGCCACACCAAAATCCCCAGCCCTGGCTACACCAAAATCACCAGCCACAGCTGTGCCATGATTTCCGGCCGTTGCCTGCCCCTCATACCCAACCCTTGCCACCTCCCCTTCTCCAACTGTTACTTCGGCACCGACGACAACCCTACCCGGTGCCCGTTCAACCAAATAGTCCGTGGCATCTTTGCGGCTGCCACAGAAGACGACATTGCCAGAAGGAAATTTTACTTTACCATCTAACTTAACAACTTTTTTAGCGTCGACCTCCACGACCAGCCACTTCGCGTCCTCAGAAAAATCGCCCAGGTCGCCGTCGCCTTCACCCCACAACCAGCCGTGCAACCCATACCCGCAAAATCTACCGGGGTTCCAATCCGGTGCCTCGACATAACCAGACTCTGGCCAGAAGAATCTGGGGTTATAGCCACTAGACATATCATAGCTACAGGTTCGCAAGACCAATACCTTATTAGACATTTAACCGTCCTCCCGTGCCTGTTCTTGGTGCCTGATTCTGCCGCAGGAAATAGCCAAGTTCTGCATCAACTGGCAACGCAGGCTTCTTACAGTCCGTTCAACAATCCTTTCCAACTCCTCCTCTGCGAAAGCAATTGCCTCTTCAAGAGAAGAAAACCCCATAAAATCGCCGGGCAACATTTCCCGCCAATAAGAAGTAACCTTGCAATCTGCGGGAGCAATCTCCAGATGACGCAAATCTAATATGAACTTTGCAGAATCATCTTGATTCATTCGAACCTCCGTAGTCTAGATTGTGGAACGCCCCCGCCGCTGCATACCACTCCTTATATCCTAGCTTATTCAAAATTACCTGTCCACCAAGCAGCATCAGAAGGTGGTGGAGAAAGAGGATTCTTTCTGGCCGCGCCATGCTACCAGCATACAAGTTGCATAGCCTGTTATCCAATGAGCCCAGCTCCGAGACAACATCAGAATCACCGGCCGCATGTTTTCCTACCAAATCTTTGGCAGCCCTGGCCAGGCAGTAATACTCTAATGTGTCAGCTGACACCTTCACATCTTCACTCGTGCTCATATTCCTCCACTACCAGGCCATCCAAAGTAATAGACACTTGCACGTGATCCCCAAACAACATATGCAACAGGTCGTCACCCAACTCTCTCAGCACTGTCGACAGGTCATCTAACAAATGATACAATTTCTTATTGAAGTCCGAGTCCTCGTAGAGGAGGGACAACTCGTCGTAATCATGCACTCCTTTCTTAATGGAATACTCACGGGCCGTATAATCTTCTGTTTGCACCTGAACGTTGGTATAGCTCTGGCCGCCCAACGTCATGTAAAAATAGTCACAGTTCACGCTAAAAACACACTGGTCCCCGTCATTAAAATAGGGGGTATACCGCGACCAGCCAACGGAACTAAGACCCTCTACGTCAGCCATGCGCCCCACGAAATAATCCCTGAAGCGGGCCCGCAGCTCCAAAACATATTCTTCTTTCTTCTTAAGCAGCTCCTCTGACAGAGACTTAATCACATCCAACCTCTGCAAAACTCCAACGACTTCCTTATTCTCTTCCACCCTCTACACCTTCCTTAATCTACTGCTACTTTGGTTTTCGTATACAATCCGTTACAAGACTCGGGCATCTCACCAGTACCCCTATTCATCCACTCCTGCACAGGAATCAACGAGAGAAAATCCTGGGCTGAAGGAATGAACCTCCCTCCGTAATCTTCCAGACAGTGCTGCTCGGCAACATCCCTGACCGAATAAGTTTTCCCGGCACTGTTTTTGCGCACCGTCCCGAACACATGTTCTACTACAAAGCCAATGAACCAGGCGTTGTGCGTCAATGCCCGGTGCCTGCAATCAGCAATCGTAGCCTTGGAGGAGTCCATTAGGTTATGAATATCAATATAATCTTCTGGCTCCCCTCCGAATTTCTTAGCAGAAAAGATAGCGTGAATCCACGGCTTAGCCATATACGAATTCCAATGCCTTCTTCACAAGTTTATCTCCATCGATCATGATATTGGAGAACCTCCTCTCCCCCCAAGTAGCAGTCTTGCGACCGGGGGGCTCGTGCGCAACGAGTGCTGCCACTGCTTGCACGGCGCCCCACCCGGTCTTGCGAATATTCTCCAGGTCCTCGCTCTTAATCTCCTGCCACAGAAGAGAACGCCTACTCTCAATGTTATTCAGCACACGCTGCGTAGCTTCCTCCGGCAATGGAAGAAGAAAATCTACCAACTCAGTATACTTCTTCTCCGCGAACTTCATTTTCAGAAGCTTCTCGGCCTCCTTCTTATACCCCTTGAAATATTCGGAAGCCAACAACAAATGCTCTCGCACCTCGTCTTCCCGGCCGGAAAGCTGCTGGCTGTGACGAATACTCCAAGTTCGCTTGGCTTCCTTCAATGCAAGCGAAAGAGTATTCCAACACACAACACGAGTATCGACCGCCATCATCTTACCACTTCGCAATCCGTCGTGACCGTTGGTGGCAAGAAGATATTGGCGAATCTCGTCCCCGGCAATCGTAACATGTTCCGGCATACGTGCCAGCATCCAGACCTGCTTGCCTCCGAACAGAGAGCCGGCAGTCTCAAACTTAACGCCCTCCCCGAGGAGAACGTCCATGAACCCGAACCATTCCGCATTCTGAATTGGCTTATAATTTTTCCCAACCACAGCAAGAAGCGAGTTGTCAGAGCTACGGATGTTAGCCCGATACCCTGGCACTTCGTCGAAATATTCATCGTCCGTATTCAAATAAAGCGGGCGCTGAAGAACTTCCCAGTCCAAACCGGCTGCCTTAATTGCTTCGGCAGCATTCGGGGCGTGATCGATTGTGGCTTCTCCCCACCACGAGGGACGCTCAGCAATCATAGCAGTTTCAACATAAGCAGGCATTTCTTTCTTCCTCCGAATTTTGTTTGACTTAACTCAATGGCCGAAGCCAAAATCTGTGTCCCCAAAATACCATCCGTTCTCTTGATGGGCTGCCTCCCAAGCCTCGGCTTGTTGCTTCGCCCAGAAGTTGGGCCTCTCCTCAAGTTCTTTCTCACTAGCATACAGTGAAAAAAGAAAATCGAAGCAGCGGCAAATATCAAATTCTTTTTCATAGTCCTTAAAAGCCACAGCTTCTGCCACCTCTACAATACTACTTTTGATTTTAGAGAGCACCTTCTCACTCTGTGACATGTTCAATTCTCCTTTATAAAATTACCGTCGCTATCCAACCTGTACGGAACATTGGGAAGGATGCCATTCTCCCCAACATATGCCACGCGGATGCGGTATCTTTCGCCGTCACAATATTCCAGGCACAATCGACCACCTTCTCCGGCCGTCGCTGTACCGCAGTATCCGGCCGTCGCTGTACCGTAGTATCCGGCCGTCGCCGCGCCGTTTTTCCCGGCCGTCGCCGTGCCGTTTTTCCCGGCCGTCGCCGTGCCATAGTTCCCGGCCGTCGCCGTGCCATAGTCCCCGGCCGTCGCCGTGCCGCAGTACCCGGCCGTCGCCGTGCCCCGTTCCCCGGCCGTCGCCGTGCCATAGTTCCCGGCCGTCGCCGTGCCGCAGTACCCGGCCGTCGCCGTGCCCCGTTCCCCGGCCGTCGCCGTGCCATAGTTCCCGGCCGTCGCCGTGCCGCAGTACCCGGCCGTCGCCGTGCCCCGTTCCCCGGCC
>ERZ761599.17-NODE-17-length-67489-cov-12.728090_pt1 | contig 67489 bp, 76 predicted proteins | sample MGYA00511878_ERZ761599 | MGnify/ENA primary metagenome ERZ761599 (study PRJEB28899, sample SAMN03785569) | bioreactor sludge metagenome | biome: EBPR Sludge; feature: EBPR Bioreactor; material: 0.22µm filtered reactor supernatant | place: Saint Lucia: Queensland...
CGTCGAGCTCCACAATGGGCTAAGCGTTAGAAATAAATTTGTTTCTTTAGCGAGTGAGCATCTGGGCAAAGCCCAGTGCGAACGAGGAGCAGGGCGGCTTGCCGCATCTGCGACCAAGTAATAGCAAGCCAGGATTGCGCGGTGCGCGTCGAGCTCCACAATGGGCTAAGCGTTAGTTTCGTTCTCTCTTCAACTCTGAGAGCTGAGCCCTCAGGCTCAGAATCGAATGAGGGCTTGCCGAAAGATCTATGCTTAAATATTTAAAAGACCCTCACGGGTCTTTTTTGGTTTGTATACTACAAAATATTATTAGCAAATTGTCAATTTGCCTTTTAATTATGGGAGGTATATAATTATTCCAGTTAGATTTGACCAAAATAGTGATTAGTTATATAATCACAAGTATTTAATTAATAGTAATTATTGAATTTGTCGCTACTGAATTTTAGGCAAGATACTTTTGCCTGCAATTCAGAGGCGATAGATTCACAAGAATAGGAAATCACATGAATAAGTATGGTATTTCTGAAGCCAAGTCTCGAGTTGGTTTCAAAAAGCATACAGTTCCTAATTCAGCCGTTACAGGAAGCCGACGCTTTTTAGGTGCGTGGGTTGCTCGTAGCGCTGTTTTTGTAACTGTATTTTCGTTGGCATTCTCAAGTTTTGTGCCGACTAATTTTGCTTTAGCGACTAATAATGATGGGGATAATGATAAGAAGATTGAGATTTGTCATGCGACAAATTCTCATACAAATCCTTATAACAAAATTGAAGTTGCTAAGAATGCCGTTTTAAGTGCACATGGTGACCATACTGGTCCAGTTTGGTATTCTGGAATAAATGAAAAGTGGGGAGATATTATTCCCGCCTTTGATGATTTTCCAGGTTTAAACTGGGATGATACTGGCAAAAAAATCCACAAAGAAAAAGACTGTGGGGGTGAACAGGTATTGGTCTGTTTGCTAGATGGTGGCACTAAACTGTTTTCAGGTAAGAATGCTAAAAAGGATGCTGAGAAATTTGTAAAAGATAAAAAGAACGAAGGTTCATACATTTCAGAAAATGGTCGTTGCGGTGAAGTATTGCCATGCGATACTGACAACGCGCAAACAAACCCTGACTGTGAAGAACCAAATCCTTGCGATATTTCGATTCAAGCAGTAAACAATGATTGTCCGCCTACCGAACCAAAAACTACCAACATCCACTTCCACAAGTACCTTTGTGAAGACTACTCTGATGTTTATGGAAACAATGATGCGGGTAATTTTGATGAGACTAATGGTAATTCTGGAGAATTAGCTAATGCTTCAGGTTTTAATGGTGTAGTAAAGCCTGTAAATCCTAATAATAACAATGAAGTCTTAGCAGGTTGCGAACTTGCAAAGAATGACTGGTATTTTAATCTTTCTGATAACGTTGATGGAAACTACAATCAAACCGGTTTTCAACAACAAGTTGGCCCTACAGTAGATGGTGTTTACTCAACAACAGTTTCCGCTTTACCAACTGAGCTTAAAACAGCGATCAAGAGCGGTAAGCTTTGGGTTAGCGAAGTAAAACAGAACGCATACCCATTTGCAGCTATTCGTTGTTACAATGATGCACTTAATGGTGATAATTTAGAATTTATAACTTTAGGAGAACGAACTCCAAATGATATCTACTGTCTTGCATACAACATTGGTGAAAACCCTCGTTTGCCACAACCTTGTGGTACTGAGTTAATCTTGAATGGTGGTTTTGAAGCTCCTGTAGTAGGCACCGACGATAAGTGGGATATTTATGATTCTGGTTCAACAGATTTGGAATGGGAAGCAGACTGGGTACGCCCAGCTGGTGCGCCAGATGTTGCTCATGTTGAATTGCATAGAAATAGTGTGTCTGCAAACTGGGTAGCCCATGAAGGTTCTTAGTACACCGAATTAGATTCAGATTGGGAAGGTCCAACTATCAAACAGAGTGGTGAAGACGCATCAATAAAGTTATACCAAGATATTCCAACAACTGCCGGAAAGAAGTACACTTTGACTTTCGCTGCATCCCCACGTCCAGGTCAGGTTGCTGCAAACAATGCAATTAAAGTAACTGCAGGTGATCTTGATGTTACTGTGAATTCCACAGCGATCCCGAATTCTGGTGATGCAACAGTTTGGACAGAATACACATTTAGCTTTATCGCAAGCTCGACCACAACACGAGTCCAGTTTGAAGATGTGGGTCCTGGAGATTCTTTCGGCGGTTTCTTAGATGACGTTTCTGTTAAAGAAGACTGTGCGACCGATATTGAAGTATGTAAGATTGATTATAAAACCCAGCAACCTCTACCAGGTTGGGAAGTATTCTTGAAGGGTGAAGAAGTTGATTCAGTTAAGGTTTACCCGGATGGAACTATTTATTCTTCTGATGTGTTACCTGCTGGTGATTATGTTTTGGAAGCAAGCGGAACTTACGTTTATCGACCGGGAAGTTCAGGTGACATCAGTGATGCTGGTTATACAAAGCGTGAACCAGGAGAATTCGGTGCGACAGCCGAGAACCCTTGGATCAATGTAAATTCTTTGCCAGGTGAATGGGCTGGTTACTTAGGAATTCAAGTAGACGGAGTGAATCCAAACTGGGGTCCGTTGAATTTAGTAAACCATAAATATTCATCCAGCAAGACTTTAATAGCCGGTGATGAAATTGACTTCAGGATTTTAGATAGCTACTACGGCGATAATTCTGGTTTCCTAACCGTAGATATTTTTCCAATCTATAAGGGAACAACTGGTGAGAACGGTTGTGTAACTATTAAGAATGTTCCTTTTGGTGATTACTACTTAGATGAAATCATGAAGGAAGGTTGGGAATATGTCTCTGGTGCCGGTGAAAAAGAAGTAAATGCTCAGACCACCAAATTCACCTTAGTAAACAAGTGTACAACTGCTTGCGAACCAGAGCCTTGTAAAGATGGTCCTGCTTGGGCTACTGCTTATCATGAATTTAAACAGGGAAATCAAAAGAATCCAGTAGTGACTCCTGTGTTAGCTGAACGTAGCGACCCTACCAAAGCTCTTGGCGAAGCAGAAGATAACGATACTCTTAACTTTGTATCCCTTGGATTCGGTGGAAGCATCATTCTATCTTTCGGTGGAGTCTTCCAAAATGTTCCTGGTACAGATATTAAACTTGTTGAAACAAGCTTTGGTAGCCCTTCCGATGCAAATTATCCTGAGAAGGTGAATGTTAAAGTAGCTATGTCTATGGCGGGTCCTTGGACAGATTTGGGTGACTACTTCCAGACACAACGTAATGTTGAAATGGGTGCTGTTCAGTACGCCAAGTACATCAAACTTACAGATGTTTCTGATAAGACAAGCTCTAAATTCAATAATGCTACTGACGGTTATGATGTAGATGGAGTTCAGGTCAGTCTTGTGCTTTGTAATGAACCAGAATTTAAAGTTTCTGGTATGAAATACAAAGATTTAAACAAGAACGGCAAAAAGAATGGAATCTTCGAACACGGAATCTGGAACTGGAAGATTTATCTAATGAAGCAAGTCGAAACTTTTGACGTTACTGCCTTGAATACTCCAGTAGTGAGCTCTAGTGCTTTAACAAGCACAGTTGATTACATGGTGAAGGTTACTGGTACATTTGATGCCGGTGATGGAATAGAAGCAGATGCTCAGTACTCAGAACGTAATAGTAGTGGTTACTGGACTGACTTAGTTCAGAACTATGAAGTTTACGGCCCAACTCTCTTAGATCTTCAAATCGATGGTTCTTCACCAAATTGGGGAATGTATAATTCTGCTCACACTTATTGGACAACAATCACAGGTGATGGAACTCCAGCTGACTTCCAGATTTACGACACCTTTGGTTCAAACAATACAGGTGAACTAGAAGTTACTATTTATGAAATTCTTGATGTTGATTATACAAATATTTGGGGTCAATACGAATTTGATATCACTGGCTTAGAAGGCGAGTTAGTAATTGCTGAAGAACATAAAACTGGTTGGATGCAAAGCGCTCCAAATACCATTGTTCACACTCTAGACGCAGGTAAGAACCATAAGAATAAAGATTTTGGAAACTACCCGGTATGTACTGTAAAAGACTTTAAGTATGATTCTAAGTTTGGAAAGTTAATTGGCTTCATTCTCGGGTTGATTAAGAAAGATGGATTGCCGACTTGTGGTAATGGAATTTATGGACAGAAGCAAGTTCAAAACACAGAAGCCAATGCTTCTGGCTGGACAATCTATGTTGATTTGAATCAAAATGGCGCGCTAGATGATGGCGAACCTTATGACGTAACAGATTCAGAAGGCAACTACTTTTTTGCTAACTTACCGACTGGTACTTACCAAGTTCGTGAAGTAAATCAAAGCGGTTGGACTCAGGTTTCTCCAGAAGGTTTTCATTCGGTGACCTTAGATAAACAAATTGACGGCATCAAAGGTCCATACAATTTTGTTAACAGTGAGGATGATACCCCAACTGAACCAAACGGTTACAATATTAGGGGTGCTATCTACCATGATGTAAATAATGATGGTGATTATGATGTCGAGGATCCTGATCTAGGTCTCGAAAACTGGATCGCATACATCGACTTAAACAACAACGATTCTTTGGATGGTGAAGAACCATCTGGTGCTAGTGATGTGAATGGAAATTATGAACTTCTAAACCTTCCAGCCGGTTGTCATACTGTTCGTGAAGTTTTGCAGTCTGGTTGGGAAATCACAGAACCAGTTCCTGCTCCTAATGAGTACATTGTAGCTTTGGGCGTTCCTTTTGAAACATGTCCCGGTGCAGTAAACGGTTTGGTTGAGCTAGTCCCTAGTGGTGAAGATGTTAGTTTCTGGGATGGCTTAATCAAGACTGCTCATGCTGAAATTGTTTACACTGTCTCTGGTCTAGATTTCGGTAACTACCCAACTGACCGTGGTGGAAACCCGGGTGGCGGTGGCTCCTCTGGAACACGAATTCCAAATCCAGATGAAGGTCGTGTAGCTGGTGATTCTACTGGTCTTCCATACGAGAATCCTCAAGTTCTAGGAGAAGTTACAACTCTTCCAAGAACTGGAACTCCGTTATCAATAGTATTTAGCTTCATTGCAATTTTGGGAATTATTATTCTTCCAAAACTTTCAATCGCTAAAGCTGACTAGAATATCTAAAAGAACCCTGTTCGAAAGAATAGGGTTCTTTTCTTTTGGTCTCACATGATCCGCAATAATAGGTGATATAATATAAATACAAATATATGGTCCCAAGTAAAATTTTAAAAATCCTTCTCGGCATTATCGGTATATTGGTGATTGGTTTTGTGTTATTAAATTTTGATTACTTTAATCAACAAGTTAGATATTATATAAACCGAATATTCGTAACTGAGGTTCAGAGAGAAATTCGACGAGATGAAATGAAGATTGTTTCGGAGGCCAATGAGTTATATATTCCAACATTAGACATTCGCGCGCCGATTATATTCATTGATGGAGTAGGGGAGGAAATCTTCCAACCTGCCTTGCAGAGAGGTGTAGTGCTTTACCCGGGAACAGCTCCTGTAGGTGTGGTCGGGAACACATATATCTTTGGCCACTCTTCCGATTATGCATTTGCAAAAGGAGATTATAAAACTGTGTTTGCATTGCTCCCAAAAGTTGAAATTGGTGCCGAGATTATTGTTACCAACGAAAGAGCAGAGCAATTCAAATATATAGTTTACGAAAAGTTTGTAGCAGAGAATACTGCCACATATTTATTAGATCAAGATACCAAAGGGAAAAAGATTCTAACATTACAGACGTCGTATCCAATTGGTACGGCACTGCAAAGATACATTGTGAAAGCCGAATTGAAACCTGAATAGTTGTGATAGATCGCCATCTTGACAACTAGACATATAATCGATATCCTAAAATATCTAAAGTGCCATTATGGCTCCGAGAAAACCCCGCTTGCGGGGTTTTCGATTAAATTACTTAATTTTAAATATCGTGCTTAATAAAAAGAACCCTCGGTAGAGGGTTCTTTTTGCTTTGTCCGGTTCGGGACAAATAACACTAGGATCGACATTTCAAACTTAGCATTTAAACGTACGCATGTCAATCTGGTGGACCCGAGCGGGGTTGAACCGCCAACACTTAGGTGTCGACCCTAGTGTTATCACCGGATCGGGCCCACTTATTTAATCATTTCACAGTGCGATGAAGTCCCAATTAAGAAATTTTAAAGTTCCGATAAAATAGGGGATAAAGTATAATTTCCTCAACAATAAGCCAGTTTTTCTAACGCTAAAATATTTATATTCACTTTTCCTAATAAACCCTTGACGAAAGTTCAAAAAACCCTTGTTTTTTCGAGGTTTTTTGTATACGATAATTGTATAACCTCAACTCTTAGATTAGAGTCTTGGGATAGCAATTAAATATCTCTACGGAGATTTAAGGAAAAACAATGACTAAGTCAGAAGTTTTACAACACTTAGCCGAAAAAACCGGCAAGACAAAAAAAGAAGTAGTAGAATTCATGGAAGCCATGGTTGAATTGGCTTACAAAGAAACCAAATCTGCTGGCGAATTTTCAATTCCTGGCCTTGGTAAGTTAAAAAAGAAGCACCGTGATGCTCGCATGGGTCGCAACCCAGCAACAGGTGAATCTATTTCTATTCCTGCTAAGACTGTAGTAAAGTTCACTGTAGCAAAAGCTGCAAAGGACGCTATCCTTTAAAAACTATCACCTCGTACAGATGTCATCCTCGGTGGTCGCGAAGCGACCGACCGGGGATCCATGAGTTCTGCAACGAGGTGATTTTTATTTAAAATAAATCCCAGCACATGCTGGGATTTTGTTTTGTCACTATAGTCAAAGAATTATGTCATCCTGAGCGTAGCGAAGGATCTCTGATGTCATCTCTGGTCTGAGAGCGAAGTCCGTCTAAATCTTGTAGAGATTTTGTGTTGACGAAGCGAGGAGAAGAGGGGATCTATATATTAGAAGAAGTTTATTGATTTATCGGCGGACCGCCAGATTGATTATTTACAGACAACTCGGCAAATTTTTCTGGATTAGCGAGGACTTCTTGTACTTTCTTCAAGATTTCCTCGGTGGTAAAGTAGGCTTTAACTAAATATGCTTGAACGTGAAGCGCTTTGGTTTTGAGGATATCTTTATTGCTCCAAAGGTTGGATAAAATGATGATTGGAGTGTTAGCTATTTCTGGATCTTTATGTTTACGGATGGTTTCCAAAACCGCGAAGCCATCAACCTCGGGAAGCATTAAATCTAACAATACCAAGCTAGGCTTGGTTTCCACGATAAGATCGATGCCGGCTTTACCATCCTCAGCTTCTTTGACAACGAAACCGCTGGCCGAAAGCTTATGGGTGACAATTTCCCGCATCGCAACATCGTCCTCAACTATTACGATAGTTTTGAGTTCTGTTTCTGGGGGCATAGTGCTCCAATATTTCTGGCTATATTATAGCACAATAATCTGCCTTTAGTTTAAATTAGGCCTTTTCCTGTGTTTAGAAATACCACTTTGTCAGCTGGTTCAAATTTGAACTTATCTGGGGCGGCGAATACGACACTGGCAGAAGGCTCACAATCAATATGTTTTTTAAACTTGTTATAAGTTTGCTTGATTTCAGTGTCAGAAAGACTAATTATTTTATGACCGTTAAGGCGGAAATTTTCGATACTTTTCTCGTAAGGAGAAGGCCAAGGGTTATATAATTTATCTGCGAAGCTATAGGCTTTATGCTGTAGATCGACCCCAATGATTTTAGTTGGCAGTTTGAGTTGTTCGGTTTTTTCTGCAAAAGCGAAAAAAATTCCACCGCTGCCGATAGGGACTACTATATAATCTGGGGTGATTTTGGCATAGATTTCTTTAATCACATCTTCATAGCCTTCCTCATAGCCATTTGTAACGTCCCAAATCACCTCCTGATCATTTTCACGGGCATATCTAACTGTATCTTCGGGTAGGAGATATTTGCTGTGTAGATTAAGTTCGATAACGTCATAGCAAACCTGAAGTAGTTCTTTTTTGACTTTCTGCGGTCGATTTTTATCGATAATGGAAACTATTTTAATATTGCTTTTTCTTGCTAAATTCCCAAGGCTATATCCGTTATTACCTGAGGTAATAATAACCAACTTATCGACGTGGAGAGCTTGAGCACGGGAGATTATGTGTTTATTTCTCCGGTCTTTGATGGTCCCACTTATATTAGTGCTTTCATCTTTGATAAAAGCATTAAACTTTTGGCCCCAATGATTATCAAGTTTTTTAAATGGTGTCTGTGACATGATATGGATTTACTTCTTACTGATTGATTTCGCACCAATCCATGCTAAATCAAAAATTTTACGGAGGGCGTCGGCTAACTCTTTACTCTCAATTACCATCGCATGCTTTTCTGTCAGTGACATAAATGCAATTTTGTCATTGTAGATATTAATTTCAGGAGTAAAACCAAACTTGTCCTGAGGTATTAACAATCCTTCGCGAGCTTCCTTTTTGTTATGCTTCATTCTCTCTCTCGATGCTGTAGTGTCGGGGTGAATAGATTTGATATGAATCTTCTTTGCTGCTCGGCGATGATAGTAGGCAGGGAAGTACTCACCTAAAGCTTCATGCATATCATCAATAGACGCGAATGCTCGGATGGTTTCATTTGAGGTTAAAGTGTCTTCGTAAACTGTTTTTATTCCCTCAGCTTCTTCAAAGTACTGAATCTTGGGTTTAGGGCCGATTCCTGTGTAGATGCTTTTTAACTGAGGTAGCATTGAATTCACTTGACCAACCATACTCGTATATTCTCTAATCTGGTCTTCTATATGTGAAAGTAGACGCTCAGGGCTCACTGAAGAATATTTTCGGATTTTGTTTTGTTCTATACTACTGACTAGGCCTTTTTTAACCAACGATTCTAAAATAACGTATGTAGTACTACGGTTAATTTTGGCTAAATGCGCGACTTCTCTAGCGGTTACAGGGCCAGCACTAAGTAGTGCAAGATATAGCTTGGCTTCTTTATCAGATAGACCGATTTTCTGAAGCTGTTGTTCAAGTTCGTTCATTTTTCCACTGTTAATGAAATATAACTAAAAAACAAATAAAATAGTAAATATACTGAGAAATTGAGGGTTTCAAACAACCTCTCTTGTTATTAATTTTTAGCAACAATTTTCTTTGTTGTCAACTATTGACAACATGGATAATGTATTTGTATATTTTATTTAACTTTAAATTAAACCATTTATATGGGAAATTTTTGGACGGTGAAGGTTGCGGGTGTCAGTGGGAGCGGTAAGACTACTCTATTATCCATGATTGGTTCAATCAAAGATCTGGATTGCAGGACTATCACCTACAGTGAGTTATTTCGTCAGTATCAAGAGAAGGCGCTGGCTGACTTTGCTATGTATGAGATATTGGATAATACAAATGGTTTGGTGCTCATTGATGAGCATTTAGAGTTTGAAAATCCAAACAGAGCTACGAATTATACTAATGAAAGGACAAAAGCACTAATTTTACTTGATCCACCACTCGAGCATTTGTTAAAAAGACTGAAAGCAGACAAGAAGAAAAAAAGATTTACTGAACTGGCAAGTTTACAATTAGACTTAAAGCGGTCTAGAAATGAAGCTTATCGCTTGTCTGAACAATTAGAAATTCCATTGCTAATCTGCTCAAACTTAGAAGGGGAGGTAGAAAAAACTGTATCTAGAGCTGTGATTTTTATTCAATCTATTAACAAAGTAAAGGCCCGCCATGAAATCTCCCAAATTTAAGATTGGAACGATTCTTAACTCACCAAAGATGGTAGTTGGTAGGGTTAGACCTGCGTACTCAAGCGTAGTGATAAAATGTCCGTACAGATTAAATGCTATGGCTTTAGATCCTTCACTAATAGCAATTAATGATTCAAAAATTTACACCCCGGGAGAAATCGTATTCCCAATACAGCTTTACCGAATAGTTCTAGTTAGGATACGAAAGGATTCTAGGATTAATGTATTACCCGGATGTTCGAGGCCTCAGTTAGCGGTCCATGCAGCTAGGTTGATGAAAAGAGCTTTAAATACTAAGAATGGTTTTGATATTAGCATTAAAGAAGAGGTTAACCTTAATCATTACGGTTTCGGTTCTAGCAGTGGGTTGATTTCGTCTATTGCTATTGCCATAAATGAAATATATGGCAAGCCAATTAAGAATTCAGATTTAATTTTATATTTAGCTCAGAATCATGGAGAAGAAATTGATGGAAATTCTACGGAGCTACAACATGTTCAGTGCATTGGAGGTGCCGCCGCCGCATCACTAGTTAAGGCTGGGTTTATAGTTATATCGGGGGAAAGCAAGATTATAGCTAAGATGAATATTTCAAAGGATTTGAAAGTGGTAATAGGGATTCCCAGAAACTATAATCCAAGAGATTCTACTGAACTCATTAAGCAAGAAGTAAAGAATATAAAAAAATTTATTGAAACTGGAAAAAAATGGGGGACGCAAGTCGCCTACCAGCTTATTCATTTCACACTCCCTGCGATGTTAGTCGGAGATCTGAAATCAGCCTCGAAAGTTATCTATAATTATAGGTTTTTGTATGGGAGCATAGAAAATTGCTCATTTGCTTATCCTCTTGTGGTAGGTATTGCACGGAGAATTAAGAAGCTCTTTTTGGACCCCAAGGTATATACATTATCATTGTCTAGTGTAGGACCAGCTTTTTTTGCAATAACAAGTGATGAGAAGAAGTGTATTAAGGAATTTTCCAAAGCTGGATTAGATTGCATTATCACGAAGGTTCATAATCGAGGGTATAGAGTATTAAGTAAACTATAATTTATTAACCATGAAGACTATGACCCAGTCGGATTATTGGAATGATCTGCATGTGGTAAATGAGTTTGAGAATTATCCCCATCCTAAATACTGGGAAGATTTTTTGCGGGGCTTTAAAGATCCATTTAATCTTAAGTTATTAGACTTAGGAAGTGGTGCGGGAAGAAACTCCGAGCTATCTTTAAAGCTGGGGTTCGATGTCTATGCTTGCGATTATCATACTGAGATGGTTAATGCGACAAGAAAAAAATTCAGTACATTTGGGTTTAGTGATCGATATACGGAAAATAGGGTGATTAAAGCTGACTTTCAAAATGTCCCTTATAAAAATTCACAATTTGATGTAGTTATAGCAAGCGGGGTATTGCATAATGGAAATTCTATACAAATTTTAGAAAATGGAATTTCAGAAATATCTAGAATTCTGAAACATGGTGGCTTTTTGTGTTTAAATATTTTTGTAGCAAATGGAGGTGAGAGTAAATTAAAAAAAGCACTGAACGGACCTATTTATTTTAATAACTTAGGACTCCCGATGATATTACTTACATATCAGCAGGTATTGGAATTATTACAGAAAAACAAAATTGAACCCAATGGTCAAGTACATGAGTATAGCTCAAAAACCAGTGAGGGCGCACGTGATGTTCTGCGCGGTGTCTTTATTAGATTAGGCTCTCCCTAATTGATTTGCAATGGATTTATATCCTTGTTCCCATATATGTAGCCTTTCAGATTCTGGGTACTCAGCTAGGGTTCTTGTTTCTCCTTCAAGCATAATAATCCTATTCCATCCGCTTTGTAGTTCTCCCTTACTCTGTTCGCTTAGAGTAAAATTTACTTTAAATATTGAGTTGATGGTTTTACCATCGGGAAAAGCTAATACAGTTGCAACCTCAAAATACCCAGTTCGATTCTGTTGATTCTTAAAAAGATTTAATAAATCCTTATCAGACATCTTCTCTCCAAAATAGCTCATAAAAGGTCCTGGTAATCCATTCAGGGCGTATAGGCAAATACTATGATCTTCCCTTAGTGCTGGCTTTCCAAGTTCAGCGGAGACCTGTATACTTGTATGTTCAGCAATTTGGATGGAGGAGTTGGCTTGAATTTCTGGGTAATCTTTTTCAACAGGGAGAAGTTTAATATTAGAGTCTTTAAAAACTTTTTGAGCCGCCATCAGCTTTCCTTGATTTTTTGTGACTAAGTAAATTTCCATGCTATTAAATTATGTTATTAAATTATGAATATATTTTAGCAGATATAAAGAGTTAAAAAAATCTACCATAGATTTTGCCTCTAGATTTGGTCTGGGGTCGTAACCTGCGGTTGATTTAATCCAGGAATAGAATTGAAGGAGGAATTATGAATATTATTAAAGAGAGTTCGGAGTATTCCGTGTATAAACTTTCGAATCTTATTGATGCAACAGTGGCTGAACTTGATCCGTTGGGCTGGGATAAGGGTTTTATGAATGAATTTCCTTTCTTGAGTCAAACGGGTGACACCTCTAAGATGTTAAATCTACTTGATAAGACTTTCTCAAGTGTAGGATACCAAAACATCATTTCCATGAGTGCGTTACCAGCCATGGCTGTTACCAGGGATTTGAGCATGTTAGCCTCATCCCTTAATCGTTGGGGTGTAAAAATTGCTAGCATTCCACTGCTCGAGCCTGTCTTGTTAAAACTTGGGGAAGTTACACGTGAGCTACCAGTTGATACTGTCTATACCTACGGGCCAAGAAATCCCAAAGGTGAAAATCAGAGACGTTTTACAATGTATTCTGAAGAAAGGATATTTATAGACTCTTTTGTGAGTGGAATGCGTCATTTACCAGTATGCATAGCAGGGCTCGAGATTCTGCAGTCACTTGACTTACTAGACCCCGAATATGCAAACATTTGTGAAGAAGTCGTAAATCATTTTTCAGAAATGGTTAAAAATATAGTCGTAGTGAGAAAGCAGATCTCTCCAGAGGTTTTTACTCATTCATTGCGACCTTTTTTTGAGCCAAAGATAATCGGGGGTAAGAAGTACTTTGCTCCTGGAGGTGCTCAGATGCCTATATGTCTTATGGATCTCATATTGTGGGGCGTAGATTGTAATGAGATCAGCTATGTTCGCTATTGGAACGAAAGTACGCAATATTTACCAAAAGCGTACAGGAATCGCATTGGTAAAATAATGGTTAGGCCATCAATTGCTTTGCAAGTTTCAAGGTGTTCGTCCTTGGAAAACCCTATTGCTCAGAACTCTATCAAGGGATTGGTGTCGATTCTCCTAGGGATGGAGAAATTCCGCCAGCCTCATTTGAAAATAGCAAAGGAAAATATGGCAATAAGGCCCACGAATTCTGTGGGAAGCGGTGGTTATGATCTGGAAATTTTAGAATATCTTCTACTGAAAACCAAAACCGAAAGGTTGAAGTTAGAAGATTCCGTGCTTTGATAGGAGGAAATATGGATAAAGAAACTGTCAGGTCTAAATTTTTGGAACGGTATAAGGAGATACTAAGCTCTATTACTGAGTCCATCGAAGGCAATAAAAAGCGGGCGTGGGATTCTCCGGGTGCGAATGTGAGTCATTCTGATACTAATAAATTTTCGCTTAGTAATCTAGCTTTGGCTCAAAGTCGACAGTTAGGTGATTTGCGCGAGGTGATTTCGTCGCTAGGTAGATTGCAAGCAAATTCTCAGGATAAAGTTTATCTAGGAGCGGTATTTGAGCTCACAGACATACTAACCAAGAAGCGAAAGATGTATTACTTGGTTACTAGTTCTGGGGGTGAAGAGATTACTATTGATGGGGTTAAGGTAGTAAGTATTTCAGTCGCTGCCCCACTTGCTCAAGCATGCTTGGGAAAAGAGGTGGGTGATGAAATTTCCATTAATCAAATGCATTGTGAAATATCAGACGTGCATTGATCATGCACTTGACCTACCATAAATTAAAAGGTGTCCCCGACACCTTTTTTATTTGTTGTTAAAATTTGTCATAGTGCAGTAGATTTTTTCTCAAACTAAAAGTAGAATAACAGTATGAATAAAATCTATTCAAGTACATTATATGAAATAGCGAAGTTTTAAAGAAGTTTAGTATAAATAATTATATTAGATTACGGGAACAGATTTAACAGTTTAACTAAATAATTATTATGAAAACAATTCAAATAGGTGTGATGGGTAGTTGCAGTGATTTGAACTACTCAAAAGAATTTGAAGCAATAGCTGAGGAGGTGGGCTATGAAGTTGCTCAACAAGGAGCTGTGCTGTTTTTTGGTGCGGAAAAGGATTTTGACTCTTTATCTACTGCGGCGTGTAGGGGAGCTAAGAAAGCTGGTGGGACTACCGTAGGAGTTACTTACGGAAAAGGTAAGGATATAGTCGAAGAAAATGTCGATATCATCATCGTAAGTGGTATGGAGCGTGGAGGTGGCAGAGAGCTGAACCTCGTACTTTCTTGCGACGCTATCATAGCAATCAATGGTGGTAGTGGTACCCTTACTGAAATGGCGATAGCATATCAGGCGAACATTCCTATTGTGGCTGTAACTGGTACTGGTGGTTGGGCAGATAAAATGGCTGGAAAATACTTTGATGATCGAAACCGCCTAATGGTTGAACCAGCTGTAAATGCTAAAGAGGCTGTGGAGAAGGCTATGGAGCTGATAGCGATGATTAGGGACAATTGATCATACAAATAATCTCCCTTGACATCAAACTAAAAATCGATTATTGTATAGGCACAATTCTAAAACCGATATCTTGATCCCGTCAGGTTGCAAAACCAAAACGGGGTTGGGTCAAGATAGTTCAGAAGAACGCGGCGACCTCTGCTACTCAATTTGTGAGATGTGGCGGTACGGGGATTAATCTCCCGTAAACAAAAGATTCTTTATATCCATTTTGGAGTAAGGGCCGAGGTCATGTTTAATCACATGGCAAAACAAGGTGGCACCACGAAAGCAAAGCTTTTCGTCCTTGTAAACAGTATTATTCTGTTTACAAAGATGAGGAGCTTTTTTGTTTTTCATGGCCTCGGTGAATTCATCGTCGTGGCCTAGAAAACAAAAAAGTTAGGAGGAAATATGAAAAAGTTCAAGCAGTTGTTTAAGTTCAATCCCGATAAGGTTCTAAATATCGGAGTTGAACGCGAGAGGTTTTTGGTAAATATTCTTGGAGAACCAATTCCTGAAACGGAAAGAGTTCTGAAGATTTTACCAACTGATGGAAGGTTTGGTTACGAACTTTCTGGTTGTCAGCTAGAGGATCGGGTAGGGCCGGTCAGGCTGTATGCTCTTGTAGATGCTCTCCGTGAAAACGATAGAGAAATTACTAAAGCATTAGCTGAGCTGGAAATCTATGATTCATTCATGGAAGTCGCCGGTGAGGATATGGATCTGTCGGTTTACAATGACCCCACGGGCAGATATCAGCGCATTGTCAAAGATATGCCAAGAGAAACTTTGTTGGCAGCTTGTCGAGTCGCTGGTACACATGTTCATGTTGGTATGCCAGATCTCGAAACAGCGCTATTGGTATACAACAAAGTCATTCCTGAGTGGGAAGATTTGTGTGAGTGCATCAATAATAGTAACGGTGAGAGGCTTCGGATTTATCAGACGATGGCGCCTGATTACATTCCTAAACCTTATGAGTCTGTTGGAGCGTTTTATGAGGACGCTTTGGAGAAAGGCTTCGACAAAGACCCGCGCAAGAATTGGCAGTTGATTCGCATTACTGTTCATGGAACTATTGAGTTCCGAATGGGCGGTTCAACTGCTGATTATGAGAAGATTCAAAAGTTCGCGGCTAGGTGTCATCAGCTTTGCCAGGACGCTCTTATTCGGCTAAGTTTGCAATTTGTGCGAACTGTTTAGTGTGAAAGGGGTACAATCTACCCCTTTCCAAATTTATTAAATTCAAATTTATGAAAAAAGTATTAGTTATCTTGCCGTACAAAGTTGATGCGGGGGCGAAAGTTCAGCAAATTGATTTTTTGTATCAAACGTATGTGAAAAAATTGACTGAGCGGGGAGTGATGCCGTTGTTGTGTTCAGTTTTGTTCAGTGAGGAGATGGTGACGAGATTATATCATCAGTGTGATGGTGTGCTATTGGCCGGGGGTTCGGATATAAATCCAAAGATGTATTCACAAGAGGCTGTTCCTGAAACGAAAGTGACAAATCCACTTCGTGATTTGCTTGAAACGAAAATTATTAAAATGGTGATGACCGATAAAAAACCTCTGCTTGGAATTTGCAGAGGAATGCAGTTGGTGAATGTTGTGTTGGGTGGAAGTTTAATTCAGCACGTTGAAGGTCATATGGTTCCAGAGGGTTCAAGTTACGATAACGTGTCTACTTATCATGGTAATAAAATGATTGTGGAAAGTGGTACGCGGTTAGCTGATATGACTGGAGAAGGTGAGAAGCCTGTGAATTGTGCTCATCACCAGTCTGTAGATAAAATTGGAAACGGTTTGAGGATGAATGCGAAAAGTGCTGATGGGTTAATTGAAGGATTGGAAGCAGTGAGCTTAGACCATTTTGCTTTACTTCTTCAAAATCACATAGAAACCCAGGATGATAAATTTTCCACAGCTATCTGGGAAAGTTTCGCAGATGAGTTATAAAACTTAGTATTTACTTTGATTTCGGACCAATCTGCTATAATTAAGGTACTTAGATATTCACATAATTTTCACATATTATGAGTCAGCATTTTGGAGAACATCTCACCCTTGATGGATATGGGGGGAGTGCAGAATTACTTAATGACGAAGCTTTAGTTAAGAGATTGTTAAATGAGTTACCAAAAGAGTTGGGCATGAATGCCTTAATCGAACCTTTGGTGGTATTTGCTCCAGAAAATGACTTAAAAGACCCAGGTGGCTGGAGTGGTTTTGTTATTATAGCCGAGAGTCATATTAGTATCCATACATTCCCGAAGCGTGGATTTATTAGTGCAGATGTATATACATGCCAGAATGGTTTAGATCAAGAAAAGATTAAGCGATATTTTATTGACCTGTTTGACCTTAAGGACTTAGAAGTGAATTTTGTGATAAGGGGTACCAAATATCCGGACCATAATTTGATATAATTCTAATAATAATTAATTTTAGTATAAACATGATAAGCAAAACTGTTGGGAAGTATTCAAAAAAAGTTAAAGATAAGTATCTAAAAACTGTCTTAGATTTCAACAAAAAAGAGTTGGTGATGCATTTTAATAAGGGAAATAAAAAGTTAGTTAATCAGATTATGCAGGACTGGGAAAAGCCCTATATGAAAGAGTTGGCAACTATAGCGACTTCAAAAGGCGGTTCTGTTTTAGAAGTTGGATTTGGTATGGGGATTTCAGCTGGATTTATTCAAAGTGTTAAAAAAATGAAATCACACGTTGTTGTTGAATGCCACCCATTGGTAATAGCTTCAGCAAAGAAGAAATTTCCAGCAGCGATTAAAAGCGAAAGACTAAAAATCTTAAAAGGTTTCTGGGAAGATGTTACAAAAAACCTCCCCGATAAAAGTTTTGATGGTATTCTCTTTGATTCATGTCCGTTGGACAAGGAAGTAGAATTCTTTCAATTCTTCCCATTCTTTAAAGAAGCACATAGATTATTAAAAGACGATGGTGTCTTTACTTATTTTTCTGATGAACCTAAAACAATCTCTGCTGAGCATAAAGCGTTATTAAAGAAGGCTGGTTTCAAAGACATAAAGTTCAAAGTTTGCGCAGTTAATCCTCCAAAGGATTGTATTTACTGGAAACACAAAACCATTGTTGCACCAATCATAAGAAAATAATTTCGATCAACCTTCCATTAAATTTCGTTCTAATTATGTGGATACTTCTTGTAAAATTGTAGAAAGGAAATTTTTATGATATATATTAATATATAGTATGTAATTTATGAGACAATATTTTTTGGAACAATTTAAGGAAAGTAAGGGATTTATGGTCGCGACCATACTCTTTATAGCCTTAAGTTTATGGTGGTTGTCAATTTACCTTCGGTTTTTAACCGAAGGTATAGAAAATGATCTGTTTACAAATCTTTTGATTTTGTTCCCTTTATTTGGTGGAATCGCAGGACTTTATTACGCTAAATTATGGGGCGGTCTTAAGAGTAAATTTGGTATGGCTATTTTCTCTTTGTCTTCAGGTTTATTGGCCCAATTTATAGGTACATTATTATATAATTACTACATTTATATATTAGGTATTGAAGTTCCATATCCATCAATTGGGGATGTTTTCTTTTATGTTAGTGTTTTGTTATATATTTTAGGAGCATATCAACTTGCTAAAGTTTTGGGTGTGCAATTTAGTTCTCAATCATTTATTAATAAATTTGTTGCAATATTAATTCCATTTGTTGCATTATTGGGTTCATATTTAATCCTATTACGCGAATATGATTTCACTGATAGCACACCTTTGTTAATATTCTTGGATTTTGGTTGGCAAATTGGTCAAGTCATTTATATATCAATAGCTTTATTTACTCTATTTATTTCTAATAACTCATTGGGTGGGTTAATGAGAAAACCGATTATTTTATTGATCGCCGCACTTACAGTCCAGTTCATATCAGATTTCCAGTTCTCTTACCAAGTAAATAATGAAACGTGGTACGTTGGTGGTTTCAACGATTATGTTTTCATGCTCTCACTGTACTTAATGACCCTAGCTATATTCTCAATCGGCAATATTTACTATAAGATTCAAAAATCTTAAATATATGACAACTACTACTCAAGATGAATTAGCAGTATTCACTCAAATCTCTTTGAGAATAATCAAAGAGCAAGAGCTTGTTATTGGTCCAGTCGCATGGCAAGAAGCTAAGAAAGTTGTCGGGTTCAATATTTCTGACGCAAACAACGAGCAAGTTACTTTTGAAGGGGATTCAAAAGAAGTGCTTAACCGATTAGTCGAACAGTATTCTCGTCTTTTCGGACAGGTTTCTAGAGAAGTTTGTAAAGATGCTGTTCAAGATTTGTTGGCTGAGCTTCCTGCAAACGATATCCCTTCAAATTTAAGATAGTTTAAAAAAATAAAAAATGGCTAACACAGCTGCAAGTGAACCAAATTTGCAGCAGTTGAATGAGCAAATCTATAAGCATAGCTTAGAACTTGCCGTAATCAATAAAACTCTTTCACTGCTTCGTAAGCTGTATCAGATAAGCTTACTCACTTTAGACCCGGATAAACTTTCCGAAAAGATTTCGGACACCGTCCGGGTTGATTTAAATATGGAGATGGTTGGGATATTCATTGTTGTTGGGGAAACTAAACAGATTACACCACAGCCTTTTTCAATGTCCGAGCGTTTTGCTGACGCTGTCAATGCAGAAGGAATTGCTTGGGATAAAACACAATCTTTTGATGCTTCAAAGAATGCCGTATTGAATGAAGTGATATCTGATAAAAAGTGGTTAACTGCAAAAAGTTTTCAAGATTTGTTTAGTGAATGGGTTGAGCCATCAAAGTTAAAAGAATTAGATATCAAAGGGCATATTGATACAGTTCTAATTTATCCTCTTGTAACTCAGGACGAACTTATTGGTCTGTTAATGTTTGGTTTAAATCGAGGCTATGACACGCTAAGTGATTTCGAACAAGAGGCAATAAGCAGCCTGGCTGATGTAGTAGCTGTTGCTTTAGATAAAGCCTTAGTTTATGACAAGTTAAAAATCGCCAACGAACAACTAAAAGCTCTCGATAAAGCGCGTGCGGAATTTATTTCGATTGCTAGTCATCAGTTGCGCACGCCACCAGCCACAATTAAGTGGTATCTTGGTGCAATTTTATCGGGGGACTTTGGCGAGTTATCTGAAGAGCTTCGAGCCGCATTGGCGAGAACAAACGTTACTAACGAAGCGCAAATTTCTACCATCGATGATTTGCTAAACGCATCACGCATTGAACGTGGGAAGTTGGAATTCTTCTTTCAAGATGCAAACATTGTGCCGATGGTAACTGCATTGGTTGAGCAACTCGAACCACTTGCTCAAATGCACAAGCAACACATTGCTTATCGTCCGCCTAGCGAAACTTTGCCTAACATTATGATGGATGGCGAAAAAATCCGCCAAGTGATAAACAACATGATCGATAACGCTATTAAATATTCTAAGCAAGGTGACATTGAAGTGATGGTAGAGCACGATGCTGAGAATATTACGGTGAAAGTTAAAGATACTGGAAAGGGGATGGACAAAGAGACTCAAGAAGCTTTGTTTAAGAAATATTCAAGAGGTTCTGATTCGGCGACTCACGCCACAGGCCTAGGCTTGGGAATGTACGTTGCGAAGGTCATTGTAGAGCAGCACAATGGCCGGATTTGGGCCGAAAGCCCTGGAATTGGCAAAGGCTCCACCTTTGCATTTTCCCTCCCAATTAAGAGCAAAATAGGCGCTACTACGGTTGATTTAGCAAATTCTGAAGCCTGATTTCACATATATTTACTCCAAATAATGGTATAATATAGGTAATCAATAAAACAATCTGGGGATAACCTAGAAATAGAAACAAACGGCTTATTCGATGTCAACTTTCTTTAAAACAATTGAAGTGACTTCTAAAAAACAATTTGAGCTCATAGATGTTACGAGTTTTGTTGCTGAAGCTGTCGCGACTTCAGGTCAACAAAATGGTTTGGCAGTGATCTATAATCCTCACACAACCGCAAGTGTAAGACTAACTCATAATGAACCCATGCTGATGCAAGACATTATGAAAATGTTGTATCGGACTGTGCCCTTAGAAGAAAGCTATGGCCATGATTTGTTTGAAACCCGCACTGAGGTAGAAGTAAACGAACGCAGTAACGGGCATTCTCATGTAAAATCATTCTTGTTGGGTAGTAGTGAAACCGTTCCTATTCAAAACGGTAAGCTGTTGCTCGGGAAGAAACAAAGTATTTTCTTTGTTGAATGTGATGGTGGTCGCAAGCGTGATTTTAATATCGTTATTTATGGAGAGCAATAGAAATTTCTTATTGCTTTTTATTATTTTTTATTCCGGTTTAAGGTCGATGGCCGGAGGCTAAATCAGGATTGATTTGTAATCAAATCAATCTAAAGAAAGGATTAATCATGAATTATTATAACGATTACCCAATCGTGGTGCAGGATTCCGTTTATAATCTCTATGATCGGGCAATTCAGTTCTTACCAAATATTCTAGCCGCAATAATTGTATTATTGCTTGGTTGGATTGTTGGTATGTTTTTGGGCAATTTATTGAAGCGAGCGTTGATATCAATTGGTATCGATGGTTTAGGAGATCAACTTGGTCTGAAACGTCTTTCAGAACGAAGTGGTCGATCCATTCGTGTTTCAGGTATTGTTCAATGGATTGTGAAATGGTTCTTTATCTTAGCTAGCATCATTGCTGCAGCGGATATTATGGGGCTTAGCACAATCACCAATTTCTTCTACAACGATGTAATGGGCTATGCAGGTCATGTAATTATCGCTATGGTGATAATTTTACTTGGTATGCTTGCTGCAAACTTCCTTGGCGATGTAGTGAAGGGGACTGTTAAGGCTGGTGGTTTTGCCACAGCAAATATGTTAGGTTCTCTTACTCGCTGGGCAATTATGATTTTTGCAATCATTGCTGCGTTATCTGAACTTCAAATTGCGCAAACTTTTTTGCAAGACTTGTTCAGAGCTGTAATTGCTATGTTGGCAATTGCCGGTGGTTTGGCCTTTGGTTTGGGTGGAAAAGACCACGCTCGCAAGGTGCTCGACCATGTGGAATCGGGAATGTCTTCCAGAGATTAACTTTAGTTTTCAAAATCTCCTTATCCGAAAGGGTAGGGAGATTTTTTATTTACTCAATGGTATACTTTAGAAATGATAAGAAAATATTGGCCATTTATCATACTAATAATCTTTATAATTATTGGCGTGGTAATTTATAGGCAGGTTCAGGATTATAGAGCAGAGCAACAGCGTCGAATTGTTGCTATGCAGCAAAAAGCTGAGGAGATACAGGTTACTATCATTGAAGGTTGGACAATAGCTCAGATGGGGGCAAAGTTTGAAGAAGCCGAAATGTTTTCAGCAGACGATTTTGTTAGTGCTGCCGAAGCTTATGATTCTACTAAATACCCATTAGTTCAAAAACCACAAGGAACTAGTCTTGAAGGTTATCTTTTTCCCGATACATACCGATTCGCAAAAGGCTCAACGCCCGTACAGGTCATCGATAAAATGTTAGAAAATTTTTCTAGACGGGTGACCAATATAGGAGTTGAATCTGCGGGAAATGATTTTGTAATTCCTTCTTTCGAAAATTTGGAACCCGCTGGTGGTGATGGTATTAGTGGAATGTCTTTATATGATGTAATTACTCTAGCATCAATTATTGAGCGAGAAGGTGGGGGAGGCGGACCAATGCCTCTAGCTGAAGAGCGCGGATTAATTGCCGGCGTTTTCTATAACCGGTTGATGATTGGTCAAGGTCTAGAAAGTGATGCGACAGTAAACTATATCACTGGAAAAAATACTCCTGGTGTAAGTTTGCGTGATACAGAAATTGATTCGCCTTATAATACTTACAAGTTTGCTGGCTTACCGCCTGGTCCAATTGGATCACCATCGCTTGGAAGTATCCAGGCCGCCCTTAAACCAATTAAGTCAGACTTTTACTACTTCTTGCATAAACAACCTTCGGGTGAAGTTGTGTTCAGCAAGACTTTTGCCGATCACATAAGAGCAAGGCAATAATATAAAACCGTCCTTAAGGGGACGGTTTTATAGTTGAGTTGAGAGTATGTCATCCCTAGCAAGCGTTTTTAAGCACTGTCATCCTGAGAGAGCGAAGCAACCGAAGGATCTATGTTGAGATTCTTCACTAAGTCCGCACAAAATCTCTACAAGATTTAGAAGGACTTCGTTCAGAATGACAGAGGAAATGGTTTTGTTAATGTCGGCATTATTAAAATAGATTCAGATAGATAATTCCAAATAGTATTATTACTGTACCAATTAGCTTTTGTGTAATTTCTTGCTTTGTGACTTTCTCTGAAACGATTTGTGGGAATAAGAAAGTGAAGAATAAGCCAAGAACTAGTACATAGAATGGTTGAACACCACCGATAACAGCAATCAAGCTAGCGCTTGGAGCTATAAATAGTGCGTATTGAAATAGTAAATGACCAGATAGATCCACAACATCGTTCAGCAGGAAGAACTTCATTTTTTTCAAACTGGCTTCTTTGATTCCTGAGAGAATCTCTTTTCGCCATTTCGGAACAATTAAGAGAGATACCCCTGATAGGGCAAACCCGATTTCAGTATAAATAAATGCATCTGTAAAAGTTAGGTATTGGAGAGAGTTATGAAAAAATAGAGTATAGAAGCTTAACAGTATGATTGCAGGAATCATCCATAATGCACCTTTTCTATATTTATGAATACTTAACGATAATTTGACTTGAGATAATATTAATGCACCGATAAATACGATCGCAAACGAAATATATTGATGTGTGGTTATACTTTCACCAAACAAAGGTCCTAAGAGTAAAACTACAACCGCGTAAGTTATGTAGAGAGGGATTACATAGGACGCATCTTCTTCTTCTAGTGCATACGAATAGAAGAGATATGAAAATTGCAATGACACTCCTGATAGAATTGCCCACAAAGCAACCACACCAATTTTTTCTAAACCAAAAATTGGAATCGTCAGGAAAATAATCAGGAAGCTTGCAAGTGATCCTAAAAAGATAAACTCGTAAGAGCCTTTAGAAAGCTTGCTAAGCGCATATTTGTCGAAGATGTTTGAAGCAGCCCAGAGTAATGGTGCAAGCAGGGCTAAGGCAATCCACATAAGGTTTATATTAGTTGAGTTGATTTAAATTTAGGATGTCCGTTAAGGAAATCTTTTATAGGGGAAGAGTTTTTTCCTTCTAGCTGAACAGTAATTAGCTTAAGGGTTGTGTTGTCGCCACAAGATACCAGATCATCTTGGGTTGTGCCGACTGGAAATGTAGTCGACTCGTCGTTTACTGCGCATTCAATAATTTTTAGCAGTTTACCATCCCATTCTGTATAAATTCCAGGCCATGGTTGATATGCTCGCCATTTATTATGTATCTGCTTGGCCGTTTCTTTCCAATCAATACGACCGTCGTCTTTAGAAATTATTTTTGTGGGAGTTGCGAGTTCGTGATTTTGTTCTTGTGGAGTGATTACACCTGATTGATATTTTGGGAGTATATCTAAAAGTAAATCAGATGAGGATTCAGCAAGTCTATGCTGTAGAGTAGGGTTAGTGTCATCTGGTAAAATATCTAGCTCCACTGTTCCTAAAATTGGACCATGATCAACTAATTCATCTAATATAAAAATTGTTGAACCAGTTTTAGTTTCGCCATTAAGTAGCGCAAACTGAACCGGAGCTGGTCCACGATATCTTGGAAGCAATGAAAAGTGGACATTGATAGTTTTTAGAGGAGGAATTGATAGAAGTTCAAGAGGCAAAATTTTTCCGTAAGAGACAACAATAAAAATATCTGCGTCAAAATCCCTAAGGGTTTCGATAAATTCAGAATTATTTTTCACTTTCTCAGGCTTGATGGTAGTTAGATTGTTTTCTTCTGCCAGAGTTGCAATTGGGCTCGGTGTGAGAATTTGTTTTCGACCAACAGGTTTATCGGGAGAAGTAATAACTGCAAGCACTTCGTGCTTTTCAATTAGCTTTTGTAAAATTGGTCTGCCAATTTCAGAAGTTCCAAAAAATATTATTTTCACAGACTTAGTTTAATTCTTAGACTTTAAAACTTTTCATTAATTTGCGCAAAACATCAGCTTGCAATCTGCAGTCTGCTAGTGCAGTGTGGCGATTGGTTGGGACATTGAGTTTGAGATGCTTCGCGAGGTCATCTAAGGAGAATCCGGAAAAACGTTTACGATTGGTAAGTAACTTTTTTCTTGCCATGTATACATAGCAGAGTGGCCAAATATCAAACACATGATAATCGAATCTATATGGCATTTTGCATTGTTTGTATGCCAAGCGAAGCATTGCTGTATCCATGATCGTTCCGTAAGGGGAGAGAATCACGTTCGTACCGAAAGTTTTTTCGAACTTTTTTAGAACAGATTTTAATTCTGGGGCTGATTTTAGTTCCTCTCGAGAGATATTATTTACCGCCATTGCTTCAGGATCACGGCGACTCCAGTGTTTAGGTTTAATAAATGAAGAAAAAAACTTCTTTTCTTTTAGTGTCTTTTTGTCGATTAATACAGCTGCCAGCTCTATTAATTCGTGTTTCTGATAATCAACACCCGTTGCTTCTACGTCGATTATTAACAAGTCTTTATTAAACATAATTATCCATTAATGATTTTTCGTAAAATTTGAGCAGTTAGACGAGCTTTATCTAGGCCAGTTTTTGCTGTTGGGAGATTAAAGTGATCCGCTAAAGTGGTAAGCGATGGAATTTTTTTGATACCGATATGCAGGGCATAAATGTAACTGAGCGACCAAACATCGAGGACGTGTTTATCATACTTAAATGGTTGTAGGCTTTTTTTGAAAGCATTACGCAGGAATAACAAACTTGCTGTGGAGTTTGTTGCAAGAAGTGGCTCGAAACCAAATGTATTAATGAAATCCTTAATAGCTTCTGTGATCTTTGGACTCTGTCTCAATTCATCAAAACTTATTCCAAGTTGTTCTGAGTGTTTTTGAATCGTGCCATCTAAGAAACTAACTTTCACAAATGAATTTTGAAAATTTTTCTCAAGCAAACTATCCTTGTCGAGCAATACAGCCGCAATTTGAATAATATGATCACGTTCTGGGTCGGGACCTGTTGTTTCAATATGAAAAACTAATAGATCTTTAATGAGCTTCATAATGAATTATTTGTCCTGATATTTTTTAAGCAATTCTTTTCCAGTAGTGATTTCTTCAAATTTATCAATGATGAGAGTATTTTTTAAATGATCAATTTCATGTTGAATAACGCGCGCTAAAAAAGTGTCATCAGTGATCGTAAATTTTTCACCTTCCACGTTATACGCTTCAATAGTGATTTTTTTTGGACGTTTCACCTTACCAAAAAGACCAGGAGTCGATAGACAACCTTCCTCCATTTCTGTCGTCTCCTTGGAAGTTTTAATTATCACGGGATTGATGATGGGGAATGCTGGTAATCCAGCTTCTTCTAAATAAATAATTGCCAGATTTAAATTCTGACCGATTTGCGGAGCAGCGAGCCCAACACCGTCGGCAGCCTTACATGTAGCAATCATATCTTTGATTAAGCGGAGCATTTTTTTGTCTGCAGGCAGTTCCACATTTACAACTGGTTTGCGCAAAACTTTTACGGGGAGTTTGGAGATTGGTAAAATCATTTGAAATTATTACGAATTACGAATTTAACGAATAGTAGAAACTCACAAATCAAACATTTCGATTTCGTACATCAATTTGATTTGTAATTAGTGGGGTTACTTTTTGGACTCTTCGTTATATTTTTTAATTAAGTAAGCGAATAGTCGCCCTTTGTTATCCACTTTCGGATTTTCTAAAACTTGACCAGCTAATCTTTGCAGTACAGGATGGGGAATAGTACCTGCCATTCGTAAATAGAAACCGAAATGCTTCGGGTCGTTAAGTTTTGCGGCGAGTTCATCGGCCAGTACATGATTGGCAGAGTGAAGCTTAGGGTTTCGTTTGGCCGGAAAACGCTTCTTATCGGTGAGGTTTTTGAGCGAATCCATGAGGGCATTATATCGAAAATTACTAGAAAAATCTACATATTTTGCTATACTGTTGATTATGAAGAATAAATTGTTTGCAGGGATATTATTAGGGGGGTTTTTGCTGGTTGCTGTAATGGAAGGCATGCCTCAACGAGCTGTTGAGTGGATTAAAAGTGATAATCAGTTTGCAGGGTTATTATCCAAGGTTAATTTGCCTGAATCACTACCAGGTCCATTACTTGGACCGCTTGAGGCAGCTCTAAGTGATTTAACCCAAGAAGGTGTGGTCGTAGAGACGAATAAGCAACGCGAACAAAATGGTCTTGTTCCACTTCGTACAAATGAAAAATTGAATTTGGCTGCTAAGGCAAAATTAGATGATATGTTTCGTCAACAGTATTTTGAACATGAATCTCCAGATGGGAAGACTCCAGCCGATGTAATTAAAGCCGCGGGTTATGATTTCTTGGTAGTGGGTGAAAACTTAGCTTTAGGTAATTATCGCAATGATGAAATATTAGTTCAGGCTTGGATGGATAGCCCAGGTCATCGTGCAAATATTTTGGATATTAAATTTAATGAGATTGGCGTTGCGGTTGGTAAAGGGATGTTTGAAGGCAAAGAAGTTTGGATGGCTGTTCAGGAATTCGGTTCACCGTTATCCAACTGTCCAACTCCAGAGCCTAACCTAAAGATTCGCATCGATGGAAATCGAGATAGGATAGCTCGACTTGAAGCAGAATTACAGACTAAAAAGCAACAAGTTGATAGAAATCAATATTCATCGCGGCAGGCATATAATGAAGCTGTACAGGAATATAATGAATTGGCCAACGAACTCAATAGTCTAATTGAATCCACAAAATCTCTGGTCAATTCATATAATAATCAGGTTAGTTCATTTAATGAGTGTTTAGAAAAAAATGTATAAACCAATTACAATTGGTCCGATCAAAATTTCCGCTATTTCCAAAGCGGAATTTTTGGCTGAGGTAAAACGACGAGTCTCTAGTGATGAACAAACTTTTGTCACCACACCTTACTCTGAATTTTTATACGCCGCTTTGAGAAGTGGGGAAGTACGTGACTTATTAGCCAAAGCGGATATTGCTATTGCTGATGGGATTGGAATTTTTTGGGCCGAACGCTTTTTAAGCAAACCTCTTGCAGCGAAATCTCACTATGGAAAAATCGTTGAAGCATGGTTTGGTGCGATTATAACTGGCGCACGAATTTTATTAACTCCAAGTTACTTATACCAAAATATCCCCGAAAAAATTGTGGGAGCAGAGGTGTTTTTTGATTTATGCGCACTTGCCGAGAAAGAAAACTTCTCAGTCTTTCTATTAAATGACTGGAGTGATTCTGCTCAGAAAACAGCCGAGTTACTAAAGATAAAATATCCAAAACTCAAAATTGCTGGTGTCTCAAATAAAAAAATTGACGATCAGAGTGTTAAAGTAGATATCGCAGAAGTTTCGCCTGATATGCTATTTGTTGGCTACGGTAATATTAAACAAGAGCGTTGGATAGCAGAGCACTTAAAAGATTTGCCTGTGAAAATGGCTATGGGTGTTGGAGGTACTTTTGATTATGCAGCAGGTAATAAGCTTCGTCCGCCAAAGTTTGTACGAAGGATTGGGCTCGAATGGTTGTTTCGATTATTCACTCAGCCGCGTCGGGTCCCACGAATTTATCGAGCGACAATCGGATTGATAGTTTCACTCATTCGTTACAAAGTGTTTAAATCGTATCCGTTTCGTTCGAACGCTGTAGCTGTTGTAGTGAATGAAGATAATAAAATTTTGTTGTTTAAACGAATTGTCGCGCCACCAAAGAATGGCCAAAGCCGAGTATTCTTAGATAATTATTGGCAGTTCCCTCAAGGCGGAATTGACGAAGGTGAAGAGTTGCTTTCTGCAGCTGCAAGAGAACTTGAAGAAGAAACTGGAATCACTTCCGTAAAGCCACTGTTAACTTCTAACTTTTTAAATTCTTATGAATGGCTGCATGGTAATCGACCTGTTGTCTTTAATCAACGACCTTACAATGGACAAACTCAACAAACCGTACTGTTTAGATTCTTTGGTGATAATTCCGAGATAGTAGTAGATGGTCGTGAGTTTGAAGAATATGAATGGCTTTCAGTTAAAGATGTGCTGCAGCGAATTGCACCCGAACGTAAGCATCACGCCGAAAACGTTTTAAAAGAGCTGTCTGAATACCTTAAAAAATCCGCATAGTCACTTTGTTATCCTGAACGTACAGAAGAATTCCGGTCGAAGCACAGTATCCCCGACGAAGGCCGGGGTCTCAACCACAGATCCCGGATAGCCCTTTGGGCTTCCGGGAATGCTTACCTTGAAACACTTCAGCCGTCCAGGAATACTTTTTAGGAATGACAAAAATTCCTTGAAAAATCCGCATAAATATAGTATATTTTAGTTATGAATAATCCATCACAACAAGTCCGCACACGCTTTGCTCCTAGCCCCACAGGTGAGGTGCATATTGGAAGTATTCGCACAGCGCTGTTTTCATATTTATTTGCTAAGCATAACGGGGGAGTGAGTGTCCTTCGAGTTGAAGACACGGATCAATCTAGAAAAGTCGAAGGAGCAATAGAAAATATGATTTCAGTGATGAGTAAAGTTGGGATTGAATTCGATGAAGGCGTTGTTCTAAAAGACGGAGAAGTTGCACAAGCGGGGGAGTTTGGTCCGTATATTCAATCACAAAGATTAAATTTATACCACACTCAAGTCAAAGAACTCATTGCACAGAAAAAGGCTTATTATTGTTTCTGTAGTGCAGAACGTTTAGCCGAATTACGCACAGAACAAACTGCGCTAAAGAAGCCACCTATGTATGATAAGCTCTGTCGAAAGTTATCTGATGAAGACATCGAAGCAAAATTAAATGAATTTGAATCTGTAGGAAAACAACCTGTCGTCCGCCAAGTGATTCCTGAAGAAGGTAAAACAGTTGTGAAGGATTTAGTTTATGGCGAGATTAGTTACGATCATGAATTACTTGACGACCAGGTTCTTCTTAAAAGTGATGGTTTCCCAACTTATCATTTGGCAGTTGTGGTGGATGATCACTTTATGGAAATTTCTCATGTCATTCGCGGAGAGGAATGGATACCTTCAACACCAAAACATATCTTGTTGTTTCAAGCTTTTGGATGGGAAGCACCAAACTTCGCACATTTACCACTGATTTTAAACCCTGATAAAACTAAATTATCAAAACGACAGGGTGATGTGACTGTTGAAGATTTTTTGGCAAAAGGTTATTTACCGGAAGCGCTACTAAACTTTGTTGCTTTACTTGGCTGGAATCCCAAAACTGAGCAAGAAATATTTACCAAAGAAGAGCTTATTCAACAATTTGATTTAGAAAAAGTTAACAAGTCTGGCGCTGTGTTTGATATTGAAAAATTGAATTGGATGAACGGGATGTATTTGCGTGAGTTAGACAATGAAAATCTTTTGAATCTTGTATCACCATTCTTAGAACAAGGCGGAGTAAAAATTGCCGACTATCCTAACGAGTTTTTGTTAGCAGTAATTGAGATTGAAAAAGAGCGTTTGAAAGTTTTGTCACAAATTGTTGAACATGCCAGTTTTTATTTTTCACAACCAGAGTATGATGCATCAATCTTGGTTTGGAAAAAAGCAGATAGTGCAGATGCTAAACAAAAGCTTTCAGCTGTGATTGAATTTCTTAACACTCTCTCCGAAACCGATTTTCAGACAACTATAGTCGAAGAAAAACTCAAAGCATGGATTGCTGAAAATCAGTATGATACAGGCTCTGTGCTTTGGCCACTTCGCGTGTCATTATCAGGTTTGGAAAGAAGCCCAAGCCCGTTTGAACTTATCTCTGCTTTGTACAAAAATGGGGGGTTGAGCAATGTTATTTCTCGAATTCAAACCGCTATTGATAAGCTTAGCTAAAGAATTCCTGGAAATCCGAACGCAGTGAGGATTGTCCGGGATCTACGACGGCATAGTTTGTAAGTAATCCCTGGTGGGGCCTCGGGATCTAGACCCCGGATAGCCCTTCGGGCTTCTGGGGATACTTTTAACTCATTCTCGCTCCGTACGCCCAAAATCTAAACGAGATTTTGGTGGACTTCGCTCGGTCCGAGAATTACATTTCATATAAGAAAAAGCCCTCATATTTTTGAGGGCTTTTTTCTCAAAAAATAGCGAAATTTTATGGTATAATTAGGTAGATGGATAAACCTTTATTTGAAACAAACATTATCAAACGAATTGTTATTATATCCGCTGTTTTTGCGGGTCTTTTAGCTGTCTTAGGACTAGCTGTTTTTTATTTTTTCAATACTCAATCTACAAGCATTGTTCAAGCTCAAAATAACGACCGCGCTCGTTTAGATTTAAGATTGCAACAGATTCAAAGCCAGATTAATTCTTATCAAACTCAAATCAGTCAGACTCGAAACCAAGCCGCCAGCTTGCAGAACGAAATGAAGATTTATGATAATCAAATTCGTTCATTGGAATTGCAAATTGAAGCAAATGATACTCAGCGTGAAGATACCTCTCTTCAAATCAATGAGTTAGAAATTCAGATTGAACGTCGTGAAAAAGAAATCGATGAAAACCGAAAAATTTTAGCGCAGCTGATTGTTCAAATGTCTAAGTTAGAAAATAATACTTTTCTTCAAATCAGTTTGGGAACGGACGACTTTTCAAGTTTCTTAGACCAAATTCAATACGTCCGCAGTGTTAATGATCAGGTTTATACATTAATGTCTCGAATTAAGGAGATTAAGGAAAAGTTAGTTATTCAACAACAGGACTTAAAAGTTTCACTTGCTAAATTAGAGTCACTTAAGGAAGAGTTGAGTATCACTCAAACAAGTTTAGAGTCAGAGCGTCAGAATAAAGAACGCTTATTAGCGGAAACTAAAGGAGTCGAAGGAAATTATCAGCGGTTATTGTCTGCGAGCCGTAATGAGCAAAATAAAATCATGGAAGAAATTGATTCGCTCGATGCAGCTGCTCGCGCAAAAGCTGGTAATACTACAATTTCGGTTAATAAAGGTGTGATGGGATGGCCAATGGATGGTGTATTAACGCAAGGTTATGGTAACACTGGTTTTCGAGCGCTTGGTTATAATTTCCACAACGGTATCGATATAGCCGCCCCTGCGGGAAAACCGATTTATGCAGCAGCAGATGGAACTGTGGCAAAGTGTGATACAGGTGAAGCGGCTTACGGAAATTGGTGTACGATTCGTCATAACATTAAATCTAGTTCTGGAGCAGATAGATGTGTAATAACGTTGTATGCTCATATGCGAACCATCAAAGTTGCCGGTGGTCAAAGTGTGAAGCGTGGCGACTTAGTTGGTTACGAGGGTAACACCGGAAACACAACTCGCTTGCTTTATGGACCAGAACGTGGTTACCATCTTCACTTCACGGTATTTGATTGTAACGGTTATTCTGTAACCCCAGGTCAGCATTCGGCTGTTTATGGACCGTATTCTGTACCATCTGGAGTAACATATAATCCGATGAACTTCTTGAGTAGGTAATGCAGCACTTCCTCGTTCGACCAACAAAATACTGTGCCGAAATTCTGCAAATGAAATCAAAAACAAAATGTACTCAATAATTCTAAAAGCCCGTGCTTTATTCTTAACTGCAGTATTTCTCACAATAGCAGCGGGTTTTTTAGCGCCAATGGCGTTGGCAGATAATCACGGACCATTGCAACCAACAGATGCACCAACTGCTTTGCCAACATATTCCGGTGTTGATGAAAGCATAGAAGCATTTTTGTGTACCCCAAAAGGGCAGGGGACAGATCTCCTAGATTGTGTCGGTAGATTATATCGATTCGGAATCTCAGCCGGGGCTATCGCGTTAATTTTCTTTTTAGTTTTAGCAGGATATTTGTATATTACAAGTGGGGAAGCGGGGAAGGGGAAGGCGAAAAATATTTTGCTTTCTGCTGTGACTGGAATGGGAATCTTGCTTGGAAGTTTTGTGTTGCTGAACTTTATAAACCCAACGCTCACTCAAATTCGACCAATTCAACCGCCGATTTTTAGCACGCAGGATTTACCGAGCTGTGAAGCCATTGGCTTTAGTGCAAGGTGTATTATTTCGACTGGACCAAGTGCGGGGCAAGTGAGTACAGGAAATGTGAATGTAGCTTCTGGACAAATGATTCAGGGTAATGGTGTTAGTTGTAGTTTAGGAGATGACAAGTTGGCAAGCACTAGAGCGAAGTGCGCAATAGAGTCCAGATATCAGGCAGCAATCAGCGCTGCTTCACAACGATATGGTGTGGACCAGGCTTTGATTAAAGCCATAATTCAAAAAGAAAGTGGTTGGAGAGAAGTAATTACCAGCTGGACTGGGTGTTGTCATGGTTTGATGCAGATTAAGACGGAGACAGCTAGGTCAATTGGATGCCAATCTGGCTGGCAAACTGACGGGGTGAAAAATATTGATTGCGGTACAAAATATTTAGCGACTCTACTACGAAATACAGCTGTGAATTCTTCCACGAAATACGTTATCTCAGCATACAATGCTGGACCTGGTAGAAAGAGCCAGGGTCCGAGTTCGATTTGTTCGGGTCTCAGAGTGTGGGAATGCCCTTTTACTAATAGTTCTAAGACTGTATGCTCAACCAATATTAATGGTTACATGCAGACTCGTAACTATGTTGTGACTGTCTCGCGTTGGTATAATGAATTTAAGGCTTGTCCATCATCATGATCATAGAAAAAAAATATATTCTAATAGGAGCGATAATTCTGAGTCTTTCAGTTGTGTTGATATTGGTTTATTTGTTTTTTAGAAGTACCTCCACCGTAGGGTCACTTCAGGTTGCAAATTTTGAAGGTGCAGATGTGAAGGAGCAAAGTGATTCTGGAATCGTATGGAATACTTCATCTGGACCAGTTAGAATAAATAATATTTTCGAGAATATAATTCGTCAAGATGAAGAGGTTATGGTATTGCACTCAGCAACAGAATTTTCAATTTCATATGTAATACAGGGTGATTTTATTGAGGTTATTTTATTGTCACAGCCGTATTCTGGATCTAGAGCTAAAGCTGAACAGGTTTTGGGGAATCTTTTAGGAGCAGGCTCGGAAATTTGTAAACTTCCTATTGAGGTCTATACACAAACGGAAATAGCTGATGAATTTAGGCCTGGTGGTGAGATTAATTATGGTTTAAGTACCTGTCCAGGCGCAGTAAATATTGGAGATTTATGACGGAACAGAATGAATTAGAAGCTGAAGCTGGAAATCAGGCTAAAAAACAGCAGAACTTAATGCCCTGGATAGTCACTATTTTAATCGCAGCCTGGTTAATCGGCATGGCTATCTTGGGCGCTGGCTGGTTAATAGCTAATGAAATATCTAAACAAGGTACTCAGTTTGCTGGCTCAGGTTTGCAAGAGCAGGGGATTAATTCACCGATCGATATTCAAATTCCAGAAAGTGTACCGAGGCTTGGAAGTGATGATGCGAAAGTAACGGTAATAGAATTTGCTGACTATCAATGTCCATATTGCGCGCAGTGGCACTTTGATATTTTTTCTAAATTGAAATCTGAATACATTGACACCGGGAAAATTAAGTTTGCGTTTTGGGACTTCGCTTTCTTGGGCGAAGAGTCTTTCAAGGCAGCTGAAGCTGCGATGTGCTCCAGCGCGCAAGGAAAATTTTGGGAGTACCATGACGCTTTGTTTGTAGCCCAAGCTTCTGAAACTGATAATCCCTTGAGTGACACATCTTTAAAACAGATTGCTCAAAATACTGGACTTAATGCGACCTCTTTTTCTGAATGCTTTGATGCTAGGATAAATAAACCAATTGTAGAAGACTTGACTAATCAAGGAGTGAATTACGGAGTTGGCTCGACACCTACAGTATTTATAAATGGTCTTAAGTTTGAAGGCGTACTCCCGTGGGAAACTTACCAGCAAGTTATTGAAACTGAATTAGCTAAATGAAGTTTATAAAGATACTGGTTATAATCGGATTTGTCTTGGTTGCGCTCAACCCTGTTTTTGTATTTGCACAAGAGACAAATGCACTGCCAACTTATAGTGGCGTTGATTCGAGTTTGAAAGATTATTTGTGCACACCGAGTGAACCGGCTGATGGAAAAGATTTAGAGCGATGTATAAATCGACTTTACCGATTTAGTTTAAGTGCCGGTGCGTTGGTCTTGGTTTTCTTCTTGGTCTTGGCTGGTTATTTATATATTACAAGCGGGGAGACTGGCAAAGGAAAAGCCAAATCAATTTTGATGAACTCTTTAGTTGGTATTGCGATACTGGGCGGAAGCTATATGTTATTGTACTTTATTAATCCGTCGCTCGTCGCTTTTAAACCGATCCAGCCACCGATTTTTGACGCAGAACCCATCCCAGGTTGTGAAGAGGTGGGTTTTGGTTCTGGTTGTTTAGCAGGTGATTTCTATGATAGCGCTGATATGCCTAGTAGTAGTGGTTGTAAAAGTACCTTTGCTTCTGAGTCAGAAGCCCGTGCCAACATGGTAACTTTTTCTGTACCTGCTTGGAAACTTTCTGGTAATACAAAATCTCCAACACAGTATAATGTAACAGTTCAGCGATGTCTGGAGCAGAAAGTAAAAGCTGTGTTTCAGCAAATTTATGATAGTCCAGAAAAGCCACCAATTAATGATCTGGGAAGTTTTACTTGGAGACAAGCAGTGGGTAGCTCTAAGTTATCAACTCATTCATTCGGATTAACCTTTGATATTAACTGGAAACAAAATTATTATATAAAAGGAAATAAACGAGTTGGTGACTATTGGAGACCTTGCCCGTCTACGGGGTGTGATCTATTATCTTTACCCATTAATGGTACAGTTGTTAGAACTTTTAAAGCTGCAGGCTTTGGTTGGGGTGGAGAGTGGAGAAGCTTGAAAGATTATATGCACTTTTCATGTCATCCTAAAGAGCAAGGAAAATGTTTTTAGTTTAAGAGGGGAGAAAGTGTCGTGAAAATTCAAAACCGCCTTGGGCGGTTTTTTTGATTTGCGAATCCCCTACCTATAAGGAGGGGAGAGCACTACCTTAGAATATTTATAAGTTGAGTTTAAGTCCATGCATCAGGAATTTATTTCCTGATGCATAGACGGTGGAAGTGATAGTCATGAAATTGAGCGGCGCGATGATTGTCATATTTTGCGACAAAAAATTTGTCGCAAAATATGACGGATGTTCTACGACATGCATGTGCATGTCGTAGAACATACATTGTGCGACACGGTGTTAATCTCAAAACACATGCTCCCCTATGTATATTGTTCAATGTCCGTAGTATGATTTGAATTTTGCGTTATTCTCTATCTCTTTTCATTATATTGCCCTGACCTACATATAATTCTACTTCTGATTATTATACACTCTCCACTTAAGGATACTTGTTATTTGATTGACGGTCGTCATATAAAAAAAGTAGCAAAGAATCAATTTAGATCTTTACTACGTAGGTTAAGGTACCTTAGTACCTTTTACAGGGTTTGCATCCTCGTCATAATGATGAGTAAGTTTAGGGCCTAAGATGCGTCCATGTTGGTCGATCCTCGTACCGATTAAGCCTACCAGCATAACTTCTGTTTCGACTTCAGTTAGATCGGGATAAATTTCATGAATTCTTTGCCTTAGTTGTTCAGGGGTTTCGCCTGGTTTTCTTTGCATTAATTTTTACCTCCTGTAAAGTGTTTAGATTTCTTGTTTTGTTTTTTTCAGCATGTCGACCGTCTTAGATAAAACGGTGGTTAACTTCGAAAGGTTTGCTTTGGTTACATCATAACCTAAACTGAGTCTAATTGTCGACTTGGCCAATACAGGTTCAACTCCCATCGCTAATAGCACGTGTGAAGGATCTTCTGAACCTGTTGTGCATGCACTCCCAGTTGCCACAGCAAATCCAGCTGCGTCTAAATACAGCATCAGTGATTCGCCTTCAGTATTCTTAACCGAAAAGTTGATTGTGCCCGGTAACTTAAGGAGTCCAAAATTAAATTCGTCTTGAATAAGTTTAGAATTCTTTGGACCGTTTATGGTGACTCCAGAAATTTTCTTAAGATTGGTTTCTAAAAAAGTTTGCAGGCTGTGCAAAGTTTTTACATTCTTCAAACGATTTTTTTGCGCAAGTTGAAGAGCAGTCGCGAAGCCGATAATCGCCGGAGTATTCTCTGTTCCGCTTCGTAGTCCCCGCTCTTGTCCCCCACCATAAATCAATGGTTCAATCTTAGTTCCAGTTCGAACAAAAAGAATTCCCGCACCTTTCGGTCCGTTAATCTTGCTTCCGTTGAGAGTGAGTAAATCAACTTTCAGTTTCTGAACATCTAATTCTAGATTGCCTCCAGCCTGACACGCATCAGTGTGAAAAACCACATTAGATAACTTCTTTAATCTGCGGTTACGGTTCACTCCAGCTATTACACTGCCAAGTTGTACAAGAGGTTGGATGGTACCAACTTCATTATTGGCATACATAACTGACACTAACGCAGTGTCTGGTTTGATTAGTTTTGATAAATCTTTCGGGTTCACGAATCCAAGTTTATCTACCTGAAGGAAATCAATTTTCCAACCATCGGCTTCTAAAGCTTTTACAGATTCTAAAACCGCTTCGTGTTCGATTTTGGAAACAATAATTCGACCAGGCTTCTTGTGCTGCTTTAGATAGGCCTTGGCGACACCAAAAATTGCTAGATTGATACTCTCTGTTCCCCCGCCGGTAAAAATTATTTCTGAAGGTCGGCTATTCAACACTCCCGCGACCTGTTCTCTTGCGCCATCAATCGCCTGTCTAGAAGAAACTCCAAGTTCGTGTAAACTGCTAGGATTGCCAAAATATCCCTTTAGGTAGGGCTTCATAGCGTCTAAAACGGCCTTAGCAGGTTTCGTTGAGGCTGCGTTGTCTAAGTAGATCTTTGATTTCATATTGCACTTAGTTTATCATTCAATTGACAATTATGCAATATTATGATATAATTTGCATCTCAAGTAATTGAGGAAATTCCTAGTGTATTCTAGGTCGCCTGCTTTGACAGGTCAGAGTGTACCAACACTTAACACGAGGCAAAAATCCGATATTGGAGGAGAATATGGGTTGGTTTAAAAAGTATGCTGAGGTTGAGATTACCCATGGGGGTAATCTTCGCGAATTGGAATTGTGTTTATTTGATACATTACCTGACGGTAAGCGTAGACTGTTTCCCTTAACCCTAAGGAATGACACTGATCATTCAAAGAAGATTAAGCTGACGATTGTGGTCGAAGAGGTCTGTCGTTATGGACGGACAAGTTACTTCGTCAAGGGAAAGGTTGCTAGCACTCAAGAGAACTTTGACGCTCTTCTGAGATTGAATCCCAACATCGATGTTCGCTGGACCGAGATTTGGGCTAAATATAGCCCAGGAAATAGGAAGGGGCGCGGACGAGTTATGTGTGAATGCTAAGTGAAACTTCTGTATTTACCGCTGCCAATTTATTGGTAGCGGTCTTTTTTTATCGACTTGATTTAGTGTATCCAGCTGCCTGCGCTTCGGCTTCGGTTTCAAAGCAAACTTGCGGGTTGGTTCGATCATAGAACGCACCACCTGGTAAATGGTACAACCTGCTTTTACTTCCTTTGATATTACATTCTGTGTTTGGTGTTGGCTGCGTGGTATTAGTCGGCGCAGTAGGTTTTGGAGCTTTCACATTCTCCGTGGTATAATTAGGCAAAGCTACTTGCACCGATTGCTTCGGCCAGTACGTATGACCGCTGTACAATCCGGCGCCAAAACTTCCAAGTTGAACTAAACAAACTAAAGCTAGAATCTTTAATTTTGGTTTGTGTGTTTCCATAAGTTTATTCATACAATTTTTTGAGGGTTAATTATTAATGAATGCCTCCGTTAGGTGGCGAATACCGGCCTTCCACGACTCGCCACCGGCGAGACGGGGTCAAGTCCGGCACTATAAACATGACATATCGATACGCATTTGTGTTAGGTCGAGTTTACACGCTCTCTTTAGCCGAGCTGTTTTTTTATTTTCAAAATCACGGTTGGACAGTGAAGATAGTCGATATCTCGCACGAGGTATTAATCGTCGAAACCGATGAGCAACTCGAAGTTCAAAAGATTCAACGGGAGCTGGGCGGAGTCGTTAAGATTCTTAAAGTCTTAGACGAGGTAAAGAAAAAAGAAACTGATTATATTAATTTTGCCCTGCAGAATTATTTTAAGCCTAGTAAACTGAAGCGTGACTTTTTACACAACCTCAAAGGGAAGATTCAATTCGGGATTAGCGTTTATTTACTCGACCCAGAATTGAGTGCTTTCGGTGAACCGAAACGTTTGGGTATGTTTATTAAGCGCGCTATGCAAGAAGCTGGCGCCAGTATTCGATTGGTCCTTCCTCAGTTCAATAGCTTGACCCTTGCTTCGGTTGTCGTCACTCATAACAACTTACTCACTAAAGGAGCAGAGATTTGTGTACTCGCCTCTCCGACTAAGTTATATGTTGCCAAAACATTATCGGTTCAAGATTTTGAAGATTACGGCCGTCGTGATTATCAGCGTCCTGTCCGTGACGATAAGCAAGGCATGATTCCGCCAAAGGTTGCTCAAATGATGGTTAACTTTGCTGGAGCGAAGCCTAACGAAATCCTCCTCGACCCATTTTGTGGTATCGGCACGATTATTCAAGAAGGAGTTCTTCAAGGTTATAAAATGCTCGGTACAGATATCAACCCAGTTGCAATCGCTGGCAGCGAAAAGAACTTGGAATGGTTCCGAAACCGTTATAAAATTTCTAAGGGCAAGTATCATGTCGAGACTTCCGATGTCGCAGAAGTTTCTAAAGTTATCGAGCATCTCAAACAAGTCGGAGCTTTTCCACAGGTTTCAGGAATTGTCACAGAAGGATATCTTGGTCCGATCTATGGCGAATTCCCCTCCCCTGCCGAAATTAAGGCAAACTTCGAGCAGCTAACACAATTATATACAAAGGCCTTTCAAGACTACGTAAAGTTTTTATCAAAAGGGGCTAAAGTTGTAATGTGCCTCCCTGCTTACAAGAAGGGTGACAGCTATATTCAGCTGGAAAACCTTGACTTTATTAAGGATATCGGCTATAATTTGGTAGATTTGATCCCAAACAATCTGGCCGAAAGTCTGCCGTTTTTAAAGCTCACGGATCGAGCGACGGCAATATACGATCGGAAGGACCAGATCGTCGCCAGGGAGATTATCATTTTTGAAAAGTTGTAATGCTTCCTCGGTCGCTGTACTACTGTCCGGAACAAGTCCGGACTTCCGTACAGCTTTGGGCGACTTCTTTGTCACCAGCTCCGCTACTCGCTCTGCGTACCTATAAGTACGCTTCGCTCGTTGCTCACTGGCTCCTCGAATTCGCCGCAACCGAGAAACCATTATCTTTTAGGCAACTCACTAATTGAACAGTTTTCTGCTAGTCCAATTATCGAGTCGCTCATTTAATATAGATAATTAACTTTGTGTGAAGAACGGCAGATTGAGTTCTGTGCAATCTACATGCGGAGATATACGATAAGGCTATGGCTCATAAGAAAGCTGGAGGCTCAACCGCCCTGGGGCGCGACTCCGTATCAAAACGACTTGGTGTAAAAATCTTTGGTGACCAACGTGTCCAAAAAGGTGAAATCATCGTTCGTCAACATGGTAATAAATTCCATGCTGGAAAAAATGTTAAAACCGCTGGCGACTCTACTCTCTACTCTTTAATCGATGGAGTTGTAAAGTTCCAGAATAAATTGGTTCGAAAGTTTCATGGCAACCTACGTAGCACTCGTGTAGTAAGTGTAGAGCCTGTAACTGCAAAAGTAGAATCAAAAGCTCCTGCTAAAGTAGCAGCTTAACCACAAATAAAAAGACCGCCTCGATTTATCGGGCGGTTTTTTGATATTTATTTTCTTTTTATAACTGCACGGACAAATTCTGTGAATAAAGGATGCGGTTCTAGGGGTCGAGATTTAAATTCTGGATGAAATTGGGTTGCGATGAAAAACGGATGATCTTTCAGCTCGATGATTTCAACAAGTTGACCATCTGGGGTAGCCCCAGAAATTACTAGTCCTGCGTTTTCTAACTTTTCTCGATACTCATTATTAAATTCGTAACGATGACGATGACGTTCGGAAATTTTGGCAGCACCTTTAGCTTTGAGCCAACCGCCGCGCAAGTAAGCTTTTTCTGCCTTGGTTCCGCGTGTGACTAAACAATCCCACGCACCAAGTCTCATCGTAGCGCCGTATTCTCGGTTAAGAAGCATCTTCTCTTGATCGGGCATAATGTGAATAATTGGATGACGAGCTTCTTTCTCTACTTCCGTTGTATGAGCTGTTCGTAATCGACAAACATTGCGTGCGAATTCGATAGTTGCTAATTGCATTCCATAACACAATCCCAAATAAGGGATTTTTTGTTTGCGCGCGTATTCAATTGCTGAGATAATTCCTTCCACTCCCCGACTACCGAAACCACCCGGCACACAAATTCCGTCGTAACCGGACAAAATCTTTTTAGCACCCTGTTTCTCGATGGTCGCACTTGAAACCCATTCAAGATTTACTTTGGCGTTATTTGCCCAGCCGCCATGCTTTAATGCTTCAATCACAGAAACATAGACATCAGAAAGTTTGTGGTCACCGGTTTCAAAATACTTACCAACAACGGCAATGTTAATCACTTTATCTGAGTTTTCAATTCGAGTAATCTTTTCAGCGAACTTTTTCCAGTTCTTTAAATCACGCTTTTTTGAAGGCAGTTCGAAATGCCTGAGTAATTGATCGGTTAATCCTTCTTTATCAAAGTTGGCCGGTACACGGTAAATGCTATCAACATTTGGTGCAGAAATAATGTTTTCCACAGGAATGTTAGTTGTCCAGGCAAGTGTTTGCTTGCGACGGTCGTCGAGCTTAGTTTCGGCTCGGGCAATCAAAAAATCGGGTTGAATTCCAGAAGAAATCAATTGCTTCACAGAATTTTGGACAGGCTTCGATTTCATTTCACCTATGCTAGGCGGAGTTGGTAAATAACCAACATGAACGTGAGCGGTGTCGCGGCCATGACGGTACTTCATGATTCGATTCGCTTCGATAAACAAAATATTCTGATATTCCCCAACCGTACCACCAATTTCACAGATTACAAAGTCAGCTTTGCGAGCTTTCGCTGCTTGCTCTAATCGATTGATTATTTCTTCTGGCACATGAAGTGCAACCTCCACATCTTCGCCGTCGTATTCAAAATTACGTTCCTTTTGAATGATTGTTTGATACAGCTGACCGTTAGTGACGTAGTTTGCTTTAGATAAATCGGTGTTTAGAAAACGTTCGTAATTTCCTAAGTCTTGATCGGTTTCCATTCCATCGTCGGTGACAAAAACTTCGCCGTGCTCTTGGGGTCGAATTGTGCCGGCATCGACGTTCAGGTAGGCATCGCATTTTACAGGTGCAACAATGTAGCCGCGGGATTGAAGAAGTGCAGCGATTGTCGAGGTTGTCACACCCTTCCCTACTCCGGAGATGACACCTCCGGAAACGAAAATAAATTTAGTGTGAAGTTTTTTAGCTTTACGTGTTTTAATGTGGTATGACATTACAGACTTTCTATATTAATTTTGGTTTGGGCAGATAATCCCGAATGCAGTTTAACGACAATTGTATGTTGGCCGAGTTGCTTGATAGCGTGATGTGCTGTGATTTGTTTCTTCTCTAAAGAAATTTTGGTCTTCTGGAAGATGGCTCGAATAATATCTTTTTCATTCACACCGCTAAAAATTTGTCCCTTGTCTCCTGTTTTAACTTTGATAGTAAAGGTTCTAGTCTCTAATTCCTTTTTGTATCGTTCGGCCTGCTCTCGCTCCTTAATTTGTTTAGCTGTTTTTTCACGCTGCTCACTAGCAAGTTTGGTTTGAGCTTCCACTGTTGCAGCTTTCGCCAATCCTTGTTTGATTAGAAAATTGGTGGCGTAGCCGGCACTAACTTCTTTCACTTCGCCTCTTCTACCAATTTTCGGCACATCTTTTATTAGAATGACTTTCATAAATAATGGATCCCGGCTAGCCCGCGCTTCGCTTGTGGCTGCCGGGATGACAGATTAAAAAATAAAAACCCTCATCATGAGAGTTTTGGCTCTTTCTAATTATATACCACTGGTTCTATTCTGCAAGTGGATAATTGGCTTAAATGCGAAGATATTTGCGCATAGCTAATAAGCTGGAAATAGCGCTTAAGATAAAGGCGATTATTAGCTGAACTACGATCACACCCAAGAATATCTTAATATCTCCAGAGAAAATATTAGCTCCCGGAGTTAGATAATTGCTGATTTTTGGAAGCATTTGGAAGTAAATTGGCAAGATTAAGGCACTAGTTATAATGGCTGCAATTACGCTATATGTTAAAGCTTCTACTAAGAACGGACCACGGATGTACCAATTGGTCGCACCAACCAGACGCATGATTTCAACCTCTTCCCTGCGATTATAAATGGTAAGCGCAATAGTATTGAAAATCACCAAAATTGCAATCAAACAGAATACAACCATGAGGATTAGCCCAAAAGTGATAATGAAAGTTAGAAGTGAATTTAATCTTTCAATAATTATGCGGTTATCTTCAAAGTTGATTTCTTGAATTAAATCTCGGTAACTGCTTTCTTCTAACATATTAGCGATTGCTGGATAGTCTTCTAGATTGTTGGCTTTGATTTGTAATGTAGAAGGAAATGGATTGTCTGTAAGTTCGTTGAGCGAATCAATGATTAGTTGGTCGTCTCGATTATTCTCCTCAAAGTTTTGTCTTGCTTCTGCGCTAGAGACATAATTTACACTTGCAATTCTTGAATCTCCCTGAAGTTCATCACGAATAACTAAAATTCGCGCTTCTGAAACATCACTTTTGAAGTAAGTACTAATATCTACTCGTTCTTGAATTGATTGAACACTGTAACTAGTAATTATAAATAGCAACGTCATCACAGAGAGAATAATCAATGTGATGGTCATGATCAAAGTTGAAGCTGCTGCCAACCAAATGTTTCGGCGCAGGTTCATTACTCCGCTTTTTATAATTCGTAGCAGTGAGATGAAAAATTTCATGGTTTATAATTTGTACTTACCTTTTTCTTGTTCCATTGTAATCTGTCCGCCTTCAATTGTGATTACGCGTTTCTTGATTTTGTTTACTAGGTCGGAGGCGTGAGTTGCGAGAAGTACTGTTGTTCCTAGTTCGTTGATTTTAAGTAGTAAGTCGATTACTTCGGCTGCGTTGATTTCGTCTAAGTTGCCGGTAGGTTCATCTGCCAAAAGCAAAACCGGCCGATGAGCCAAACTACGCGCAATGGCAACACGCTGTTTTTCTCCACCGCTCATTTCATGTGGGAAGTTGTGAGTTTTGTGAGTTAGGCCTACAAGTTCTAGAATGCGCGGTACATCTTTGTTGATTTGTTCTTTGGTGTGACCAGATACTTCCATCGCGAAAGCAACGTTTTCAAACGCGGTTCGTTTAGGTAAAAGTTTAATATCTTGAAAGACAACTCCAATTTTGCGTCGTAAGTATGGCAAATCCGATTTACGGATTTTAGTCATATCGATATCGTCGATAAGGATGCTTCCGTCGTCCAGTTGTTCTTCACCAACCAAAAGCTTGAGCATCGTGGACTTCCCTGCCCCGCTCATGCCTACTAACGAAATAAACTCTCCCTGCTTAACATGGAGGTTTATATTGTTGAGTGCCTTATGGTTGTTATAGTATTTGGTAACTTTTTTGAATTCAATCATGCTAAATAATTATACCACATATCTTATGATTTTAGGGGTTGCCAAGTTCTTAAAAATGTTGTATAATACAGAAAATCAAAAAGCAGATGAATCTGCAACCGCGCCGGCGGCTCCCGGTTACAAAGTTAGAGGAGGAACTAACAAAATGATTAAAGGTACGCGTGTTTGCGCCTTTGTGGGAAGTGGCATCGACTATCCAGGAGAAGAAATTCTGGAGGAGAGATTACGAAACCACTTTGGCTTTCAAAACGTTCGAAGCTTCAGTTCCCCACAGAAGGCATATGAGTTCTTCACCAATCAAGGTGAATCAACGCTCGTGTTGTCTCATGTGGTGTGTGTTCTGAACGAGTCGTGGATTCCGGAAATCGGAACCGTGTTCGCATACACAACATTTGCGGAGAAGGTACTTGTTCCGTTCTCACGGCGAATCGAGTTTCAACATGATTTTGGGGAGCATGACGATTTACTTTACTTGGAGGATCTTTTGAAACCTGAGACCCAAAGGCTGTGGTTCGAAATTTTCGGCCGGCCAGATAAAAGGGTTATTGACCCGGAGCTGCTCGTGTTTCTTGAGAACCAACGTGGCCACAGTCACCGCTAGGTGATCGCCCCGCACTTCAATTAAATTGGAGTGCGGATTTATTTTATCTGACTCTCTAAATATTTTTCTACAAACGCATCTAGGTTGCCATCCAAAACACTATCCGGATCAGTTTCTTCATACTCTGTTCGATGGTCCTTCACCATTTTGTATGGGTGCAAAACATAAGAGCGAATCTGATTCCCCCACTCTGCTGACTTGAACTCCCCGCGGAGTTCTTTTTTTTCTTCAGCGAGTTTTTCATTTTCAAGCGCTTGCAACTTACCAAGCAAAATCTTCATAGCCAATTCTTTGTTTTGATGTTGACTGCGCTCGTTTTGAATACTGACTCGTATACCAGTCGGTTTATGAGTAATCCTGATAGCACTATATGTTGTGTTTACACTTTGCCCACCAGCACCAGATGAAGTATTAGCCTCAATTTCGATATCTTTTGGATCGAGCGTGATTGCTTCCTTTTCATGTAACTCTGGAACAAGTTCTAGTAAAGCAAATGAGGTTTCGCGGGTGTGTGCAGGATTAAATGGAGATTGGCGAACCAAGCGATGCACGCCGGCCTCGCTTTTAAGTAATCCATAAGCAAATTCACCAGTCACATGAACTGTCACAGACTTAATCCCCGCTTCACTGCCGCGGCTTTGGTCGATAATTTCGGTCTTTAAATTCTTGCGCTCACAGAATCTTAAGTATTGCCTGAGTAACATCTCCGCCCAGTCTTGAGCATCGGTTCCGCCTGCACCAGCGTGAATGGAAAAGATTGCATTATGACTGTCGTATTTGCCGGACATCATCACTAGGAGTCTATTTTGCTGATAAGCGGTTTCTAACTCTCTAACTTGTTGCTCTAGATACGCTTTTGTTTCTTCGGAATGGTCAGTATTAGAATTTATCAGCTCGGTCAGTTCGGTGATTTTAGTTTCGAGGTTCTTCCAAAAATCGACGAATGTGCTGAGGTCGCTGTGTTGTTGGGAAATACTCTGAGCTTGTTCTGCATCGTTCCAAAAATCTTTGACCTGCATCGCATCTTCAAGTTCAAGAATTTTTTGCTGCTTTTGCTCAAGATTTAATTTGCCTGTTAGACTTTTGGACTCTTCGGAGAGTTTGTTGAGACGATTAATGAGTTCTTTCATAAGCTAGATTATACCTAAAAAAAAGAGCCTCGTCATTACCGGACGAGGCGTGTGTAGGTGATCATTTTGAATCGGAAACCGTTTTGCTCTTGCCATTGAGCTGTACTTGGTTTCCAAATCGACAGGTCGATCTCTGGGAATCGTCGGACAATTTCATGCTGCGATTCGTCAACATCAATATCGACGTGGGTGATTTCCAGAACATCGGCTAACTTAATTGCGTTTTTGTAAACGCTCTCCCCTCCAATGAAGTAAATATCTCTCCCCGCAAATGACGTCTTCTCGGCTAAATGAATAGCAGTGATTTCATCTTTGGCTTTCAGGGCACCTTCAGGCAGAGAGTAGTTAGGGTTTGAAGTGAGGACAATATTGAGCCTGTTTGAGAGTGGCCGAAACTGTTCCGGAATAGATTCCCAAGTAGCCCGACCCATGACGCAAACATTACCCTTAGTTAAGTCTTTGAAGTGTTGTAGGTCGGCGGGAATTTCCCAGGGAATTTTTTCATCTACCCCAATGACGTTATTCCGCGAAATGGCGGCGATGATTGTAATCATTTTGACCTCCTAAACTGCTACTGGAGCTTCAATTTTACCGTAGGGTTCATAGCCGGTCAATTCGATATTTTCCCATTTGAAACCAAGAAGTCCTTCAACACCTTTTCCGATTAAGTGATCGGCGTTGATGAATTTCAAAGTTGGAAGTTCTTTGGGCTCACGGGAAAGTAGTTCCTTTACTGCGTCTTCGTGATTGCTGTAGATGTGCGCGTCGCCAAAAGTGTGAACGAACTTTCGAGGCTTCATTCCCATTACGTGAGCAACCATGTAAGTTAGTAGCGAATATGAAGAAATGTTAAAAGGAACGCCGAGGAAAAAGTCGGCACTACGCTGGTAGAGTTTACAAGATAAGTGTTGTTCTCCACCGATTGCATCAACTTTGAATTGAAACAAAGTATGACATGGTGGTAGTGCGACATTATCTGCTTCGGCAGGATCCCAACCTGAAACTATGTGTCTTCGAGAGTTAGGATTTTCTTTTAGGTCTTTCATTAAGCGAGCGATTTGGTCGAACCCATTTTTTTCTGGATATTTTCCGCCAAAGTTTCGCCAAGTGTATCCGTAGATTGGACCTAGGTCGCCCTTAGATCGCCCAAAACGGGCTGTTTGTTCTTCGGTCGCCCATTCTTTCCAGATTGTTACACCAGTCGCCTCTAAGGATTGATTGTCCGTATCCCCTCTTAGGAACCACATCAGCTCTTCGAAAATCCATCTGAGCGGAACTTTCTTTGTAGTTAAGATTGGAAATTTTTCACTGATATCAAAAGTCATTTGGACTTCTCCAAACAGTGAAGTTGTCCCAACTTTAGTTCTGTCATCATGGCTTATGCCTTCTGCTTGAATCTGCTTTAGAGCGTCTTGGTATTGTTTCATTTTTATTTCCTTTCTTTATTTCGACTGGTTTTTAAAAAGTATTATTTTTAAGAACGATTCTACGGACTAATTCCCAAACTTTGGAATGAATCTCTTGCGGGGAAAGTAAGCGGCCGTCTTCGGAACACTCTACTAACTTCGTGTTAGGAAACAGTTCTGCGATTTCTAAATAGACTTGCTCAGCGCGTTCAAGATGTTCAATGTCTTGGTCGTGTAAATCGGGACGAGTACCCTTAGCTTCATGACCTTTCTTAATAAGCTCAATCGACATCTCTACTGGTAAGTGCAAAATTATTGTTAAATCTGGACGCGGAATATTAAATGTAGTGTATTCCAAATGATCCAACCATTTGAAAAATTTGATTCTATCTTGAGCGTCGAAAATTTTTGCACCTTGGTGTCCAGCATTCGAGCTTACATATCGATTAGCAAGCACTACCCTACCTTCGGATAGATGCTCGCGCACTGAAAAACTTGCGTCGAATCTGTCTACAGCATATAGAATTGAAGCCGCTTCCGGATCAAGTTTACCATAAGCCCCTTTCAAATAGTTATCCAAAAGTGCGCTCGACACATTTGTGTATTGTGGAAAGTCAAAAATCACTCCATCATAATTATAATTTGAAAGAGTTTCTCCTAAGAGCTTGACTTGAGTGGTTTTGCCAGTGCCGTCGGTTCCTTCAATGACGATAAACTTTCCTGGTTGAATTACTGGTTCTGGCTTAGTTCGATTCCAAATTGCCATATTTCTATTATTTCTGATTAACTGATGGTTCTGTTGGTTTGGTTTTATTCAAATTTCATCCAAGCGTTATTATTCTGAAAGTTTTTGAAATACTGAGAAGCTTGTGGTTTGGTTGCACCGTAGTACTTACTTCCGATTTTGTTAGCGCCGTAAGGAACATCTGCTTTGCTTGAGAGCGGTGAAAATGAAAGTTGCGCAATCGGCATTTTGTAATAGAGTTTAATAGGCAAGCCGGAAATGTTGTGAAGCTCTAATGTCATTTTTAATTTATTACCTGGATCTAAATATCCAGCAGTGGCATGAATGATAAGTCCGATACGCCCCAAAGAAGACTTCCCTTCCAACCGACCAACCATCGAATCTGAAACACCGACAACCTCGTAAGTTAAACCCAAAGCGAACTCGCCTGGGTGTAAAATAAACTGTTTTTCGTCATTGATACTAACAGGTTTCATCATGTCATCGATTGGTTGGGCCGGGTCGATATAAGCATAATGTGAGGCGTCGAAAACTAGAAAATCTGCTCCTAAGTGAAGGTCTACGCTGGCTGGTTGAATTGCTCCAGGGAATAATGGCTCAACTGTGATCGACCCTGTTTTAAGGGCTTTTTGGATGTCTGAATCGGATAATATCATAGAATATATTTGTTAATCTTTTTTCATATTACTATATGTGACTGGCTTGGTAAACCCTGTCAGATATGGGAATAGTGACAGGATAGCATTATCAATTAATCGAAAAATGAGGGAAAATTTACTAAAAAAACCGCCAGTTTATTGGCGGCAGATTCGTTACTACAATGACCATCTATTGGTGAGAGAGGCGCCGAAGAGTAATCTACGGCGCGCTGTGACAAATCTTGTAAACTCTCGGATTCGCTTTCCTTCGAAGTAGCTTTCTTAAGGATAGCCGTGCTTTGAAGAGCTGTGACTTTGAAGTACCTTCAGAGCAGCCTAAAATCCTTGCCACTTCATTATGCTCGAATCCTTCGATGTCATGAAGTATGAACACATTTCGATAACCATCGGGTAATTTTCCCACAGCCGCTACTAAAGCCATTCTCTCATCGATGAAGTTCTTACGAGCATGAATGGCTTCCGGTGAATTGTCGACAGGTAGTTGACCTTGGGAGGTAAGTTTTTCGAACTTAACTTGACCTTTCCGGAAGTACATCAAAACTTGATTGACAGTTAGGCGATGAAGCCAAGTAGTGAATTGAGCATCACCTCTGAATGTAGAGGCTTTTCTCTTTACTTGGATAAACACTTCTTGAGTTAGATCCTCTGCCTCGTGAACATTGTGAAGCATTTTCAAGCAAATACTGTAAACCCGACCATGATGGCGGAGGTAGAGGACTTCAAATGCCAACATATCTCCTTTTCCTGTGAGTTTAGCGAGTTCGAAATCTGTCTTCTCGCTTGGGTCCCGTATCTTTTCTATACAATTAGATCGGTCCTTGTTTGATAACAAGGACATTGAAAATTCAATGGCTATAGAGTTCGACATCTCATTTCCTCCTTATCAGTTTTGACTCAGTATACCTAACAATTTTGGGTTGTGGCAAATTAAAAACAGCTCCATTTGGAGCTGCTTTTTCTTAAATCTTGAATCGAATTCCTGGTCCCATTGTTGCATTCATGGTCGCTGTTGTGATGAAATTCTTTTTCACCGCACTTGGCTTTGACGCATGAAGCGCTTCCATAAACTTCTTTAAGTTTTCCAAAATTTTGGTGTTATCAAAATCGGTCTTACCAATGACTTGATGAACGTTTCCAGAGTTATCGTTTTTGAAGTTTACTTTACCACCAGCAATTTCTGCAATTGCTGTAGTGATATTTTCGGACACTGTACCAGTTTTTGGATTTGGCATTATGCCACGAGTTCCAAGAATTTTAGCGATAGTCGCTAACTTCGGCATCATTGCTGGTTCGGCAACCGCTACATCGAAATCAGTTTTTTCGGTTTCTTTGATTTTCTTAATCAATTCTTCACCACCAACGATTTCAGCACCAGCTGCTTTTGCTTCAGCTTCTTTACCTTCAGTTACGAATGCCGCAATTTTCTTAGTCTTACCTGTACCGTGAGGCAGGGTTACTGCGCCACGAATCGCTTGATCAGTTTTTTTAGCATCGATTGCAGTTTTAAGATGAACTTCTACAGAACCTGTAAACTTGGTGGTAGCTGTCTTCTTTACTAAATCAATTGCTTCTTCTGCGGTGTAGACGCGGTCTTTCTCGATTGCTTCGAGGTTACTCTTAATACGTTTTGATACTTTCATAAATTCCTTTAGTGGTCTGCCCCTTCGGCTGAGCTCAGGGTCCCACTTATTAATGGTAGTAATCCCTGCGAAAGCAGGGATCTATTATTTAGATACCGGCTAGCCCGCGATTTGCAAGGCAAGTCTTGTGGCTGCCGGGACGACTTCGTCGATTAAGCTTCTTTGCGAGCGAGCTTCCAGTGATAATAGAATACTGGACTTGCTACAAGAATCATGGCTAGAGCTTGAGACGCGTCGCGTTGTTTTTGGGCAGAGCGTTGGTCTTTTGCGTACTGTTCGTCTGTACACTCCCGCGGTTGAGAAATTTCTTCACCATCTGGAGCTCTCTCGACGATACTCGGACAGTATGCTGTGTAGTAATTCATATCAGCTTTTGGAAAAACCCAAGTTTTCAAAGCTAGGTTGATTAGAATTATACTCGCAATTACTAGAATGACTAGTGAGATAAGTGATACCAAATATAGGTACACTTTTTTGATCCAACTTAGATTCATAGTTTTGATACTTAATGACTTGACTGAAACAACTTTCAGATTTGAGGCAAGTTCGATGAGTAACGCGCGGATTGCGCGAAGCGTAATAAAAGTTACGGTGAGCGCAAACGTAAGCGTTACGACAAAGAATTGCCCAAATATGGAAGTTGTAGCACCTAATCCTTAATTTCGATACCCATGCTTCTCGCTGTTCCACGAATAATCTGTTCAGCGGCTTCTATGTCTACAGCGTTAAGATCAGGCATCTTGGTCTCAGCGATTTCACGGAGTTGAGCCGATGTAATCTTTCCTACTTTGGTTGTAAGAGGATTGCTCGATCCTTTAGCCAGACCAGCTGCCTTGCGGACAAGTACAGATGCCGGAGGAGTTTTTAGAATAAATGTGAATGACCGATCTTCATAGATAGTCATTTCAACTGGAACAATTGTGTCGCCCATTGGAGCGGTTTGCTCGTTGAATGCTTTGGTAAAGTCCGCGATGTTGATACCATGCGGTCCAAGTGCAGTACCTACAGGAGGTGCTGGAGTTGCTTTACCAGCGGGAAGCTGAAGCTTCACCATTGATTTGACTTTTTTTGCCATTGTGTTGAGTAGTAACCGTTATTAGCGGCGAGATTCCAAGTCTTAACCGGAACCGACTACTTATTAATTGTTGTGTCACCCTGAACGCAGTGAAGGATCTATGGGATTCTTCCCCCGCATCAAGTGCGGGGTCAGAATGACATTGATATTTCGAATTAGTACATTCGCTCAATTCGTAATTGGTAATTTTAAACTTTTTTAACTTGTAAGAAATCTAGTTCGACAGGAGTTTCGCGACCGAAAATAGTTACGAATACTTTTACTTTACCTTTAGCTTGGTCGATTTCACCAATCTTACCTTCATAGTCCTTGAAAGGACCGTCGGTAATCTGAACGAGTTCGCCAACTTCGAAGTCGACTTTGAACTTTGGTTCATCAGCGCCCATGCGCTTGTTAAGGAATGACCATTCTTCTTCTGACACAGGAGTTGGAATAGTTCCGCTTCCTACGAAACCTGTTACGTTTGGTGTGTTACGAACAACATACCAAGAGTCGTCGGTTACGATCATGTTGACGAGCACGTAACCTGGGAAGATTTTCTCTTCAACAGTTGAACGTTTTCCATCGCGGATTTTAATCTTCTTTTCTTTCGGTACAATCGCGTCGAAGATTTTGTCCTGCATGTTTAAGTTTTCGATACGCTGTTTAAGGTTGATCGCCACGCTATCTTCATAACCACTATATGTATGAAGAACGTACCAATGACGCTCACCCGTTACTTGCTGTTTACTCATATTAGTTAATCAAGGCCTCGAAGCCTTTTAATAATCCAAAGTCAGCGGCACCAAGAATGGCAGCGACTACTAAAGAAAAGACAAGGATAGTGATAGTGTAACGGATTGCGTCGCGGCGACTTGGCCAAACTACCTTCCATAATTCTGCTTTAACTTCTTTAAAAAATTGAATAACTTTATTCATATTATGTATGCATTCATCCCGAACGGGCATAGCGAGTGCGGGATCTAATTTGTCATATTCCCTTTAATTAAGCCAGATTTTAAAGTAATCTGAAGCTTTTTTAAAACCCGCTTCGGGGCTTTGAATAAATAATACTTTATTTAGACATATAAGTCAATTGGTTGACAATGTATAATTATTTGAGTAAATTTTGGTTAGATTTTGAATTTAAAGGAGGTTCATTGTTAACATGGATTATAGGAATTTTGAGGGTTTACATGGGTTTACTTTTGAAGAAACTGCAACGGATTTATCAGAGCAGTATCAAGAGGGGCTGTACTACACGCCCGGTGGTGGTATTGTTAAAATAATTACTTTTTCTTCAGAACTGATCCGCTTTTTGGATAAGATGAAAGGGGATGCTCGAGCAAAGTTTGTAAATGGGCTAATTATTGAGACAAGGAAGGTACAGGCTCAAAACAATTTTTTTGTACTACAGTTGAACAGTTTGTTCGGTAATAGACTACTTGATAGAATACTTGTTAGTACCTCTCCTGTCAGCAAGGATGCTTTGGAAGATGGAGAGCCAATAGACCATCTTTTGCATATTTCAGTTTGCTAATGCTCATGTTGTATAATCGGAAGCGGTATAAATCGCTTCCGATCTTTATTTTTCATAGCTTAAATATCCAAGTTCTTTACAGTCTTGGCGTGAGTAGTAATGAAGCGTTTGCGTGGTGGTACTTCGTCCCCCATCAAAGTTTCGAACACTTCGGAAATTTTTTCCATGTCTTCTATTTCGACTTTTAACATGACGCGGTTTTCTGGATCCATTGTTGTTTCCCAAAGTTGTTCAGCGTTCATTTCTCCCAAACCTTTATATCGTTGAATGTTGAATTTTACGCCATTCATTACACCTTGTTCAACTGCTTCACTACCATCCTCTGGTTCTTCGGAATCTGAGTTTTCGGTATCACCAGCAGCTTTTTTCTTTGCAGTTACTTTTGCGGTTCGTTTTGCAGAAGCTTCGTCTACTAGATCTTTAAGAATTTCATCTCGTTCCTCATCGCTGAAAGCATACTGAAATGCTTTTCCGACTTGAACACGATACAATGGCGGTTGTGCAATATATAAATGACCGCCCTTAATAATTTCTGGGAAGTAACGGTAGAACAATGTTAGCAGTAGTGTGCGGATATGCGCTCCGTCTACGTCGGCATCAGTCATGATGATGATACGGTGATAACGAAGTTTGGCGACATCGAATAAGTCACCTACTCCTGCACCAAATGCAATAACTAAGTTTTTGATTTCTTGGCTAGAAAGCATGCGGTCGAGACGAGCGCGTTCTACGTTAAGAATCTTTCCACGAAGTGGTAGGATGGCTTGGAAACGACGATCGCGGCCTTGTTTAGCACTACCACCCGCAGAGTCTCCCTCTACAATGTAGAGTTCGCAGTGTGCAGGGTCGGATTCGCTACAATCGGCGAGTTTGCCTGGTAAAGCTAATCCTTCGAGAACACCTTTACGGATAACGCTGTCGCGCGCCGCGCGCGCCGCTAAACGAGCTTTCGCTGCGAGCAAAGCTTTCTCGATGATTTTACCAGCTTCTTGTGGATGCTCTTCCAGGTAAACCTCTAACTCGGAAGCAAGAATCGCTTCCACCGCTGTACGTACTTCAGGGTTTCCAAGCTTAGCTTTAGTTTGTCCTTCGAATTGAGGATTAGGAAGTTTAACTGAAATAACAGCAGTAAGACCTTCACGTAAATCTTCTCCGGTTAACTTTCCGGATTCTTTTTTACCAGTTTCTTTTAGGAAATTGTTTTTGGTAGCGTAAGAGTTGATGACGCGAGTAAGTGCTGTGCGGAAACCAGTCACGTGCATTCCGCCTTCAGGATTAAACTCGTTGTTGGCGTATGCCAAAACAACTTCGTCGAAATCATCGGTGTATTGAATTGCTAACTCAACCAAAATATCGCCTTCGTACATCTTGTTGATGTAGATAGGTTTGTTGCGAACTTTCTTGTTGCGATTGAGTTGCTTGATGTAACTAATTACACCACCTTCAAAATAGTATTGATAGGTTAAACCAACGCGTTCATCGGAAATTACAAAATGAAGAGCTTTGGTTAAGTAAGCTTGGCTGCGCAAATGTTCTAGAACTGTTTTGTACTTGAATACAACAGTTTCAAAAATTGATTCGTCCGGATAAAAAGTGATCGAGGTTCCAGTTTGGCGAGGATCTTTCTTATCTATTTTACCAACTTCTTTTACTTTGCCTTGCGGGACACCAATTTTATACTTTTGTTCGTAGATTTTTCCGTCACGGCGAACTTGCGCTGTTAGGTTTGTTGAAAGTGCGTTCACAACAGAAACACCTACACCATGAAGCCCACCAGATACTTTATAGCCTGATGCGTCGCCACCGAATTTTCCACCGGCGTGAAGAACTGTGAGTACAGTTTCTAATGCAGATTTTTTAGTAGTCTTGTGAACGTCGACAGGGATACCACGACCGTTATCGTGAACAGTTAACCCACCATCTTTTTGGATGATGACTTCAATTTTATCTGCGTGGCCTGCCATAGCTTCATCTACGGCGTTATCCACAACTTCCCAAATTAAGTGATGAAGACCAGTTTCTGAAGTAGAACCGATATACATACCAGGACGTTTGCGAACTGGATCCAGACCTTCAAGGACGGTAATATTCTCCGCGCTGTAGCCTGCTGATTTCTTTGCTTTTTCTTCTTTTGCCATGAATAGTTGTCTTCCCGGGAGCTATAAGACCTGAGGCGAAGCCGATGGTCGCAGGCTACCCGGGATCTGAATTTACTTAAAAATTAGCCAAAATAGTGGCTAAATAACTACCTAAATTATAGCAAATTATTCCTTACTAAACCACTACTTTTACACAGAAAAACCCGCTTGTTTTAGCGGGTTTCAGTATGGAATTAGATTTATTTTATGAATCTGAAAGTAGCGATAATTTTGTCTACAGTGGCACTATTTTTGTCGTAGTAGTCTGCGCTAAAAAAATAAGAGTAATTACCGTGATTGATACTAGCTAGCATGCCTTTGCCTTGTCCAAAGAATGAACCTTGCTCGATGCATTTTTCCACCGAGTAGCCATCAATAGTGATTTTGCCTTCTGAGTTTTCACATTGTGATAATGTGCGTTTTGGCTCAACCCCGATCCAAAGATATTTTGACTGACCCGCGCCTTCTGTATTAACAGGTTCAGAGTTAATAGCCAATGTAAAGATTGTACCTCCGGGACCGCTACTGCCTGTTTGTATGGAGAAGTTTTCTGGATACTTGATTGTGTATCCATATTGAGAGCTAGTATAAATTTTCCAGCTAGCGGTCTCGTCTCTTTGGGCTGGGTTTGAGTTGGAGGATTGTTGAGTGTTTGTGTTCAATGATTTTAGAGGAGCGCTGTTATTGTCCACTGTATTACTATTCGGAAATATATCCGTAAGTGACTGCTCTGCTAGCTTGTTATTGTTGGAATTATTCCAATAAGTATAACCCACTACTATGAGTGCGAGGATAGCAATAGATAAAACAGTGATTAACTTCTTCTGATTCATTTTTTCTCTTTAATAATGGGTTAAAGTAATTATACTCTGTATAAAAATTAGCGCAACTCCGCGTTAAATTGTTCAGCTGTTTGTTTGTAAACTTCGTCTTGCAGTGGGTCTACTTCTGAGGTTTCTAAGGTTCGTTCAGTTGAACGATAAGTGATTCGGTAAGTGTATGAAACTTTGTCGGCGCCAAACTTTTCTGCGTTTTCGTACTTATCAAGTAGTTCTACTTCCTCTACAAGGTCGCCGCCGATATCGCGAATTAAGTCGAAATAATTGTTCGGTTCAAAAGTTTTATCAACAATAAAGGAAATATCACGGACAATTGGTGGGTACTTACTTACTTCAACATATTTCTGACCGAGTTTGAGTTGTTTGATTACGCGTTCATCTTTACTCCATAGTAAACGAATATCTGGAAGCTCCATGCCAATAATCGCTAAGCGCTCTAAGCCGAAACCAAACGCCCAACCATTGTATTGATTAGGATCAACGTTCAGTTTTTCTAAAACGCCTGGTTGTACTAAACCTGCGCCAAGCACTTCTACCCATTTCCCGTCTTTGTCTACTTCCATTTCGAGGGATGAATGCGTGTAAGGGAAATTGTCATCGTTGAATCGATATTTGATATCTTCACCGAAAGCAGCTTTCACAACATTAACTAAAATATCTTTCAAGTCATCTTGAGTGATAGTTTTTTCGCTTGTTGGATGTAAGTACAAACCATCAACTTGATGGAAGATGTTCATGTGATTACGGTCAATTTCATCTTTACGGTAAACTTTTCCGTAAGACAAAACACCTAACGGTTTGTTCTCGGCGATTTTGGTACGAATCTCTTCTTGGGCGAAGTAGTAGTACCACATCACGGTGGTGTGAGTGCGAAGAATATTTTCTTCGTCTACGTAATAAGTATCACTTTTGCTGCGTGCTGGATGGTCTGCCGGAAAATTGAACAAATCAAAGCTTTCGCTCGCCGGAACGATTTCAGGAATTTGAATAATATCAAAATCGTTGAACTGTGGAAGACTTGTGATTCTGTCGATTAGTTCACGAAGCGGCCCTGACTCTGCACGAGACAGATCCTCCATCTCTAAATACCTACGGATGCGGCCAGCTTCTGCGTCGGTTCGTTTATCGAGTTCAATTTTAAGACGGTTTTCTTCGTCTGAGGGAATAATTAAATGTGACATATTAGACAACCATTTTACCAAGTTTTGTGTCTGGTGGCAATATCATAATTTCGGGTTTATCGCCTGGAGTATTGGTTAGTCCGAGTTCAAATTCAGCGCAAATCATTCCCTGACTTTCTATGCCGCGGATCTTGGCTGTACTTAATACAAACGATTCATGCTCTTCTGAATGAATGTTCTGGGCAATAGTCGCGCCAGGCAGAGCTAATGCAACGATGTCCCCTACTTCGAAATTGAACGCACCACAAACAACCGGTTCAATAATCTTTACCCCATCGGTTAAACTAATAACGCGGAGACGGTCCGCGTTAGGATGCTTTTCTATTTTTGTAACTTTCGCCGCAATTATTTTGCTGTTAGGTTTCGAAGCTCCGAACAGATTTTTTAAAAAGTTCAACATAAAATTAAGTTATTAGTAATTTCTACATTCAGTCTGATTGCACATGTAACCAGTTGTTCCAGCTTCTGGATTTTGCAATGCCGCCCGGATCGTAAAAGTATCAAAGTTAGGCCCAACTTCATACTGATAATCCTGCTTTGTGACTGGGTCAGTTGGAATGGTGGTCATGTAACGTGGTACAAGTTCAGCTTTTAGTCCCTGAACTGTTGGGAATACAAATTCTTTATCACTAGCTGGGTCTAATTGAACCGTTGACCACACTAGCAATGCTTCCTGCATGCGCTCCAAATCTAGTTTTCTTTGATCATCAAAAGCTTTAGTATTTTCCTTTGCTGCGTCGTCCTCGGCGTTTTTCTGAGAGTACTTAATCAATTGATTTTGAGTTTCGCTGTAGTAAGTTAATGTGAATTCAGTATTATTGTTGATAGACTGGTAACCGTATTTGTACGGTTGAATATCAATGGGGTCATTGTAGTTTGTAGCGACTGTGTTATAAGAACGAACCATATCGGACATCACAATAAAATCATCAGTCGGTGGATAGGATTTTTTATCATCTTTGTATTTAAGTAAAGCCCCACCAATTTTTTTTATAGTGCTCTGGCGTTGGCTATCTCTATCTAATTTTGCTTCAGGAGTCATGTCTAAATCCGCAGGTAGTGTGGGTTGGTTTGGATCTGTAAATTCATAAAGTTGGAAACTGAGAGGGCCAAGCGAAGATAAAGTTGGTTGATGTAAACCGAATTGTTGAATTTTAGATTTAATTTCTATTAACTTTTGACTGGTGTAAGGTTCGTTAGTGGTGATATCGTAACCACCTTTTATAAATTCTAAATCTGAATACTCACCCGTTCTAAAAGTTCTAGAAAGTAATGGGTCGGTATTAAAAATATTTACTTCGTCACCGTCGGCAATTCCATCACCATCTGTATCGGGATTATTTGGGTCAGTTCCACTGATAAATTCAGAGTAGTTGTCAAGGCCATCACGGTCTGGATCAGATTTATCACCGCAAACAACTAGTTCCGTACAAGTTTCATTGCCAAAATATTTCAACAGCCAATCTGCAGGAGTTGATACATCGGCTATAGGTGGTACTTCTGGTGTGGTGTCAGAAATAGTATTTTCGGTATTTGCAGATTGGTCTGGTGATTTAGCTATTAAGAAATAGATTCCCGCACCTATAGCTCCGAGAATAATTATTCCTAAGACGATAAACAGAAAAATTTTCTTGCCATTCTTTTTAGCGGAAGGTGCTTGAGGGATAGAGATTTTAGCTTGAGGGGTTGGTGGTAGCGGGGTTGCTACCTTTGGTTTTATAACAGGTCCGTTAGTGACTTCAGGCATTACGTTGTAGAAAGTTTTTGACTCTGGAGGAGTTGTCATTTGTTTATAATTTCAGATTTAGTTTGCCGAAAAGAATGATTCAATGGCTATTAAGAATAGTGCGAATGTAAGCCCTACCCACCAGTAAAGAAAATTTTGTGCTTCAAGAAAGACAAGACCACTTAACAAGATTGCCACCAATACCCCTTGTCTTAAGCTCACACGGAAAAGTTCCGCATAAATTCCTGGAAAGAAGCTCTGTCGTAAAAGCAATGTTATAGTTGTTGCGATACCGGTAGTTGCCAAAAATAATGTGCAATAGAGAAAGAAGTGTCCTATCCATCCAGACGTGTAAGGGTCAACGAATGCAAGAACCAAAACTAAGCCAGCTGTTGCTACCGAGCTGCCGAATATCAAGGGCAAGAGGTATTTTTTTGTGGTAGCGTGGAGCACTGCTTTGGTAATTAGGTTTGTTAATTATAACACAAACCTATTCATTTCTCCAATTTGAGTCGCGATTGAAATCATCTTCAAGGCGTTCATTGTCGTATTCATCGAATTCTCCTGTAGTGATTTCAATTATTACTAATGGTTCAGTGCCTTGTCTATTATCTATACGATGTTTATCGCCTATGTTAATTTGTACGCTCTCTCCTGCTTTTAACTCAATCTTTTCATCATTGATGATTGCAAAACCACTTCCAGATATTGCGAACCAGTGTTCGTGACGAAGCTTGTGTTGTTGGTAAGAAATTCGCTTTCCAGGTAGAATTTCTAATCTTTTAATAATAACATCTCGATTATTACCCTCATATGAAAGCTCACTCAATACCGAGAAATTCCCCCACGGACGTTCTTCAAATTGTTTTGCGTTCTTTGCCATAGTTATGGAAGTTTTACTGGCCAAACTTTTCGATAAATTTGTACTAAGTGATTTTTTAATGCTTCTCTTATATTTGGGTTTGTTAAGAATTTATATATGTAAGGTGAAATAGAAATTAGTACGATTATGATAATTCCCGGGATAATGAACGCTTCGATATTTGCAACTTTGATGCCGAGATAATATCCGAGTAAAGTAACTGATAAAACCCAAAATAAACCACCACTGATGTTATAAAACAAAAACTTTCCGTAATTCATTTTACCTACACCAGCGAGGGTTGGTGCAAAAGTCCTAACAATTGGCACGAATCGAGCAATTACTATTGTCATCGCACCGTACTTGTCGAAATATGCCTGAGCTTTATCAATGTGCTTTTTGTTGAACAGAATTGAGTTTTCTTTTTTGAACACTTTAGGGCCCAGCTTTTTACCAATTGCGTAACCAACACTATCACCGATGATTGCCGCAGAGATTAGGACCAATAATGTAGTGTAAATATTTAGGTAGCCTTGACCAGCCAGAATACCTGCTGTGAATAATAGACTGTCCCCAGGGAGGAAAAAACCTATTAAGAGACCGGTTTCAGCGAAGACTATGCCAAAGAGACCAACGTATCCGACGGCACGAACTAATTCTGGTAAATCAAATCCTGGGATCATATGAATAAATAGTAAATAGTAAGAAGTAGAGAGTAAGAGGTAAATAGTAGAATGTAACCTAGAGAATCGTTCTAAACAAGCACCCTTTACTTACTACTTATTTCTAGCTACTTACTAAAACTATTATATCAAATCTAGGTAATTACAATCATGCTTTTTGGATTTCTTATGAAGCTCTGCAAATCGGTCGTATTTTACAGTGTCTCTGATTTGTTCTATTGTATCAGTTAAACTTTGCTTTAATTTTTGAAGTTCTTCAGGTGTTGCTAGTTTAACCGCCACTGTTTCGTTTGGCACAAGGTACCAATATTGTAATCCTGCAACCTTTTCATGAAAGAATTCTTCACAGGCCAACTGGTAAATTCGTAGCTGATTCACATCATTAGTGTCTGTGCGGGATGGAACTTTTTCAGAAGTTTTATAATCAATAATCATTAACCCTGAATCCATAGAATCAGCACGGTCTATTTTTCCATTAAATAAGTATTGTTGCTTGTTCCCTAGTTTTAATGAAAATGGTTGTTCGATGAGTTTTGGTTTCGGAATATTCTCCGAAGTTGCTTTGTAAAAAGTTTTCAGAATACTTAAACCCCGAGCTCGATATTGCTCTTTTTGTTCATGACTTTTATACCAATCATCAATCCATTCAGATTCAAATAAATCATTTAATAAGTTTTGTGGAGGTAATTTTCTATCAGTTTTCAGTTCTGCAATTTCTAATTTAGAGGTTTCGAGGCTAAATTGGTAAGCTTGCAGATATCTTTCCAGAACTGCGTGTATGGTTGAGCCAAAACTAAGATAATGGCTGCCCGGCATAGGTAGTCTTAGATAATAAGCATATTTGTATTCGAGCGGGCACTTTTGGAATGTGGACAGCTGACTAAACGAAAATTTGTCTGGCAATTGTTTGTAGACAACTTGCTTGGCTTTAGTCTTTGATTTAGTAAATACAACCTTACCCGTCGCTTTGTGGGCGTTTTCAGTAGGCACCAAACCAGTCTCAGTTAAGAACAGAGATGGTTTCTTTGAACGAGCTCCGCCATAATCCAATGCCCAAGAAAGATACAAGTGAGTTTTGGCACGCGTCACCGCAACGTAAAATAATCTTCGTTCTTCCTGAAGATGAAAGTCACCTTCTGGCAATATATCTTTGATTAATGGTTCAGGGATTTCTATGGCATCTTTATGTGACCGCGAAGGAAATTTTTGGTCAACCATACTAACCAAAAATACGTATTCGAATTCTAAGCCTTTAGCGCTATGAATTGTCATTATTTTGAGTGATTCGGGACCACTATTCGGATCGAATTTGATTGTACCCTCTTCCCCTGCATTTTGCTCGAGCTTGAGGTAATTCATGAAACCTCTCATGGTTCTATCATCATTTTCTTGTGTGTAAGTTTCGATACGTTTGTAGAACTGTTCAAGCATTTCTCGATTTTGAGCATTTTCTAAAGTTTCTTTGATGAGTATTTGGTCAATTCCTAAGTCAGAAACCATCTGCACGAAAAATTCAATTGCGGATTTTTCGGTGGATAATTTAGCATGCTCCTCTAGAAATTTGAGTAACAGTCCTATTATGTTTCTCGAATCTTCAGTAAGTTCAGCAAGGGCTTCCTGTTCGTGCATAGCTTGATAAAGTGAGTGAGCTTTACGTTTGGTAAATTGTGTTAAGTGAGCTAGTTCGAGCGCGGGTAACTTAAATTTGGGGAAATTTAGAACTCTATAAAGTGCGTCCGATTCGTGGTAATTATCGAGCAATTTTAAATAAGAAATTATATCCGCAATAAGTGGCTTTTTATACAAGCCTTTGTTGGCAACGAAGCTGTATGGAATTTGTTTAGCTTCGAGGACAGGAATTACTTCACCTGCTGTGTTGTTAGCGCGAATGAGAATTGCAAAATCATTCCAGCTTGAGTTTGGATGAGCATCTTTGAGGTCTAAAATTTTATCAACAACTAAGTTCAGCTCCTCGTTTAAATCTTTCCCTTCAATTACTGTGATAGTACTTTTGGCTTTATTATGACCTTTTAAGCGTTTATTTATCCCCAACTTCGGTTCGAGACGATTTGGATTATTAGCTTGAATAAAGTTATAAGCCAAGTCCAAGATTGGCTGACTGCTTCTGTAATTATCGATTAGAGTTAGTTCTTTTAGGCTTGGATAGTCAGTTTTGAGCTTGAGTATATTCGAAACAGAAGCACCGCGGAATTTATAAATTGACTGGTCGTCGTCGCCTACTACTACTAAATTGGGACCAATATCTTTCACTGATTTTCGTTTGACGTCATTCTGAGGCGAAGCCGAAGAATCACTTTTGGGATCCTTCGCTGTGCTCAGGATGACACTATCAGTAAGTAACTTAATCAATTCGTACTGTGCAAGGTTTGTATCTTGAAATTCATCAACCATCACAAACTTAAACTGCTGTTGGTACAGTTTGCGAATGTTTGGACGACGTTTTAGTAATTCAATTGTGTACCAAATTAAGTCGGCGAAATCCAAATACCCGTTATCAAGCATAAGCTGCTGATAAGTTTGGTATGCTTTTGCAATTTCGTTAACCCGAGCCGCTTCCATTTGTTCGTCTTCGTCTGGGTTTTTCTTTTCAAGAAGTTTTTTTGCATGGAGTGCGTAATCTTCAGGAGTAATTAGTTCGTCTTTACACTTTGAAAAATGATCTATCAGCGCATCAATAAACTTATTTGGATTGCCCAGTGGTTTGTAGTAATCCAGTTCAAATTTAGAAAAATTGTTGTGCAGAAAAACCCACTGTTTGGTCTTATCTAATAATTTAAAGTCGTTAGGTAAACCGATATGTAAGCCATGTTGTTTTAGAATTCGTTCGCAAAAACTATGGAATGTCGAAATCCATAAATCATAACTACCTAGCGGGAGTAACTGATCGACTCGTTCTTCCATTTCACCTGCCGCTTTATCAGTAAAAGTTAGAGCAAGAATTTCCTCAGGCTTAGCCAGTTCTTGCTCGAGAATGTATGCAATCCGACGCGTGATGACCGTGGTCTTTCCAGTACCCGCACCAGCAATAATCAAAAGCGGACCATCCTTATGGGTGACCGCCTCGAGCTGCTCTTTATTTAAATTTTCGAGAAGAGTTGACATAGTTTAGTAAAAATTTTATAATAAGCTACCTTTAGTATGAAGTTAGGAGGAAAAATTATGTTGAAGAGACTAATTCCAGCGAATGAGCCTGGTAAGTTCGGTATTGATGGTGAGTTTCAAAATGGAGAGGTTAGAGCATTCCTAGTTGAGTTACCAACACTTATTGAGCTCCCTGCTGGTGAAGGTGATGAGCCTCAGGAAATTTATTTTGATCATGTAACTGTTCCTGATGGAGCTGATAGTTTTGTGTTAGGGGAGGCTGTCGGCGGAACTTATGAATTGGACGGGACCATTTCTTTTGTAATTTCTTACACAAAAATTGAACGTTGAGCAGGTTAAGACAAGTTCAGTTGATATTAGCGAGTGCTTCCACTCGCTTTTTTATTTTCCAGCAAAGAATCCTGCCCATTCTTTCCAAGTGTCATTGCTCTCGTCTTTGTATCTCACCCAGAACTGAGATGGATTTACTATTTGAATATCTTCGTACTTTCCTAGCGAGAGTAAATCGTTATCGCGGGTTACTAAGTAGTCCGCCTTTGATTCAACAGCGCTTTCTAAAATTTTATTATCTTCAGGGTCGCGGACAATATTTATTTGCCGACGGTTTTGCACCATGTTGATTTGCGCGAACAAGTTATTGATTTCCTCGGCGTAGTTTGGATCATTAATGAGTTGCTTCATGATGAGTTTATTCTCACTCAAAGTTCCGTGATTTGCGTAAGCTTCAATTTCCCCTGAAATCACTGCGTCAAGAATCTGTTTTTCGTATGAGTAATCATCTTTAATTCCATCGATGATAACATTTGTATCTATTACTATTTTCATAATATGTATCCCCGGCCGAAGAACCGGGGTCTGGACCCCGGATAACCCTCCGGGTTTCCAGGGATTCTGTTATTTCTTGTTACCTCGCGAACGAGAACCAGCTTTGCCGCCACGAATAGGCCTTAAGAATAACTTTGGGTTTTCATCTAAATCGATAAAGTAATCGGTTAGCTCTTTAATCTTACTGCTCGTGGATTTACCAAAAGCCACAGTTTCGGTTAACTGGCCGGTCATTTGGAGATATTCTAACAGCGGCGCGAAGTCGCCATCACCACTAGCCAGAACGACTACATCGAGCTTGTTCATCTGCTTGATGATATCCATAGCGATGCCGACGTCCCAATCCCCTTTTTGACTACCTCCGGCGAAGGTTTGTAAATCCTTTGCTTTCACTTCAAAGCCAGCTTTTTCTAGAGCATCGAAAAAAGATTGCTCTTCAGGCATGTCGGCTTTAACGACGTATGCAATCGCGCGAATTAGTTTGCGTCCTGCGACAGCTTCTTCTAATACAGCGTTGAAGTTGATACGCGAGTTGTAAATATTTCTCGCGCTGTAATATAGATTTTGCACATCGACGAACACGCCGATGCGCTGGTCTGGATTTCTTATAGACATAGTTATTTTCGTTAAGAATGAATTAGTCTTGTTTTATATCTGGTTTATCTAGCAGTGCGATTTCATCTAACACTGAATCGCCTGTGATTCGCATAATGTCTTTGTCGACTTTTACGAATTCCTTTGTTGAAGCGTTGTAGTGATTAACTACAGTTCCCAAAGTGGTTCCCATTTTGGTGTGATATTCTTCGTAAGATTTTAAATGCTTTTGAAGGTTCTCTACATTTACCTTAATCTGCTTCGCAGACTCTTCAATTTGCATAGCCTTCAATCCCTGAAGAACAGTTTGTAAGTACGCCAAAAATGAAGTTGGTGAGACAATAATTACTTTGTATTTTCCAGCGGCGCGTTGGATTAAGTTTTCGGTATCTTCAGAAACCGCCCCAACTTTGTTAATAAGTAAGTCGTAGTAAATAGCTTCGTGTGGAATAAACATGAACGCAAACTCCATTGTTCCCTCTTCTGGACGAATATACTTTGCAGTTTCGGTAATACGAAGCTTCAAATCGTTGAGGAAAGCTTTTTCGAGTCGAAGTTTCTCGGATGGATCAGTGGCTTCTGTTAAACGGTTATAGTTCTCAAGAGAAAATTTAGAATCGATTGGAATGATTTTATCTTTGATTTTAACAACAGCATCCACAATCTCTTTGTTGCTAAACATGTACTGCATTTCGTATTGGTTAGGCGCGAGTACATTTTTAAGGAGAGTCTCTAGATAATATTCTCCCAAGATTCCGCGTTGTTTTGGATTTTTTAAAATGTCTTGCAGGTTTTGAAGTTGGTCCGCAAATGAGACAACTTGCTTGTTGGTTTCGTCTAGTTTTGTTAAACCCTCGGTAACGTTTTTGATTAGGTTGGCAGATTCGGAAAACTGAGCGCGCATAGTCTCACTCATGTGTTGAGTTGTCTCTCCCATCTTTCTATCTACCACTCGTGAGAGCTCGTTCATCTGCTCAAGAAGGAGCTTCATGCTTTGATTATCTGAGCTATTTGAACCTAGTTTATTGTTGCGGCTTAGTATATAAAAAACGACGGCAAAACCAAATACCACTATGCCAATTAATATAATCATTGATGTATCCATGGGGTAAGTATATCAAATTTCTGAATGTTTGACGTATAAAAAAGAGGCCTTTTGGCCTCAAAATGGAAGATCGATATTCCGTCTGCGCGCACCTGCCCTTTCATATGTAGTCTGAATTTGGTGAGCGAGGCATCTCTTGCCTTGCGAGGAATTTTTCTTTGGACTGATGTAGTAAATCATCATTGGATATCGGGCTAATTTTTCGGCCCCGTGGACGCCTGGATAATCACCTGTCAGCTTTGTATAGTCTTCGGGTCGTAGCTTTTCTGGGCTCATTTTGACAATGTACCCAACCAAATGGTAAGGTCTCTCCCTTTCATCAAGCATTGGGTTGAAGACGATTACTTTATCTCCCTCTTTAAAATTTTCCGGGCGGCCGAAGCAATTTCTGGTCTTCAATACGCGCTTTCGTTCTTGTCTGTAAGCATCTCTCATAATTCCTCCTTGCTGATACTTTACCTCTTAATAAATCTGAACGCAACAGTATAAAACCAAAAGCATGGCCCTCTAGAAGCCATGCTTTGGAATTTAACAATTCAGGTCCGAAGACCACTTATATAATACCAAATCCTAATTTACTGGGCAAGTCTAGTATGTGGATATTTCAATGATTTGGAGATCAAAAAACAACTATAAAATAGTTGTTTTTTGATGGCGGATTTCGCACCCTTCGAGTCCCCTCCCTATCTTAAATTACAAAAGCCTCCATCTAAAGATGAAAGCTTTTGTAATGGCGGACTGAACGGGACTCGAACCCGCGACCTTCCGCGTGACAGGCGGACGCTCTAACCAACTGAGCTACCAGTCCAAATTGTACAATTCTTGCTAACCGCCCGAGATCAACTCGGGCTTTAGTTTCTCAAATTAACCAAAATGCTGTCTACATCTTTTTGTCGCTATGCGACAGGCCAACTGAGCTACCAGTCTATATTGATTTAAAGTCATGCTTCGCTCTAAAGAGCTTCGCAGGACACTGCTTCGCAAAACTACAATTACAAGCAAAGTTCTAAAACGATGGCTTTGCTTGCACTGCGTAGCTTTAGCGAAGCAGTGGTACCGGCGGTTGGAATTGAACCAACGACCTGAGGCTTATGAGTCCTCCGCTCTAACCAACTGAGCTACGCCGGCGCATTGATCTGTACCATCTTCATTCCGGCCGAAATC
>ERZ761599.19-NODE-19-length-65028-cov-18.666492_pt1 | contig 65028 bp, 74 predicted proteins | sample MGYA00511878_ERZ761599 | MGnify/ENA primary metagenome ERZ761599 (study PRJEB28899, sample SAMN03785569) | bioreactor sludge metagenome | biome: EBPR Sludge; feature: EBPR Bioreactor; material: 0.22µm filtered reactor supernatant | place: Saint Lucia: Queensland...
GGCCTGCGGCCTTTGGCCAACTGAGCTACGCCGGCGCATTGATCTGTACCATCTTTGTAGTCCTGTTTCGCTCCGAAGATCTTCGCAGGACACTGCTTCGCAAAACTACATTTACAAGCAAAGTTCTAAAACGATGACTTTACTTGCACTGCGTAGCTTTAGCGAAGCAGTGGTTGCGGGGGTGGGATTCGAACCCACAGCCTCAAGGTTATGCGTACCACTATAGTTTTCACTACCCAGCCTAAGCTAGTTTGTAGTCTGGACTTTCCCTTCATCCCAGAGGGATGCCTACCATCAAGTCTCTACACCTTCCTAATCGTAAGACTAGGTTTGGCTCGGGATTACCACCGCTATGAGGTTTCCCCGAATTTGATAGGATTCACATCGAAATTGCTTTCGATGCAGCCCATAGTGAGATTAGTTCAAAATTTTCTCGATAGTTTGCGGATTTTGGCTTACGCTGACGTTTGTCAGATTCGACCAAAGATAATGTACTACCGAAACCTATGAATACCTTAACCGGAAAAACGTAAAAAATTCGTATTTCTGGAAGATATACTAGAGCAAAATCAAAGTCTTGATCTGTGTACAAACTTCTAATCATTTGTTTTCGGTTTGTTTTGGTTCTTCTCACATCGATACAAAAATTTTGATCATGTGAATTAAACCAAGCCGATTTAACTTGAAGTTTGATTAACGAACCACCTACATCTGCGATTAGATCGTAAGGAAGTCTATCGCCCACTGGCTTAGAAACTCCCCAACCTAGCTCTAAAAACTTTAGTATAGTGGCTTGCTCTGCTATATCTCCTGTTAATTTAGTATTCATCTAAATAAACTTATCTCGAGATTGAGCCTTGCGAGATGCCAATTTCTCTACCCCGCGTCGTGTTATCAATCTATTTTACAATAGATACTGGTCAATTATAGCGAAAATATTACCTTTTGGCAAGAGGTAGTTTTGGACCCAGATAACATAAACCGCCCAAGCTCATTAATGAGGGGCGGTTATGTCGCTATTAGCACGAACCGATTAACGGCGGCGCTTTTTAGCAGCCTTGCGCTTAGCTGGACGCTTTGCAGCCTTTTTAGCTGGACGTCGCTTTGCAGTTTTCTTAGCGGCCTTTTTAGCTGGACGCTTTGCTGCTTTTCTCTTTTTTACTGCCATTGTGGCTAGTCTCCCGAAACCAATCTATACAGATTGGCTTCTTAATTTTCTACTACTTAAAGTTAAGACTTTAAGGTTAGTAGTAATAAATATTTTTTTCGTTTCTGTGTTTCTGTTTTATTTTCTGTTTCTTTTCTCGTTCGGAACTTATCTGTGATAATTATACGAGATAACTTTAATTTAATCAAGAGTTAAACAAACTTTTTTATCAAAAAGTTTTTTATTTTCTGTGACGAAGCTTTATTTATTTCTGACATTAGTTTTGGTTTGGAAAGTTTTTTTACTAACCAAATATTTTTGTCTATAGCGCTCGCAAGTTTGCTATCGAATTTTAGGTCAAACTGCATGGCGAACCGATACGCTCTAACAATTCGCAAAGGATCTTCTTTTAGTTTGGCACTAGCGTCTCCCACTGCTCGTAATAATTTTAACTTGATATCTTTGATGCCACTAAACGGATCTATCACTAAATTTAAAATAGGCTGAAAATAAAGGGAATTAATTGTATAATCTCGCCTTTTAGAATCTACATTGAGGCTTTTAGTAAAGGCTACTTTGGGATATCGACTTTGTTGATAGCTGTCTTTGCGGAACGTGGTAATTTGGACTTTGTATTTACCTTTGGTTACAGTAATAGCTCCGAATTTTTTAGCCGATACATCAGTCAAAAAACTCACATCTCGGAGTACCAAAATTACTTGCTCAGGCTTCGCTTCTGTAGCTATGTCTATATCGACAATTTTGTTTCCTAAAAATAAGTCGCGAACCATTCCGCCTACAAAAAAAGTTTGTGAAAAGTTTTCCACAAGCAGTTTGTAAACTTGCAAGCCAAATTGCTCGTACGAATTTTGGGGAACAAAAAAGTTTTTTGGTACAGAAAGTTTTTTCATAAAATAAATCTCTGCGCAAGCAGAGATAAATTATTATTCTTTAAATACACCCTCACCTGTAATACTGCGTGTGCGTCGATGCGAATGTTTTCGTGCGATATTAATTCTAGAAAGATTTTTTTGGATTAACCACGCTGCTGTTGCGTACTCTTCTTCTGCTAAGTGTTGTTGGTTGAGCAATTCCTCAGCTTGTCTCTTTGCCTCTTCTGCTCGAGCGATGTCGATTTCAAAATGGTGTTCTGCTGCATCCGCAAGTATAATGATTTCATTGTTTTTTCTAACTTCAATGAAGCCACCAGCAACGTGAATGAAGTTGTCCGTCCCCCCGTTTTTAGTGATCAGTTCACCTGAAACCAGATTAGCTACAAGCGGCGCATGATTAGGTAAAATCGTGATTTGGCCTTCTTGTGTTGGGCAGGTTAAACTACGAACTTCCTCTGATAAGACAGTTCGTTCTGGGGTGATAAGTTGTAGTTTAAGATAATTCATCGGTTATGAGGTCCCTGCTTTCGAGCTCGCGATGCTCGGGCTTTGCCCGAGCAAGCTCGTGTCGGGGATGACTCGCTATGTTATTTATGTGAGTCAATTTGGTCGATTCCACCCTTCATGTAGAAAGCTTGTTCTGGTTTGTCGTCGTGTTTACCATCTATGATTTCTTTGAAACCACGAACTGTGTCGGAGATTGAAACGTATTGTCCTGGAGAGCCAGTAAACACTTCCGCAACGAAGAACGGTTGAGAAAGAAAGCGTTGAATTTTACGTGCTCGAGAAACAATAATTTTATCTTCTTCAGGAAGTTCTTCCATACCAAGAATTGCAATAATGTCCTGCAAGTCACGGTAACGTTGCAGAGTTTTCTGAACACCGCGAGCGACTTCGTAGTGCTCTTCACCAACAATGTTAGGATCTAAAATTGTGGATGTTGAATCAAGAGGATCTACTGCCGGATAAATACCAAGGTCAGAAATTGCACGAGAAAGTACTACTGTAGAGTCCAAATGAGCGAACGTTGTCGCTGGTGCAGGGTCGGTAAGGTCGTCTGCAGGCACGTACACAGCCTGCACGGATGTAATAGAACCTTCTTTAGTAGAAGTGATGCGTTCTTGTAATTCACCCATTTCTGTCGCAAGTGTTGGTTGGTAACCTACTGCGGAAGGAATACGTCCAAGCAACGCCGATACTTCACTGCCGGCTTGAGTAAATCGGAAAATGTTATCGATGAAGAAAAGAATGTCCGCTTTGTTCTTGTCGCGGAAATATTCTGCCATTGAAAGACCAGAAAGCGCAACGCGCGCACGGGCTCCAGGCGGTTCATTCATTTGCCCAAACACCATGGTCATTTTGTCGATTACACCTGAGTCGTTCATTTCGTGGTACAAATCGTTTCCTTCACGGGTACGTTCACCTACACCGGCGAATACTGAAAGTCCACCGTGACCCTTTGCGATGTTGTTGATCAATTCCTGAATCAATACGGTCTTCCCTACTCCGGCACCACCGAACAAACCAACTTTTCCACCTTTAAGAATCGGACAGATAAGGTCGATTACTTTGATTCCTGTTTCGAGAATTTCATTCTTCGTAGATTGGTCGGTAAGTTTTGGAGATGGTCTGTGAATTTCGTACTTTTCTGTCACCTCCGGAGCTTCTTTACCATCGATTGGTTCACCTAAAACGTTGAACATACGGCCCAGAGTCGCATCACCAACAGGAACGCTGATGCCTCGACCGGTGTTTACAACTTCCATGCCGCGCTTAAGACCGTCGGTCGAAGACATCGCGATAGTACGAACGATGTTTCCTGGAAGCTGCTGTTGAACTTCTAAAGTGAGAACGCTATCGCCGAGCTTAATTTCTAAACCAGTGAAAATGCCAGGCATGTTCTCTGGAAATTTTACATCAACAACTGGTCCAATTACTTGGGATACTGTGCCGATATTTGATTGTGTAGTCTTGGATTGTTTCATAATGGTTTGTATTCCCGGACGAAAGCCGAAGGCTGTAGATCTGGGATCTAGACCCCGGCCTTCGCCGGGGATTCTTAATGATTACTGCCGAAGTGAACTTAATTTATTCTAATGCGATACGTCCGGCTGTAATTTCTGCAAGCTCGGTTGTAATCTTATTTTGTCTGATCTGGTTGTATGTAAGAGTTAAGTCGTCGATGAGGTCTCCCGCTGCTTCGGTTGCGTTCTTCATCATCATCATACGCGCGCTGTGTTCTGACGCATCACTTTCGAGAATTGCTTGATAGAGCTGAGATTCCAGTATGCGAGGAAGGAGATGGTTAAGGACTTTTTCCTGATCAGGTTCGAAAATTATGTTGCTTCCAATCGAAAGGGTTTGATGCTCGGATTTAGGAATTACTGGAAGCAATTGTTTTACCTTTGGCTCTTGGACTAACATCGACACAAAATGGTTATAAACGACATAAATCTTTTTATACTCACCAGTGTTGAACTTATCAGTCAGAAGTTGAATCATCGGATAAACATCCTTCACAGGTATGGTTGCATCAAGTTTTGGAAACTCGGCGATGATATCTTTTTGAAGCCGCTTCATGACTTCTCTACCTTTTCGTCCAACAACCACTAGTTCGGTAAGAAGTTCTGGTTCTAACTTTTCTTCAGCTAATGCTTTCTTGATTAAGTTTGAGTTGAAGCTTCCGACTAATCCTTTATTGGTTGTAATTAGGATTACTCCAGCTTTTTTTGCATCAGGGTAATTTCTGAGCAGAGGGTGTTCGCGGGCTGAGCTGGAAATATTGTTGATTAACTCCCAAGCTAAGTGCGCGTACCTGCGGCTAGCCATGGCAATGTTTTGGCTCTTGCGCATTTTGGCACTACTAACCATCTGCATCGCGCGAGTTATTTTGCGTGTTGCTTTGATTGACTTTATTCTTCTAGAGATTTCTTGGGTATTAGGCATATATTTACGCGCCTGGCTCGCCGTAGCTTAAGCGTAGGCGGCTGCTTTTGATGGACTTTATTCTTCTTGTGAGTTCTTGTGTAGATGGCATATAAAGTTTGGTTTACCCTCCGTAGCTTTCTTGCCAACCGAAGCTTTAGCGAAGGTTGAAGCGTAGCAGGGTTAGTTCTTGAGTTGATGGCATAGTTGACTAATTCTAAGTTAAATGATATAGTATGATGTTCTAAATCAAAAGTGGAGGAAATTCGATGTTGTTTATAGTTTTGTACAGGGTATTGTGCTTTTTTGCTACAATCATGTTTGGTTGGGTCTGGCTTGTTTCCGCAGAATTTAACTGGAGCGGAAAAGTAATCGCAGGTGGTCTAACCTTGCTCAGCGGTGCGCTGATGCTGAAGCCCCAAAAATCAGAATCAGACTAGTTTACTTCCAGCCTTGCTTGAACTGTTCAAGTGAGGCTTTTAATTTTGCCTCAGTATCGTCTGTGATTTCCTTTTCAGTGGCAATTGTAGTTAACAAATCTTTTTTCTGAGTATCTAGATATTCGTATAAATCTTTTTCAAACTTACCTACATCCTCTATTTCCACATCATCCATGTATCCGTTGTTGACTGCGTATAGTGCAACAACCTGCTTTTCCATTGGAATCGGACTGTACTGTGGTTGTTTTAGTAGTTCTGTTAAACGACGGCCAAGTTCTAACTGCTGTCGTGTGGCTTCATCCAAGTCTGATCCGAACTGAGCGAAAGCTTCAAGTTCACGGAACTGCGCAAGTGAAAGCTTTAATTTACCAGCAACTTTTTTCATCGCTTTGGTTTGAGCCGCTCCACCTACACGTGATACGGAAGTCCCAATGTTTACCGCAGGACGTACACCTTTATAAAACAAGTCGCTTTCCAAGAAAATCTGTCCATCGGTAATTGAGATTACGTTTGTTGGAATGTAAGCCGAGATATCCCCTGCTTGAGTCTCAATAATCGGTAATGCAGTAATTGAACCGCCGCCGTGATCTTTGTTTAACTTGGCGCTACGTTCGAGCAAGCGAGAGTGGAGATAAAATACATCTCCAGGATACGCTTCACGTCCTGGAGGACGACGAAGTAGTAAAGAAATTTCACGGTAAGCAACCGCTTGTTTAGAAAGATCGTCGAATACAATCAACACATCTTTTCCTTGGTCCATGAAGTATTCAGCCATCGCACAACCGCTGTAAGGCGCGATGTAAGAAAGTGAAGCCGATTCGGATGCGCCAGCGGATACTACGATTGTGTATTCCATTGCACCGCGTTCTTCTAGCTCAGCAACAATTTTTGCAACTTTACTTTCCTTCTGACCAACAGCAACGTAAACACAAATCATGTCCAAACCTTTTTGGTTGATGATTGTATCAATCGCTACAGCTGTTTTTCCGGTTTGACGGTCACCAATAATCAGTTCACGTTGACCACGACCAATTGGAATTAAAGCATCAATTGCCTTAATACCAGTTTGTACAGGTTGATGAACTGATTGTCTAGTGATTACACCTGGAGCAATTTTTTCGACAGGATAAAAATGTTCGGTAGTGATTGCGCCTTTACCATCTTTAGGTTCACCAAGAGCGCTAACAACGCGGCCGATTAGAGCTTCACCAACTGGTACAGATAGAATCTGTCCAGTTGCTTTCACTGTATCTCCTTGCTTAACGTGTTCGTAGTTTCCCAAAATGATTGCACCTACGCTTCGTTCTTCTAAGTTAAGAGCTACGCCAGATGTGCCATTTCCGAAATCAAGCATTTCCATGGATTGCACTTCGGAAAGTCCATTGATTTTTGCGATACCGTCACCAATTTCGGTTACAGTTCCGACATGACTAATCTCGGCCTTTGGGTCAAAGCCTTCAATCTGGTCTTTTAGTTTTTGAATTATAGTGTCAGTGTTCATAAGTGTAATTTTTCCAAGTCATCCTGAGCGGTAGCAAGGATCTGCTTTGAGATTCCTCTCTTCGCTCGGAACGACAGTAGTTTAGTCTTTCAGTTTAGATTCTAAATTATTAAGTTCAGTCCGGAGACTGGCATCAATAAGGGTATCGTCAACGCGGATGACTACTCCGCCCAATACTTCTTCGTCTGTGATTTGTGTGGTTTCAATCTTGTCCTTGGAATATTTATTCAACTCTTTGAGGAGCGCTGGTGTGATATTTGCATCCGTTGCAGTGGTGATTGTAACTTGGCTGGTATTCTCTTTGATGTCGAGAAGCTTTTCGTACTCGGCAACAATCTTTTCGTAAGCGGCTAAATCATTATTGATCCTAAGGATGTTTATGAAGTTATCTATGACTATATCTTGCTGTTTTGGATTAGTTGTTTCGAGCACATCGTACAAACTCTGAGCATATTGCTTAACTGTATATTTCATTAGTTGAGCTCCTTCATTGCTTGCGAAATCAACTTTTGATCTGCTTTTTTATCTACTTTTTCGCGAATCAACTTTTCGGCAGCTCCAACTACTAGGTCTGCGAGTTCTGATTTAGCATCTGCAATAGCTTGTTCTTTTTGCTGAGTAAGTTCTCGAGCTCCTTTTTCTAGTAGTGCTTGTTGTTCTAGTTTTGCTTTTTCGAGAATATCATTTTTCACTGTTTCAGCTTGAGTCTTCGCTTCACTGATTATTGCGGTAGCTTCTTGTCTTGCTTTGCCCATCTCGGTTTCTTTCCATGCTTCAAACTCAGTTTTCTCTTCGGTGATTCTATCTGCATTTATAAGCGACTCTTCAATTTTTTTGGTTCGTTCTTCCATGTTTGAAGTCACAGGTTTCCAAACCCACTTCCACAATACAAACAAAACGATGCCAAAGTTAATCAGCTGAGCTAGGAATAACTTCCAGTTAATACCGAACATGCCAATAAGACTCGGATCATCAACGACTGTACTTGCCGCATCAGCAATATTTGGTGCAAGTAAAACAGAGAGCATCAATCCTGTGATAGCAATATATTTTAGTGATGTTTTCATAATACTATTCATAATTTTCAACCCCCAGCCTCGCAGCGTGCGAGACTGAAATTGCAAACTATAAAATGAACGTAATAACCAACGCGTAAATAGCGATCGCTTCCGCGAAAGCCATACCAAGAAGCATCGGTACGAACAATTTGTCGACACTTTCTGGGTTACGGCCGATCGATTCCATCGCTTTAGAGCCAATACGGCCAATCGCGAGAGCTGGACCGATACCACCAACAGCGATAGTAAGAGCCTTAGCTAAAAGTTCCATTGATTCTGGGGACATTAGAGTTCCTTTGCGGCTAGACTGGATTGTTGTTTAAAGTCTGCCGTTTAATTAAGAATGAAACATCAAGCATCAATGGTTTAATGCTTGATGGATTACTCCTAAACTGTCGGTGTTGGTTCTAAATCTTCTGGGTGATCGCTGTGGTGACTCGCGACTTCTGTTGTCGCTACAGTTAGATACACCAAGGTAAGCATAGCAAATACAGTCGCTTGGACAATAGCCACGATTATTTCTAAACCAATGAACGGTAATGGTAATAGATATGGTAAGATGCTTGCCAAAACAGTAAGTAACACTTCTCCAGCAAAGATATTTCCGAATAAACGCAAAGATAGTGAGAACAGTTTTGCTACTTCAGAAATGATTTCGAGAATTCCAACAAAGAATTCGATGATGGCTACGAGAATTGCCATCGGGCTGAAAGACTTTACCGCATGCCATAAATCCCCTACTTTAACGAACTTGTTGAAGTATTTGAAGAAACCAATAACGAATATTCCTAGGAAGTGTGAAACTGTAACTGCGATTAGAGCCATCGCAACTGTCATATTCAAATCGGTAGTCGCAGGACGGAACAGTGGAACAAGTAAAATTTCACCACCGTGCACTAAGTAACGGCCGATGCTGCCAATGCCTGGAAAAAGTCCTAACCAGTTAGAAACTAAAATGAAGAAAAATAATGTACCGACTAAAGGTAGGAATTGGATTGTTTTCTTGCGGCTTTGAGTTACTGTGTCAAAATATTGATACAAAACTTCCAAGATACTTTCAAAGAAATTCAGTAGTCCACGAGGTGCACCGTTTTTGTAAGCTTTTACAGCGCGGTTGATAAAAAACGCAAAAATCACAAACCCAATCATGGTTAGAGTGGAGTTGATGTATGAATTTGTAATTGGAAGTTGACCTATCGCAAAAATCGGTTCTGCTGCCAACGGTGGTAATGCTGCAATCATTAGTCTATGAAATCTTTGTAGAGATCGTTAATCTTTCTGTAAAACCAGACTGTACTTGTAGTTAGTGCTAGTAGTAGCCCAGCCATAACCCACAATTTATTGTCATAGCGTTGTTCTAGCCATTTGCCGATTCCGCCAAATACTAACAATGGCAGGAGAATCATGAATGCGAATTGAAGAGCTAGAGATAGACTTTTCGCAAAATTTATTTGCTTAGAATTAGGCTCTTTTTTCTCCCCTGTCTGATTTAGTTTAGTTTCTTGTTTGTCCATAATTTACCCTGTTAAATATCCTGTCTGTGCACTCAGACCTGAAAAATCTAGAGGCAAACGACTAAGATATTTTCCCTTATAAAATAACTTAATTTCACAGGGTGAACGCAAAAATTCTAACAAAAAAAGGCGAAGTTGGCAAGGCTGCCAATTTTTTCGAGGGTTGACACTTCTTCGCTAAAGCTACGAAGTGCAGGCAATTCTTCGCCCCAGCCTTCGCCAAGGCTTCGGTTGGCAAGCAGGCTACGAAGTGCAGGCACTTTTGGTTTTTAACCAAAAAACTCTGCTCAAGGAAGCAGAGTTTGGTTTTTAGAGTAACTTCACCGATTTGATATTCGAGAATTCGGTTTGTAGCCAAGCTTCAAAATCAGAGGGAGTGATAAATATTTGTTGTAGATTGTAACTTTTTTCATTTGCTTCATTCTCTTCAATCCCAGTAATTCTTAAAATATGGATACCATAACGACTCGCAACTAATACATTATCGTTAAGAGCTAATTCGGAAACTACCACCTGAAACTCCGGAAGCAGGTCTGAATAATTAACAAAGCCACTATCCCCTGCAAAGGCTTGACTACCGATATCTTCAGAGTATTGAGTAGCGACTTGTTCAAAATCAGAACCGTTATCAAGATTGCTTAGTAGTTCACGAGCTTTAGTATATGATTCTGAATTTAAGTTTTCTTGGGAGTTAAACCACAAAGATAGATTTTCTCTTGTCGCGGTTTGTCTAAGAACTTCATTTTTAAAAGTTGAAATTGAAATACCATAGTTCTTATTAAGTTCTGTTGCTAATGCTTCTTCACTTTGGCCAGGTAATTGATTTATCACTGCTTGGTAGGACATGTCCAGCTCTTGGTCTGTTGGAGTAATACTGTACTTTGCGGCTAAAGTTTCGGTTTTACGAGCTTCTATTAATTGATCTAGAACTTCGGCAGGGAGATTTTCATTCGATTCTGTATTTCCCTGTAATAAATCAGTAGCTAGTTGAACTCGTTGAAAGAGTTGCTTGCTGTTAATATGCTTTGACTCAACCAGAGCGACAGGTAATGGAATTGCTTTAAATATCGACTCCTTGGCACTGGTAATCGAACCAGTATATAACCAAGTGAAGAAACAAATTAAAACTACCAAATCAAAAATCAAAAAGGCTGCAATAAATTTGCGACTTCTGATTTTTTTATTTTCGGAATCTCCTTGTTGTGTATTTTCGTAAGTCATTGTTTTTAGTTAATAAATATATATTCCCACCATTTGAATAAGTTTGATCTTGAATCGACTTGTACTACTTCTGTTTGCTGGCCTTCAGGTTCTTTCGGAAAATTTACTACAATCTCATCTGGCTTTTTAAGATTTAATTGTAATCGAGCTAATTTTTCTTGATACTCTGGAGATGATAAAAAGCCAATTGATTGTTGCAACTGATTATTGGCTTCAGTTAAGCGCCTTTCTTCGGCTTCTAATTCGGCGATTTCGTTATCAATACTTTTTCTTTCTGAGTACTGTTTATATTCTATCGCGCCCGCAAAGATCAAAGCAATAAGTAATATTCCTAAAAAAGGCTTTGAGTTAAAAATTTTGGGTAACTTCATATCTAAACTTTCTGATTTTGTTTGGTATACCCTAATCGCTCTTGAATATGCTCAATGTCTTGGCTGTTAAAACTTTTATCGTTAGCAGTAACTCGGAGGTGCATTTCCCAGATATAATCTTTGATTTCTAGTGGATTAGAGACATTTTTTAAGACCATGGGGTCAATAAGTCCAACAACTTGCACAACTACATTTCCATATCCGAATATTGCAGAAGTAACACCTTCGGTTTTAAAACTAACATTGAGAATTCTTTCGTGGGGTGTTTCAATAATTGTTCTCTTGAATAACCCAGTTTGGTCATAATGCATCAGCCTCATATTTGTGACAACATAACGATTTAAATACCAAAGAAGTAATTCAATGGCTAAATGAGCTAACACAATCACTGACCATAGCCATAATACAGTCGTAATCCAACCAGAAATGTCGTATCTAACGATAAAATACCAAGGCAACGCGACTGTAAATAAATTAGCCAAGATAGGATGAATTAACACCCATTTACTTTGACGGTAAACGGCTCGTACGTGCTCCATTTCTCTAAGTTTTACACCCATAGTTTTAAAATGTAAATAAGAAAGCGGTTCCGATCATTGAAGCGATAATTAGTACCGATACAACAATCAAAATTCTTTCTAAAGCTTTTCTGTTTCGCATATATATTGTTGAATAGATTCCGGATAGTCTTTAGCTTCCGGGATGACACTTCGTGTCATTTTTTAAGTACTGCTAAGAATGCTTCTTGTGGGATATCTACTTTACCAACTTTTTTCATTCGCTTCTTACCCAACTTTTGTTTCTTAAGAACTTTCATTTTTCGAGTTACATCTCCACCGTATAAGCCTGTGGTTACATCTTTGCGTAAAGCAGAAATACTTTCACGAGCAATGATTTTGCTTCCGATTGCCGCTTGAATAGCAATTTCAAATTGTTGTTTTGGTATTAACTCTTTAAGTTTAGAAACTAAAGTTCTCCCCTCGCTTTCAGCAGTTGAGCGGTGGGCGATTGCAGATAATGCTTCTACTGGCTCTCCAGCAACCAAAATGTCTAGTTTAACTAGATTTCCTGGGCGCAAATCCACAATTTCATAATTTAAAGAAGCATAACCACTGGATACACTTTTAAGTTTATCATAGAAGTCAGTAATAATAGTCGCTAGTGGCATTTCGAAGCGCATTTCCACGCGGTCTGTACCCACATAGTCCATTCCTTGGTTGATTCCTCGTCTTTGGGTTACAATCTCCATGATCGAGCCAATATAAGAACTAGGAGTTAAAATAGCCGCTTTAGCCCATGGCTCTCTCACTTCTTTAATTTTGGACTGATCTGGCCAGCCTGCTGGATTGTATATAGTTAAAACTTCATCATTTGTTTTCTCAATTTCATAAACCACGCTTGGAGCAGTTAGAACTAAATCCAAATCGTACTCACGAGATAAACGTTCTTGAACAATATCCATATGGAGCAAGCCCAAAAAACCAGTCCGAAACCCAAAACCGATACTCGGAATATTCTCTGGTTCAAACGTGAGTGCTGCATCGTTGAGTTTTAATTTTTCCATTGCGTCACGAAGCATTGGGTAATCGTCTCCTGATACTGGGAAAATGCTTGCGTAGACCATTGGACGAACTTGTTTGTAACCTGGTAATGGCTCCTCGGCACTATTCTTAAACAGTGTAATGGTGTCCCCTACACTTGCTTTGGCTACATCGCGTAAACCAGTAACAATATAACCAACACTGCCTGTTGGTATATTTTGTGATTTTGTCATCACTGGTTTGAAATAACCTACTTCTAAACTTTCTCCTTCTCCTCCACTCCCCATCATGCGGATTTTTTCCCTAGCTTTTAGCTCACCGTTAACAATTCGCACATAACTTATTACGCCGCGATGAGGGTCGTAACTAGAATCAAAAATTAAGGCTTGAAGGGGTTTAGTACTATCCCCTTGTGGTGCAGGCACACGCTCAGCAACAGCTTCTAAAATTTCTGGCACGCCTAATCCTGTCTTCCCTGATGCGAATAGAAATTCTTCATCTTTGAAACCAAATACTGATTTCATTTCTTCGGCAACTTTACTTGCATCGCTATTTGGTAAATCTATTTTGTTGATTACAGGGATTAATGTGAGATTATGCTCCATCGCCATGTAAGCATTGGCTAGAGTTTGAGCTTCAATTCCTTGTGTGGAGTCCACAACTAAAAGAGCGCCTTCACAGGCGGCTAGGCTTCGGGATACTTCGTAGCTGAAATCGACGTGACCAGGTGTATCGATAAGATTAAAAACAAACTCTTGGCCGTTGTGCCGATAGTTCATTTGAACAGGCTGAAGTTTGATGGTTATTCCCCGTTCCCGTTCTAGATCCATCTGGTCGAGGAGTTGGGCCTTCATATCTCTATCACTGACGGTATTTGTCACTTCTAGAAGTCTGTCGGCAAGAGTAGATTTTCCGTGGTCAATATGAGCAATAATGCAGAAGTTTCGAATTTTTGATAGGTCAGACATGGGCTAATGTTAGCAAAAACACTGCGTTATAGCAATATTTTAAGTGCTATTGAACGCTGCTGACATTGAAGAATTTTGTTGTTCGGCTAAGCGCGGATTTAATGCTGATAGCTTCTGGAATATGAAACCACATTGTAAGAATTAGATAGACAAAAACTGCAGCCATCCCAGCAAAACCTGCTTGGATTAAAATACCGAGAACAGTGTGCGTGTTTACAAATAATGCGATTCCATATAGTAAACCGTACGCAACTAATCCTGAAACCATTGCAGAGATCATAATTTTTGTACTCGAAGACACAATGTAGTAATCACTTTCTCGGATAATTTTATTACTTTTCAAATCATATTGAATTTCTTTGTGTAGATAGATCATTAGTAAAATTAATTGGAATGCAGACGCAATCACGAAGCCCAAAGCGATACCGATAATCCCTAGCCCATAAGCTAATTGCCATGATAGTATCCCGTTGATTGCCATAGCAGCTAGACTGATAAACAGTGGAATTTTTGTATTTTGTCTAGCATAAAATGCTCTCGACAGCAGTGGTACTAAACTTTGTGCTACTAAACTTATGCTAAGTAAACCGAGCGCGTCAAAGGTTGTAATTGTACAGGTCCAGTCACAGGCACCATATCCTAAAAGCAATCGAACAACATGAGCTCGAAGCAGTAACATCAAGATTGAAAGGGGTAAAATAAAAAATAATATTCTAACAAAAGCTCTGTTAAAAGTATTTATAAATGAATTATACTGTTTTTTAGCATACTCTTCTGACAATACAGGAAAGACAGCTAATGTAGTCGAAATAGCAAAAATTCCAAGAGGAACGCTTTGGATGTTGTTGGCGAAGTTAAAAGCTGAAATTGTTCCACTAACTAAAGTTGATCCTACAATTGAGACGATAATTAAGTTAACATAAGATATATCTAACCCAAGGACTCTTGGTAGAAATAGGCTAACTACTTTTTTTACGCCAGTATTTTTCCAAGCAATTATAGGGCGCCACTGAAATCCAAGACCAATTAGTTGGGGTAGTTGAATTAAAGCGTGAAGAATTGCACCTAAAATTACTCCTAGCGCAACTCCTGTTAATCCCCACATTGGCCAAAAGAAAATAATGCCAATTATGATACCTGCATTGTAAAAGAGAGGTGCGGTATTAACCCAAATAAATTTCTTGAATGAAATTAATGTACTGGAAAATACACTAGAGATCGTAAAAATAATTGGTGAAAGTAAGAATATTCGTGTAAGCGAAGCGGTTTGGTCAAGAGCTGCTTCATTAAATCCAGGGGCTACAATAGAAACTAATGGTTTGGCAAAAATAAAGATAATTACTGATAACCCACCAACTAAAATAATTCCTAAATTTAGTACACTGTTAGCAATTTTCCATGCTTCAGTTTTATTTTTAAGGTAATAGTCTGTGAAAACAGGAATGAAAGCAGCACTTAGAGTTCCTAAGATCAACAAGTTATAGATTAAATCTGGGATTCGGAAGGCTGTGAAATAAATATCAGTCTGAATATTTGCTCCGAGTTGGCTGGCTAGAAATAAGTCACGCACAAAACCCATTAGTCTAGAGACTAAAGTCAAAATAGCAATAATTGCAGTTGCTTTGCCTAAATGAAAATTTTGTTCAACTTTATTAAAAAACTTAAAGAGTTTTGTCATATTATTTTGTAAGCACTACACCAGTAAATTTATCAGTAGTAAGTTGTGACTGCCAGAGCCATTGATAGGATGAATCATTTGAGCTACGCAATTCAAAATTACTCCATTTTGGGATACGAGATTCAAATTTAAATCTCTGTTCGACTGGAAATGGGAGCATGCCACTTTGCTTTTGCCAAAGCAAACGGTAATTACTAATTTTTCCGGACAGCTTTTTTGGTAGTTGATACGTAACTGATATAGTTCTAGTTTCTCCACCAGGAACTTCTAGCCAATTCGCAAAATATTGCTTTCCAGCTTCCTTGCCAATATATATCTGGTTTGACTGATCAAATTTTAGTTCAGACTCCCAAGCACTAATCGCCGGACTTTCATTATATAGCTTGTCAGTAGGCAAATTTTCTGGAGTGAAATTAGTAAATCCACTTGAACCTAAGAGTTTGCTATTTTGAGGAACCATGATTCTAATCCAACTTCGATTGGTTAATCCTTCCACAGCAGGAAGTGGATTATTGATTGTATAGGTTAGTTGATTCAACACATTTCCATCTTCGTCTATTGTAGTTGATAGTATTGCTGATCGATTTAGATCCCTATCAGTTTTACTCCCAGAGAGATTTGAACTAATTATTTGTAAGTAGTCTCCATCTGATTCCAAGACTTTTCCAGCCCAGTTGTATTGCTCAAATCTTGATTGTAAAGAACTGTTTCGTGAATAAAGCAAAATATTCTTATCAGACAGACTTTTTTGAAGGATTGAAATAAACAACAAAGGATCGTTCTTTGTTAGTTCGCCAAGTCTTTGCATTAAGGCTGGGTATAAATCTGCCAATAATTGTTTAGGTTGATTTAAGTTTTTATCGTATGAAATTGATGTTGTTGTTTGGGTTTGTTCAATAAAATTTTCAGCAGTGATTATTACATTGTAAGTTGGTAACTCAATCGGACCAGTCAACCTAAGAAAATCTAAAAATAATTCAGGGGTAAATGCCATGATTAAATCCGGAGTTTCTCCCCCACTCTTTTCGTACATTATAGACAAACGCTCTGCTGATTCTGGAAAACTAGCAAACCAATTACTGTCCCTTAAAAACATTCTGCTATTCACTGCTTGCAGTGGACTTGGTGGTTTAATCCAATCTAAAATCTGTCCATCTAAATCGTAAACGCTTCTGATATCTAGATTGTTTATAACACCATCAGAAATTCTACCCTGGGCAATTGTACCAATAAAACCACCAGTCGCTCTAAGTTCATTATTATTTTGCAAAACTACCAAGAAAGACTTTGTCCCGATAGTAAAATCGTTTAGTAGTACTAACATATCTGACAACTGTGAGCTTTGAATTATAGTTTCGGACAATAAATCCTTTGTAGTATTAATTGCAAGTTGATACTCGGCTGGGAATAAACTTGTATTAATTGGTTTAAGTAATCGTTCAGCTTCGTGTAATTTTGAATTCAATTCAAGACTAGTCTCTGTTAGTTTTGAAATCGCTACTTTTGTATCCTGGTTTTTTGAGCTAATTCCTTGAGGAGTGAAAGTTAAATTTGATACCTCAGCCATCAGACGAGATGCCAATATCCCACTTTCAGTTAAAAGTGTTGCGGAGCGTAAAAAATTATCTGTGTTTAAACTAGCTGGTGCAAAACTACTAGCTGCTCTAATGCTAGTACTAGATGAGTTGAGCTCGTTTTGGACTAAAACAAGCTTTTCTAAAGCCCCAGCAAAACTTACTTGAGCTAGTTCATAGTCTTCATTTGAAATTGCTTGTCGTGCTAGCGTGATGTCTGAAAGAGCTTCATCACTGACCCCAAGAACTCGACCACCTAATTTCCATCCTTCAGAAGCTACTGAAAGCATGAACACTGGAGTTGCTGCAAATAATAATATTAGAGCAAAAATTGCTAATTTCTTTTTTTGGATTATAAAAAGTTCGTCTTTGGAAAAAACCAATTTCTTTATAGTTAGTGGAAATGATATAATCCCAAAAATTGTTAAACCGATAAGATAGCTAAACTTTGTGAAAAAGTTAAGTAATCCAAAAATCATCCTTTTCCAGAATTTGTGCTTAGACTTTTGACCAGCTACATCAACCGAATCTTCAATATTGTGATGTAATAAAATTTTAAGTGAACGTTTTTTCATATCAATCGTTTTGGGGACGGTGTTGTTTAGAAATATTTAACAGAATTCCAATACCAATTAAACTTACTATCATCGAGCTACTACCATAACTAAAAAGTGGGAGAGCTATTCCTGTTAAGGGGATTAGTCCTAAAATTGCACCAACATTAATAAGCAATCCAACTGCAAAATATCCGGAAATACCAATTGCTAACATTTTACCAAAAGAATCTGCTGCATTTAGACTTATTTGGAGACCTCTAAATATGAACCATGAAAAGACTATTAAGATTAATGCAACCCTAATAAATCCTAGTTCTTCAGCCATAACCGCAAAAATAGAATCATTAATGGCTTCAGGTAGGTAGAAATGTTTCTGCCTTGATAACCCATAACCGTAACCAAATAAGCCACCACTTCCTATTGCTATCAATGCTTGGTTTATTTGATAACTTATACCCAGCGCATCGGAACTTGGATCTAAGAACGCTGTAATTCTTCTCATTCGGTATGGCTCAAAAATAATAAAGCCTATGGTCAAAAGAAGGCCTCCCACACCAGTCCAAAGCAGATATTTCAATCTCGCACCTCCAACAAAGAACATAATTCCTGCAATAAAAACAATTGCTAAAGCTGTTCCTAAGTCGGGTTGTGCTACCACTAAACCAGTTAGCAATCCTGTTATTACCAGTGGAGGAAAAAATGAACTCCAAAATCTTGAATTACTATACCTAGCATGATTTCCAGTCCAAGCTGCTAAATATACGATTAGTGCTAGTTTGGCAAACTCGCTAGGTTGAAAAAGAGCGATTCCAAAATCCAGCCAACTAGTAGAACCATTAGCTGTGAATCCGACTCCAGGAATAAATAACGCTAATAGTAAAACAAATGCAAGGATTATTAATGCAGGTGCAAAGATCTTTAGTTTATGGTAGTCAAATTTTGAGAAAAACCACATCGCAATCAAACCAATTAAGACCCCACGGGTTAATTGGTGAATGATAAAATAGTTGGTGTCTCCAAAAGTTTGTTTAGCTACAGCTGTAGAAGCAGACCAAAGCACAGCTAAGCCAGTCACAAGTAAAATTGCTGTAAGTATAAGTAAAACATAATCGAAATTGTGTTTAGTTTTGGGCATAATGACTTCTAATCAGTTCTTTAAATGCATCTCCACGCTCAGCGTAACTATTAAACATATCAAAAGAAGTTGCAGCGGGGCTGAGTAAAATTATATCGCCTGTATCTGAAATTGAAATAGCTGATTTTACAGCTTCATCAAAACTCATAAACGGACCGTTCAAAGTTTTTTGAAAACCTAACTTAGTCAAAGCACTGAATAATAATTCACCAACCTGTCCGAAACAAATGATAGCTTTAAGATTTTGACTTTGGGACACTTGAGTTAAAAAATTTGTATAATCTAATCCTTTATTTGCACCGCCAAGTAGTAAGATGACAGGTTCTGTGAATGAAGTAAGTCCGGCCAAGGCAGTGTCTGGATTGGTCGCAATTGAGTCGTCATAGAACTTTACATTATGAAACTCTCCCACTAGTTCTAGCCTATGAGGAAGCCCAGAAAAACTTTGAATTGTATGTGTAAGAATTTTACTATCAACACCAAGTAAAGTTGCAGCCAAACTTGCCGCAGCAATATTTTCTAAATTATGTTTCCCGCGAATAATTCTAGGCTTAGTTTCAATGCTTATTTGGCTAGATTCAGTTGTGATTACGATTTGCTCTGTTTGTAGATCAATTCTAGCTCCAAGAGAAATCGCATCTGATTTTGAAATCTCATATTTTTTCCCGTCCCCCAATTCCCCTATATGCTTGCTTGCTAGGTAATCGATGTTATAAATTGCTATATCATTTTCAGTTTGGAACTTAGTAATAGCTTCTTTAGCTTTATGGTAACTTTCTAAATCTGGATGGTAGTCTAAATGATCTTCTGTGACCATAAGGCAAATTCCAATATTAGGACTTTGTTGTAATCCTTCTAATTGGAAACTAGACAGCTCGAAAACAATCAAATCTTCAGGAGTAGTTTGGTCTAGAAAGTCTAATGGTGAGTCCTTCCCTATATTGCCAGTTATATAAACTTTATGTGGAAATTGACTTGCCTTTAATATCTCGAATAATAAACTTGAAGTTGTTCCTTTGCCTTTGGTTCCAGTTATTCCAATAATTTTTGAAGGGCAGTGCTTAAAAAACCAAGCCGTTTGGCTGGTTAAGAAAATTTCCTTTTCTTTTAAAGTTTGTTTAATTTGATCGGATAAATTTATCCCAGGACTTTTAAACACCACCTCCATTTCGCCGAGGTTGTCTAAATAGTTTTCACCGAGGAAGGTTTGGAATTTGTGCTCCGCTATTATGGACAATTGATTCGCGTTCATTTCAGATTGGGTTTTCTTATCAAAAACGTTTATAGGAATTTGGTGCTTTGATAGATATCGAACCAACGCTTGACCTTCATGGCCAAATCCTAAGACCCCAACTTTTTTTGATTTTAATTCATTAATTGTCATGATTTTAGATATTTCCCTTCTAATGTTCCTGTCGGGACTCCTTTTTGAACAACCTTTTCGCCGTTGATCCAAACACCTTCTATTCCTATCGGAAATTGATATGGATTTGCTACTGAAGCTTTTGAATCAATTTTGGTAGGATCAAAAAGTACTAAGTCTGCATCATATTCACTTGCAATCAGTCCTTTACTTTTTAAACCAATTGTTTTTGCAACCCGACTTGTGAGTTTTGCAATCCCCTCCTCTAAGCTAATCGATTTACTGTCGATAACTTGTCTTAGGAATTTTGGTGCAGTACCAAAACTCCGAGGGTGAACTAATTTGTCACCATGAGGCAAATCAAAACCACCACCATTTGTACCTATAAATGAAAGTGAATGGTTGCACAAAATCATAACCGTTCCCATATCTAAACTTTCATCAAATACCAAGGTAGTTGCTCCACCATTCTTGATTAAATTCAAAATTGCTTCTTCACTAGTCATGGACATACTCTGAGCAATTTGAGAAATGGTTTTTCCGTTAACTTTTAAACCATTTGCGGTAGAAGCAATTATTAGCGCAGCAAGATTTGCTGGATGATTTGTTAATGAAGACAAAATTCGTTTACGGGTTTCTTCATTATTTAACCTTTCTAATAAATGAGTACGTCCACCCTCAAGACTCCAATTAGGAAGAAACGTGTACAATGGCTGCCAAGTATATGTATAGGGATAGCAATCGAAGTGGACTTTTGCACCGCGGTGATAGGCTGACTCGAAACTGTCTAATAACTCTGTAAGTAGCGGCCAATTTGATTTATGGCGAATTTTTAAATGAGAGACTTTTAGATTAACACCCGTTTGTTCAGCGAGCGCTGTTAACTCACGCGCACTGTTAATCACATTTACATCTTCATTCCTCAAACTAGCAGCTAAAAGTTTGCCGCGTTTGGCGCAAAGCTCAGCGATAGCAACTAACTCAACGTCTGTGATATTCAATTCGTGAGAATATTGAAGTCCAACAGAAACTCCAACAGCACCTTCCTGAAAACTTGTATCTAAAACACTGAGCAACGTTTCCAGCTCAGCCTGAGTTGGTGGATGAATGCTATCGCCTAATAATCCGCGTCTGATAGTTGAGTACCCAACTAAGCTTACGATATTACTGCCAAACTTCATTATGGATAATTGATCGGTGTATTCCTTGAAGCTCCGCCAGTTAACATTTAATCCACTGGTTGATTGCCACTTTTGAACACTACGCAAGCTTTCGTTTGAAATTAAAGGTGCAAGACTGGTTCCTGAACTCCCGACAAGTAAAGTTGTATAGCCCTGAGCGATTAAGCTATGCAATCCTGGGTTGGAAAATAATTGCCAATAGCTATCTGAATGGTTTTGGCTATCTATGAAACCGGGTGCTAAAACCATTTTTTTAGCATCAACTGTAGTTTTAGCTGATGTACTTATAGTTGCTTGAACTGAAACAATTTTCCCACTTTCGATTGCCACATCACCTATAAATGGCTTTTTCCCACTACCATCTATAATATTCGCATTTTTAATTAGGAGTTGGTACATTATCTTGCAAGAAAAAAAATAATAATCGACATAATTCCGGCTATAGATGAAAGAATCCAAAACCGCATTGTAACTTTTGCTTCTGGCCAACCCAATGCTTCAAGATGATGATGTATTGGTGCTGATAAAAAAAACTTTTTCTTGAACACCACCCGCCAAAACATTTGAATAAAGAAACTTCCTGCTTCGATTACAAAAATTAATCCAATCAATGGCAGAAGTAATACACTATTAGTTAAAAAGGCTACTATCGCCAGTAATACTCCTAGACCCATTGAACCAGTGTCCCCCATAAAAAATCTGGCCGGATAGACATTAAACCAGAGAAATGCTAGTAAAGCACCTGACACGACGCCAAGCAGTGCAGTTAAATCATCACGTCCTTGCATAAAGGAAATTACAGCAAAACAGACAAAAGCAACCAATAACACGCCACCAGCTAACCCATCCAATCCATCTGTCTGATTGACTGCAAAGCTAGTTCCAATAGTGACTAGTAAGAAAAATGGGATGAACCACCAACCAATAATAATATCACCGTAAAAAGGGATGTTCACAAAGTCGAAGCCAAGCTTGAAGTAAAACCACCAAGCTCCAATCATTGCGACAGCAGTGTAAAGGATTATTTTAAATCTAAATCTAAAGCCTCGACCTTTATGACCTAGTCTGCGAATATCTAAGTAGTCGTCCATTAACCCAACAACGGCAGCTCCAAGTAATGCACCGAGTGGTAATAAAGTTTCTTTTCTTGTTAAAAAGTTTAAAACATGGAATTGCTCAATACCAATAACTCTATCTAAAAACCAAAAAGTGAAAGCTAAAATTACAACAGTTCCCCAAACTATTACTCCACCCATAGTTGGAGTACCAGCTTTGCTACCATGCAGCTCTGAATATAAGGGAGTGGAACCATCATTACGGATCTGTTTGCCTAAACGGTATTTAAACAGCAACTTTGTCCAAAGCGGTGTTATGGCAATCGCAAACAAAAAACCTATGATAGTTAAGCTAAAAATTTTGATCAATAATTCGGTTATCATTGTATTTATTATACCATATTTAAAGCAACCACTGGGTGGTTGCTTTATTGATTAACCTTGTTTAACGGGACATGATATCCTGACGTAACTTCAAGGTATCAGCTTCTCGATCTGGACTTCCAATAACAATTAATAAGTACTTTCTACCACTTGTTTCTACAACGTTGATCATGCTTCCTAGTGCGATATTGGTGAAACCGGTTTTTATAGCGTACAGATTTTGGTATTGGTTGATTAATTTATTGGTGGCAGAGGTTTGATAACTTTTTCCTGACTCACTTTGGAATGAATAGCTTTGTGCGCGACTCGTGAAATCAAAAACATTTGCTTCATCAAGCTTCTTTACAAGTATTTGTAAATCCTTAGCACTTGAATAATTCGCTGTGCTATCAAAACCCATTGGATTACTAAATCGTGAGTTCTTCATTCCTAAATTATTAGCTTCCTGGTTCATCAATTCTCCAAAAGGTAAATCAACTTTTTCAGATACATGGAAAGCTAAAACACTAGCAGCATCGTTACTAGAACCAACTATTGCAGAAGTGATAAGATCTTTTACTTTGACTTTATCTCCTATAGATAAGCCAAGGCTTGGACTTGTAGTCTCAAATCTAGTATTGGGAATTGTAACAATTTCATCAGATTCGGTGTGTTTAAGCACTGTCCAAACCGTCATAAGTTTGGTTAAACTTGCAACCGGCAAAGATGAATCAAGTTGCTTTCCAGAAATTACCTGACCTGATTCTAAGTCAGACACCATGTAGCTAGCTGCAAGTATTCCTAAATCTTTTTCTAGTGATAAATCAAAACTAATAAAATTATCAATTAATTCTTGTTCAGAAATCGATGCTCCAAGGATTTTAATATCTGCAGTAGGTGCAAGTGCAGGACGAATTACCCCAACGGAACCAAAATAAAAAACCGTCCCAAACAAGGAGAGCATTATGATGCGTTTCAAGAACTTATTCATAACCTAACTATAATGGTTAGGGGAACTTCTGGCAACCGATTGACACTAAATACTCATTTAGTTAAGATTATAAGGTAATAATTAAATTCAATTATGAGTGAAGTAAAACTATCTAAAGATAACTTTGAGACTGAGGTCCTTCGTTCTGAAATTCCAGTTCTGGTTGATTTCTGGGCAGAATGGTGTGGTCCATGTAAAGTACTTGGCCCAATCGTTGCCGAATTATCCACCGAATATCAAGGAAAATTGAAGGTTGCGAAAGTTAACGTGGATGACGAACCAGAATTAGCACAGCAATACGGAGTTATGAGCATTCCAACCATGAAGTTTTTCAAAGCAGGTGAAATCGTTGGTGAAATCGTTGGTGCGGCACCAAAACCAACAATTGAAGCTGAAATTACAAAGCATATCTAAACTAAAACCGCCTTTCTGGCGGTTTTATAATTCATAAATCTCCCCTGGTTTTAGTATCACACTATCATCGTCCGGCTTAAGTTGTTGTTTAGGTTTATTTAGTGGCTTTTCTGGCAAAAAAGCTGTTTCGATTGCACTAGAAAAATTTTCAGCCAAAGCCTGGGTTTTAGATTGTTGCAAATCTTGGGCTTTAGTCCAAATATCATTAATCGGCTTAGGTTTTTGATTTGGTTTCTGCTGTTTATTTAGTTTATTATGAGACTCTTGCGCCGTTGGCTTGTTGTTTTGCTTCGTTCGGTTATCTCCTTGAGGTTTGCTGATACGATCTAAATAATCGGAGGCAATTTGAATTTTGGGTTTTGCGATTTGTGGTGTCGATGTTTGCTTGGCAGGGATAGACAGAGATTCTTTATGAGGTACTGATTGATCAAATTTAGCACGGGCTACCGAACTTTCACCTGTTTCATTGCTATGCGCCTCAGCCGAAGCTTCATGAAAATCTACACCCATCCAACGTTGAATTTTATCTTCAACCTGATCACGTGGTTTAGCGTAACGTTCCCGAGATACTTTAATGACCTTCTCCCCGTCACCTACAAACCACTCCTCATTAACAGGAATTGTCACTGCAGTAAACGGATCGCTAGCCACACCGTTAATCATAAGTCTCAACACAACGTGATATTTTGGAAGATTAACAATGTCGTTTGGGGTGAATGCTGGTTCAAATTCGGTCTCTAAGAACTCGGCATCAGCCGCACCAACTCTGAATACAACCATAGTTCCCACGTTACCAAAAACGGCGTCGCGAACTTTGGTGTTATTTTCTGGCGTGAGTTGGCCAATATATTGATGGCCCATAGTCAAATTTAATCGATATTTACGGGCTTCGGATAGAATTGTTGCAAAACTGTCGGTAACAAAATTTTGGAACTCATCGACGTATAAATAAAAGTCTTTACGTTCTTGTTCTGGAATATCCACACGGGATAATGCGGCGAGTTGGAGTTTAGTAATTATCATCGCACCAAGCAAAGAGGAGTTATCTTCACCAACTTTACCTTTTGATAAATCCAATAATAGAATTTTGTTGTTATCCATAATGTCGCGTAAATCTATTGTAGACTTTGGTTGACCAACAATATTTCGGATAATAGAAGAGGATAAGAACTGACCAACTTTGTTTTGGATAGGAGCTACAGCTTCCGTTCGATATTTTTCTGCGTAATTGGCAAATTCTTCAATCCAAAAAGCTTTTACCATTGGATCTTTAATATTATCCACGATTTTCTTACGATATTTTTTATCCACATACATACGCACGATTCCAAGCATTGTATTGCCAGGGCTATCCAAAAGCGCCAAAATAGTGTTATTTAAAATGTACTCCATACGACTTGACCACATACTAGCCCAAATTTTGGTGAATACACCCATTAAGCCAGAAGCAACTAAATGCTTGTATCGTGATTCAACTGATTCCAAAATATTAAATGCAATTGGGTGATCTAAATCGGCTGGATTGAAATACACAACATCATTAATCCGACTTTGGGGAACATAATCCAATATTTTTTGAATTGAATCTCCGTGCGGATCAATAAAACAGACTCCATTTCCGTTGCGAATATCCTGAATAACCATGTTTTCCATCATGGTTGTTTTTCCCATACCAGTTTTACCTATCACATACATGTGACGGCGTCGGTCATCTGGTTTTATACCAAAAGGAACTTGCTGGTTGCGGAAATTGGTTTTAGCGAAGAAATTAATTTGATTAGATGTATTCATGAAATATTATTTAACCAATTGGTAAGTTTGCAGGAGGGGCAATCTTTTTAGCGTCCAAACTTTCAACGGGTTGTGAAATTGGTGTAACTGACACAGGAAAGTGAAATAATGTCGCTAATTCTTCAGTGTTTAAAATGTAATTTTTTTCACCTTTCCAGTTACTTCTTGATTTGTATCCATCGAAAAGAACTTTCTTACGGCGCTTTACCCACCAATCAATATAAGCTGCTTCTAAGTTTTTTGAAATACGGTAGTCTTTTTTGGGACCAAAAGCAGGACGGAAACCATTAAAATTTGCTGAGCTAAAAATTCGGAAAGGACTTAAAACCAGCTTTTTATGATCTGAGTTAAATTTTTCGGCAGTACCCATATGGAGAATTCTTATTTTAGTACTGAAACCCGGGCGACCTAATTTTTTCTTTATCGCTGTTACTTGATCTTTTATCACTTCATCGACACCCATCATATCGTTCTTGACTTTATTTTTTTTACCATCAGGTCCTACAACTTCTTTTTGACCAAGAAGTTTTTCAATTTCCTTCTCTGCATCATCATGCCAAGAATCATCCATGACTGGCTCCAAGATAAATTGTATACCATAAAACTCCTCATCACTAATTTTTGTGAAAGTTTCAAATAATGGGGAAAGAGGATCAACTACTACATTACTAAGTTCTGGTGCAGACAACCCTTCAAACTCCCTGTATGTTCTAATTGGGTAGCTTTGGTCCTTTATTAATAGAAATTCAGCACCAAACAGATCATACTTTGGATTTTCGGGGTCATATTCGAAGTTTTCAAGATAATCTTTTACTTCGGTAATTTCTAAAGTTGGAAAGTTGGCATAAAATGCAGCTTCAACCAAATCTCGTTGTTTAGTAGGAACGCGTACAATGTAAGAAATATGACCACCTAAACTAATGATTTCGAATGAGACTCTAAAGACCAGTTTTCCTTCCAGGTACTTCTCTTGGAAAGTAAAATTGTCGAATAATTGGTGAAGCTGAATAAAAACCTGTTCAGCATTATAAAAACTGGTTGGGTTTTCTTTTGGTGGTTTAACTTCAAGTACTGTGTAATGGATACTTTCTAAATACTGTCCTTGAATCTCCTCTATGTATAATTTGTAAAGAATTAAAATTAAAAGCAAAACAAAAACGATCCACCCGCCGCGGCTGAACAAAAACCATGCGATTCCCAAAATATTTGTAAAGTCCGGCAGTAGACCGTTTGTCATATATTCTTAGTAGTGTTTGTTTAAATACTGTTTACTTTACTAGATCGTAAAGATTTTTACCGACTTTTTTGAACAACTTTTTATTTGAAAGTCCGACCAGCACCGTGTTTTTTTTGACCATACGACGTTCTAATACTCGCTTTACAATTTCATCACGGGACAGAGGTTTGCCTTCGTCTTTGATTACTTCGGAAATGATATCTGATACAACTCCTGGTTGATAACCCCATTCTGTTAAAGCGTAGATACCTCTACCCACCAAAACAAAACGCTTATCTTTAATCAACTTGTTATGAACTGTTTCTTTGTATGCTTTACGACTATCAATGTTGTTTTGATTAATCAGATCTGTGATTGTTGAGTAATGTTCTGGTTTTCCGTGATGCTTCATAACCAGATAAGCTTTATCCCCCACATCTTTAGGTTTAATCTCATTCCAGTGAGAAAGTCCATATTCACCGAAGGGGTTTTTACGAACACTCTCTGCAGTGTGCAAATAGTTAAGTACCACTTTTGGGGTTAATCGTGTTTCATTAGTTTTGAAAAAGTCAGATTTTTCAAATTGTTCAAGAAACTGATCAGCAGAAATCGGCTGACCATGGTTGTTTAATAAGTCTTTGGTTGCAATGATAAATTGATGCAAGAAATCTTTATCGAAACCAATCTTTCCCCATGATTGTTTAATGTGTTCATCGGCTCCATGTTCTTCCAATTCTGCGATAAGTTTTAGTAAAAACTTAAGAGCTTGTACATCTGATGGGTCTGTATATCCTAAGTAATTCGTCAATGAAGTTTCGGACATAATTCCGCCGTGCTCAGAAATAGTGTTGATCAATAAATCACGTGCAGAAATAAATTCCTCAAGCTCAACAACACCTCGTTTAAGGTTTTTTAACAATTCTTTCTCAATTTGACGAACTCGCTCGCGAGTTAGACCCTGTTCTTCACCAACAGATTTTAAAGTTGCAACTTCCTTCCCATCCAACCCGTATCTCTTAGATAAAATTGTCTTTTCTCGATCTTTTAAGGGATTTAAAATTCGTTCAATAATAATATTGAGTTCAAATTCTTGAAGCGATTCTTTTTGATGTGAATCAATAATGGTGTCTAGGATTCCCATAGGAATAAAATAATTTACTCAATTATAACATATATGAAACCGTTGGTCAAATAATTAGTATAATAAAATTAAGTAAAAACCCCTTATAAATAAGGGGTTAAATGTTATTTTCGTTTTAATTTGTAGGCCTGCCAATGAGTAAGAAATGGGCTTGCGACGAATATCGAGGAGTAAGTTCCAATTAATATACCGATAAGTAAAGCAAGAACAAAGTATCTAATTGTGTCTCCTCCAAATAGTAGGAGTGCAAGTAATACTAATACTACTGTTAAACTAGTATTTAAAGATCTAGTTATTGTTTGAGAGATGCTGTGATTTACGACAAATTCCATTGTTTGTCCTGCATAGACTCTTAGATTTTCTCTGATTCTATCAAAAATAATTATTGTATCATGAACAGAAAAACCAAGGACAGTTAACATTGCTGTAACAAACATACTATCAATTTCAACGTTTGCAAATCTTCCCAAAAGAGAAAATACACCGAGCACAATAATAAGGTCATGGAGCAATGCTACTATCGCTGCTACACCGAACTGCCAGCTTGAAACTGGTCTAGTTACTTTGCGGAACACGTACGCAATGTAAAGAATAATCGCCAAAGAGATTAAAACTAATTGATAGATTGCTTGCCTAGATAGCTGCTTGCCAATAACTGGACCAATCGAATCAAAACGTCTTTCCTCAAACTCCCCTAACTCAGTGCGAAGAGTTGCTAAGTAGCGGTCATTTTCTTCTTTTTGTGTAACTTGAGTTCTGATTAAAATACCATCTTCATCAGTTGATTGAACAATTGCATTCTGAAGACCTTGATTAGCAAGAGAACTACGAACTTGTTCTGGAGAAACATTCTGTGAGAATTTTAATTCAGTTACTGTCCCGCCCCTAAAATCGATACCTAGATTTAATCCAAAAACGGCCAGAGATAGAATACTGATGACAACAGCAATCCCTGATAGTGAAAAGAAAAATTTTGAATATTTTAGTAATCTCATTCTATTCCCTTTCTGAATTACTTTTAGGAAGCTCTACACCAATCAGCCATGGGATTTTGGACATCTTTGTAGTCATTAATAATGTCAAAAAGATTCTTGTTGCAGTTATTGCACTGAACAAAGAGATGAATATACCAATAGATAATGTTACAGCATACCCTTTAATTGAGGGTGTGCCGAACATGTATAAAATTCCTGTAGTGATTAAAGTGGCTACGCTGGAATCTCTAATTGATAACCAAGCTCGATCGAAACCATCGCGGATGGATTTTTGAAGATCTTTTCCTTCTCTGAGTTCTTCTTTCATTCTTTCAAAAATAAGAATATTTGCATCAACAGCCATACCAATGGACAGAATAAATCCAGCAACACCCGCAAGTGTTAAGGTTACTGGCTGGACATCATTGAGAAAAATTAAGGTGATGTAACTAGCTAAAGCTAAAACGCCAAACCAACCGTTTACAACAACCCCAAGAACAAAGAAAGTTCCCACTAGCATAATGGCCGCAGGTGATATTCCTATTTTAAATACAGCGATTGAGACAAGAATATAAATCAATAACGCAAGAACAGCTAATAATCCTGGCCATCGGTAGTACATTATCATGAATAAAGTGATCATGATTAAACCAATTAAACCTGCGATTATAGATTTTTCAATTGATTCTTGTCCTAAACTTGCTCCAACATTCTGTTGTGAAACCAAATTTATAGGAACTGGTAATGCACCTGAGTTTAATCTGGTGGCCAATAACTTAGCATCTTCTGAGGTAAACCCACCAGTAATAACAGCTTCACCGTTTGTAATGGCTGTTTGAACAGTCGGAGCTTGGATGATATCACCATCCAAGAGTATTGCAAGCGGTTTACCTATATTATCTTGGGTTAACTGTGAGAATAGCTCTGTACCTTCACTATCGAACAATAAACGTACGACAACCTCAGTGCGACCACCAGTGCCTTGTTGAATGTCAGCCGTTGCCCGTTCTAGGTTTTTTCCAGATAAGCCAGTTGGTGCCCATGCCTGATTAACATCCAGAGCAAGTTGTCCGTCTGGGCCAATGGTAGGTTCTGGAATTTCTGATTCAGCTCTTTGAGTTCTAAATTCTAACAATGGTGTTTGACCGATTTGTTCAATTGCATCGTTAATATCCGCAACACCGGGAAGTTCGACCACAATTTGATCATTTCCTTGGATCTGTACCAGTGGCTCAGATATACCGAAACTATTTACGCGACGCTCAATTGTATCGCGAACACTTTCCAAACCTTCAGCTCTATTTTCTTCAGCAACTTCAGTGAAATCTGCTTGATAAACTAAATGAGCACCTCCCCTTAAATCAAGACCAAGCTTTATATCAAAAGTTTTTTCATAATCAATTCCGAGAGGTTTTAAATTAATTTTGGAACCTTCAGGATGTACAATCCAACCAGCTGCCAACCCAATCAGAATCACAAACAAAAAAATCGAAAATCGTTTTAAGAATGGCTTCATATTTCTTTCTTAATTTCTTGTATTTACTCTAGATATTATATGCAAATCGGCTAAAAATTGCAAAGCTAAAATTCCCTTAAATATTTGGATATTGAGGAAATGTCTCGCTTTTGCCAATTGATATTTATCTGAACTTTTTCAAGAGTTTGAGCTATTGACTGTTTCGCAGCAGGGATTTTTTTACCTTTTAAAAACTTCTGAAGAGAACTAAGTTCACGATTCGAGTTAAAGCTAGTTGCGCCGGTAATTAAAGTACCCATCATTTTTGAACCGCCATATTTTCTTAACAGTTCTGGCCAGTTTGATTTTATTGCGTTCCATGCAAAATGTTTGATTTCTGAATTCGTCACTGCTGCTGCAATTGCAAAAGGCCTATCCTGGTCTCTAACTGAACTACTAAAAATAAAGTTCAATAAAACTTTCTGATTCTGCTCAGTACATCCGTTTATCATTCCAAATAAAAGTTGCTGTTTGTGCGTAGCAAAGTCTGATTCGACGTACATTTTTTGTAAGCTCTTGTGAGCAGTTAAACCACCATACTTTGCAACAATTGCGTAAACAGCACTTCTTAGATTTGGATTAACCCCCATTCCTCTTTGAGCTTGCTTGAATAATTTCATGGCTTCATTCTTTGCTGGTTTGTATCCAGATAAGCCAGCTTCAGCGAACGCAATACCACGAAGCATGGCGTTATTATTAGTTTCGCCTTTTTTTGGTTTCAGTCCTAGTGATTTCTGGTTCAGTAATTCCGAAAAAATTTGTTTTGTGAAATTTTCAAAATCCTTATCAGCTTTAGTACCAGCTAACATTCTGCGAAGTTGATTGGTCCCCTTGGCTACTTCAGACCAAACAACATAGCTTTGTTCGTTGTTCAGAAACGTGAGAACTTCTAAATAGATTTCGGTAGGCAATCTCCCTGATTTTGCCAATAGAAAAGAGTCACGGACGAGTGCAAGTCTATCTAAAGTACTTAGCTTTTTCTCTTGCATCAGAGGAAGTAATCGAGCTAGTAATGCAATATCGTAATTGATGATTGTTAAACTCGCATCATTATAGTCTAAATTTAAGTATTGTGAAGCAGGATCAATCGCAACCTTTGCAGTCTTTGATTTCATCAACATGGGTGAAAGATATTGATTATCACCTGTTTCGATTAGTAATGGCACTGGCCATAATTCCTTGCCTACCTTCTTATTGGAGAGCTGCTTAAATACTTCTTGCGCTAGATGTAGTTTATTTTTTGATAATTTTGCCGAAATAACAGGAAATCCAGATTTAGTTGTCCAAGTTTTCATTATTTGTCGAACTGGTAAACCTGAAATTTTTTCAAAAGCTTCCCATAAGTGAACTGATGAAGTATTTTTATAAGAATGTTTTTTCAAATACAAACTTAATCCATCGCGAAAGTGATCTTCACCGATATAGTTTGAGAGCATGCGGAGTACACTCGCCCCTTTTGCATAACTAATCGCATCAAATATTTCTGCAATTTCTTCAGGGTGGTTTACAGGAACTTCAATTGGATGAGTGGCGTGCAGACTGTCTTGTTGTAATGCAAACGATTGCTCTTCTAGCACAAACTTAGTCCAGAAATTCCAATCAGGGTAAATTGCATCAACTGTAACGTACGCCATGTAAGTGGCAAAACTTTCATTAAGCCATAGATGTGTCCACCACTCCATTGTCACTAAATTCCCAAACCACTGGTGAACTAGTTCGTGAGCGATTACTTCAGCGACACGCTGTTTTTGTGAAAACGGTGATTGTGATTCATCTACAAGCAGTAAGGTTTCTCGGAAAGTAATTGCTCCCCAATTCTCCATAGCTCCTGCACCAAAGTCTGGCACAGCAATCAAATCTAAAACTGGCATTGGATAAGGAATGCCGAAATAGTCTTCCAAGAAGTCTAGTGCTTTTTTTGTGAACTCTAATGCATATTTGGCCTGCTGTTTTTTCCCAGGAGTTGTATGAACTCTAATCTCCACACCGCGCTTTGATTTAGCTTTGAGGTGCTCTAACTCACCTAAAATGAGAGCTAAAAGATATGTAGACATCTTTGGAGTTGGTTCAAATCTAACAATTTTGTATCCTGGTTTGTGTGGAGAAATTGTTTGCTCGATTGTATTGGATATCACTGTGTGTTCCTTAGGAACAATCACCTCTAAGATAAACCTAGCTTTGTGTGAAGGCTCGTCGAAACATGGAAACATTCGTCGCGCGTCGGTTGCTTCAAATTGCGTGGTCGCTAAATATTGCTCCTTCGCTTTATGTGTATATTTACTACGATACAAACCTCTGAGCTGATCGTTAATTACTCCTTGGAAACTTAAATGCAACCGCGCCTTACCTGAAACTGAACTTGGAAAAGTTAAAAGCACCTCCTCGGATTTCGGATTGTACTTTATTTTTGTAGAATATGAATTTTGTCCTAAAACAAGTTTAGCTTCGGTAATTTTCAACTCAGCAGAATGAAGGCTGAAACTTTTAATTTTCTTTTTGATGTCCAAGTATATTACTTCATTTCCCTCAAAGGTAAAATCAGCCAAATTTGGCTCAATTTGAATAAAGTATTTAGATGGCGTTATGTCTGGATTTAGCCTTGCTTTGTTCTTCTTCATAGAAGTTTTTTGAGAGCTTTAAAATCTTTTTCAATTATTATTTTAAGCTTGGGGTTATACAACGGTGCGGCAGGGTGATAACTAATGAAATATGTCTGACCATTTTCTTGTAACATCGTGCCGTGATGCTGAGCTACTGGAAGCGTTCGGCCTAGAACTGTCTGAACAGCAACATTACCCAACAATACAACCAGCTGTGGTTTAATGATATCAAGTTGAGCGAATAAATGCTTGCGACCATGCTTAATATCTTCAGGCTTTGGAGTGATGTAATTTTTGGGCAAATATTTTACAGCGCTAGTTATGAAAACTTGTTCGCGTTTTTGACCAGCTATTGTAATTAAATTATCTAATACCTTACCTGCCCTACCAATAAAAGGTTTACCGGTGATAGCTTCGTTTTTACCAGGCGCCTCACCTACAAAAACTAATTTGGCACTGGAAGATCCTTCACCTGGGACTAAAACGCCTTTAGAATTCTTTTGGCAAAATTTACATAACAAAACGGCCTTAGCTTCCTTCTCTAATAAAGTTGCTTTAGCCGATTGTGCCATGTTAAGAATTATTGCTTTGCTAAGTTTCGTTGATGCTCAGCTGTGTTTGCTAAGCCGCACTTTTTATACTTTTTATCACACCCACATAAGGGGTTAAACCCTGCCTGCTTGCCTACCCAGCCCATAATGTGGTGTATTACGGGTTCGGTAGGCAGGCAGTGGTTAAAAGCTAGTTTTCAATGTACATATACAGTATAGCAGGTTTTGCCAACACTTGCAAGGGTTAGCCCCTCGTTTTATCCACAGCTGGTAGGCGGTAATGGTACCACCTGTAAATGGTCTTAATATCCAGCTTGCGGCGTAGCCTTTTCTGCATAACTTCTAGTATCTCTCTAAAACTAAGGTTATTGTCGTCTTTTAGGGTTTTTACCAACTTAACTGCCTCAGTGTTCATGGGGCGCCCACCTTTATTTGTAATTTCTGTGTTATTTAGCATAGTAAGTTAAGTATACACCCTTTTGCCAACAGGTGCAAATAAAAACCCCAACTTTTATGTCGGGGTTTTCTATTATAGTCCAGTAGGGGTAATTTTAATGCCAGTGTATTGGCTCTTGTCTTTCAGCGCCTCTACAAAGTCAATTTTATACCTGCTGTCGCTTAGGGTAATGTTGCCCAGTTTTTTAAGCGCAGCGGTGTCTTTTGTCATACCGCTTGGGTCATTGGTAGAAATGAAAAAGTCTACCACGCTGCGGTCTGCTAGTCTGTATGTTACTAGCATGCTAACGCCGTCTTTGGTAAATGTCTTTTCCCATTCCTTGGTCAGCCCATTGGCTAACTGTGCCTGCGTAGGTTCGGTATCGCTTGTAGGGTTGCCCAATACTGCTTTAACCTCGTCTACATTTTTGCCAATTAAACTTGGCACATCAAATGCGTAAGCCTGTGTGGTGCTGCTCTCAGCTTGGGTAGTAGGTTCGGTCTTGCTGCCGTCGCCGTCAAATGCGCCAATGACGCCAAACAGCACAACAACTGCCAACACCCAAAACCACCAGCGCTTGTAAATAGCCTTTTTGGTTGGCTGTGTTTGGTTGTCCATGGTTTATGCCTTAATTGCTTATTTGCCTTAATTATAACACTTTACTATCTGTTGGCAATTAACGACCTTTAAATTGCCTGTATCTCTTTTCCAGTTCTTTGTCATTTAACATTGTGTAAATAAAACTGCTCTGCAAGCTGCTATGCCCTAGTATGTTGCTTACATCAGAATTGCTGCCGCCTTTCTTGATAATGTCATGCCCCATGTGGTGCCTAAAGCTGTGTGGGTTATAGTGGTCAATACCCGCCTTTTCGCAGTACCGCCTCAGCATTTCCGCAAACCCGCCAACCTTTAGCCTAGTGCCAGCCTTTACACCCGTAACAGAAATAAATAGCGCGTCCTTGTCTTTAATCAGCCAATACTTGCTGTTTAACTTTTCGCGCAATGACAACCAATTGCCTATACTCTCGTTGGTTTCCTTTGTCCAAAAAATTTGCCTGTACTGCCGTCTAAACTTTGCCTTTTCGGTGCGTATCACGGCACACATTTTATTTAAGTCAATGTCGTCTAGGTTCAAACTCAGCAGTTCGCCGTTGCGGGCGCCAGTATCCCATAGTAGCTGTATCATGGCGCGGTTCCTATGGTGCCGCGGGTCTTTGCTGTCTTTGCTTAAAATCCCAAGTAGCTTTTTATAGTTTGCCTCGTCTATAACCCGCGGCTGTTTCATTTCGGCATACATTACTGGTATCCATTCGGGGTCAAGCACTTTTGGGTCTTTGCTGTGCCAGTAAGCAAAAAACTTGCGGTAAGCTATAAACTTGCGCACAAAAGTATTGCTATCCCAGCCCAGTTTTATGCAATCGGTTTGGTATTGCTGTATGTCGCCCCAACTAATTGCGGTAATTTCGGGGTCGCGCAAATATAAAGCAAGCAGCCGTAAATCGCCAGTATAGCCACTTACGGTATTATTTTTCACGCTAAAGCCTTTCCATGCGCTAAATTCTTTGATTGCCTCGCTAAATTTCATTTTGCTTAATAAAACACAAAAACCTACTGAGGCAAATCAGTAGGTTTTGTGCGTTCCTTTATTCAACAACGCCTTGCGGCGCAATCGGGGTAAAGGGCGTAAAAAACCCCAATTCCAATTGGAATTACAAAGGCGTATATCTATACAGTCTTTGCGGGGTTATTGTAACACAAAACCGCAGTTTGCCTCAACCTACCTTGTGGTAAGCGACCAATTTAATGGCTGCGGTCAATTATTCAGTTAACAGCATATTCTAATATAAAGCAACCCCTGTGTCAAACCAAAGAAAAAGGCGCCAAACTGGGGTAGTCGGCGCCTTTCATAGCTGGCTTGGGTAGCCTTGGCAGGGTAAACGGTAGGATTTTGTGGGCTTGCGGTTGCTTGCCCAGCGCGGTTTAGCAGGTTTCATTGCATAGTCTATCGCGTGGTTTTCTCATGGTTACACCTCTATGGTCAAAAATTCACGGGTAAGCTGTAAATAATCCTCTTTTTCCAACTGTTGGAATTGGGGTATTATTTTTTCCAGCTCACTATGGCAATGCCTGCAAAGATACAGCAAAGGCGTACTGTCGCCATTCCCAAAAAATCTTTTGGGGAATATATGGTGCTTAGTGCCTTGCGTAATTTCCAAGCATTTCGGGCAAAGTATTTTGCACATTCATTGGTACCCCCTATGTATTGCTAACTAAGTGCATGCAGCAGCACTTAAGCAAAAGGCGCAATACTCTTGCGCCTCTCATTTAACGGTTGCTGTAATCGGTTACAAAGCGGCGCACAAATTCCAGTGCGGTGCTAAAACCAATAAAGATTGCTGGGCGCAGCCATTCGTATGCCCCAAGGTTTACGCTTGGCACAAATTCCTTAAGCGCCTGTTCAAGCGCGACGGTCAGAATTGCACCGCCAACGGTAACAATAAACAAGCGGGCGGTCTTTGCGACGCCTAGCCAGTCAATCTCAAACTTTTCACTTCCTGCTAGTTTCATTTTATTTGTAGTTAATTAGTCTGTAACCGCTAATGCGGCTGTCTGTCTTTGCTATTTTGTCTATTCTGCCTGTACCCCGCCAATCTATGTTGCTGTGGAAATACAGCCATGTGTCGCCATGGTCTGCAATTATGTAGCCCACATGCCCATATTTTGATAAATTGCGGAATACAATTACCGCCCCTACCTTGCCTGTCTTTGAGTTAATTTTTGTACTCTTAGCCAAGCCCTGCACATCAGCCCGCGGCACACCAAAGTGGTTGCGCAGTGATAAAACGCAGGTGCCAGTCCTTTTGCCTACCAAAGTTTGGGCATAAGCAACTAATTGCGCACTCCATTGCTGCTCTGCCTGCTTTTCGGTATAAGCCTTAAGCTGGTCATAGGTTAAGTAACTGCTGTCAGCTGTCGCTGTATGGGTGCTTATTGGGGTTGCCAGCACCACTAGGGCAATAAATGTTAAAATAAATTTCAAACATTTACCCTTTGCCTACCTCAAGCCATACATACCCCCCGTACCCCCTAAACTTTCGGTAGTTAATAATCTAATCGGTTAAGCCTTGGTAAATACCGCGCCGTTTGCCACGGTATACTTTGCAAACTGTTCAGCACTGAGCTGTACAATACTGCTTTCGCTGCCGCCCAAAGCTAAAAAAGTAGCCCAGTCGGTAATAGGCACTAAAGTACCACCGCCAATAGGCAGGTATACTGTGCTGTTGCTTGGGTGCTTGTATCCAATCATGCGTTCGCCTTTCTTTAAATATGGCGCTGGGTCTACCCAGTCAAAGTAGGCTGGGTTCTTAACGCCGTTAATTCTAATCCCAAAGTGGCAATGTTCTGCGGGCGGGTTGCCAGTGTCGCCGCTAGCCCCTGCTATAGCAATATGTTGCCCACGCTTTACTCTCTTAGGGCTGCTGCCGTCATTTTCATAAAGCGGTATTACTATTTGGCTGTTATGTGCGTAAATGCTCATGCCCCAGCTGTGCTTAATCCTTACTGATTGCCCATAACTGCCGTCATTGCCAGCAAAGATAACTTCGCCGTCGTCGCAGGCTAATATCCGTTTATTAGTGTCGCGGGTTCTAAAGTCAATGCCGTTATGTCCTGCCATGCCGTATTTTTTGTAATACTCAGGGCGGGCGCCAAAAGGTTGGGTAACAAACGGGGTTGGCGTATCTACTGGGTAAACCAAATTTATAGGCGCCCCACTGGTTAGCTGCGCATTAACTTTATCCTCGCCAACAATAACCCACATATCCCAGCATGGGGTTGCCCCCTCGCCCTCGTAGTCGTAAGCAATCCAGCCGTAGCCGTCGTCGCCCCAGTTCTCGCCCCAGTTGTTCTTAACTTCAATTGCCCCAATGCCTCTAAAATCGTCGTCATAGCCAGTGCAAACAATTGCGTGGCTGCCTCTGCTGGCTCGCTGTGCTGCCCATGGTATAAAACCGTCGTTTTCGGGATTGTCAAACTGCGTGTACACACTTACGGTAATAAGCACCGTGCCGTGTTCAACCAATGCCTGTTTAAGTTCCTGTAGGTTGCGCACCCGCACAAACCCACCCACCATTGCCCTTTGTATGGCACCCTCTGTTATTTCGTCAGCTGGTGCCTTTATGTAGTCTGCGTGGGTGGGGCTGGGCGGTTTAGAGTTAGAAAAATCCTTATCTAGCACCAAGCCTTTGCCAAATGCAACGCTCAGTGCTAAGCGTGGGTAGGTTCCCTCGTCGTCTGGTCTGCCGTCTAATTCTTTGCACCTGCCATATGTAAATCTGCCACTTAAAACCTCGTCTATATTAAGCAGTCGTTTACGGTGGTATTCGCACGCGCTCTTATTGGCAAATCCAACACAGCTGCCGTACTTTTGCCGTGCCACAGGGCTTTGCTTATCGCGCAGGCTAAACTTGCGCGGCAAACTAGCCACTGGTTCAGCCACGGTAGCATAGAGTATGTCGCGTTCGTCTACAGGGTCTTTAACCGCACCCAACGGGTATAGTTCGTTATCCATGTTTTCAGGTTAATTTGTTAGCCGCTAAAATCACTAAAGATACAACAACAGAAATAACCGCACTGCCAAGCACCGCCAAAATGGCGTACTTGCCTTTAAAATTTTCTCTAAATTGCTCATTAACCCTAATACGGGTTTCGTGGTCGGTGTGTATTTTCTCAGCGTCCTGCTGCATTTTCAACACCTCTGCCTTGTCTATTTTCTCTTGTTCCAAATCCCGCACTCGGTCAGCCACATTGTCCTTTACCTCTTTAATGTCAGCCCTAATGTCTTTAAGCTCTACATTTTTCATTTCGCTTATTTGCCTGCTCAACGCCCGTGTTTCGGCAACTAAGGTTACAATAGCGTCATGGTCGCTTTGTACCGCATGTGGGTATGGTGGCACCTCAGGGGTGCGTCGGTCTTGTTGTGTATCTTCTGCCATGCTTAATTTAGTTAATTTTCCATAGTTTTATGACTTCCTTAGCCTTTGCCACTTTTTCTTGGGTGGTAATTAGGTATTCGTGCCAAAAAAAGTTTGCATTTGGCAAGCCAATTTTTTCCAACAATTCTTTTAAATTTTGGTACTTCAACCCATACCTCGCTACATTCCTTGATAACACAAAATCGTCAATCAAATGGGCAGTATCTACTACTGTGGTTCTTTCTATAACGGTTGGATACATATATTGCATTACCTCGTCTAGTTCCATATCTTCAAGCGGTTTATATAAATCAATGCACCAGTCGCTAAAAATGGTAAACCAATTACATGTTCCAATATTTCTACCGTCGCGCAAAAAATATTTATCGTAACGCCACCTAATAGCCGCCATATCGCTACCTACTTGGAAAACAGTGCTTTTATCTAAAAAGTTAGTAAAATCTATTGTTTCAGGGTGTATTAAGCAGTCGCTGTCAATGTATATATTCCAATCTGCTCTATATTTTTGTGCTAAATCATAGATTTGCAGCTTTTCATAAACCACAGGCATGTGTGGGTATTTGCGCTCTGTAATATCTATAATTTCGGCGCCAATCCTTTTAGCGTAAAACTCTAAGTGCGGGCGCGTTAACGCCCTTAATTCGGGGGCGTAGTTATTTATATTAAGTGTGTAAATTATTTTTTTCATTTTTTTAGAATATAGTTGTTACTACTACTTTCCCATTACCGCCATTGCCAGCTCTGCTACCAGCGGAATTACCCCTTGAGCCGCCGCCACCACCGCCTGGCTGTTGTCCGTCCTCTGCTGCTATTGTTCCATTACCTGCATTACCACCTTTCCCACCAAAGGGGCTTACACCGCCTAAACAAGTTGATACTGTTGTGGCACCTGCACCGCCACCACCACCACCACCGTAAACACTAACCCCACCATTCCCGCTTGCACCGCCACCACCACCACCAAACACGCTACTGCCTGGGGTTTGTGTGCTATCTGCACCGCCACCACCACCAGTAGTGCTATTCCCTGCGTTCATACCATTGCCAGCGTTAGCACCTAATCCATAACCAGACGGGTGGGTAAAGGTTGCATTATTTGGTATATTGGGTGCGCCCCCTAAACCACCATTACCACCAATACCACTACCACCGACGCCGCCGCCCTCGCCAGCACCATACATGCCACCGCCGCCGCCTTGCCCGTCTGCAACGCCCTCTCGTCCACGCCCGCCGCCATATCCTGTAACTAGGGTTGCACCACTACCAAAAGTAGAGCTGGCGCCGTTGTTTCCTGCTGCCCCGTTAGTTGAGCCACCGCCGCCACCTTGCGCTACTGAGATACTTTCTGTTGAGCCTAGTTCAGACGCTTTAAAAACTTTCTTAAAATATGCACCGCCACCGCCGCCACCGCCGCCAGTAGCGTTAGCACCATTACCACCGCCGCCACCGCTACCCCAAACTTCAACAATAACAACACTATTTGCACCTGTACCTGTAGGCTTGTTCCAAGTTCCAGCCCCAACGGCTTCAAAAATTTGCATATTACTACCACCCTGCACAACTGCTGGGTTCGTAAGAAAAGCTCGCAAATCTTTATAGATATAAGATTGCCCAGCAGTATCAGTATCATAAATACCTGTCGCTGTTGTTCGGTGGTAGATATAGCAAATTGGTATAGTATTATTTACAAGTGCTGGTGCGCTTGGGCTGGCTGCCTCTGCCCCATTTGCGATTGTAATAGTTCCAGCACTATCAATATAAACCAAGTCAATGCGTGGGTTAACAGTTGGCGCTGTCATTGTTGGGCTATTCCCCCCTGCATATTCAACTTTCGTCTGTCCTATAAATCCTAGTCCAGCCTCAATTTTTATTGTCATATTTGGGCTAGATTGTGCAGACGGGTACAAAAAACTTGACGCGCTGGCGTCTTGTCTTAAATTATTGTATTGTGCGGCTGTGGCTGTATCGCCTGCCGCTACTGCGCTGCTTTTCATATAGTTTTATTTAATTTACTGTTATTACTAATTCTATTGTGGTATCTTCGCCACTTGCCTTTACATAAGGGCTGCTAAACAATGCGTGGTTCCACATTTGCCCGCTGCCTAAGGTTGCGCTACCGCCAATAAATGTACCCATTTCGTTATAAGTGTTATTAGCTACCGTGCCGTCAGCTAGGAAAAATCGCAGTGTAAGCACATTATTAGCAATCGTATATGCAGGGCTGCCTGCCCGCACTACAGCAGTGTTTAAGTCTGTATCAGCATTGGTTGGTGCTGTTGCGCTGGTTCCCATTTCCACATAACCAACTGCCAAGTCGTAAGTAGTCAGCCCTGCCAGTCTTTGGCAAATCAGATTGCGCCCGTGATTGCTGCTGCTTACTACCAAATTGTCTGTTACCGCACCAATGCCTAAAAAGTTTTCATTCAGTATTACCTCTGCCTTGCTTTCTAATTGCACCCACTTGCGCTGCAACCTCTTTGCAAAAGGAACTAACCAGTTAAAGCCTAGTTGGTCAACAGCAAACCACGCCCACGCCTCGCGCTTTTTTATAATGTTGGCTTTACTAAACAATGGCTGCACTTTATCTACAGTTCCCTTGCGGTAACGCTTAGCGTAAAATTTGCCAGTAATGCCTTTTAAGTTTTCGGGTATTATATGTTTCATAGTTTTAACTCCATGTGCCAAAATTCCAGTCAAAATCATTGGCAGCTACCCCCCACTTGTATGGCGGGCTTGTTTTAGTTGCGGTAACGCTCGTTTCCACTAGGGTTACGGTTTCAGGAAATACCTCAAGGCGCTGTATAACTTCGTCGTCTGCCACGCTAATGTTTTGGCGGTCTTTACTTAGCAATCCAACCATAATGTCAGCAAAGGTAAGTTCGCCACTTGCCAAAAACTTAACCGTGTATTCTAGGGTGCCGTAATTGTTTGCCCGTGCAGTAATGCGGTTAATCTTAAAGTAGCTATCAACACCAAACAGGGCGCTGTTAACTCGGATATATTGCCCAGTTTTTAGCCCTGTCTGCGTGGTTCTAAACCCGCCACTATATGCCCCGTCTGCCCATTTAGTCAGCTCAGCCTTTGCACGGGTATGTGCCTCGTCAATACTTTCAATGGTTTTGTCTACTATTAAGCCTTGGTACTCGCCGTAAGTAGATATACTGATTTGGTCGCGCACCTTGGCAATAAGCGGTATGTGGGCGTCGCCAAATACTTTAACAATCTGCCCTGCGGTTGGCTTGCTTGCCTCAGGGAATTTAATAGCCTTTTCGGTGTAGTTGTATAAACAGTCAAAGCTAGCAGGGTTGTCTATGTTGTCTATGCCCACGGTCTTGGCTACGCCTGCTACCGTAACCTCAACATTGCTGTAGCGGTAAATTTGGGTAAACACGCGCTGGTTGCCGTCTGCCTCGTACAAGTCAGGGGTAGTGGTATCAGTTAAGTTGTTCAAGTATTCCCCACCTCTAATAATTACGCTGTTGCGCAGCTCTATAATGTTTTGGTCAAAGTTCAGGCTATCACTAATGACCTTGCCGTTATCGTCCTCTACATCAAATGGCGCGGCATTGTTGCTTACATTAAAAAAGTGTATGTCGCCGTCATAATCTATGTACCAGTCATAGCCAATCAAATCAGCCAATTTTTGCAAACACTTGCTAGGTTGTTCGTAATTAAAGCGCACGCTGTCTATGGTCGGTAAGCCAGTTTCAACATTCGCGGTGGTAAACCCGCTGGTAAAGGTGCTAACAATGTCAGCCACAATATCGTCTATCGCCTCATTGTTGTAAGCCTTGCTAACCAGTGTTTTATCAAACTCATGCACCAAGTCCTTGCAAACAAATGAGTAACCTTTAAGCACGCCGCCAATAACCAAACTGCGACGGTCAACTATAGTACCCTCAAAAATCTTTACCGCGTCCTCAAGCAGCTGCACTGTAGCCCCCACTGCTGGTATGGTCTTGCTGGGCGTTTCCTTTATGTTAAAAGCCAAGGTATCAGGCTCTTTAGTAAGCCCCTCGTCCTTGGTAACGCTTTTCCAGTCAACCCAACTGCTGCGGTCAACGGTGTTAATTTTTAATACTAAAGCCATTGGTTAAATCCTTATTTGTTGCTTAATAACGCCAGCTAAAATGTCGCCAAAATAGTCTGCTTGCTCTCGGCTGGTCATAAAGGTACCCTGCAAAACCACGGTTAAACCGCTACCGCCACCTAAGCCGTATTTATCTGCTTTGCTCAAAGGTATAACCGCCTCAGCGCCCGCCTCGCCAATCATTGCAATAGTAGGTTTGGTAACAATCCCACCCTGTGCCAAGTAAGGTATGTTAGGAATTTGCGGGGCGTTGATTTTAACAATCCCAGCAGCTTTGCTTGCTACTGAGTTTACTTTGTTTATAAAGCTGTTAATCTTGTCTATTAAAAAGTTGATACTGCCAGTAACAATTGATTTTATGCTATCCCACACGCCTGCCACTTTGTTTTTTATCCCATTCCACATTGCGTCTGAGGCTGCTGTATAAGCCGCACTAAAACCATTGGCAATAGCAAGTATAATTTCATAACCAGCCTGTATGCCTGCTTTCATCTCGTTAAATTTGCCAATTACGGCGGTAGTGATTGCGTTCCAAACCGCTATGGTCGCATTTTTCAAGGTTTCCCAATGGGTAACAATTAAAACAATTACGCCAATTAAGCCAGTCAAAGGAATTAACAAAATCTGTATGGCGGTTTGTACAAAGTTTGGTAATGAGTTCCACACCTCAAGCGTTTTTTCCTTTACCCAATCCCAGTGTTTAATAACCAAAACAATGCCAGCTACCAATGCTGCCACTGCAACAATGACTATGCCTATAGGGTTGGCAGCCAAAAACATCAAGGCGGTGCCTAGCGCGGTAACACCGCTAATAACAGCGGGAATAATAAGCCCAATTGCGCCTAGCGCGGTAACAAGTGCCGCAACACCTGCGCCAACGGCTAATATAGTAGAAATAAGTTTAGGGTTTTCGCTTGACCAGTTAACAACCTTTTCAATAATCGGGGTAATGTAAGTAACCAACTGCGTCAGTGCTGGCAGTAATGCCGCCCCTATGTTTTCGCTAATGTTGCCCAGCTGTACCTGCAACTTAGCCATGCTACCCTCTACTGTTTGGCTGGCAACCTCGTTGGTGTATTTCAAGTTTTGTGCCAATCCCTCTTGCAATGCCGCAACCCGTTCGCTTTCGGTTCCAAACTGTATGAGCTTACGCTGTGCCTCGGTAAATCTAATTCCGCTTTTTTCAAGCACGCCAAATTGACCATTAAGGGCTTTCGCCATAATGTTTGCTGTTTGGGTCAATTCCTCAGCCCCCGCATTTACGCCAAATTGGTTAACGGCTAAGTCAGCCATGCTGCTGCCCAGCTTTGTTACCATGTCAGTGCTTAAGCCAAAAGTCTGCAACTGCGCCAAGCCAGTAGCTATTGCGTCGCCGTCTAGTACGCCTTTGCGTTCAAGCTCATTACTCAAGGCTTTCATTGCCTCTAACTGCTCGCGGGTTCCTTTGGCAACCTGCAATGTGGCATGCTCTAATTGCTTTTGGGCTTTTTCTGCCTCGGCATAATCTTTAATAGACTTGTACGCTACAGCACCAATTGCACCCAACGCAGCAGTACCCGCAACAGTCATTGTTTTAAAAGCTGGTTGCAGGTTATTTATGCTGCCGCTAATTTTGCCCATTGCGGCGCTTGCCTCGTCTTTTACTCTAACTAATATGCTAATGTCTGTTTCAGCCATAGCGTTGGTGCTTAATTATTCTTGTTTCCCGCACCCTCTGCTTGCAGCATGCTGGTAATTATGTCCAGCCAGTAAGCGGGTTGGTCTAGGTACTGTTCGCGTGTCCAGCCGTACTCTTTGCAAATAAGGGCAGCTAGCATATCTTGTGTTAGTTCTGCTCGGCTGCCCTTAAAGTACCGTTTCCACAGGTAAGCGGTGTATTCTATTTCGTCTGGGCTAAAAAACCCGTGTCTGCCTTTCCTGCCTCTGCTACCGCAAAGTCATATTCAGCAGGGCTTGCGTCTAGCAACAATTCAACTGGGGTTTCGGTGTTACCGTCATAGCTAATAACCGCCAATTCCAGCAGCTTGCGCTCTGCAATCTCTACAATTTCCCCGTTAAGTTCGCCAACCTCGGCTGTGCCGCCTTGCGGGCTAACTTTCAGGTTCTTTAGGTAAATGCCGCGCAATTCGTTGCGCTGTCGTGCGGTAAAAAATTTACGCAATACCAGTGTTTTTTTAGAGGGGGTTTCAAGCGTGATTGTATTTTCTGTGTCCATTGGTTTATGCCTTAATTATTTTTATTAGTAGCTAGCCACTGCGTTGGTAACAACGGCAGTAATCATTTTGCTGTCTGTAGTGTCGTAGTGTGCTGTAAACTGTGCGCTTTCAATCATAATGTCGTGCAGCTTAACTGGGGTGCTGTGTTCGCTAAATACGCACTTGTGCAAGTCAATACGCACTTGCGGGTTTGCTGCGCTACCAATCGTTACATCAGTGTTAATCATGTCTAAGCGCAAAGCCTTTTTGGTGCCAGCTAGGCTAGGTGTCTTTATGGTAGCCTCGCTATCCCAAATAGCCTCAAGTTCGCCGCTAATTGCCAATTGCTTGTTCAAAAAGTCAGCAGGGGCTACTGAGCCAAGCACCCAGTCAGGCTCAAGGTTGCTTTCAATTTTCAGCTTTAGGCTCTTAATAACAGTTGCGCTGGCAGCGGTTAATCCGCTTTGTGCGCTAGCCATTTTAAACACAACATGCTGCGGTAAAAAGCGGTTTTCGGTAGTGTTGCTTGGGGTCAATGTTGCGGTAGCGCCCTTTTTAGCCTTAAAGGTAACGCTGTATTCAAGGTATTTGCCCTGTTCGTAGTTAATTTCAAGGCTTTCAATACAGCCCAATGCGTGCTTGTAGTCCTGCCCTGCAAGCGGGTCATTCTTAAACAAGCTAATGGCTTGGTGCTGTGCGCTTTGTGCCACGGTAATGGTGTGGTCTTTAATTGACGCGTCGCTGTCTGCGTTGTCGCCAGTGCTTAATGAGCCAAGCACGCCCAATAAAATCAAAGCAAAATGCTTATCGCCAATCGGCGCTTTGTAAGTAACCTCAGCCCACTGGCGGGTAATATCCTCGCCTTGGCTTGCCTCAATGACGCCTAGGGTCTGCTCGTTAATAACCCTTTCGTCTTTTTCCAGCACATTAAACTCGTCGGTTTGCAGCCAGTAAGTCGCTGTGCTTTCGGCAGTGCCTCGGACGGTTTCCTTGGCAATACCAATTTGTAGTAATTTTCCAATTCCTTTGCTCATAAGTTTGTAGTTAGTTAATGCTAATTGCTAAACTTCTTTTCTCTCTTTTTCCCAAATTTCTTGTGCCTCAGCCGCACTGCTTGCTTGCACTGTTAGGGGTTCGTATTTCCCCTCGCCTGCAAAATGGTATTCCTCTTTACCGCTTTGCTTTGTAGCAGCTTTGTTTTGGGTATCCTCAGGCTGCATGGCTTTGTTTTTTGCGTCTTTAATCATGGTTATTTGTTTAATGTTTAAAAGGTTAATGTGGCTAATGCCTTAACTCTCAGCGTTACCTCAAACCAAATGTATGTGCGGTCAGGGGTGGTCAGTGCTTGCGGTTCGCTGCTTGCTGGCTCTATTGCCCCGTTTGCCACCCCGCCAAGGGTAGGGTCGTTATCAAACAGGTTAATAATTGCCTCTACCAAGTCCTCAACCTCTGTTGCATTGGCTATGTTATCGCCTCGCATAACCACAGTGATTTTAAAAGTGTAGGTTCGCATGTTATCGCGGTTGGTTTCCGCATAACTACTAATTGAGGGGGTGGTAACAACCGCCAGCGGGTAGGTGCCAGTGTCGCGGTTAATCGGGTCTATAGTAAAGTCGTCTATTACCACCTCGCCTAAGCTCGCAGGCACCAAAGTATCAAGGCTTGTTTTTATTGCGTTTTTAATGTCTGCGCTTTTGCTCATAATGGCTTAGTTAGTAATTGCTTTGGCTATTTGGTCAGCCACACTCTGTATATGCTCTTGGGTTTCGGGCTTGCCCGCTTTTGCTATTCTCGGCATAAAGGCGTTTGGTCTAATTCGGCTGGTACCCTCATGCACATACTCTGCGTAAAACACTGTCGGTTTAATGCTGCCCTCTAATTTCCCTGCGCTTGCCAGCCTAATACCTGTGCTAAAGCTGTTCAGCAACATGCCTGTACGGCGGTTGCGTGGCAGTTTAAATTGCAGGTTGTCGTCGGTAGCCTCTTTGTGCAGGGTTGCCAGTATTGCGTTAATCCCTCGCGCCAGTATGGGGTTGGCTCGTTCGGGGTAGTTTTTCATTCCCGCAACTATGGCGTCTAAACCCTCAATGTCGTACTCAATCATACAAACTCAGGTAGCCTACGGTAGCGGTCTAAAATCTGCTGGTCTGCTTTTTCCAAATCACTGCGCCACTGTATGCTTGCGTTCGCTATCCCCTCGCTACTCTTGCCCTCAGCCTCTCTGCGTTTCCAGTATTTCGTTACCAACCTTTCTGCTAAGTCAGTTAAGTCAGCAGGTAGGGTATGGCTACTGGTTCCAAACTCGTTAAAGTCAATCAAGTAGCCGCCAACATAAGTAACCCGCACGCTGTTAACACCTCTGCCTAAACCGCCCCATACTTTAATTAGTCCACTCTTGCCGTCGCCAATAATCTCATACAAGCTGGTGTCTAAAGTAGTCCATGTTCGGTTGCTGCCAATGCCAGTGCTATATTGCACGCTCGTTACGCTAATCAAAGGGATTTGTTTAACGGGTATCATATCTGTTGCGCCCCGTATTTCGTGTACCTCGCTTGTTACGGTTCCCCGCAAAAACCTGCGTCCAGTTTCGCCCTCTATTAAATCCGTTACGGCGTTAATGAGCCTAAGCAGCTGGGTGTCATTGGCACTAACCGTAATGCCTAGTCGGGTTTTAACCCGTGCCACAGTGGTTAATGCGTATGTGTAAATTTGTTCAGCCATAATTTTGTCGTGTTAATTCCCGTTAGGGGCAGGTGTTTCGTGCCGTTTATGCACCCGCAATTATTCGGGGGTTGCCGCAAACAGCGGGGGCTTAAACCAAAGGCGGCACCAACCCCCAGCTTGAGCAGCCGCTACACACCCCAAACAAGTCAGGGTGTGGTAGCCAGTGCTAAAGCCTAGTTAGCAGGCTTGTTGTAGCCGTTGCCTAGCAACACGGTAGCTGCACATGGGCAGCTAGGGGTTGTACCAGCCAAAGTAGCTACTACACGGATATAGCGGTCAACGCTAGTACCCAAGCCTTCAACGCGGATAACTTTAGTGTCGTTGTCAGCAGTAACAACTGCTGTGGCACCGCTTACATCAGCAAATGTGCTGTTGTCTGCGCTGTCTTGCACTTTAAAGTTGTAGGTTTCATCTCCTGTGGTTAAGTCAATGTCGCCTGCGTTAATTACAATCATTGCGCTGTTGTAGCCCAAGGTGTCTACACCAGTACCGTTAGCACTTGCGGTGCGCACAGCTGGTACCAAAGACACAACAGCTTTGATTGCGTCGTATACACTTTTCATTTTTTACGCCTTTCGTGAGCGTCGGGCTTTTGGCTTGACAACCTGCTCAACCTCGGCAGTTTCCTGCTCGCCAGTGGTCGCTGGTTCGGTTTCCGCTGCGCTGCTTTCTACAATGGGCGTATATTCCTTGTAGTCGGCAGTGTCAAAAGCCTTAATCTCGTCGTCGCTAAGAAAATCAATGACTGCGCCTTTTTCAAAGCGGCTGCCACGGATACTAAGCGGTCTTAATAATTCAATAGTCATACGCCGTTAACATTCTTAATTTTCAAATCCCTTTGGGGTAGCAGCTGTGCAACCAACCCCTACCCCAACGGGTTTATATTCTTATCTAGGTTTAGCTAGCAGCAGTCTTTGCAACCACAAATGCGGCAGGCAAAGCTACAGTTACAGCGTGGCGGTGCTTAAACACCATTCCAGCTTGGTCAGCAAGAGCAATTTCCTTGCCACCAAAGCTACCGCTAGTGTGCTTGGCAATAGCCATTTCGCCGCGGTCGCCGTATGCCAAAGCCTTTAAGTTGCCAAAAATGGCAAACTTGGTGCTTACAGCAGTAGCGCTGTTAGCAGGCAAGTGGCGGGTAGTAAACACTGGGTAGCCTAGAATTTCCCCAACTGGGCGGGTACCGCCAACATTACCAGCGTAATTAGCAAGCAATGCTGCGCTGGGTGCGCCAGCCATAGGCAATACATAGTTGCCAGCAGTGTCTTTCTTCATGCGTACCTTTGCCCAAACGGTGCGGTTCATGTAAAACGCAGCGCCGTCAAGCATGCTTTCGTCAAGGTTAGCAATCATGTCGCTAGCCTCGTCTAAAGTAAATTCAGCAAAGGTGTCGTTACCAGTAGCAAAAGTGTGTACGGTAACATCAGGGTGGTTAAGTACACCTACAAATGGGGTACCTGCACCAGCCAAGCCCTCTTTATCAACGCGGTTAGCCAAAGCCTCGCCAGCAAGTGCCAGCAACCAATCGGCTAATTCAACGCTGGCGTCTGCAAGCAAGTCATTGCCTACAACAAACGCAACTTGCCACTTTTTAGCAACAAGGCTTGCGCTGTCAAAGGTAATAGCTGTTGGAGTACCAGCGGCGTCAACGCCAAGGTATTCGCCCTCTAAAAAGCTGCCAGTGTAAGCAGGAATATCAAGCTGGTCAGTGTTCATAGTCCACTTAGTAGCTTGGTTCATAACTACACCAACGCTAGCCGCAATGCGTACAATAGCGTTTGCAACTTCGGTAGCTACCAAGTAACCACCGCGGCTGTCCTGTTCACTAATCAAGGCTTCGTTTGCCTTGGTGTCAACATTCATGCCCATTACAATGGCTTTAGCTGCGCTAACAAAATCTTTCTTTTGTTCGTCAGATAAGCCAGTGCGGTCTTGTCCAAAAAGGCTGCGTTCCATTTTCAATTGGGCAACAATCTTTTTGGTTTCCGCTGCAACCATAGGGTTGATAGCGTCGCCAAGTCGCTTTTCCATAACTTGGTCAACAACTTGCTCAAACATTGGCTGCAATTCCTTCAAAATTTTCTCGTCCATGTTCGTTGTCCTTACAGCGTTAATTTTTTAAAGCTCTGCCTAGTCGCTGTAATGCTAGGCTTTGCTGTAACTACTTTTGGCGTAGCTCTTTAATCTCTTTGTTGTACTTTTCCAAAGAGTTGCCTACTGCCGTAGCCACCATGCGCAACACCTCGCGGGTTTCAATGTGCCGTTGCAATGCACTCTTGACCTCTGCAAAGCCCTGCGGTAAGTCGTCGTTAGCGGTAGTCGCAGCCTCGCCTGCTGCTTTCCCGTCGCCGTCGTCGCTTGCGTCTGCCGTTTCAAGCAACTTTTCAATGGCGGTGCCACTCTCTTTAATCTTGGCAAGTGTGGTTTCAAGTAATGCGCGGGTCTGCTTGCTCAGGGTGCGCCCCGCTTTTTGCGCAATTTCCCCTAATGCCTTATCAACCGTTGCTGCAACCGCTTGCGTATGCAAGTCGGCTAGGGCTGTAATCATTTGCCCCATTTTCTCTAGTAGCTGCGTAACATCAGTGCCGTCTGTCGGTTCGTCGTCCTCTACCGCCTTTTGTTCAGGTTCGGTAGGTTCACCAGCACCCTCGCCGCTGCCCTCAGGCTGTGTAGCCTCAGGCTGCGGGCTAGTTTCGGTAGTTGTATCCCCGCCAGTTGGCTGTTGTTCGTCGCCGTTGTTCTCGGCGGCGGCTGGGGGTGTGGGTTCCTCAGTAGTAGCCTCGCTAGCAGGTTCCTCTGTAACTGGGGTTTCAGGTTCTGTGGGTGTTTCCTCTTTAGGCGCCTCAGGTTCAGTAGCAGCTGGCTCTGTCGGTTCTACTGGTTCAGGCTGTGTATCCTCTTTAACTAAAATGCCTTTGGCAAAAGCAAACTCTAAATTGATTTGCTTTTCGTGGGCTAGGCTCAATGCCATTGGGTTAGCTGGTACTGGTACAAAGGAAAATTCCAATAGTTCAGCACGCAAAATCACATTGCCCTCTGTTTCAAGCGGTATAAATCCAACGCTGGTAGTTCGCAACATTCCTGCGTCGTACAGCTTGCGCACTTCCTGCGCAAAATCGTGGCTTGCAAAGCGCCCCTTGGCTACCAGCTTGCCGTCTACAACTTTAATTTCGTCGCAAATGCCAATAGGCAATGACCAATAATCATGCCCAAACAGCACTACTGGGTTGTTCTTGTAGTTATCAAGCACCCAGCCGTCCTGCATGATAATGTCGCCCTGTCTGTCGCGGTCAGCAGTGCTAATCACAACTTCAAAGGTTCCTGTGTCTTTTGCCGCCTTGGTTTCAGCAATTGCCTCTTGCACTTCCTTTTTGCCTAACGCCTCAAGGAATTTAGCCTTTATTTCGGCTGTCAGTTTTTTTAGTTGGTTGTCCATAATTGTTAATTGCTTAATTTTTTTAAACTTCTATTTCCTCAGGGCGTATGTAGCAACGGCAGTTTGGGTGTAGTGCGCCACCGCTTACATCTGCGTAACTAATGTCAAGGCTCTGCCCGTTATTGGCTGTCAAAGTGTCGCCTAGCTCTAAAAAGTTTTCTTCAATGTCCACAATTTTGCCGTCCAGTTCGTCGCAAAATGCGCATGCCTCGCTGTCGGCTGTATACCATTTCAGGCTTTTTACTACCCCGCTTTGGTTCCAGCTTTCGCGGGTCGCAAAGTTCGCTATTCTAAAGCTCTCAGTCCTTGCTACCAGTTCAGCCCGCGCCTCGTCGCTAAAACCTCTAATAGTGCTTACTCGGTCTACCAGCTGGCTTAGGCTTTCCCCCTCTGCAAGCCCCTCAGCAATGGTGTCTTTAAGTAGCAATGCGGTGGTCTTGTTATAGTGGTCAGCAAATAGCCCGTAAAACTTTTCAAGCGCCTTGCGTGCCTCAGGGGTTAGGTAGTCGTCCAGTTCGTCGTCGTCTGATTTTTTAAAGGGCGTAATCTCTTTAACTGCCTTGCCGTCCAGCAGGTTTGCCGCTGCATTAGCCTCTTTGTTAAACAAGTCATTCAGCACTGGCGCAGCCAGTTTTTTAAGTGCCTCATTGGCTTTTTCCAAGTCAAACAGCTGCGGCTGCTTTTCTGCTTTTACAATCTCGGCTAGGCTTTCCTCTATTTCGGCAAAAACATTGTCATTATGCTGGCGTACTTTGGCACCCAGTAATTTAGCGTAAGGCTCAACCCGTACCACAAAGTTTTTATGTAATGCGTCGTATTCCTCATGGCTTAAGTCGGTAATGCTCTTGGTGGCAATCTTTGCCAGTTTTTCTTTGTGCTTTTCCAGCACCTCTGCGGTCTTTGCCGCCAGTTCCTCTGCAATTTCCTTGCGCTTGGTGGCAGCCCTTGCGTGCTTGGTCTTTCTGTGGGTAGGTTTACCGCCGCCAGTTTTCTGCTTTGCGGCGTGCGCCTTTTCCTCAGGCTTTCCAAGCGGTATGGTGCTAAAGCTGGTCATTACCGCGTCGCCGTTCTGTATTGGCGGTGCGTTAAAGTATCGTTCGCGTGCCTCGTTCACGCTCATTACAGGTTGCCCGCCAACTGCTGCCGTCATTTCAGCCATTAAGCCCTCGCGGTTATCGGGTACAGGGTCTACAAAAGTTAAGTAAATGTTTTCGCCAAACAATGGCACCAAAAACTCATTAAGGTAATCACAAATAAGCTGCATTTTCGGTTTGATTGTGCGGCTCATAAATACATAGTGTGCGGCGTCAGCAGTAGCGCGGTTCAGGCTTTCGCCTGCGCCAAGCCCCAGCACAATGTGCGGTACTCTAAACCCAGCAAGGATTTTGTCGCGTGTAAGCCTCTGCCCCTCGGTAAAGTCCATTTCTTTTTGGCTCTGTTGGGCAGGGGTAAACTCAGTACCCTTTGGCAAGGCTGCTGTCTTATATGCGTTATCAACCCCTTTGTAAATCCCCTCAAAAGATTTTTGTAAGTATTCCAGTTGTTCAGCAGTCCATGCGCTATCACTCTTAAGAAAACCGCCAATGTGGGCGCCGTTCTTAAAGAATTTGCGGTTAAATTCGGTTGCGTAGTTGTCTGCGTCTATCCAGTCGGCAATAGCCTGCACGGTTCCAATACCCTTGTACTGGTCGCGTGGGTTTGGGTATTTAATATGTAAAATTTGGTATGGGTAAAATGTCTTAGTGCTGTTGCCGTTGCTAAATACATATTCCTCAACGCCTAGTGCGCCAATGTTCATTTTCACGCGGTCAGGCGGCAGCAGGTGTAATGCGGTAGGGGTTTGCCCCTCGCTTTCCACGCCGTCAAGCACAATATAGGCATTTCCAGTAGCCTCTAAATGGCAGGCAATGGTGTATAAAAGTTCAAAGCCAGTTTGTCGCGTATTAACGGCAGCTAATAAATCAAGCAGCGGGTGTTCGTCCTTGGCGCTATCCCCGTCGCTTTTTACTTCCATTAAAATAAACTGAGTTCGCCCTATTTCCTCAGCAATAGCTTTGATACAGGCATAAACCCAGTTATTAAAAACACCCAAAGCGCGGCTATCGCTAACTTTGGTTTCATTCAGCCAAACGCTCAACGCGTCTGTGGTTAAGTTGGTAGTGTAGCTGGCGCTCTTGCGCAGCAGTCCAACAACCCCAAGGGCTTTGTCTAAAATGTTCATTTAGTTTCAGGGCTTAGGCAATAAAAAAAGGGCTTACGCCCACTACCCTGTTAAAGAGTAATTTGCGTAAGCCCTATTGTTCGTCAATTTAGGCTACTAACCCGTATTGTAAAAGTTTGTTTAGGCAGGCTGGTTGCCCAGCCACACCTCAGTACATTCATTATATCATAATTTTTAAATCATTGCAATATCATAAAGTGTGCATAACTACAAAATGTGCGTTTCCAGCCCACGCCTAAAGTCCTCAGGCTCGGTAAGGTTTATATTTTGGGCAAGGTTCTTAATAGCATGGGGTTTTTTGTTTTTAACAATTATCTGTATTTCCCCATAGCCAAGTTTTTCAACCAGCTGCATAAGGTGTTGCCATTCGGGTGGTAGTTCGCGCATTACCCTAGTTTGTGGTGTAATGTTGTTTTCCATTTTGTTTTTATCCTAATATCACTACCTCAGGCAACTGCACGCCCCCGTTTTGCAGTATCCCGTAAATAAGGTTAACTAAGCCGTCCAGCAAGTCGTCATGCTCGGCTACGCCAAATTCTAGTATTTGGTCTACCAATTCCTCACAGCCAGCCTCAGGGAATAGCACAGTACCATTTTGTATAAATGGGGCAATAGCCATGAGCTTTGCCCGCTTGTCAGCCACGCTGGTAATCGGGGTAATTGGCAACATGTGCATTTCGCCTACCTCAATAGCTGCCTTTTGGTAACTTTGAGCCTCAACATAAAACATAGCCATGCCGTAAGCCCGCAAAGCGTCCTGCTGCGCTTTCATGGTACTTATGGTCTGAGCAAAACCAAGCCTAGCATTTATAGGCTTTGGCAGTACATAAATTTTTGGCTTGCCCTCAATCACGCTGCCCAAACCAGCCACCATGGTGGTATAGTCGGCAGTCTGCTTTTGGCTAATAGCCAAGTCAACACCGCTGGCAACCACGGTAATGTAGTTCGGCAGTTCGGTGTAGCGGTGTATCTCATGGTCTTTAACAATCTGCTCGTCCTCAGGTATTACTTTAAGCAGGTATTCACGCAGCCAGATAAGGCGCCCCACTTTAGCAAGCTGGCGGTCTAACGCTGCCTTGTCAGGGTATTTGCCCACCCAGTTGCATTGCCCTTTGTCGTCAACCAGCGGGTAACTGCGGTTAGTAAAAATATGCCCCATGGCGTCAGGCTTGTCTTTTTTGCGCAAGCGTGCCATAAGTGCGTCGCGGTGCAGCTCGTTGCCTATGATAATCAGGCGGGCTTTTAGTTCCTCAATGGCAGGAATAACCACGCCCCTAATCCAGCGTTCGGTTTTGTCGCGGTAAATCTTGCTCTGCACTTTGTCTATTTCCTCGCAGTCGTCAATTATTACCAAGTCAGGGCGGTACTGGCGGTGCCTCAACCCACGGATTTTTTGCCCACGGCTGCGTGCCATAATACGCACCCCGTTAGCAAGCAAAACATTGGTTTCGCTAAACTTGGTGCTAACCTGCTCGCTAGATATTACTGTGCCAAAATCATGCTCAATAAGCGGGTTGCTTTGCAGTTCCTCTCTAATGTTGGCAATGCTAAGTTTTCCTACCTCGTCGGTTTCGTTAACCAATATAATAAAATGCGCCTTTTCAAACAGTGCGCACCACATCACAAAAGCCAACGCCACAATACTAGATTTGCCGCTGCCTCTAAACCCTGTGATTGCCAGCAATTCCTGTTTCCAGTCCTCAAGCAACGCAATAAGTTCAGTGTGAAAATCTGCCGCTGGCAGGTTCCAGTAATGGCTTAAATAGGCAGCCATAAAAACAGCAAAGCTACTTTCGCTGGCTATAACCCTAATCTCTGGGTCGTCAATCAAGTTGGCTAGCTGCTCAGGGGTTAACGCGGCTATGTCGTCAATTTGCTGCGTTATTTCCTGTAGGGCTGTCGGTAAGGGTTGGTTGTACATCAATTGTTGGTTTTATTACGCCCAAGTTCTGCATGGCTCGGCTAATAGCCTGCCTACGGTCAGGGTCTAGCACCAGTTTGTGTTTTAAGGCAAGGCTGCCAAGGTTGCGTTCAAATATCCCTGCGTCCATTTCAGCTTGGAATAAGTTGCGGTCAGCCTCAAGTATCAGTTTTCCTGCTGCTACTCGGTCTTTGTCTAAGCTGCTGGGGCTTAGCAGTATTTCAACCATTTTTTCTACCACCGCAGCTGCCGTGTCCTGCATTTGGGCAATGCGCTGTTCAACGGCAATTATGCTAATGTTGTGTTTTCGCTGGGCTTTGATTTTATCGCGCAGTTTTATTATGTACTGTGGGGTCAGTTTTATTGGGTCGCGGTGGTCATTTTCCAGCTGGTCGGATATTTGCCGTGCGCTAAATGTCGGGTTAAACGCCAAAATTGCCCGTACCCGTTCCATTAAAATGCGCTCACGGGTTTTATTGTGTCTAGGCATTGTCGGTACCCTCTACGCCAAACATGGCTTTTAGTTTATCGTCCTTAAGTTTGTCGTTAGCCCATTCCATAGTGTGGTTTAAAATCACAGTCAAAAGGTGCAGTGTTTGGTCAGCTGGCAGGTGCAGGTGGTCGTTAAAAGTTACCAGCACACCGTCAAACATAGCGCTAATAAGCGCCTCAACCTCTTTTATGTCCACTTTCCCGTCAGGGGTGGTATGCAAAAACTGCAATTGGATTTTATTTTTGGGCTTTGCCATGTTTAAAACTGTTCTTTAACAAACTTGATTTTGCCGTGTAAGTATTCGTTGCTGGCGCTCTTGCTGTCAATGTTTTTGCGCAACTGTACTGCGCTCATTTCGTACTTGCCAATAACCTGCTTTTTATCGGTCAGTTGCTTTGCAACCTCTTTGGCTTTGTCGCGGTCTGCCCGCTGGTGGCTCTTGCTCAGCTCGTCAAATTCAGCCTGCAATGCCTCGCGCTCTGTTTCGCGCTTAACCTGCTCTGCCTCTAAATCGGCTATGCCCTTAGTTTGGTGGGCAATTTCAATGTCATTAGTCCAAATCTCACGCTGTACTGCTCTTAGGTACTGGCGCTTAAATAAAAACTTTCTAATAGCTTTAATCATATTTGTTGGTTATTGGTTAATTTCTTTTTTGCCCTCACACTCTTTATTGTCAGGGTATATCTTGTTGCACTGCCACTTTTCCCCGCACACCTCGCAAGTCATTATGCACTTGGTGTGGTCGTTGACTGGCAAGCCGTGGGCGTCTGCTGCCCTGCGGCACTTCACGCACAGCCCAACTGAGGCGTCAGGCTCGTAAATGCCGTCGCAAACCAGCGGGTTATAGGTGCCGTCTGCTGTCTGGTCGTGGTTCCACTTATGCTGCATACTCTAGGCGCTTAGGTTGTTAGAAATGTCCTTTAGCGTTCGCACATTCTCGGTAAACAGCCGTGGCTCTACCAGCAAAGCCCCGTTAGTGTAGGGTTTGTGCAAGCCCTTAATTTCGTCGTCCTGCTCAAAAATGAAAATGCTCAGGTGGGGGTGCTTAGGGTTTGGTTTGGCGCCCAACACCTTTTTGCCTAGGCACATCAGGGTGGCGGCAAAGTTCAGGTTGCCCACCTCGTAACCAGTAATAACTTTCTCGCCCGCGTATGTTGGTAATTCACTCATATTTTTATAGTTTAATCTTTAGTTTTTTCTCTGCCATTTTCCGCACCAGTTCGTTGCTATGGGCTACGCACTTAACGCTCAAGTCGGTTAGCTCATTTAATGCCACAGGCTCGCCAGTGTCCATGTGCATAAAGGTTATTTTAACCTCAACAGCCCCGCCGTGTTCCGCGTCTATTGCCCAGTCGTAACTGCCGCTAACCCATTTGTCTTGCACAAAAAGCGCGTCCAGTATTCCCTTTAGCACATTGTCGCCGTCGCCACCCTTTTTATTTGCCCATTGTATCTTAATATCCACACGGGCGCATAATTCGGGGGCAAGCAGTATGGGCTTTTTGTGTCTAAATATATTTAGCGTGTATTTGCCCATGCCAGTGGCGTCAGGGTTCTGTGCGCAAAAATGTTGCTGCACATAGCTAACCCACCTAACATAACGCTGGTAACGCTCAGTATGCTTGGTGCCTTGGGTGGTTCGGGTGTAAGGCACTGGGTTGCCCTTTGGGTCAAAGGGATTGCCCGCTATTACAAATTTAATGGTCATGCTTATACTTCCTTTATTCTGCCTCGCACCTTGATTTTGCCACCCTTTACCTTTACCTCAGCCAAGGTAACTTTCGGTTCGTCCAGTTCCATAAGTATTTTGGTGCTTTTCTCAATGGCGTAAGCAATCAACGGCTTTTGTCGCAGGGTATGAAAATCCTCACTGCCAGTGCCCGCCATTTCTATGCACAGGCGGTCTTTAAAATCGTTAACAATTTCTACTGGCGGGAAATAGGCAGTATTCTTGCTGCTGTACTGCTCAACCAACACTGCAATGGCGTCAATGTAAGGTTGCAGTTTTTCCTTAAATTCTTTATCTGCCTTTTTTATATGGGCAAATTCATAATGTGTAAATTGCATATTATTTTACTTTCTTAAATTTAACGCTAAATACTGGTTCCAATGGGTTGCCGTCATGGTCTTTAACCTCTATCGGTTCGCCACTAGCTAGGCTGTTAACCGCCAAATCAGTCAACAATTCTTTGTCGTTTTTCTCAGCCGCAGCCAATTCTGCTAGTTCATTAAACAACTCAGGGTATGCGTCGCTAATGCTTTGCAAAATCTGCTTGCGCTTTTCGCCTAAAGCAGCTAGCTGTTCCTGCACTTGGGTGTAGGCGCTATCCTGCTCTAAAATATCTTTCAGGTTAATTTTTAAAATGGTCTTGCGGTTCTTATTTTCCGCTGCCTTATCAAAGGCTAATTGTAGCTGTGCCATGGTTTAAAGCCTTTCCCAGCTATCGGTATAAATATCTACATCAACCTCTACCGTATCGCTGTTTAAAAAATGAGTTAGTTTTTTTATAGTGCCTGTTTGTATAAACTTTACTTTCTTGCCAACCCGCATATCACTACCACCTTGCAAGCGCTGGGTTTCAGTACGCTTTGGGCGCGGTGGTTCAGGGTGGGCAATTGGTATGTGCGCGTCGCGGGCTTGATAACTTTTAAATCTAGCATTACAGCCACTTTTCCAGCAGGCAAAGCGTAATTTTGGGGTTGTTCTTTTCTTTGTTTTTCTCATTGGTTTATGCCTTAATTATTTAATTACCACCATACCTTGCCCCCAAGTTTGCACCAGCTACAGCTACGGTAGCCGTAATTGTGGCAAGTGCAGTTGCATTGACCAGTCAGCAGGTTCACAATTTTTGTTAATATGTTCATTTCTTTTTTCTTAATTAGTATTCCCCGTCCTCAATGCGGTCTGTGTGGTCTACCCTGTAGCGCATAAATCGCTCTCGGTATTTAATGCGGTTCTCTCGGCTACTGTCCATTTTGTCTAAAATGGCGTTTACTTCGCTTTGGTCAACCACGCAGTTTTTGCGGGGCTGGTTTTCAGGCTGTAATGGGTTCTTATTAAGTTTTTCCACTGTGTCTAAAATACCCATAGCTTTATTCGTTATCAGTTTCAACAATGCCCTCTGCCTTGTTTTGCTCGTCAACCACGGCTTGCTTGATTTGCCCCAACAAGTCAGATAACCGCTTGTAGGTTTTGGTCTTAGGCTGGTTATGTATGCACGCCCAGCAAACCATGTTTTGCAAGCCCCTATACCTAATCACTTGCCCACGCATGGCAATAAAGCTAAAGCCACATTCTTTGCACTTGGCAATTTGGGCGGTTCCGCGGGTAAGCATTTTAATTTGCCTGTCTGTCAAAAGCTCTTTAGCCTTGTCTGTTAAAAACCTGCCAATACTGTTTGTCATTCTCAGGTTCAACAACCGCTTTTGCTGGTATTCAAAATCCCTAGCCCCTCGTCCATAACTCATGCCATTAGGCTTTTGGTTTGTGTTCGCTATGGTTATCCAGCCCATACATTTTGAGTTACTGCGTTTTTCCAAGTCGCTACCTTGCCCAAGTTAATGTAGAAAACACAGGCGCGGTTAGTGCAAACCCAAGTAAAGGTTTGGGTGGTCTGCATGTTGCCCTTGTCGTCAGGCACTAATTTTACTATTCTTGTCTGCTCATGCCCGCAGGTTAAGCAGTGTGGTATTTCTTGTTTCATTCTCTCTGTTTGTTAATTTTTTAATCCTCAGGCAAATAAACGGTTACTTTGCGCGGCTCATAGCTTTGGCGGTATTGGTAGTTGTCTGCCACCGCACGGCGCACAAAGCCAATTAAGTTGTGTAGGATTTTCCCGCGCTTTCCGTTTTGCAGGTTGTGGTACTGAGCATGCACTAGGTAAAAGTCTAGTTCGCCATTTATGCGGTAGTGGTCTTGGGCAAGCTGCTGCACCGTAAACCCTGCCCGCTTAAGTCTGCTTAGTTCCTGCAACCAGTAAGTGCGCCTGTTGCCTCGGCGTATTCTCTGCTCAAGGCGGTACTGTTGCCAGTAGTTACTCTGATTTTGCATATTTCAAGTAATCCCTGTAGTAAGGGCAGTCAGCGGTCTTATGCCCTGTGTTGTAGTAACAAAGGGCGGCTGGCAAACCCATAACAGGTACCCGCTTTTCAAACCAAGCCCTAACCAGCCCCGTTACCTCGGCGTGGCTGTCAAAGCATTTCCAGCTGTGGGTGCTTTGGGCATAGCCATAGCCGTTATACTTTCCCTGCCTCTTGCAGCCGTCGTTTTTACCGCTGCTGCTTTCCTTGCGGTAGACAATGCGCAGTATTTCGTCATAGTCCACTACTGGCTTAACTTCCTCTTTTGCCACGGGTGCCACAGCTTGCGCTGTAGGCACCACTTCAACCTGCTTTGCCTGTGCCTGCGTTCGCGGGCTTAGGTAAATAGGGGTCTGTAGCTTAATCGGGGTCTGCCAGTTAATGGTGTTGCGGTCAAAGAAATAATCAATGCCGTATGCCGCACTGAGCAGTAAGCCAAGGGCTAGGGTCAGCAGTACCAGCCATTTGGCTAGCCTGCGCTTTAGCGTTGGTTTAACTTTCGGGGTGTGGTTCTTTTGTGTCTTGCCCCGCTTTGTAGACACGGCAGGGGTAAAGCCGTCGCCCTCAGGTTCGGGAGTAAACCTAGTAGGCTCAATTAAGTTATTGTCTTTGTCATAAGTTGGCATATTTTTGTTTTTGTTTTCTGCTCACGCATTTATACAGCCACCCCAGCGGGTAAAACCCCCTCTAAGAGAAAAACCTGCTAAGGTAGCCAGTTAAATGCGCAAGCGGTTAATTTACTTCATTACAAACAACTTTGCTTTAAGTTCTGCCAGCCTACCGACCAAGGCGTGGTTGTTTTTGCTAGGTTGCCGTAAGTAATGGGTAGAAAAGCTATCAAGTTCCCGCCAAAAGTTCGGGTCATTCTGCATACGGTTCATAAGTCCATTGAGTATGCCGTTACTGAGCAGTACAGATATGCTGGGGTTAAAACTCTTAAAACTACCGTGGGCTAGGAAATAAATAGCTAATTGCTGTAATTGCAGGGGTGTCAGTATGTTCATTTCCAGCACACGCTTTAGGTTCTTGCCGTCCATAGGTGCAATTAGTGGCTTTATTCCTCTAGTCTGCTTAACCGTGTTATGCCAAAACTCAATAAATTCTGTGTGTGGTTTATGCTGTTTTTTATCCACAGTCGCAGCCGCGTCAGCGGTTGCAATAGTCTTGGTTTTGTTACTTGGTTTCTCTTGGTTTTGTGGGTTAACCTCGTTAACTACTTTTGGTAAACCGCGTTTACCACTTTTGGTTAACGGCGTTAACTGGTTAACGCGGTTAACTACTTTAAATAGGGTGGTCTGTTTAGGCTTTTCCTTACGCTCTTTGTTCTGCTGTAGGCGCATGTCGCTAATGATTTTTAGCGCAGCCTCTATGTTCAAATTCAGGTTTAGCTCAAAAAAATTGCCTTTTGTAGTTTGTTCAGTGTAAATAACGCCCGCTGCCACTAATCGCTGTAATGCCCAAACTACTGCTGGGCGGCTAAGCCCAGTGCCATGGTCTAGCACTTGCCCGTCCTTTGTTTTAATTCCGCGCGTAAATTGGCTAAGGCTAATGCGGTCTTTGCTTTTCCCAAAGCCAAAAGTTCTGCGGCAAATATACAAAATACATTTGGTTTCAGGTTCCGCTAACGCTGGCAGCAAATGGTCTAAAATTAGGTTTGGTATTTGGGTTGTATTTGGAATAAGTAGTTTTTCGCCCATGGCAGTTAAAATAATGGCTGGGTAAATGACAATGAGATTTGCTCGCTGCGCTTTTTCACATGCTTGCAGGTTTTGTGGTAGGTAAACCGCGGGCAGGTACACTCTATGCTGGTTCCCAAATCGGTAATAATATAATCCTTGTATGGGTAGGTTTCGCTTTTTACGCGGGTTATAATCGGCTCATTCAGCTTGCTTGGCGGCGCCCAGTTCAGCTTGCTTGCCTTGTAGCCCATTGCCGCCCGCCATTCCTCAATGTTAATTTTTCGCTGGTGCGCAATCTTTTCGTCAGTTGGCAGGTATTCCATGCGCTGGTTAAACCACCTGCGGCAACGCTCAATGCTTGAGGCTGTTTTAATAGGGTCTAAGCCAAATTTCCCGCAAACCACCGTTACCAGTTCAGCGTCGCTGTTACGGGTTTCGTGGCGGGTTTGTAGTACAAATTCCACCTGTGCTTTTAATGTTTTAATTTCTGTGTAGGTTTCCATTGATTTGGTTTTCAGCGATTTTTAAGATTTATTTCATTTGGTATCTAAAAAATTTTTAGCTACTATGCCTAACCCGTTTGCGCAATACGGGCTAGGGCGCAACAGCCAAACTACTTAACGCGGTTTAGATAAAGCACCAAGTCCTCAATTTTCAAATCATTTACATTAAAAACTTGTTGGTACAACTCACTGTTGGATATTTCCAACTTGTTTTTACCAGTTGGCACTTCTTGCTTTACATAATCCCGTTTTTCCTCAGGGGTTAAGTCGCTAAACTTCCAGCTAGCTATTTCTTCCTGTGAGTTAACATTCACAATTATTGTTTCCGTTTCCTCACTCTCATAAACTTCACGCACTAATACTTGATATTTTTTTATCATTGGTTTAATCCTTTATTATTTTGCTTTTCTAAGTTGCAAAAACTCAGTTTGTTTAATTTGCACTGCGTCGCCAAACATTTGCGCAATATCGTTAGGCGCTTTTTCCTTTAGCCAAGTGGTAAGCAATGTGGTGTTAGGTTCCTCATGCGCTGGCACTTTGCTAATAAAGTTGTTGAGCTTGTTAGCTTTCAGCTTTTCAATCAGCACATCAGCAGTAGGTAATTTATAGGCGGTTTTATGAGCAACTGTTGCTGTATAACCGCTGGCATGCCGTACGCTTTCAATCCCCAGCAACATCAAGGTGTCTACCAGTTTTTTGCGCAGTTCGTCAGCCTTTGCCTGCACCTCTCTTGCTTTGGCACTGTGGGTGGCTGCCTCATTTTCCAGTTCCACTATCTGCCCTACTACGCTTTCAGGGGTTAACTTTTCGCCAGTAATGCTAGTAATTTCGTTAGACATTTGGTGCCTCGTCTAGTGCTTTAACCGCGTCCATAATTTCCTTAACTTGGGCTGCGCTTAAGTCAGTTACTTTTTTAACCTCAACATTAAACATTAGGCTTATCCACTTAACTAGGTTTTCGTCGTCCTTTACTGCGGCAGTGTCTAACGCTACCTTTCTAAGTTCGTCCAGCTGGGTAATTGTTGCCCGTTCAGTTAATGGTGCTACAGTCGGCTTTGGCTTTTCGGGTTCTGCCTGCGGTTCGGTTTCCGTTTGCGCTGGCTGTTCGGCTGGTGCGGTAGGTTCAGGGGTGGCTGGCATTTCCTCAGCTTTTCCGCTGTTAAACCAGTTAAGCAAAATTTCCCCAGTGTCAGGGCTTGGCACAAATGGTGCGCCGTCAAACAAACTGGTGCGGTCTTTGGTGGCAGTAGCCACATGGCTTGACTGGTCAATGTCCAATACAACCGTAAATTCATAGTCCATGCCCTCGCGCTGCACTGGCGCTAATCCAACTTTCTTAGGGGTCATGCCGCCTTTGCTGTTGGTTTCCAGCACATAGTCAGTTTTGCTGCGCATGGTTGCAATAATGTGGCAGGTGCTTTGCAGCATTTTGTCTACCAGCTTGTTGTGCAATGGGGTAACATCACGCCATGCTGTGTAGGAATTGCCGCTTTTGCTTGCCTTGCTAATGGTGTCTACCTTATCAAGCAAACCGCCTGTGCCTGCCCATGCGTGGGTAAGGCTGTCAATAATCACAATGTCGTAGCCCGCTTTTTCCGCTGCGTCAATTGCGGCAATATACTTAATCGGGTCAAACGGCGCGTGCATGGTGATAACATCAAACTCAGGGATATTAGGCTTGCCTGCCTCAAGTTCCGCGCTGCCGTTCTCAGTGTCAATTACTGCGATTTTGCCGCCTAAGCCCTTGGCAATGAGTAGGGCGCTGTGGGTTTTCCCCCCGCCAGCTGGGGCGCATAATGCTATGCGTGCTTTTGCGCGTTTGCGTTCAGCTTTTCTAAACACAATTGCGCCTGTAGTTACTTGGTTCATTGTTCTTTTCTCTCTTTAATAAATTGATAAAATTCAGCTTTGAGCCTATCAACCTTGCCGTCGTAATAATCGGTAATGAGTTCGCTGGCATGCCGCTTAGTTAGTGTTTCCGTAAAATCCCACATGCGGCTATCGTTATAGTCGTAATACTCAGGGCAATACTTGTGTAGAATTTCTAGCAAACGGCTTTGTTGGCTCAAACTTGCTTTATTTGCGTTGTCCATGGTTCTTTGCTCTCTTGGTCTTTGGCTGCGGTATAAATTTTTTATACGGGCTGTCAAAGTAGGTAATCTTGATATATTTAGTTTTCATTTTGTTTTTGTTTTAATTGACTAACTACTGGCTGTATGTCCTAGTACGGGGGCATACATTTTATGCCGTACCATACTTGGCACCAGTCGTAGGTGGCAATTTGCCACAGGATATACACAGCTACTATTGCCAACACTATGTATAAAATTGTTTTTAGCATTTTTGTTTTTTGGTTAGATATACGCTCTTATAATCCCTATTGTCGGCTAGGGCGCCGCGACCTTTTAAGGCAATTAAAAAACCCTGCTTTCGCAGGGTTTAACCTTTTAGTCTTATTTGGGTGTTATGTGATTTTTCCTAAGTTTTTAATGTGTTCTGCCGTATTCAGCAAGCCACACTTCTTATACTTTTTATCACACCCACATAAGGGGTTAAACCCTGCCTGCTTGCCTACCC
>ERZ761599.21-NODE-21-length-62351-cov-9.550549_pt1 | contig 62351 bp, 96 predicted proteins | sample MGYA00511878_ERZ761599 | MGnify/ENA primary metagenome ERZ761599 (study PRJEB28899, sample SAMN03785569) | bioreactor sludge metagenome | biome: EBPR Sludge; feature: EBPR Bioreactor; material: 0.22µm filtered reactor supernatant | place: Saint Lucia: Queensland...
GCCGTCGATGCCTCCTACGCCGCCTACGCCGTCGCCAACGCCGCCGATGCCTACGCCGTCGCCAACGCCGCCGATGCCGCCGCCTACGCCGCCGGTTTCAATGAGTCTGTCGCTAAGCTACTGGAGGAGAAGTTTCGCGAACTTATCTCTAGCTCTAGCCAGAGCCGTTACTAACTACAGAGGATAAGAAGCAAAATGGATAAACCCGACATCGGACTCGTCACCTCACACTAGGAACCGATCCTGCACATTCCTGAAAGAGTGTGCAGTGTAGGCAATCCTGCCTGGCGCAGTAATTTCTCATATGAGAAAGGAGTAAGTAATGTTGATCTTGAAAGCAGTGCTGAAGGAGAACAGGACCACGCACAACCGCTTCGTGTGGCCAGAAGTCGGGGGCACGGTCGATGCCCCGGACTGGGACGAAGCACCGAACTGCGGAGCCGGCCTGCACGGCTGGCTAAACGGGATTGGCGATGCAGGGGTGTGCGACTACAGTTTCGACGCGTGCACATTCCTGGTCGTTGAGACAACCGGCCCGGTTGTCGACCTGACGGGGAAGGTGAAGTTCAGAAGCGGGGTTGTGGTGTTTGAAGGGTCGTTGCGGGAAGCAGCGGCATACATCATCGAGATGACGGGAGAGCAAGGGCCTGTGATTGGCGCCTATCGTGTTGTTGCTGAGGGTGGTTCGGCCGAGGTGGGTGCTTACGGCTCTGTCGTTGCTGATTCCCGCTGCACGGTCACGGCCGGCTACGGTTGCACGGTCACGGCAGGCAATTACTGCACGGTCACGGCCGGCCCCTACTGCACGGTCACGGCCGGCCCCTACTGCACGGTCACGGCCGACCACCAGTGCAGGGTCACGGCCGACCACCAGTGCAGGGTCACGGCCGACTACGGCTGCATGGTCACGGCCGACTACGGCTGCATGGTCACGGCCGGCCCCTACTGCACGGTCACGGCCGGCCCCTACTGCACGGTCACGACAGGTAACGACTGCAAGGTCGCGACCGACTACGGCTGCAATATCAAGGCAGGTGGCGGCTGCAAGGTCGCGACCGACTACGGCTGCAATGTCAAGGCAGGTGGCGGCTGCAAGGTCGCGACCGACTACGGCTGCAATGTCAAGGCAGGTGGCGGCTGCGCGGTCACGGCCGGCATCGATTGCACGGTCACGGCCGACCACCACTGCACGGTCACGGCCGACTACGGTTGCACGGTCACGGCCGACCACCACTGCACGGTCACGGCCGGCCCCTACTGCACGGTCACGGCCGACCACCAGTGCAGGGTCACGGCCGACTACGGCTGCACGGTCACGGCTGGCACCAGCAGCACGATCATGTTCATATGCCACGACGGGCGCCAGCGAGTGCTCGTCGCCTACACCGGAGAAGACGGTGTTGAACCAAACCAGGCATATCGCCTGGACAGTAACCACAAGCTCGAAAGGATAAACAAGTGAGAACTATTCCAGTTTGGGAGAAAATCGCCCGCACCATGGTAAATGTTGCGGTGCGCGAGGCAGCATCAAAAGCGGCAGTGAAGGCGGAACGTGCCGAACGTGCCAAGGCCGATGCGCAAGCCAAGCACGAGGTCTACGGCCTTGAGGTGCGTGCTCGCCTGAAGGGGGTCGCATGATCATCACGAGAGAGATGCTGGTGGCACGCGGTGCCAGCGAAGAACACCTGTGGTTGTTCAACTTCTGCACAGGCCTGCCCGAGACGTCGACGGTGGACCTGCTCACGTTGTTGTGGCTGGTCGATGGGTATTACGATGTCGGGTTCCATGACTGGCTCTGTGACGAGTTCATGGAGGAGTTCTGGGCTCAGACACCACATGTGCCCGAGGTTCTCATATGAGGAGTCTTGCGCTCATAGCAGCGCTGCTCTCAACCTGCGCCGCAGCAGTACCACAAGATGTCCGGGTCCAGATCACGGAGCAGGACCTGCGCATGTCCAGACCAGTTCCTATCAGCCTAGACGGCGGCAAGTCGTGGACCAACGTGTGGGCTGGCATCAAGACGGGCCACACCTCCACAGGTGAGTACAACTTCTTCTGTGCCGAAGTCCGAATGCCGAGCACGTTCGGGAAGCAGACCACCTACACTGCTGCGCACGACGCGTCGCCGCCCGTCAGGGCGTTGGTTAGCCGCGCCCACGACCTGAGCCAACTCAACCCGGACGCCGCAGCAGCAATGCAACTGGTGCTCTGGGACCTGCAGGAGGACGGCGAAGCAGACTTGCGAAAAGGTAGCTTTCAGGCCCGCCCATCGCCACAAGTGAAATTGTGGGCTGACCTGTTCAAGATGCAAAGCAACAAGCCTGAGCTTGAAGGGTCGCGTGTCACTATCCTGAGAAGCCATGGCACGCAGGATGTAGTTGTCATGGACTACGGCAAGCGGCCGGTGGTGCCGCTGCCTGAGCCTGCTTACGGTGGCAGAGCAGTACCCGACCCGCGGTGCGTCATCACAGACCTGCCGCCGGCATGCCCGCCGACCAAAGTTCCAGAGCCCGGCACACTTCTGCTGTTGGGGCTTTCACTCGTGGCGCTTGCCACATTTTTGAGGAGTAAGTAATGATCCGACTCTATGCCCAACTCGACCAGTCCGACTTCTGTGTTCGGGTCGGTCGCACATTCGTGGACTTGGCCAAGGCCATGGACCGCGCCCAGAAACTGAAGGCTGTCCAAGTCGAAGTACGTGACGACAGCAAACCGCGTAGCCGCAGCCTGGTCGCCATATTCAGCGGTGGTCGGCGCGTGACAGGGTAGGGAAAGAAATGAACAACATCAAGATTTTCTGTGACGAGCAAGCCAACCACAGACCCCGGCTTGCCCGTGTCGTTGAGAAGGGCGACAAGTACGGCCTGAACTGGTGCATCACCCACGAGCAGGACGCGCCCCTGGTTGAGTTCTACGACCCGCTGTACGACCACACCGACTTGGGCCAGTTCGTCATACGGTACTACGTCTGGACCATTATGGAAGCTGACGAAGCCTTGGTACTGGACACGGGCGTGACTGGCTGGACAATCGGCGGACCCACCATGAAGCGGGTTCGGGAGTGGCTCACCGAATATCACACATGAACACACTGTTTCACCGGACCTGCGCACTGTACATGCCTGGATTGCCAATCCAAGGCGCAATCTTCAGCCTGAACATGCCTGGGGCTTGGGGCATCTGGTTATGCCGTAAGTGTCCTGATGAAGATCATGATTCTCATATGAGAAACACACCACAAGGAGTAACAAATGAACAAGTTGAGAAGTGAAGATCTCCCGACCTACTGCCAGACCACATGCGACAGAAAGGAGGAGGACATGGTGATTGACACGGCGATCTCCTTCCTGGAGCGCCGACTTCGCACATCAGGCGAAGCCATGACGTCGCCTAGCGCGGCCCGCAACCTGCTCAAGCTCAAGCTCGCTGAGTTGCCACACGAGGTTTTCGCTTGCCTCTGGCTCGACTCTCAGCACCGAGTGATCGCTTACGAGGAGATGTTCCGAGGGACTTTGAGCCAGACCAGCGTGTATCCCCGTGAAGTGCTCAAGGCCGCGCTCAAGCACAACGCAGCGGCCGTGGTCTTTTCTCACAACCACCCGAGTGGTGTGGCCGAGCCGTCTCGGGCCGACGAACTGCTGACCAGCGAGTTGAAGTCAGCACTGACCATGGTCGATGTCCGTGTCCTGGACCACATCATTGTCGGCGGCACGGCCACGACCTCGTTCGCTGAACGCGGTCTTATCTAGTTCTCATAGGAGAATCAAATGCAGATCAACAAATTCAAAACAGCAGTCGCCCGCCAGTTCGCGGCGATGTCGAAGCACCCACTCTTTCGCACCGCCGTCACCGGTGATGAACTCTGGGCCACCTATCTCGGCGCCTTCCCCGAGGGCACGAACCCGATCTACCGGGAGCGCACCGAGCACGACTGCCAGTGCTGCAAGCAGTTCATCAGGACGGTGGGCAACGTCGTGGCCATCGTCTACGGTCGTGTCGTTAGCATCTGGGACGGCGAGGTCGGAGACCCGAACTACCAGATCGTCGCCGATACAATGTCCCGTCACGTGCGTACCCGGCGTATCGAGAACATCTTCCTGCACACCGAGCGCACCGTCGGCACCGACAAGAACTTCCAGGACACCGTCGACGGGGTGAATGCCTGGGAGCACTTCTTTGTCAACATCCCGGCGGCGAACGTGTGCCGCGGAACCGACCTTGGCACCAAGCTGGGCGAAGCACGAATCACACTTGAACTGCTCAAACGGGCACTGGAAACCATCACGCTTGAGGCCATCGACACGGTCCTGGAGTTGATCCAGCAGAACTCGATCTACAGGGGTCTGGAGCACAAGTTCGCCGTCAGCGAGTTCAAGGCGGTACTCATTGATGCGCCAACACCAACTGTCATGTGGACACTGGCCCGCACCCTGCCACAGTCCGTCTCCCGCATCCGCAGCACCTCGATCGGCGCCCTGCTGGTCGACCTGTCCGAAGGTGTGCCACTGGACGACGCCGTGCGATCGTTCGAGGCCAAGGTAGCACCGCAGAACTACAAGCGGCCAACTGCCCTGGTCACGAAGGCGATGATTGAGAAGGCGCGCAAGACGGTCGAGGACCTGGGCCTGGTCTCTGCCCTGGAGCGCCGCTACGCCAATATCGACGACATCGGCATCAACAATGTGCTGTTCGCCAATCGGGACGCCAAGCGGGCAATGAACGCGAACGTGTTCGATGACCTTGCTGCCAAGGTGACGGCAAAACCGAACCTGGCCAAGGTCGAGGAAGTACCGATCGAGAAGTTCATCGCCGACATCTTGCCGAAGGCCGAGTCGATCGAGATGCTGTTTGAAGGCAGGCACAGTGGCAACCTCGTCAGTCTCGTGGCTCCCGCTGACCCGACGGCAGCACGCCTGTTCAAGTGGGATAACGGTTTCTCGTGGTCCTACAGTGGCGACGTGGCGGACTCCATCAAGGAGCGCGTCAAGCAGGCTGGGGGCAACGTCACCGGCGATCTGTGCTGCCGGTTGTCGTGGAGCAACCTCGACGACCTCGACCTGCACATGGTCGAGCCTAACGGTGGGTACATTTACTTCGGCTGCAAGAAGAGTCACTACACTGGTGGGCAGCTTGACGTGGACATGAATGCGGGTACGGGACGGACACGGACCCCGGTCGAGAACATCTTCTATAAGTCGAAAGCGAAGATGACTGAAGGTGACTACCGCTTGCACGTCAACAACTACCAGCAGCGTGAGAGCATTGACGTCGGCTTCGATGTCGAGATGGACTTCATGGGTACCGTGCACCACTTCGCCTACGACAAAGCAGTGAAGACCGGTGAAGACGTGTCGGTGGTCACCTTCAACTACTCACACAAGGACGGCATCAAGATCGTCAAGTCGTTGCCATCAACGCAGGCCAGTCGCGAGGTCTGGGGAATCTCGACCAACACGTACCAGAAGGTCAACGTGGTGATGCTGTCGCCGAACCACTGGGACGACCAGGGTGCGCAGCACGGCGCCGGCAACAAGCACTACTTCTTCATGCTCGATGGGTGCCGCAACGACGGCACCGCCCGAGGCTTCTACAACGAATTCCTGCGCGCCGACCTGGACCAACACCGCAAGGTGCTCGAAATGGTTGGCAGCAAGATGAGAACGGAGGGTACCGACCACCAACTCTCTGGCCTCGGCTTCTCCAGCACCCAGCGTGCTGACATCCTGTGCCGCGTGAGCGGCGCTTTCAATCGCACCATCAAGATCACCTTCTAAGGAGAAACAAATGAACATATTTGAACAAGCGTCACGCTTGGGGATTCGATTCACCACCAGCAAGGGCATCGTCACGGTCGAAGACCTGTGGCACTTGCCGTTGCAGTCGCCTACGGGCCGCACTTCGCTCGACGACATCGCCAAGGCCCTGCACAGGGAGTTGAAGGAGTGTGAAGAGACGTCCTTCGTCACGCCCAGCAAGGTTCCTGATCCGGCGCTTGTCTTGAGGTTCGACATCGTCAAGCACATCATCGACGTGCGCCTTGCCGAGAATGCAGCGGCGGCTACGGCCCGGGCCAACACCGAGAAGAAGCAGAAGCTGCTCGAAATCCTGGCCCGCAAGCAGGACGCTTCGCTGGAATCGGCGTCGGAGGAGGAAATCCGGGCCATGATCAACGCACTGTAAGTGGGACATGGGCGCTACGGCGCCCCGTTCTCATATGAGAAACATGTCACAATACGAAGGAGTAAGTAATGAGCAATAAATATCACCAGATGGCCCTTGTCCTGAACTACAGCGAGGACGCACTGCCAACCTTCAAGACACAGGCTGAGGTCGATGCGTGGCACCAGGCCCTTGGCCGCATGGTTGCCTATGGGCTGCTCCGGGAAGCAGAAGATGACAGCACACGGGTCGTGGCTGGACACGTGGGGCGCAACCCAGCCGAGGTCCTGATGACCTACTACCCACCGGTTCTGGCCACGCGTGACGCCGACGGCTTCACGCGGACGTTGAACACACCAAAAGGCGCTCTGGACGGGGTCATCCAGAACCTGCTTGACAAGGGGCGGCACGGTTACGGCTTCACCATGGGCGCCGTCCTGCACAGCGACGGGAAGTGGGGGTACCACTCATGAGCAACCTGCAGATCACCACCAACAACGTCCCCCGGCCCCTAGTGCCGCGGTCCGCCCTTCCCGAGAAAGTCAGAAAGGACTTTGACTACATCGAGACGTGGGATGAGACACCGCGCTTCGTCAAATACCACGGCGAGTGGTACGACGTGATCGACACACAGCGTATCAGCACGTCAAAGCTCATGGGGCGCGTGGGGTGGGAAATGAACGTGGACACGGGACACCCGTTCGCCGAGTGGGACGCCGTCGTGTCGGACTCGTTCTTCAGCGGCATGCTGTTCCGGTTCACGGGCGGCGACACGGTTGTAGTTGGGAGTTTCTGCTGATGAAAACTGACACTCTGGGCCGCCCTCCCAACAAGCACCAACAACGCAACATGGCCGCTATCATGGAGGCGATCGTGCAAGGGCGGCAGTACACGCCGCTTGGCAATTACTTCACTCACCTGCCTGTTGGTAGGACAAAGCAGCAGGCGCTGCAAAGGGGAAAAGTATGAGAACCCAAGTCATTTACAAGAACGTATTCACGTTCGACGAACTCAGCGACGACGCCAAGCAGAAGGTGTGCATGGGTGAAGGCGAGCACGTGTTCTACGACTTTGTCTATGAGGACATCGTCCGCATGGCCGAGATTCTGGGCATCGAGATCGACACTCGCCCGGTCAAGCTGATGGGCGGAGGAACGCGCCAAGACCCGTGCATTTATTGGCAACTGTTCTGCCAGGGATCGGGAGCCTGCTTCACCGGCACCTACCGTTATGCCAAGGGCGCGGTCAAGGCCATCAAGGCAGAGACGAACGACGATGAATTGATCCGCATTGCACAGACCTTGCAGGATGTGCAGCGCAAGCACTTCTACCGCCTTTGGGCGCATGTCAAGCATCGTGACCGCTACTACCATGCCCATAGCATGGACATTGACGTGGTTGATCGTGAGGACCAGTACCGAGACCTCGGTGATGCAGAGGACGCCATCAAAGAGGCCCTTCGCGACTTCGCCAACTGGATGTACAAGCAGATCGAGTCTGAGTACGAATATCAGACGAGCGAGGAAGCAGTTCGTCAGACCTGCGAGGCGAACGGCGATGAGTTTTACGAAGACGGATCGTTCGCATAAGACCGAACCTGTAGCATTCTCATATGAGAAGTGGCACAATGCACCACCGCCCCGTGTCGGTTACACGGTGAGGCAACATTGAAAGGACATGACATGACACAGAAATGGATCGACGCGCAAGAAGGATACAAAGTTGGTGATGTGGGCTTTCTCATCAACTTCTCACATGAGAACACTGGTGGCGAGAGTTACATTCTGCGGGACACCCCGGCGCACACCAACCAGAGCCGCACGCCTCGCCTGATGGGCTGGTGCGGGTCCGATAACAACGTCAGCACCCACGCGTGCGGCGTCTGGAAGGTGGTGCGCATCGCCAAGAACGGCAGGACGTTGGTCGATGTCGCGAGCGAGGAGGAGACCACGGCCTTTCTCGAAGAGGTCGGGTACCCGGACCTGACGGACGACTGACAGATTGAGGTAACAACCAAAGGCCCCGATCGGGGCCTTTTCTTTTGGAGGAACCGAGTATGGATGACGATGATCTGCGGAGGTTGTGGGTTGACAAGATGGTTGAGGACGTTACAGCCACCTATGATGAGGCTGTGTTCTGGATCAGATGTACAGTCGAATGCGACTCGTACAACATCAGTATCGAGGACGTGAAAACTGATCTGCGGGAAAACGGATGGGCAACTTGGGAGGAACTGAATGGACATCAATAAATGGCTCGCTGACCACCCAACAGGCAGCCAGTACGGTGCCAGTATGGGCGACGACGGCGTGCGCGGCGACCCTGATCGTGCTTACAAGTTCTACCTGCAGAAGATCGATTTCGTCGATGGTGACTATGACCGTGCTGGCACATACTGGGGTGGAGGACTGAGCATAGAGCCGCTGTATGGTTTCATGTGCGAGGACGATGAGGATGGCCTAGTCTATGGGTTTGTCCGTGCGTGGAGCCGTGAGAGGGCCAAAGACGAGGTCCTTGACGATTACCCAAATGCGAGGTTCTACAGGCGAAGAGCAAGAGACTAGAAGAGAAGTTGCTGCGGATGCTCGACAAGTTGGAGATGAAGGTCGACTGTATCGAGGAGATACCGCTTCGCCGCGACCTGTCCGAGCGCATCATGGGTATGCGAAGGGCAATCAGGGGCTTTGACGAGGAAGCATATCTGCGGTGGTACGCAGATGATGAAGCACGCCGTATGGAGATTTACACCTTCCTGACGAAGTAGCCGAAAGTTTCAAAAATGTTGTCCCCGATTTTTTCAAAATGGGAGCTATAGATGAACAGTTGCCACACTACCTGGAGGATTGAACCATGAAATTCAAAGTGGAAGTTTGCCTTGACCCAGACTCAAGTGATGACATTGACGAGGCCCAGGTCGAGATCGGCGACATCTGGCTGGAGAAGATGCCCCGCATGCACGCGTTTCTGAAGCGTGAAAGTCTCTCATCTATTCAAGTGTCCTATGAAGGCACATACACCTTCCTGAAGGACGGAGAACCTGTCGAGCCTGAGTACCGCGTTGATGGGTGCCACCTGAAGATCATGAACTACGGCAACAGGTTCCGCTTCATTTTCCCGTACCGTGACGGCGCGGGAGAGTACGCCGCAACAGATTGCCTGACATTGGAGGACGCAATTACATGACCACGCAACTTCAAGCAGTGATGCTAATTGGAATCGCCGAGTATGAGTACGCACACGGATACGGAAGATTTCCACGGTCCACCGACGACACTATCACACTGGAGGACGCGGTCATCCACGGTGCTAAAGACAGGAGAGTGTTCGCAAGCCTGCTCAAAGTCGGCTTTGTCTATCGGTGGTGCTCGGAGCACTTCACGTGCGTTGGATTAACCGAGGCCGGGTTCCAGGCCTACCTCAAACTCAAGGGGAAGTAACATGGCTTTTATGAAACCTTTCATATCGGAGCGCAAGGAGTTGTTGCTGCTCACCGACGACGGCATGACCACAAGCTGCTATGCCGAGGGTGTCGACCTTCCGGTCGGCTCACTCAACTCCGATGGCACACTCAGTGACAGTTGGGATGCGCTTACCGGCCATGAGCCGGGCGGAAAGTGCGGAGATATCGAACGCTTGTGCCGCCTCTTCCCCGACTGCGAAGAGTTCAAGGTCGTCGACAAATACTACGGCTACCTATCGGCACCGGGCTACATGGATCGCACGGACTACGTGCTCGGTGATACACGGGCCGATGTCGCGCAGCAACTCCTCGACACGTACTTTGACTCCGACGAGGACTACATGGACGTCGAAGAACTCCAGCAAATGCACTGGCTGGAAGAGATCGCGGGCAAGGTGACGGCATGAGCTATGTCTTCGACCCAGGCCCCGACTACAAAGGCCGAACCTACACAGACTTCTACCCAGCCGAAGCCACAACAGGGCCGGGGTGGTTTGTCATTGGCAAGAACCCGGAGTACGGTGGGCGATTGCGTAAGGTCTGTGCATGGCCAGACGTCAAGCCGCGGCGTTACAAGATGTGGAATGGCCCGGTGCGGCGCGGATGGTGGACCAAGAAGGAAGCACAAGCAGTAGCCGATAAACTCAACAAGGAGAATCTCATATGAGAAACGACATCATCGACAAGGTCATGGAGAACAACGCCGTGGCCAAGGCCGTGGGCGAAGCCCTGATGGCTGAGCTTTGCATGGACGGCCCAAGGGTTATGACCAGCGGAGGAACGAAGAGCGCCACCGGGCTTGCACGGGTTGTGGTCATGACCATGCTCGAAGTAGCGGACGAGTTGCAGCATGATGAGTTCGCCAATATCGGGTGCGACTCATGAAAACCCAACTTCAAATCTTCTACGAGGAAGATCGCAAGATCGGCGATGGCAACGAACTGTTCATGGAAATGGTCCGTGATGGGACCATGACCAACCAGAGCCTCGCCGCCATGATCAAACGTCGGCCCCAGAAGTGGGGCCGCTTCGCAGGATTCATCGGCAAACTGAAAGACGAAGGAGAAACGACATGAGCACTAACAAAGTTACAGCAAACGAGGCACGTTGCATCGGCACCAAGATAGCAACAAAGGCGTTTGAGCACCTAATTGAACCTCTGTGGGCAGATCGACGAAAGAGCGCCGAGGCGGCCTACCGCGCCACCCTGAAGGACATGGGGGTCACATCCGACTGGATTGTGGAGAAATTCATCCGAGCAGGCGTGTTCCAGGAGGCTGATTATGTGGCAGTCACCTTCAAGGGCGATGGTTACTGTCAGGCGGTGACCTTTAAGCCAGCCGACGGCAAGGCTGGTCTGGAGATCGGCAAGTACAACACTGCCATTACCATAACTGACCCAGAAGCCATCGAGCGAGACAAGTCCTTGTATGAGCAACAAAGACCGCTTGTTATGAAGCAGACAGCCTTGGCCAACGAGTTGGCTGGTCAGATGACCGGTCGCTCAGTCAAGCACATCGTGATGCAGTGGCCAGAAGCTACTGAGATTGTGGCTGAGTTTTTCCACACCTCCAATGCGCCTTCAATGACCCACTCGACGCCCTCCTCGGCAAGTACCTACCTGCACTCCCTGCTCCGGTGACGACATGAGGAGCTATGACATTGGGTACGAGGCGGGTAAGGCCGGTGACGAGGTGCCGATCCTTCCGGCAGGCAGTGGAATCTCTGACCTAGTACTTTGCCAACGCGGTTGGAGCGACGGGCGCAGTGGTAAGCTCCAGCAGTCCCACAACCTGCTCGGAGAGTTGGCCCACTACCTGCTCCGCAACTACCCCGACGACCAGTGGGACGACACCACCCGTGAGTTGTTCGAGGAAGTGAGCCTGCACATGGGGTGGGTGCCCATTACCTGGGATCTTGACGAGGAAGACGAATGAGCCAAGCCCAACACGCCATCAACGCGGCCAATCACTACCGGCAATGGGGCAGGTGGGCCACCGTCCGTTACTGCCTGAACAGAGGCGTCCCGCGCCGCCTGCTCACCCTTGCACTGCAGCTTAAAGCTGTCAGTTAGCCGATCTGTGTGCAGTATTGTGCTATCTGGACGACCTGCCGGAAAGGCGGTAAAATCCGGGTCTAGGTTTGGAAGCCTATCAAGCATCGCCATGTCACTCTCGTGACAGTTGCGCCCGTCTCCTATGGCAAATAGGTCGGCGGAGGGAGGTCGAAAGACCTGCTGGTTCGTTGCACCAGTCTTCCAATCCACCGCCGACCACGCCACCCACTATGGAGACCGTCATGGCGCACGCACTCACCGAAGAATCCCTCAAGCAACACCTCCACTACAACCCTGACACAGGCGTCTTCACGTGGGTGTTGCCACGTGCCCGCAGGGTTAAAATCGGGGACATTGCTGGTAATACCAATAATAGGGGATACCTGCGGATAAGTATCTATGACAGGTCGTACCTGGCACACAGACTGCCGTTCTATATACGACAGGCTCGTTCCCTGAGCACAACACTGACCACATCAATGGTGATGTGGCTGACAACAGGTGGTCAAATCTAAGGTGTGCTACACAACAGGAGAACTTACGCAACAGGCGGGGTGGAGGGGCCTCAGGTGTAAAGAATGTGTATAGAGACTTTGGCAAGTGGGCTGTCAGGTTCAAGGTCAGTGGCAGAATTATCAGTTTTGGGAGGTACGCAGACTTAGACACTGCTAAGGGTGTGGCGCATCGCACTAGAGAGGCGCTACACGGTGAATTTGTTAACCACTGGTAGGGGGCAACATGGCACGTATATATGTAGGTTCTTTCGCTAAGTACAACAACGGCTCAATAGCAGGAGCCTGGCTCGACCTCGAAGACTATAGCAATCGGAACGAGTTCTATGAGGCGTGCGCCGAACTACACGATGACGAGGAAGACTGTGAATACATGTTTCAAGACTGGGAGGATATCCCGGACGCATTCATCGGCGAGTCCCACATCGACGAAGAGTTCTGGGACTACATGAACTACCCAGCCGATGAAGATGCCAAGGCCGCGTACTGTGCCTGCTTCGGAGAGTGGGACGCTGACCGCTTCAACGAGCGGTACAGAGGAGAGTTCCGCAGTTGGAAGGACATGGCTGAGAGTTTCGCTGATGAAATGGGGTATCTCTCCGACGTCCCGGACCATCTTCAGTATTACTTCGACTACGAGAAGTACGCCAATGGGATTCGGTGCAGCGGTGACATGGTCGAGGACAACCTTCACTTCTTCTGGAACAACTGACATGAGAACTGACGAGGAAAGACTCGACTGGCTGGAGCATAACGAGGCCGGTGTGTGGCCTGTTCTGCGCACAGTGCGCTCGCCCTTGACGGACGGGACGTGGGGCTACACCAATGAACAAGTGATGGACGGCTGGCAGGCTGGATCATTGAGCAACCCATGTGCTGAGACCTTGCGCGAAGCCATCGACAACGCAATGGAGGACAACTGACATGGACAACCATATCTCTGCCTACCGTCTGTTCGACGACTACGGGTCACACCCGTACCGTGTCAAGGTCGGCGGCAACCCACTGCTGACCAAGGCAGGCACCGCCCGTAAGTTCGCCACGCTGGACCAGGCCATCAAGGCCGGTCAGGATGAGCTTAACAAACTGAACGGAGTTCTCATATGAGAAATGATTGGATGACAGCCGAGGAGTTCGCCCTCTACTTCACGCCTCTGACGGAGCGTGAGCAGGAGTTGTTTGACCGGCTGGTGGTAGCGGCGGAAAGGACCAGGCAAGCTGAGTACGGCGAGAGTGAGGCCCAAGCAGAGACAAGTGGTGTTCAAGAAGAACTGGACGAGGCTCTGATTGAGGTCAAAGACCTCAAGGTTAAGGTGGCGAGGCTGGGGCGCAAGATCGAGTTCCTTGAAGACGAGTTGCTCGAAAGAGCATGTGAAGACGATTCAATTTAAGGAGAATCAAGATGGCTAACTGGTGCGGAACATCACGCAGTAACTACTTCCGTGTCAAAGATGCGGAAGCGTTCAAAAAGTGGGCTTACGCCGCACGCCTTGGTTATTTTCAACAGCATGGCTTTTTCTCTATCAACGGGCAACTAACAGGTGACGGGTACTGGCCATCTCAGAAAACTGTCGAGAACGAGGACGGTAGCGAGGACGAGGTTGACTTCGATGTTGTCGAGGAGTTGCCAGAACACCTTGCTGAAGGCGAAGTCGCAGTGTTGATGTCGTCCGGTGCCATGAAGCTGCAGGCTGTTACAGGCGAGGCTACTGCTGTCACATGGGACGGACGCACTATAGCGATGTCTCTGAACGACATCTACGAGCAGGCGGCGACCGAGTTCGGGGTACCTGAAAACAGCATCACGAAAGCGGAGTATTGAGATGTTCGCCTACCAGTGCCCGGTGTGTGGAACACACCACCATCTTCACGTGATGGTGAGGACATTTGCCAGAATCGTCCATACGGACGAAGGCTTTGAAACGCACGTGGTTCCGATGCGCCACCACGAATGGGATAATGACAGCGAGGCGTTGTGCCTCAACTGCGGTTGGGCTGGGCAGGTCGGTAAGGCCGAGATGGAGGAAGAAGATGAGCTACAAAGCTGACACCCGCCCTGTGTGGGCAACTGATCGTGAGCACGTGGCCAGTGGTGGTGACCGCTGCCCATCCTGTGGGGACAGTGAAATCCAAGGTGACTTCGTTGTCACCGGCAACGGTGTTGCACAGCAGAGCATGTCGTGCAACGCGTGCGGTGCCGAGTGGACCGACCAATACAAACTGACGGGGTACCTGTGAGAAGACAACGCCGTAGCCCCACCCCAACCACTGGGCCGAACCCACTCCTGTACCACCTAGGCCTTGTTCAGCCATTCCCGATCGTCGGCGCCCGCACTATCAACAAGTGGGACCCGCCACCCGACCAGAAGAAGGCGCTTCCGATCGACGTCACACCCGAGATGCACGCCTTGCGGGGCATCACCATGGACAAGAACACGTACATCGTACGCACCGTCCACAAAGGCATGCAATACCACGCCGGAAGGTTCAAAGATGTGGAGCTTGCCAAGGCCGCCCGCGACAACCTGGAGAAAGAGTTGGGTAAAACGATCACCGTTCAAGCGCGGGCCAACCGCGCCAGGTAGCACATGACAAAGACTTTCGCCCTCAAACAAGTGGGCGGGTTGTCTGATACATCCAAGATGCCGGGTAAGTCCTTCGGGATTTCAACCGAGCACTGTAAGACCGGGTCGAAGTTGGCCAAGATCCCGGGCAGCGTCTGCAGCATGTGCTATGCGCAGAAGGGCTTCTATGCCAAGTTCGCCTACAGTGTTGTACCGGCGCAACAACGCCGGCTCGACGCGTTCCATGACCCTGGGTGGGTGGAAAACATGGCCGCGGCCATCGGTAATGACAAGCACTTTCGCTGGTTCGACAGCGGTGATCTGCAGTCGGTCGACATGCTGCTCAAGATATTTGAAGTGGCACGTCTCACACCCGGCACGCAACACTGGCTGGCGACGCGAGAGCGTAGCTTCGTCCGCCAAGCTGCGGTAAAATCACCTGTGCCTGACAACATGGTGATCAGGGTCTCGGCCACGTTCCCGGACGTGCCAGTGAAGCCGATCAACATCGATGGCATAAACTATGCCAACGTCCACCGGGACAAGCCCGCCGTTGGGCATACTTGCCAGGCACCACAGCAAGGCGGGCAGTGCGGTACATGCCGCGTCTGCTGGAACCGGGATGTCCAGGTTGTCAGTTACCACACTCACTAGGGAGCACCATGTACCTGATCATCCGACACAACGAAGTCAGTGGTCACCGCTATGTCCACAGCGATGGGCAGAAACCCATGACATTTCAAGGCATGGACGCGGCCGATGCCGAAGTAGTTCGCATCAAGAAGCTCGGCGCCACGCACACGGCCAAGGTGTACGCCAGCTTCCGCAACTCGAACCAGGCTGGGGCTTTCTGCAAGTTCATGATGCAGGGCATGGCCGAGGCCGACGCCCTTCGTCGTGCCATTTCCTAAAGGAGTAGACAATGTGGGGTATTGCAGTCAATATTGGTAAACCCGGTGGGCCGGTCAAGTGGAAGTGGGTGAACGACCCGGCCACGGGAAGGCCCTTCGAGTCGGACCTCGACGGTGCGCTCGCACAAATCGTTCGTTGGTTCTCAACCGACATCCGCTATCTCCTATGGAAGCATAATGTGGAGTTGCCGACATGATGCGCTACTGGAGAATCTTCAACTTCCTCACCGTCATGATGGGGCCTACTCGCATGGCACTGAAAGGAACCGAGGACGTGTTTCGCATTATGGCTAAGGGGTGTAGGACGAACTCGACATCGACATCATGAAGAACGGATCTTGTGAATACTGAGGAGCAGCGACATGAACCTGAAATATATGACAAACACGGCACTCAGCGCTGCCGACACCCTGTCGGAACTGGACGACTTGCTGACGAAAGTCTACCGACTCCTCGACACCCTGAAGGATGAACCGCACAACAAGCACCACGCTGACGCCATCGAATCCTTGCTGATGAGCCTCGGCGAATACTGACCACCCACGCTGCCCCGGCTGCCAACAACTCTGAAAGGAACGGGCACAGTCGGGAAAACTGTCCGGGGCAGCACCCAACCTATACCCAGCTTCGGCTGGGTTATTCATGGAGAATCAAATGATCATTAAAAAGGCAGTATCCAGCAACATCTGCACAATCGGGCACGAAGGCACGACGCTGTATATTCAGTTCCATTCGGGCAACACCTACAGTTACAGCAACGTGCCACTGAGCGCGTACCAGCAACTTGCCGATGCCGAGTCTGTGGGCAAGGCGTTTCACAGGGTGATACGAGGGATATATAAGCACACACTGGTTGAGGTGGAGAAAACACCGTGGCCCACTGTGCTTAACACACCACAGGCCGCTTGAATAGCCGCCCCATCTGACTCCCCGGTCAGCAGTTAACCACACAGATAATAGAAAGGCACCACATGGAAGTAGTTGTTCGTAGGAATATCGAGGGCTGGAACCTCACCCCCACTTCGGGCCGTTTCGACGGAATAGTCATTGCTCATGTTGATGGTGTGACATTGAAGGGGGTTAGGTTCAATGCCAGAACTGTTGTTGGCAAGGTCCGGGCTCTGTGGGGCGCCACAATCCTGGACGATGAGGTGTACTCTGATATGCCTACACTAAGGGCACTCGGTCTGCGGGGGCGGTTCGACCCGAACGGCGAGCCCCTGACCATGGACTTTGATGGATTCATGGACGCAACCAACCGGTTGTGCAAAACAGCACGAGGCGTTACGCTGATCGGTGACGCCATTTACGCACGAGGAGCACTATGACATTCACAGTGGAAGACATCAAGAAGGGAGAGAAGTACCCGCCAAAGCCCTTCGTCTTCAAGATGGGGCTGACGTCGGTGCAGTCGGCCTTCTGCTTCGACCAAGCCAAGGCCAACTTCTTCTGGCTGGTCGAGCCCCGGGTTGATGCCGAGGGCCTTGATGCGGCCCGAGACAACCCGATCGCCGAAGACATCCAGGAGAGTATGGACCATGAGACCCGGGCATGGCTCCAGAAGCTGCCACTGAAGTTCCTCGATTACTGGGAGAAGGCCATCAGGCAGGGTCCGCTGAATCTGGAGCTTAACCTACCGCCCGACTACATGCGGACGATGACCAAGCGGGCGCACGAAGCACAGACACGTCTCCTGTGCATCGTCGATGACGGGAACGTGAGACGAGTTAATTTCAGGAGGGCAGGATGATTGAGTTCACAGGATTTCCGAAAATGGCGCGCCTGTCACGCGACATTATCGTGACCGAGAAAATCGATGGCACCAACGCCCAGGTCTATATCTCGGACGACGGTGACGTCGTGGCCGGCAGCCGCACCCGCTGGATTTACCCGGGTGACGACAACTTCGGCTTCGCTGCCTGGGTTCACGAACACCGTGATGAGTTGCTCACACTTGGCCCCGGCCAGCATTTCGGCGAGTGGTGGGGCAAGGGTATTCAGCGCGGCTACGGACTGCCCGATCGGCGGTTCAGCCTGTTCAACACGGTGCGGTGGGCACTGCACGGGACCGAGCCGCAGACATTTCCGACCAACGACCCGCGAGTATCCCGTACTCAGGAAGTGCTGCCTCCGTGCTGTGGCCTTGTGCCAGTACTGCACAAGGGTGAATTCACCACTCAGGCTGTCGACGAGGCACTGCAGTACCTCCACTTCTTCGGCAGCGAAGCCGCGCCCGGCTTTATGAAGCCCGAGGGCGTGGTCGTGTTTCACATTGCTGGAAATGTCGGGTTCAAGAAGACGCTCGATAATGATGGCGTGCCGAAGTCAACCATGAGGAAGGAACACGCGTGAAGCACAACGTAATCACTGGCAGCAAGCTGCCGATCAAGGCATGGACCAGCGGCGTCACACTTGAAGCGGAGGCGCTCGGGCAACTGTACAACTTGGCGAACATGCCATTCATCCACAAACATGTGGCGGTCATGCCCGACGTCCACGCCGGTAAGGGTGCCACGATCGGCAGCGTTATTGCAACCAAGGGCGCGATCATTCCGGCGGCGGTCGGCGTCGATATCGGCTGCGGCATGATGGCAGTGCGCACCGCCCTGACTGCATCGGACATGCCTGACAACCTCCACGCTATACGGTCGGCGATCGAGGCAGCGGTCCCGCATGGCCGCAGCGACAATGGCGGGGCCAATGATAAGGGGGCGTGGAGCATTGATGTACCGCGCCGCGGGCATGTCAATGACCACTGCCTTACCCACGCCGTCAACCTACCCTCTCTGGCCCCGCTGGTCTCCAGGTACCCCAAGCTGGCCCGCGCCGCCGACCGGGCCAAGTACCAGCTTGGCACCTTGGGGACCGGCAACCACTTCATCGAGGTCTGCCTCGACGAGGCACAACGCGTCTGGGTCATGCTCCACTCCGGGTCCCGTGGCATCGGCAACGCCATTGGCAACCACTTCATCGAACTGGCCAAGAAGGACATGGAGCGGTGGTTCATCCACTTGCCCGACAAGGACCTGTCCTACATCCCGCAGGGGTCCACACTGTTCGACGACTACTTCGAGGCCGTCAACTGGGCACAGTTGTACGCCGACCTAAACCGGCGCGTGATGATGATGAGCACGCTGCAGGCCATTGTCTCGGCACTGGGTAAGCCTATCGCTTATCACCCGGATGCTGCAGTCAACTGCCACCACAACTACGTGAATTGGGAGTACCACTTCGGCGAGAATGTAATGGTCACTCGTAAAGGTGCTGTGTCCGCCAAGAATGGGCAACTGGGTATCATCCCTGGCAGCATGGGTGCACGCTCATTCATCGTCCGTGGCAAAGGCAACATCGACTCGTTCCATTCCTGCTCCCACGGGGCAGGACGGGTGATGAGTAGGACCAAGGCCCGGGCCACGTTCTCGATCGAGGATCATGAGAGCGCCACGGCCGGTGTTGAGTGCCGCAAGGACGCCGACGTGCTTGACGAAACTCCTGGCGCCTACAAGGACATCGACGCCGTGATGCGAGCGCAGGAGGATCTCGTGGACATTGTTCATACGTTGAAACAAGTTGTTTGCGTGAAGGGGTGACCATGAAGAAGAGGAAGCTACTGAAAGAGGCTGGGTTGGTGATAAAGGCCCTCTTGAATGACGGCCGGCCGGATACGTGTGACAAGGCCCACGAGTGTTTCCACGGAGGTGGTGTGGAGCATGGGTGGCTAACCTACGATAATGACGCCGTCTGGGCTGCGGGTGGGTACGGTTATATTAACTGCTGGTGTGCCTCCGAGGCCCAGAGGGAGGCAGTTGAGACCCTCATCAAGATCGAGGGGGTGAAGGTCAAGTGAGTGATTACGTCATCCATGCAAAACTCAAGAACGCCAACCTCTTGCGCAGGATTCTGGCCACCTCGAAAAATGTGGCCGAGTTCTGCCGAGACCATAGCCTGAGCCAGTCGGAGATTGGGGACCTGATCAACCTGAAGGCGCCGGCGCTGCTCCAGACCAGGGAGTGGCGCACGACCGCTTTGAAGCTCGCCGACATCTTCGGCTGCCTCCCCGACGAGTTGTTCGTCGAGGAGCAGCAGACACTGCGCCTGCTCACCAACCAGGTAATGATCGAGCGGTCACGCCGGGAGATACTGGAGAGTCGGGGCAGTCTGGAAAGCCTGGAACGTAGCATCGACACGAAGCGGCTCCTCGGAGTGCTGACCGGCGCCCTGAATGAGCGTGAAGAACGTGTTGTAAAAATGCTACACATGGAGGGGAAGACTCTCAGGGAGATCGGTGCAGAACTCAAGGTGACTCAGGAGCGTGTTCGTCACATTGACGCGAAGGCGATGCAGAAGATGCGCAGAATGGCCAATGCCACCAACCTAACTGACGAAGCGCACAATCTCGTTGTCGAGTCCGGTGACTTCCTTGATTCAACTTACATGGAGGATGCGTATGAGCAAGAAGTTTGATAGATTCTCAGACCCTGCGAAGCAACTGGAGTCAGACCTTGCGGTTGCTGTTGAGCTTCTCCGGCGTATCAAAGCCCGTGTATGTGGCGACGCACTCCCTAACTGGGAGAATACACCCAGAACTACACACTCCAGAGGCATTATAGCTGATATTTGTGAGTGGGAGCCTGTGTCAAAAGTCAAGGAGTCGCCGAGTGACCCCGACTGATCTGGTAGAGTACCACTTCACTACACCCTTCCCGCTCTACGGGTTCCAAAGGGCCGGCGTCGATGAACTGGCCCCTCTTCCGAGAACGGCCATCTATTGGGCTCCTGGGTTGGGGAAGACGCCTGGCGCTACTTACTGCATGCTGCACCATAAATTGATGGGCGCCGATGTAATAGTCGGCATCACGCCCCCGTCGCTGGTGCGGCAATGGTCCAGGTGGCTCTCCCGCATCAAGCACAAGAGCGGGAAGCCGCTCGACGTGCTGATGTACCAGGGCACGCCGGCCAAGCGTGCCGGCATGAGCCTCGACGTCGAGATCGTGCTGATGTCGATTCAAGTGTTCAAGCGGGACTACGTGCGACTGTGCAGTGAGTTGGGTGAGAAGAACGTCCACGTCTTTGTAGACGAGGCCCACTGCCTGAAGGACGTGGGTACACAGAACTACAAGATGGTGCGTGACTTCGCGGCCGAGCAGACCATTCAGTTGCTCACCGGAACCCCGCTCTCCAACCCGGGCGATGTCTATGCCTACGTCAAGTTCACGGCCCCATCCGTCTACACGTCGCTCTACATGTTCGAGCAGATTCACGTGGCCACACGGGACTTCAGGAATAACCCGGAGACTTACCACCACCTAGACCTGCTGCAGAGCAACCTGCTGCTCAACGCCGACCTGAAGACCAAGGAGCAGGTGCTGACTGACTTGCCCGAGGCCATCATCACGCAGATCGACTACGACCTTGACCCACGACACTACGCGCTCTACAAACGGCTGGCCGAGGAGCAGTTGCTGCTTCTTCCTGATGGCGACAAGATCGACGCCACCCAGGCCACGGCCCTGTACCATGCCCTGGGCCAGATCGTTTGCCAGTGGCACCACTTTGGCCAGGACGAGAGCCTGAAGTCAGCCTGCTACGGGTTGATCGAGGACGTGCTCGATGAACTTGGCGACGGCAAGCTCGTCGTCTTCGCCAGTTACCGGAGGACGAACCAGGAGATCGTACGCCGCTTCAACTGCCCAGGTATATGGGGCGACATCACGAGAAAGGGTAAGGAACAGGCGTTGGACAAGTTCCTCGACGACCCAAAGTGCAGGATCATTACGCTGCACCCGGTCAGCGCCGGGGAGGGGATCGACGGCCTGCAGCACGTCTGCCAGGACGCGATGTATGTCGAACCGCCGCAAGCGGTACGGCACTGGACGCAGTCCCTGTCCCGTATCCACCGCGACGGCCAGAGACTACCGTGCAACATCCGCATGGCCACCGCCCTGGGCACGGTCCAGCAATCAAGGATGGAGAGCCTGTCGAACAAGGAAGCACTGGTGAATCCGATCCAGATGACGAAGGCGATCCTGCGGGATGCGCTGTTCGGAGGCGTGTCCGTGAAAAAACCACGAAGCAGACGGTTGGCCGTGCTGTAGGCAGTGTGTGCAGAACAGGCCAGGCCCTTGACTGTGTGTGGGTGGAGGGGTAACCTCTGCCCTTCACGCAGCACAACCACGGGGAAAATAAAAATGACAATCCCAACGCCCCCAACATGGGGGCTTTAGTATGATGTGCCTCCTGTATCAGGAAACAGAAAAGACGCGGTGGAAGCCCGCTCTAGCGTCCGAACGGGATACTATCGCCAAGACGCGTAAGCCGGCACTGGTCAGCGTCCTTGACGTTGATAACTCTTTTGACTCGGACTTAACCAGAGAGGAGACCTTGAGCCTGCGCTACCGCGGGCCGTTTTACGTTGACTTTGACGCCGCCGACATAGACGAGGCGACGACACAGTTCAAACTGTTCCTGGTCAACCTTAAAGCCAAGGGTGTGGACCTGGACATGCTCAAGCTATTCGCTACGGGCAAGAAGGGCTACCATGTAGAGGTGCCGCCCCAGATATTTATGGGCAAGGTCCCGGACAATGGCACACTGAACCTTCCGTCTATTTACCGGGAGATGGCTCATGTCCTCTATGTGGAGACACTAGACCTCCGCGTGTACTCTAGTAGTCGAGGTCGGATGTGGAGATGCCCAAATGTAAAAAGAACAGACAACGACCAGTACAAGGTCCAGATCAGCGCCGAAGAAGCGATGGCCATGGACCCTGCGCTGTACGAACAACTCTGCTCGTCGCCACGCAACTCACTCCCGATCGAGGCCCCGACCCTCAACCCTGACCTGGGCCTGCTCTACGCTCAGTCCAGGGACAAGGTCGACAAGGCCATTGTCAAGCGCAAGTCCAAGAAGCACGTCGACAGCCCACTCTTGAAGTTCAAGGGGGAATGGCCCGAGACCTTTGAGGGGATTCTGGCCGGCGCCACGATCAAGGAGTCGGTCGGCTGGAACCTTATCTCGATGCAGTTGGCGATCACCGCCTCAGAGTTGGGGATCAGTGAAGAGAAGCTCCTGGCCGATGCCGAGGGTGTAATCAACTGTCACGAGAGTGATAGTGGTCGCTACAACACCCCGCTGAAACGCAAACGCGACCTGCGGGACATGTTCCGGTACGTGTCTGGTAATCCGTGCTACGAGTTCTCCATCGGCGCCGTCCTGGCCTTGCTTCTTCCAGAAGTCAGGGCCAACGCCGACATCACCTTCGGTGAGTACGTCCCGGACGCACCTGTCAAGGTCGCACCCAAGCAAACAAGTGCAAGCGCCGACAACACACCAGGCCCCGACGAACCGGAGCAACAGGAAGAACCTGTCGAGCAGACAGGGGCACTGCGGGTCAGCAAGGCGGGCATCTTTGTCCGCAGTGACGAGGGGTTTCGCAACATTTGCGATGTCGGGCTAACCGGACCGATCGGCATGTTTGGCGTTGATGGCGACCAGATCGGGTACGAACTTCAAGTCACACTGGACGGAAAAGACAGGGGCAGGAAGTTTCTGCCCATGAGCGCCCTTGCAACACGAGGGCAGTTTAACGGATGGACGCTCACCATGGGCGCCTCCATGAGAGGAACGGATATGCACACTTCAGCGCTTGCTGATACCTTCCGCAAGGGGTCGAAGAACAACAACGTCTACGCTGTCGAGCGTGAAGGCATTGACGTCGTTACACGGCGTGGGGGGAGCCCGGACGTTATCTGGGCGTCGCCAGATAAAGTGGTATGCCTTACGAGCGACACGCATTACAGGTTCCACGGCAAGCACACGGATGGCGGATCGTTCAACACAGACCTGATGTTCGCCGACGACCTGACCACTGACGACGAAGCCTTCGTCGTCAACCTGTTGCAGATCAACACGGACACCAACCTGGCCAAGCTCCTGGGCTGGTTCTCGGCCGCTTTCCTGAACCAGTTGATCCGCAAGCAGTTCAAGCGCTTCCCCTCCATGCAGGTGTTTGGTCAGGCCGGTGCCGGGAAGTCGATGACCGTCATCCTGCTCAATCACCTGCACTACTGGCAGCGCGAGCCCAGACAGTTCTCGGCCACCGGCCAGACCATGTACCCGCTCATCTCGGCTGCGGCCACTTCGGCGTCTGTGCCGTTCGTCATTGAGGAAGTCAAGGCACGGCAGATGTCGAAGTACGCCAAGGACTTCCTGCAGAACCTGCTGCGCGGCAACTACACCGGCGACTCATACCAGCGCGGCTCAGTTAACCGCGACAAGTCGGGGGGCGGCATCACCGTCAGTGACTACGCCAACACCGCGCCGGTAGCTTTCATCGGTGAAGCGATCGAGGACCAGTCCGCGATCCTCGAACGCTGCCTGATCGTGGCCATGTCCAAGTCTGACCGGCAGGGGCGCTCGGAGTCATTTGAATACTGCCTGTCGAATGCCCCGACCATGGGCAAGATCGGCAGACAGATGGCACTTGCGGCCTTGACCATGGACGTTGCCGATCTCACTGACAATCTGAAGGCCAACTTCAAGGCTGTATCCGGGCAGGTGCCGCAGGCCATTGTCGATGCGTCCAGCCGACCCGCATTCAACCTGGCCGTGGCCATAACCGGTCTGCAGTTCATGGGCAAGACCCTCGGCAACATTTTCGGAAACCTCTTTGACAGCCGGATTGCCGAAATCCAGGAAGCGGTCATGGGCCACGTCATGGATTCGATTCCGAAGAACATGGCCGAGGCATCGCGGGTGCTCGACACCATGGCGGCGCTTACCCGCAACACCGACCAGCACCTTCAGATGGTCGAGGGCATCGACTACCTCGTCAACCGCGACGGCACCCTGGAGTTGAAGGTTCGCTCGGCTTACGACAAGTACGTGCGCTACCAGCGTTCGCTCGGGATGGAGGTCCTGTTCGACACCTTCACCTCGTTCATGACCTCGCTGGCGAACTATGGCGGCACCATCCAACGGGCATGCCCGGGCAGCATCCTGCACGATTCGCCAAGAGCGATCGTCTACAAGCTCAAGCTCTCGTATCTCGACGACGAGGGCATCGACTCATTTGAATCTTCTGGAACCTGATATGAGAATTGTTGAAACAGACAACATGGCTGAAGTGTGGGCGCCCGAGAAGTTTGTGAATCTCCCACAGATGACCCCGCAACACGCCAACACCGTGGTGGATGCCATCAACGATGGGTTCGGCCAATTCAGTCCGAGGTACTGGAAAGTCGTCCGTGATGACTACGTGTTGAGCACCGAGCGATGAACTACCTCTATGAGTTGGCGTGTGCCGCCATCCTGCTCGTTGTCACGTACCTGCTCTACGACGACGACATTTCCCCATAACCTGCCAACAAACGAAGGAGTGCACAATGCGCAAATAACTTGACACACGCACTGGCAAGAGTAGAATCCAAACCTCGCAACACAAACCACAACCACAAGGACAGACCATGACCACTACCACTACCGCACCCAAGACCGGACTCCGTGCCCAACCCGAGTTTGAGAGTATTGAAGACGAGATCGTCGCCGACACCAGCGTGATGGACGCTGCACTGGCCATCGCCAAGGCTGCCGCCGATGCAGCACCCGCCAACGTGCCGGTTGTGGCTCCCGCCAATACCGCCGTTGGTACGCCCACCAAGTTCTACGCCGCCTTCTCCGACAAGGAGGAAGCGATCGCCATTGCCCAGGTCGAACAGTGGAAGATGGCGGCTCCAGCCATCACCGGCGAGAACGGTGCTGCAAAGCATTCCGTGCTCGGGCCGCTCGGCCAGAAGATCCGTCTCAACGTTGAGTCCTACAACCTGCGCTACATGGCAGTTCCTGGCTCGAACGACAAGGAGGCCAAGGACAAGTGCCGTGACTCCTACGACAAGGAGACCTTGTCCGGTGACGGGACCTCGCTCCAGGGCTACATCGAGTCCCTCAAGGCTATGGGATACGACAAGGCTCGCCTTGAGACCTACGTTGACCTGTGGGGCTACTTGACTAGGTCCGACAAGTACGGTGACATAGATGAGGACGACCAGGAACTGGTCCGTGTTCAACTGTCGAAGACATCGGCGGCGAACTTTGGCTACTTCTGCGGTCAGCGTGGGCGTAAAGAATCCGCGGGTAAGGTTCCGAAACTGACCGTCGTTGAGATCATCGCGGTGGGTCAGACTGGCTCAGCAGGGTCCTACACGAACTTCTCGTTCGCGGCGCCGAAGGGGTAATCGGCTGGTAAGCCGTCTGCTCAGAGACCAATAGTTGGGAAGAGAGCAGAGCCGGAACCGTAACCGGCACCAACACCCATAACAAGACTGGAACCAATTAAATGAGAACCATTGACGAACACAGAGTTAACCCAGCAAACGACACGCTGACAATCGCCGCACTCGACGAGCCGGGACACGGGGGCGCGAACCACGTCTACGAAGTCTCAGGCGGTGAGTGTCCTCCGACTTACATCGTGTTCCAGAACGGCCCTATTTCTGTAGATGGAAATGGTGTCAACGGGGTGACACACGAATCGCTCCTAGCCATCGTTGCGGACCGTCTGCGCAGCTTCCAGAAAGGGCCGTACTCGTGCAAAGCCAATGCATGCGCCCTAACACACATCGAAGAAGCGCAACACTGGCTCCAACAGCGGACACTTGAGCGCATGCGGCGTGGTGTTGAGGGTACGCACGTCGTGTAACAAGCTAGGCCACCAGAGCCGGAACCGTAACCGGCACCAACACCCACAACAAGACTGGAAAACACCATGCGCTTCCTAATTCTCGATACAGAGACCACTGGCCTTAGCAAAGACGACAAGATTTGCGAGATCGCCTTTAGTGAGGTCGACGCAGACCTCAACGTTCTGACCAGCGGCCGTTCGCTCATCAACCCTGAGCGGCCGATCTCGCACGGTGCTGGTGCTGTCAATGGCCTCACCGACGCCATGGTCGCCGACGCGCCGACGATCGAGGAGTACATGGCTGGCGAAGGTCGGGCGCTGGTTGGTGACGATGTCGTGATCATTGCGCACAGTGCCGCCTTCGACTTGAAATACCTGCAGCCTCACCTCGCGGAAGGCACCCAAAGCCTCTGCACCCTGAAGGTCGCCCGGATCATCTACCCGGACGCTGACAACCACAAGCTGGTCACACTGGCCTACATGCTCAACATCCTTGGTGAGCGTGGCCAGGCCCACAGTGCGCGCGGTGACGTAGAGCAACTGATCGAAGTCCTCCGCTGCATGCTGCGCGACGGCGGTCACACCCTGGAGGACCTCCTTCACGTCCAGAACATCCCGGTGCTGGTCACTAAGATCAACTTCGGGAAGCACTCCGGCAAGAAGCTCACGGAGTTGCCGAAAGACTATGTCAACTGGCTGCTCACGAAGTGCACCAACCTGAACCCCGACCTGCGGGCTGCACTACTCGCTCTCTGAACCACCGCAACACCCACAACTACAACAACAGGAGTCTCACATGGCCAATCAAATCACCAAGTTTGCCGATAACGCCGGCAGAATCTTTGACACCGAAATAGAAGCCGACACCAGTAACGCCGCCATGCAGCACAAGGCCGAAGTCGACGCCTTTGTCAGCCAGTATTTCCCCCTCACCCCGTCGAAGAAGGAAGGCGGCAAGGCCCGCAATCCCCACGCCAATACGGCGACCAAGGCTATCCTCATGTGGATCAGCCAGGGCCGTTCGCCGGTCAGCATCGAAGCCTGATCAACTCTGCTTTAGCACAACCCGGGCCATGGCCCGGGTTTTTCACAGGAGAATAACAAGATGAATTTGGACGAGTACAGTAAGGCCATGTTTGGTCTAGCCCCAAGTGGCCAAAGCGCGGGCGATCATGTTCTGCACGCCGCAATGGGAATGTGTGGTGAGGCGGGGGAAGTAATTGATCACCTAAAAAAGACTACTTTCAACCATAAGGACTTTGACACCGGTCACGTTATTGCAGAGCTTGGTGACCTGTTCTGGTACATGAATCTCATGGTCCACGCTCTCGGCGTCACCTGGCAGCAAGTGATCGACACCAACGTTGCCAAGCTCTCGGTCCGCTACCCAGGCCTCGTCTACTCCCACGATCGTGCCAACAACCGGTCAACCGAGGCCGAGGCAGAGGCAATGGCGGCTGTCTGATGGCAAAGGCACCGCTCGAAAAGACCATCGCCGACGCCATGTACATGCTGCGCATGCATGGAAAGCGGTTCACAGGTGGCAGGGTCACCTATTGCACCACGGTGCCGTTCATTACGGACGCCGAATTCAAGGGCCAGAACCTCGCCGCCGCCGTGCTGCCGCCGGTCCCAACCACGGGGGCCGAGGCCCACAACCTGTTCGACATCTGGCTCTGGCCAGTCTGGCACGGGGAGGGAAGACCACAGGCCGAACTCATGGAGGTTAACCAACCACTGTGCCACTTCGTCATGCTCGGAAAAGACTTCGCCGAGCAAACGGTGCGCCTGCTGGTCGCACTCGGCAACACCCCGGGTGCTCACCTCGAGTGGGATGAATGTGCACTGATGGTGCACCACCAGGATGGCGAGAGCTACGGCATCATCGACGGCATGACGCGTTCCCGCTTCTGTACCGGGGTCAAGGTCTCGGCGGACTACGAGCGCATGCTCACCGAAACATCACGGATACGAATTGTCAGCGTCGATTTCGCATCCCTGTACCGTGAGGCAGAGCGCAAGGGAAGAGGGCTGCAAAAACTCCTCGTTGCCATGTACACGTGGAGGCCGGAACTCAGCTGGGCACGCCTGGCCAGGACCGCGGTCCCGCGGAAGACACCGTCCAAGCGTCAGTTCGATGCCTGGATCAAGATCATGTCCGATCCAATAGACCCTGTCGCCAAGCTCTACAAGCACCTGGTACCACAATGGCTGGCCCCGTCACAGTTCACCCATCTGGTGGTGGGGCTTGGCAGCAGACCCATGGGCCCCAGCGAAAGGGTGAAGCAGGGCTACATCGACAGGCTGGCGGATCACTTCCACCAAGAGTAATTCAACCAACACATAAGAAGAATAATATGAAACTAATCGGAATCACGGGCAAAGCCCGTAGCGGTAAAGACACCATTGCCAAACACCTATGGGCCGAGCACGAGTTCACCCGCATCGCCTTTGCTGACCCACTGAAGGCGGCGGCGAAGAGTATCTTCGGACTGACCGATGCCCAGACATGGGGCGACACTTTGAAAGAAGTCGCCATTCCGTACTGGGGCATGTCACCTCGTCAAATGTTCCAGTTGCTCGGCACCGAGGCCGTCAAAGGCACCTTCGGCCCCGATACATGGGTCAAGCGCTGGACCATCAGTTACGACCTGCTCAAGGACACCGACCACATCGTGGTGCCTGATGTGCGTACTGACCTTGAGGCACAGGCTATCCGCAACCTTGGTGGTGCAATCGTCAAGGTGGTGCGCAACACGTCAGGGCTGGAAGGCGAGACCGCCAAGCACTCATCCGAGTGCGGGCTGACAGTAGCCCCAGACTTCACCATCGCCAACAACGGGGCGTTTGCCGACTTGTACTACCATATCAACACTATTGTTGGAGGCATGAAATGAGCAAACAATCAGAAGCCAAATTGTCCCAAGGTTATACAAGGGAAGGCCCGATGTGCCGAAATTGCGCTCACTTCAGTTCACAGAGAAGCACAATGAGCAACCCGGGCTACAACGACTGGGTGGTGGAGAGTAACCTGCGCTGTCAACTTGGCGGGTTCAAGACGCTCAAGAGTTCTTGGTGCAAGAAGCACGAGTCGGCTGCCCAATGACCCGCGCCACAGAAGACGCCGAGCACCTAGCCGACATCATCGACCGGGCCAGCCGCACCGAGGCCCGACTCAATGCCTGTAGTGTTGCCCATGTCCGTGGCAAGGCGGCACCAGAGCAGGTGCCGGATGCGGACGGCTGCTATGCCATCACCGAGTGCAAATCGTGCGGCGAGAGTCTTTCGCTGGCCCGGCTCAAGACGGGACGCGTACGCTGCGTCCCGTGCGTCGAGGCCGAGGAAGAAGCGCACAGAAGGGCGGGAAAGCGATGACCCCACACGATAGATACCTGTCTGTCGAGAGACTGATGGCCAACCTTGACGAGGTGCCTGCCATGGGTATGTCCCGATGGGTCAGCGTACCGCTGCTGATCATAACCATGATACTTAGCAGTATCGCGGCTCTGCTTGTGGCATTCGGCGCGCTGATTCTGAACGCCCTGCTACAGATCCTGAAGCTGGCTGCATCCCCTTTTGTTGCCTTGTGGGGATGGGTTGACGTGGTGATCGTCATGTGGTGGTTCTATACCGAAATGAAGGAGATACTTGAGCGTGAGAGCATTGATTGATGTTAGTTCCACCCTGTGGACGTACCTGATGTCCGGTACCGACAAGGAGTTCGGCCGTGATGTCGAGCATGAAGGCAAACAGGTTACCGTGCGCAGTTGGCAGCACGGCCTTGACGGGTCGATCAACTTCATCACCGGCGTCATGCGCGAACTGGACCTGGTCCCGAAGGACCTCATCTTCGTCGTCGAGGGTGAGTACAGCAAATCACGCCGGAAAGCGATCTACAGTGGCTACAAAGAAGGCCGCGGCAGTCGCCCGCCGGAAGCCTATGCCGAGTTCGGACGCTGCAAGGACGAACTGACGCAGGCATTCCTCAACGTCGGGTCCCAAGTCGTCACCCAGGCCGGAGTCGAGGCCGACGACCTGTTGGCCTACCTGGCCCGCAACCTTGACGACGACATCGTCATCATCACCAACGACGGCGACATGACCACGCTGATCAACGACCGCGTCTCGCTTTATCAGGCTGGGCGCCGTACCAGCGAGAACAAGTACGGCCCGTTCCCGTGCAAATACGTGCCTGTGTACAAGGCCCTGGTCGGCGACGGCAACGAGTACAGGGGCGCAGTTGGTTTTGGCGAGAAGGCGTTCCTCGACATGTTGGTCGCGTTCGGAGACGGCGGGCTGGCCGCGATCGAGGGGATGATGAAGCGCCGCACACTTCACGATCTGGCAGAGAACGTCGCCGAGTTCAAACCACTGCGGAAGGTCATCGACGGCGCCAGGCACGTCTACGAGAGCTACCAGTGTGCACTGCTACACGATGAATGGTGCAACACCCTGCGCCAACCGCTGGTCTGGAAAGCGGGCATGGCCCGTGGCAAGGACGTGGTCACCGACCCTCGACTGCAGCAATGGGCACAGACCGTGACGCTCGCCACGAGCAAGACCTACGACACGATCAAGACGCGGTTCAAGGCTCAACTGGCCCACACCGAGATCGTTGCGCTCGACATCGAGACCAGCACACCCGAAGAGTCCGACGACTGGTTGCGCGCCGGCAACCGCGAGGCCAAGGTCGATGTCTTCGGGTCCCAACTGACGGGGTGTGGCCTAACCTTCGGCCGCAACAACAACCACACCGTCTACTTTCCTGTGGACCACGCCGAGACCGACAACGTCACCAGTGCCCAGGTTCGTGAGTTGGTCGAGACGATCCCGCAGAGTACCCCGATCGTCGTCCAGAACTTCGGCGGCTTCGAGGCCCCCATCCTTTACGCTGAGTGGGGCGAAGCCATGAAAGACAACGGTTATCACGGGTTCCTTCCGAACGTCATCGACACCGCCATCCTCGCCTCACACGTCAACGAGAACATCTCGGGAGGCCTGAAGCAAGGTTCAAAGCATTACTTAGGCTACGAACAGACATCGTACGACGAGGTGACGAAGAAGACGATGCCAGAGCGTGATTGGAACGGCCGAGGCACACTACTGGAGCGCCACGAGGCAGGCATCGAGGCTGGCGACCCCATGGTCACGGTCCAGTACAAGATGCGCGACCTGACTGGCCAAGAGGTGCTCAGTTACGGCGCCGACGACACCATTTGCTGTGCTGCACTATTCAACCATTTTAAGCTCATCATGGAGATTGAGAAGACTTGGGACCAGGCCATGGAGATTGAGCAATTGCCGGCCTACGTCACGGCCCTGGCCTTCCACCAGGGTGCCGAGTTCGACCTCACCCGCATGAAGCGAATGGAGGAGGAGGACCAAATGACGTACGACGCGATGTGGGCCGAGGTTCGTCAGTTCCTCGTCGACAACGGATGGGAGGGCACGGTCACACCAACCTACACCGAGTTGACGCCGGCCGGCGTCAAGGAGATCGTCAGCATTATCCTCGGACAGGAGATGACGTCACGGGCGCGCATCATCACCAAGCTCGCCAAGGCCGTGGCCGAGATCGAGCACGACGACGCACCCCTGCTCGCTCAGTACATCGAAGACAACAACCTGGCCCAGATCAACGACTGGGTCGCGAGCCGCTTCACAGGTGAGCCCCACTTCGACACCAACTCGCCGAAGCAGATGCGGGAGTTTCTCTACGGCCTGCTGGACCTGCCCGTCCACTTGGTCAACTCAACCACGGCACTTGAGCGGAAGAACAAACCGCTACTGTCACGACTGGTCTCGGACCATAAGAAGAGATGGGCAGGGCATGAGACGCCGCCCGTGCCCGATGACATGTATCGCGACCACAGCAAGGCACTAGGTATGCCGTACCCGTGCGACAAGAAGGCACTCGACAAGTCGCTACTGGTGACCAAGGCCAAGACCGACGAAAAAGCGGTGGGCTTCGCCCTGTTGCTGGACTGTGACGAGCGGCCGGAAGCTGCCAGAATCCTAGGGTGTATCCAACGCATGAAGAAGTGCGCAACCCGTAAGCAACTGTACTATACACCATACGCCAACCTGCGCCACTGGAAGGACAGCAAGATTCACGGCCAGGCCGGGCAGAGCCGCACGACTACTCGCCGCTATGCCCCGAACGACCCCAACCTTGGGCAGCTACCCAAGAAGGGTGAGGGTGTAAAGTTCCGTGAGTGCTTCTTGCCGCATCACAAGGACGCAGTAATTGTCTCAATCGACTTTAGTGGACAGGAACTGCGTCAGGGCGCTGCACAGTCCGGTGATAAGAACATGCTGGCCTGCTTTATTGGTGACCACAAGAAGGACATGCACAGCTTGACGGCAGCCGGCGCCATGGAGAAGAAGTGGGGCAAAAACAAGGTCGCTGAATTGGTCGAACGATTCGGCCAGGAAGACGACGACGAGTACACCTTGTTCGTGCGTATGCTCAAGGGCGCCGATGCCGATGTCGCCAAGATGTGTGACGACCTGCGCAAGAGCGCCAAGAACGTCAACTTCGGTGCGCAGTACGGGGCCATGGCGGCGAAGCTGGCCGAGACCCTGATCATCCCGGTGGCGGATGCCGCGGCATTCCTTGATGCCAAGTTCGCCATGTTCCCGGGCTTCGAGGCGTGGAAGAAGCAAGTGGAGCGAGGCACCCAGCAACTCGGCTATGTTCTGTCGCCGATGGGTGCCCGTCGCCACCTCCGTGACTCGGTGCTTTCCGACGAATGGGGCGTGGCCGATCGGGCGATGCGTCAAGGGCCGAGCTTCAAGATTCAAGGTGGCTCGGCCGAGCAGACGAAGTTGGCCATTGCCAGGCTGTGGTCATCAGGCATCCTGTTCAGCCTGGACATGGTGTTCTTCGCGCCGGTTCACGACGAGCTGGTCTGGTCCGTCGCCGGCTGCGACGCACTGGAGTCGATCAAGGTGGTTCACGCTGCCATGGTCGAGCCCTACGCCGGACTGGAGGTTCCGTTCCTGGGTTCGATCGCGCTTGGCCCGAACTTCGGCAAGCTGATCGAGTGCGGGGACTGGATCATCGAGGAGAACATTGTGGCGGCGGTGGCCAAGTCGCTGGGCAAAGAGGAGGTGGCGGCATGAGTCAGAAGCTACCGACCATCAACTGCCTGATGTACGACAACGGGAAGTGCTCACTGCCGAGTACGAAGGTGCTGTTCTGGGCAAGCAGTTGTGTGCTCGTCAGGGGCGATCCACGGATTCAAAGTTGTGCCATGAAGATCGTATGGCCGCGGCCAGAGCCTCCACCAAGGTACTCCTGATGTATCCACACAAGGTCGTTGGCCACTGATGCAGACTAGGCTCATGTCCGCAGTCGAGACGGCGGCGAATATCCTCATCGGGTTCGCCGTCAGTTTCGCATCGCAGATCGCCATCTTCCCGATCTTTGACATTCACTTGTCGATGGCGACCAATCTTCAACTCACGCTGTTCTTCACCGCCGTCAGCATTATCCGGTCCTACGCACTGCGCAGGTTCTTCAACTCTATAAGAATAAAAACATGACAACATACAGATCAAGAGAGGTTAGTACCACAGTCGAAGGTTTGCCAGCACCTGCGGTAGGTGTGGCCAGAAATATCGGAAAATCATTTGCTAAGTTAACTATTGTTGGGACTGGTCACACAGGTAAGAAGGTGGGCAGTGTGAAGGTGGCTCGTCGTTACGAGTGCCTGTGTGAGTGTGGTTCAATAGCCTATGTAACTATTGGGTCACTGCAGTCTGGCAACACTAAGTCGTGCGGTTGTTTACTCTACTCTGCAGGAGGTCTAGGTGACACAGCAGAGTACAAGGTGTGGAAGGAGATGCTTAGACGCTGTGAAAACCCTAACCACAGGAGGTACTCCGAGTGGGGCGGACGAGGAATTACTGTGTGTCCAGAGCGGCAGAACTTTGATGTTTTCATCGGAGACATGGGGCTGCGGCCATCTGATAAGCATTCAATTGAGCGCCTTGATAATGACGCCGGTTACTGCCGTGAGAACTGCGTATGGGCTACGCGAAAACAGCAAGCAAATAACCAGTCATCCAATAGGCTGCTGACCTTGAACGGTCGCACGCAGACGATGACAATGTGGGCGGAAGAACTTGGAGTGAACTACTGCACACTTAGGTCGAGGAAGAATAACCTTGGGTGGACAGATGAAAAGGCGCTGATGACGCCCTTCCGTTCGACTGGAGTATCCCAATGACCGTAAGTGCAGTCGGGCAGCGAGGCAAAAAAGCCGAAAAAATAGTTGAGACCCTTCTCAAAAATCTCAACGGCGGCGTTGGGTTTTCGTTCTTCAGGATGCCAGACACTCGTTCAGCCAGAAACTACCTCGCCGCAAGCCCCGCAGACTTCGTCTATTTCTCCAAGGCAAGTTCCGGGTTCCTGGAGGTGAAGTCCACTACACACACTTACCGCATTGCCAAAGACAAGATCAGCCAACTCGCTGTGCTGAAGAAATTTGAGATGGCTGGTGCCCGCAGTCTCATCCTCATCCATCACTCAACCGAGGATGTGTGGAGAGTAACAACCCCAAGCGCTCTCGCAAGTGACGTACCTTCGTGGGACTTGCGTGATTCCCCAACTTACCCAACGGCAGAGGCCGCACTACTTTCAATGGGGTACTTCTAACATGACAGAATCCGTACCTCGCAAGCACTGCGCCTACTGCAAGAACTGGTGGCCCCAGGACGACTTTGTCAAAGTCAAGAGGGGGAAGTGGGGCCAGATCACCATCTCCCAGTGCGGCAACTGCCATCGCGCCAGACAGAACAAGGCACTGAACCAGGAGCGCTTCGACACCATGGTGGCCAACGTCAAGGCTGCCAACATCCGTAGCTACGGGTATTTTGACAAGGAGCCAACACGATGATCCCAGGATTTAAACCTCTCCTCGCATCACCCGCCGACCTTGACAAGCTAGACCTCACGGACATGCTACTGTCCCCGAAGCTGGACGGCATCCGCGCCATCGTCATCGACGGCGTCGTGATGTCACGCAGCCTGAAGCCGATCCCGAACAGGCACGTGCAGTCGCTGTTCAGTCACCTCGAGTATTACGACGGCGAACTGATCTGTGGCGACCCGACGTCACCAACCTGCTACCGCGACACCAACTCCGCTGTGATGAGCAAGGAGGGTGAGCCTGATGTCACCTTCCATGTCTTTGACCACATCCAGTATCCCGATCACGAGTACGTTGATCGGCTGATCAGACTGGCAGAGCCAACTGATAATGTACGGGTGGTTGAGCAGCACTTGCTTACCGCCTACACGGAGAGCCTGGAGGAACTCGAAGGCCGCTACCTGGAGCAAGGGTTTGAAGGCGTCATGTTGCGCAAGCGACGCGGGCCAAACTCCAAGTACAAGTTCGGTCGCGCCACGGCCAGGTCACACACGCTGCTTAAGCTGAAAAGATTCGTCGATAATGAATACGAAGTCATCGGCTACGATGAGCGTATGCACAACGGCAACGTCGCAACCACCAATGAGCTTGGGCGCACTGAGCGGTCGTCGCACAAAGAGAACAAGAGTGGGCGCGGCGATCTCGGGGCGCTCACATGCAAAACAGCGGACGGCATCATCTTCAACGTAGGCACAGGCTTTACGGATGATGATCGCGCCAGGCTGTGGGCTATTCGCGACACGCTTGGCGGCAAGATTGTCAAGGTGAAGTCCTTCATGGTCGGCGTCAAAGACGCCCCCAGATTCCCCGTGTTTTGCGGTTTCCGCGACCCGACGGACATGTAGTCACTTGACAAAACCACAAGGTGTGTCCAATATGGGCACACCTTGTCTTATGAGGAACATCAAATGTTAGTCTTAAACGATCTACACATCGGAGTAAATCGCTCCGGTGGCACTACACCGCAATCGCAGGTCGCACTGCGCACCTACCTGCTGGACAACCTTGCCAGCATTCTTGACAAGGAGTCGGGTCCTGTTGTCATCAACGGCGATATTTTTGACGGTTTCACTGTTGACACCAATGACGTGGTCAAGACGGCGAGGACACTGAACACATGGCTCAACAAGATGACCCTCAGAGAGGTGCACCTCGTTGCTGGTAACCACGACTATAACCCGCGTGGAGACAAACTGTCGTCGTTCCACCTGCTCGTCCACATGCTTTACATGTCCAAGGTTCATGGGCGAGTGTACGTCTACGATAAGGGCCTCAAGCAAGTATCCAGGAATGTCTGGTGCATCCCACACATGCCGAACCAAGACTTGTTCAACATGGAGATAGCGGAAGCTATACCGGTTGGGAAGCCAGGCCAGTACCTGCTCTTGCACTGTAACTATAAGAATGGGTTTGCCGAGAATAGTGATCATTCACTCAACTTGAGTGACGATCAGGTAGGCGATCTCATGAAGGCTGGCTGGACGCTTTTACTTGGGCACGAACACGTAGGCTACTCGTTGCGCGGCGGAAGAGTGGTGGTTGCCGGCAACCAGTTCCCGTCCTCAGTAAGTGACTGCCTCGACGACCCCGACAAGTTCGCCACCCGCATCACAGACACCAGCCTGCAGTTCGAGCGAACCTGGACTGCTGAGGGCAACTATTCCGCAGTCGATTGGCGTGAACTAACAGACCTCGACGGGCTCCAGTTCATTAAGGTGACCGGGGACGCGACGGCGGCCGAGGCCGCGGACGTGATCAAGGTTGTGTCCAAGCTGCGCCAGACACACGATGCGTTCGTCATAGCCAACTCGGTAAAAATAGAAGGACACGCAATGTCGGACGAGATGACGAAGACCTCGATCGAGTCCATCAAATCGTTCGACGTCGTCGGCAGCATTATGGCCGAGTTGAACGAACGCGAACAAGAAACTGTGAAGGGGCTTTTGAAATGCTAAAAACATTAAAGCTGACGAACTTCCGTCGCCACGAAGACCTGACTATCGACTTCAGTGGTGGAATACAGGTCATTCGGGCAGCGAATGAGGGCGGAAAATCCTCAATGCTCGAAGCCATCTCTTACGCCCTTTTCGGGAGTAGGGCGCTCCGCACGCCACTAGAGCAGACGGTGACCTGGGGCGAGGACGTCAAGACGCTAAAGGTCGAGTTGACGCTCGAAGCCGGCGACCAGACGCTGCTCTTCAAGCGCTCCAGGGCCGGGGCCGAAGTAATCAAGGACGGCAAGGTCTTCTGCACCGGTCAGAACGAAGTCTCGGCCCTGGCCGCCACCCTGCTCGGGGCCGACGTCACCACGGCACAAAGTCTACTCATGGCACCGCAGGGTGCAATCCGCGGCGCACTGGAGCAAGGGCCGAAGGCCCTGTCACTCCTGATCGAGGACCTGAGTTCGATGGCTGTCTTCGACGAGATCCTCGAAGCGGCACAGACCAAGCTCGTGCTCGGTTCGCCGGCCGTTACCGAGGAGCGGCTCAAGGGTGCGCGTGAGACGCTGGCCGCGGCCATGAATGGGCTTCCACCAAAGCCCGATGACAAGCTGCATGCCGAGACTGTGGCCAGCCTCAAGGCCAAGGCGAGCAAGATCGCCAAGTCATTAGCCGCGCTCGACACCGCGGCTGCGGAAGCGGATACGACGTGGCGTTCTGCATCGGCACTGTACCTTGAAGGATCGGTACTGTATTCAGCCGTGGTGGTAGCAACCGATGCCCGTGACAAAGCACGGGAGTTGTCGGTCTCCCTTGCCCCGGGTGCGCTCCGCACCTTTGACATGACCACGATCGAGGTATTGAAGCGGCGCGTGGCCTGGGCCGAGGACCATGGCAAGCGCGCTGCCGCGTACCAGGCATTCAACAGGCTGCCAGAATGCCCAAGGCAAGAAGGTTGCTCCGCGTCCGAATTGAACGACCTGATCGACGCCGACAACAAACGACTGCAGAGCGCCGTCGCGGAGCTTGCACAGGCCAACGCCAAGATCGTGCAGTTGAAAGCTCGCAGGATTGACCACGACAAGTGCGACAAGTGTGGTCAGGACGTCACGCACCTTGAGCACGTGGTCAAGACCAATGCCGAGGTTGATCAGGCACTGGCTGCACTCACCAAGAAACTGCCCGATCTGGAGTTCGAGGTGCAGCGTATGCGCGGGATCGTCGCAGCGCTCGATACCATCCGCCGCGGCGCCGACCGGTTCAACGCCGAGTTGGGTAAGCTCCATGGCTACGTCACCATCGACGACTCAACCTACCCGCCGAAGCTCTCCTGGATAGGTGATCCACCATCCGACGACAAGCCCGATATCCCCTATCTGCGCAAGCAGTTGAGCGATGCCGAAGCCAACGTCAAGGCCATCGAAACGGCCAAGGTCCGGTACGCGATGGCGAACGAGCAGTTGGTCAAGGCCGAGGGTGCGATTCAAGCCGCTGGAAAGAAATATGCCGAATTCAATGCACCGTCAGCCGACGAAGTCATCAGACTGACAGCGGCCAAGGACGAGGCGGCGCTGGCAGCACAGACTGCTCGCGGAGAGTTGCTCCTGATCGAACAGGAGATCAAGGACCTGACCACTTCACACAGCACCGCCGCAACCCTGTGGTCGGCGTGCAAAGCTCGCATCGACGACGCACAACAAGTGATCGACAACTGCCTGAAGGACATCGAGGCATTGGCGTTCAATAACGCGCTGGTCAAGAAGTTGCGGACGATCAGGCCACTAATCGCCAACAAGCTCTGGAGCACGGTGCTGGCCAGCGTCTCGGTCATGTTCAGCCAGATGCGCGGTGAAGAGTCCTGGGTCACCAAAGAGAAGGGCGGGTTCTGCGTTAATGGTCAGGCAGTGGAGTCACTGTCGGGCTCGACGCTTGATATTCTTGGACTCGCCATCCGTTGTTCGCTGTTGCGGACGTTCCTGCCACAATGTGGCTTGCTCGTACTGGATGAACCGTGCGCTGCCGCCGACGCTAGTCGAACGGAGGCAATGCTAGGCTTCATGAAGTCTGTTGATTTTCAGCAGACTCTGCTTGTTTCACACGAGGACGTTAGTGAGTCTATCGCTGACAACCTCATTCAACTATAAGGACAATAACAATGAAGAAACTCCTGATAACCGCCGCACTCGCAACCCTGGCCGTTGGTTGCAGTGACGCAAACGTGGCGTCCAGTAACCTCTCGAAAGCCGCGGATCAGTTTGAAATAAACCGACGTGTTGTGTTCTACAACGGCATCACGGGAGAGTACATGCTCACCATTGAGGGTATGTGCTCCCTTGGCAACTATGACAAGGCTAAGCAACTTTCAGTGACCTGCAAGACGGGGCCTGGAGAGTACAAGAAGCACTTCCTTGGACTGTCAGACAACGTGACGTATGTCGTCGAGCAGGTTGAGCCATTTGCGGCGAACCCCTACCGGTACCGGGTCGTGTTCAAGCCTGCGGCGTTGGTGCCTGATATTGAGGTGCGGAAGTGATCACCCACGACGTGTACGAAGACACGGAGGCAATCGCCCGTAGGCGGCGCCTGAAGTTTATCCCAGACGCCGAGGCGGCCATGGGCCGGTCGAAAGACCGCTCCACGAAGGTGGGGGCCGTCGCCATCGACGACCATTTCTGCATCAAGGGGAGTGGTTACAATGGATTCCCGCGAGGCACGAACGACGACGTCGAGGCTCGCCATGAGCGCCCACTCAAATATCGGTGGACTGTGCACGCTGAAATGAACGTTATCGCCCAAGCGGCGCGTCCAGTGCTCGAAGGCACGACGCTGATCCTAACGTCACTCCACCCGTGCGCAACCTGCGCCGGCATGATTATCCAGGCCGGTATCAAGCGCGTACTCACCCGGAAGACCGAGGAGGTCAAGCGAATTATCGACGGGCGTCAGGACTGGGACGAGGAGGCGGCTATAGCCATTGAGATGCTCAAGGAAGCCGGTGTGGTCGTGGAGTATTACGAGTAACAGTAATATGCCAGGTCAAATAATAAGGACAACAAATGACCATTGAAGCAAAAATTATCGCTGACTCGATCAGCGAGGAGCGAATCAGGCTGACCACACTGCAGCTTGTGTACCCTCGGTTCATTCATGCTGAATTTATGACGCACAGAATGTTTAGTCGCAATGCGTCCAGTAGTCGCGCAATTCCAGTCAAGAAGATGATCGAGGCCGTTCGCACGAACCCTGCGGTGCCGATTCACTGGGGTGAAAATCAACCAGGGATGCAGGCCCGTGCTGAGTTAAGCGAGGAAGGTCAAGTTGATTCCGAGCGATTGTGGTGCGACGCTGCCGCATGGGCCGCGCACATCGCTGTACGCATGGACGAATTGGGCCTCCACAAGCAGGTCGTCAATCGCATCCTCGAACCATTCCAGCACATCCACGTCGTGGTCACGGCCACCGAGTGGCAGAACTTCTTTGACCTTCGCTGCCATCCCGATGCGCAACCAGAAATGCAAAGGTTGGCGCACGCAGTCCTGCTCGCGATGCAGAAGTCTTACCCTACCTTGGCACCGGTTGGTGACTGGCACCTACCGTACGTACTGGAAGCGGAGAGGCTCAACTACACCACCGCGACCTGTATCAAGATGTCGGCTGCCAGGTGTGCGCGTGTTTCGTACCTCACGCACGAAGGGAAGACACCAAACGTTGACGAGGACATCACCCTCTATAATCGACTGGTGAATGCCAACCCGCCGCACATGAGCCCCGTCGAGCATCAGGCCGTGTCCCTTCCGTCGAATAAGTTCTTCGCGAACTTTAGAGGGTGGAAACAGCACCGTTGGGACCTGGAGCGCAGACAATGAAGTACACCCGGAGAGTTACATCTACACGTGATGTAGTGGACAGGACCACATGCGATCTTTGTGGTGACACGATCGTTGAAGCAGCCTATCAGGTTAACGAGACCACAATTGAAAGGCGCCTGGGCACCAGCTACCCAGAGAGCGGGGAGGTAGAGACTGTGTCTGTTGATATGTGTGTAGCGTGCTTCGACTCAAAGCTTGTACCTTGGCTAAAGTCACAGGGTGCAACGCCGCTGGTCACTGAATTCGACTTCTGACCACTAATTGACCTGAAAATCATCTACTCAGGTTCAACGATCGCGACCCCGCCAATGCACCTGTGGCGGGGCGCGCCTCGGCCCTCACCACGGGCCGCCAAATGCCCCTCGTGGGCATCAGCCAAAAAGAAGACCAAAAACATGGCGAAAAACAGCAAACCAAGGAAGATTTACCGCCCCAGGCCTATCAACGTGCCGGTTACCCAGGGGCTTCTCGACAATCTGGCTCAGGACATGCACTTCGCATTGATGGGCATGGAGTCCAACGACAACTCACCGGACAACTGGAAGCGGCTGGGCCGCGTGGTCTTCATCGTCTCGATTGCATCGGACGACAACGACCGGGTCGGCCGCGCCGACAAGATCCTGGTCGACTCCGCGGTCCTCACCCTGCAAGCGATCTCAGACCGTGAGGTCCGGACCGGGAAGTGGCACGTCACAGACCTGGACCGTGTCAGTCTGACGAATAGCGCCATCGCAGCTGAGCGGACGCTGCCACTGCTCGACTACCGGCGCCTCAATGCAGCCTGCGCCACGGTCGAGGCCCTGGCCAAGCACATATGAGCCTGCTCTCGTTGACGGAGGCTGCCAATGAGTTGGGCGGATCACTCAGCACACTGCGCCGCATCGTAGCCGATGGAGACCTTGCTGTAGTGCGTGTGCGTGGTAGACGTTTGATTGACCCAAGAGACTTAAAATCTCTCGGCTTTGCGGCTGTGCCGGTTCGACCCCGGCTCCGGGTACCACTAAATCAATGAGCTACGCGCTGCCAGAGTAGTTGCTGTGGCGGCGCGTAAGTCACGATATAGCGGAATAATTCAGGGCATCTGTACAAAATCTGTACAGCGTTCATCACTCTGGCATGGGCGAGGAGGGCATTTCTGGTGCGCGGTCATGCAGTGCTTTGGGTCCCTGAACAACCAGTTGATCACGACCTCGATCATCCACTCGTCACGGTAGGCGCGGGCCGACAGCGTTTCGTAGGTCCGCCCTCCGAGCAAGGTGTTGAGCAGCCGGTCGGCCGCGACCAGGGCTTGGCGCATTGGGTTTAGTGCGTTAGGCATCCGCCGTTACGCGGACGACGTTTGTGCCGTCGGCGATCAATATGGCCCGTTTGCCTTGCGCGACGACGACACCCGACCCGCCGCTGGTCTTGAAGGTCGTGGTGAAGGCGCCGGTGTTGTTGCAGAACACGGTCCCCTCCCAGTCATTCGGCACGATCACGTTGCGGTTTCCGGTCAGTACCCCGGTTGTTGTTATGTACCGACAACGGGCAGATGCCGCGTCCATGTTTACGTCTGCAGACGTAACCGCGATCGACGCCTTGGACGTGCTTGATATGGTTGTACGGAAAGATCGGTAATCGCTATAACTGGTCACTGACGTGGTGTTGGTTACCGCCAGGTACAGCGGAATCCTCCCAGGGGTAAACCCGGTAGTGTTGCTCGTTACTATTCCGGCACGGTCCGCCTCAATGTAGTTATTACTGCTTGCTGTCAATACCAGTGCAATGGAATTGTTTGCGACCCCTGTAAGTGCCCCGTCTGTGACCAGCTGGCCTCCATAATAGAACCAGTTGAGCCCAGAGCAGAGGCTTCCTCGCCGGCCGAACAGGGTCGCCGGACTGCCAGCGTCGAACAGCGCGTTGGCCGTGACTTCCTTGGACGACTGCGATTGCGCGATGAGATCCAGATTCGTGGTGCTGCTGGCCATGGTTTACCTCGTGATGGAAGCGGTGAGCGGATATCCTCGACCGACGGTGGCCGAGATCTGGTAGAGCTTGAGATACAGCGTCGCCTGGTTGGCGCCGAAATCGCTGACCTGATCGGTGCTGGCATAGACGCACGAGGGCGCGCTCGCCGTGAGCGTCCGCTTCACCGTCGCGTAGCTGCCATCGGCGTAGACGTCGATAGCGTACGACTCGCTGGCCTCGCCGAGCGACGCATCGACGTAGTCCCGCCACTCCCCCCCATCGCGCGCGCGGCGAATCCAGGTTAGCGTCCAGTCGTTCCCGGCATCCCGGTTCCCGGTCAGAGCGATCGGCGACAGCGGCTTGAGATTGACGCCCTGGTAGGCAAACGTCCTGTTCGTGTCGGTGCTGAGGTCCCGATCGACCGTGATGCCCCGGTACAGGTACGACAGGCCGATCGACCCCGAACTCATCGCGATGGCCGCCACGTCGGTCGTGTCGAGCAGGATCAGCGCATCACCGACGGCGTGAATCCCCATCGCCCATTCGGTGCCGAACCGCCCGCGCAGCAGGTTCTGCAGCACGTAGCTGGTACCGCTGACCAAGGTGCAGGTCTGCGCCGCGATGATCTCCCAGCGCCCATCCGCCCCGTACGCAAAGTGGTTCGCCCCGCCGAGTAGGGCGAGCTGCGTCACGCTGTACAGCGCGCCTTGCGTCAGCGTGACGTTCAGCACGCTGGCGTTGTCGATCATGCGGTGCTCGACCACGCCGATGCTGTTGCTACAGGTGCCCATCGAAGACCCCGGCGGCCCGAAATCCTGCACACTCGCCCAGGTGCTGCCCGCATCGGTCGACTGCATCAGCACGCCACCCCACCACCCCGCCAGGGCGCCGGTCATCGCCACCAGGAACGACGGCCCGGACTGCGCGCTGTTGATCATCGGCACGTCGAGCAGGACGTAGACCGAGGCACCTACCGGCGTGATGGTCGTCGGCCCGGTCCATGCCGGCGAGGATCCCACCGCGGTCGGCGTGTAGATCGCCGCGCTGGCGTACTTCGCCTTGCACTCCACTCGCCCGTCACTGGTGTAATGGACCGCCGTCAGGCGCAGCGAGACGTTACCCTCGGGCGTCACCAGCGTCACCACGTCGCCGGGCTCCAACTGGTTGTACGTCGGCGGCAGGGTGACCGCCACGTCATAGCGCTCCAGCCAGTACAGATAGAGCAGCACTTCCGCTTTCCCCGCGGCCTCGGTCGCCGTCAGCACGATCGGCAGGTCGAGCACGCTGGCGTTGATCGCCGCGGTGTTCAGCCGCTCGGCATACTGCGTGCCGGTGTTGTACTCGCGGTCGTAATCGAGATGCTGCACCGTGACCCGACGAGGCAACTGCGAATCCATCTCGCGGCTGGTCGTGATCTGCACGCCTAATTGATCGCCAGCGTTGCGTGCATCAAGGTCGGCCGCGGCAATAGTCACCACAGACGACCCGCCACGGGCAACGAAGCGGATCACATACCCGTGCTGCACCACATCGAACGGCCAGGACGCCTGCAGCGGTTCGAGCGCCGCACGGATCGCCCCGACACTGCCGATGCGGTAGCCCCGCACCAAACTGGTCAGCGCGCTGACATCGACGTCGCCACCGCTCAGCAAGCCCGATTGCAGGCACTCCGAAGACACGATGTTTGACAGTGTCGTTTGAGACGGAGACACCATGTATGGCTGGATGGTCGCGGCGTGTGCGTCAACGTTGCTGACGACAGAAAAAATCGCACCATTCCAAGTGGTGCCCGTCCATTCTTCACCGGTCGACGGCGTGGCATAGGTATCCCATAGGATGCCATCGGCTGACACGTAGAATGAACCGTTGCTCGTCGCAACGAACACGGAGCCGTTGCTGCAGATCGAGTTGATGCCGCCAGGAAGCCGACCGGTGCCCGTGTGATGGGTCCAGGTTATGCCATCATCCGAGACGTAAGTGCCGCTATCACCACCGCCGCATGTCATGCAAAAGCGCGTGCCCTTGACGGCTATGGCATTCCATGAGCCGCCCGTTGTCGTGCCACGGATAGTCCATGATCCAGCAAGTCCGGTCGGCGATGACCATATATTATTTGAGCCGAATGCGGCTCTGGTCACCCACACCGAGCCATTCCATGCCAGTGTTTTCCCAAAGCTGCCGGAACCTGGCGCTGTTTGCTCCGTCCAGGTAATACCATCGGCAGAGGTAGCAAATGGCTGCGTGTCACGAATGGCCAGAAAAGTTGATCCGTTCCATTCGACTTGCGTTATGTACCCTCCAGATGGCAGGGCGCGCGCGGTCCATGTAATACCGTCCGGTGATGTGTAGCAATTAGCAGTGCTTCCGACGGCTACGAATAGGCTGCCGTTGGTGGCGATATCCTGCCAATAATCAGATATTGGCATTGTGCGCTCGGTCCAGGAGATGCCATCCGGCGACGTCGCGCAGACATTGCTATTGAACGCCACGCTGCAAAACAGCGCACCATTCCAGGCTGTTGCGCGCCAAGTTCGGACGCTTGGCATCGAGCGCGCGGTCACCTGATAGGTATAGACCGCTGCAATTTCCATTAACTCGACCTTGACCTGCGCGCCGGCCAGACTGTTCGCGTAACGGGCCAGAGCCAGATCGTAGAAGACGAGGTAGGCCAGCCCACGCCACGCCGGCGTGTTGGCGACACCGAGCGTCGCCTGCATGCGCGCGTCCGCCGCCTGCGTGTCGGTGCCGGTGTAAAGTCGAAAGCCGCTGGCCGCCGCATTGCTGGCGGCGATGGTGTTGGGGTCCGACGATCCCGCGTCGTAGATCAGGTCCGGTCCGATCCAGATGCGCAGTACGCCTGCGATTGGTCCTTTGCACAGACCGACCGCGAAAGTGGCCGAGTAAGTGTAGGTGCGCGTCGTCGTCTTGCTGCCGCCGCCCTTGCCGCCCGACTTCTTCTTGGTGACGGTTTCCTTGAGCCGGTTGTTTTCGAGCCAGAAGACGTTGCCATTGACCGTCACCGTGCCGTAGACGCGCGGAATGACGGCCCCGTAGGTGCTGGTCTGGACGGACAGGTCATCGAGGCGCGGACCATTGACGGTCGGGCCTTTCGGCGGATCGATGAGCCCGCCGATGGTCAAGCCGATCTGCGCACCGTAGAGCGCTCCGGTCGGGCCACCCAGGAAGAGGCCGGCAACGGCCCCGACGACGCCGCCGAATGCTTGACCGCCGCTACTCATTCGATACCCCGGAAACGATAGACGCGCACGATGCGCGCCGCCCATAGGCTGGATAGCCGGTGCTCGCAGCACTGGCCGACGGATTCGTAGGCGTGAATGATGGTTTCTCCGGCGCAGATCGCCAGGTGTTGCGGGTCTGACGAGAAGCGCATCAGGAGCAGATCGCCGGCTGCCCGGGCGGAAAGCGCGACGCGCTCAAGGCCTGGCTGCGCATCGAGCGACTGTTCAAGCTGGCCGTTGGCCGGCGTGCGCCCGTAGCCGGAAACATCGAGGTGCCCGGCGCCGATCTGACGCGCAACGTGGATCGCCACCCCGGCGCAGTCCAGTCCAAAGCCGAGCAGCCGCCCCTGGTGACGAAACGGCGTGCCGAGACACTGCCGCGCGGCAGTGAGGATGTCGTCGGCCGTCATCAGCCGCCCTGTCCGACTTGCGCGTAGGTGCTGCCGGTGGGGATCCACGGGAAGCCGCCGAAGTTGGCGACGTTCGAGAAGGTGCCGGAGCCGTTCCAGCGCGCCTGGCAGTCGGTCAGACGCTTGCGGCAGCCGCGCACCATGCTGTAAGCGTTGCCCGCGACCGGCAGGTAGTAGAACGGCTCGAAGGTGGTGATGACGCCCGCCGCAAAGCTCTTGATCTCCAGTGCCTTGAGGCCGGCATTCGGGCCGCTGGTGAACTGGATCGTGCCGGCTCCGAAGGTGTCTGACGCCTCGCTGCGAGCGCTGTCGGTGAACACCGACGCGCTGCTGACGCTGGTCAGCGTGCCGGTGACCGTGTTGGCCGCCAGCGACACGCCGCAGCCGGCGTACTCGGTGCCGCAGAACACCTTGGGACACTGCGCGCCGTAGGTCTGGCCAACGCTCTGATTGAGCGCGTCGATCAGCGACACGCCGCCGATCTGGAAGCGGTCATCGAGCAGGGTGGCCTTGCCGAAGATGCCGGCGACGACCGGCTCCTGGTCCTCGACGGGCGCCGCCCACGACGTCGCGAAGACGTAGCACCTGGCGCCATCGAACAGCCCGCTGCCGACAGCGGCGCGCGACAGGCCGGAGGCCCCGGCAATCCCTTCGATATCGATCGATGCCGGCGAGAATCCCGCGGTGCCGGCGTAGCCGGTGAACTGGTAGCCCGACGTCGACAGGTAGGTGTGGCCGCTCATCACCAGGTCGCGTGGGTAGTCGGTCAGGTAGATCGGCGAGCCGGTGACGGGCACGATGCGTAGGCACAGCACCCGGTAGCGGTAATCGGCAACTACACTCTTCATGGTGCGAGCAACTCCAGAATATCAACCCCGCTCAGGTCCCGCAACTCAGCCGATACGGCCGATACTTCAATCTTGCTGTTGAACCGGCAAGGGATATGGAAGTAGCACCCGCCGCGGATCACCTCTGTGGTCGGAGCCGGGGTAATCGTCACGCGCCCGGTCGTGTAGTCCACACTGACCCCGGAACTGAGTGTGACCCCGTTTTTCGACACGACGACGCTGCCAGACTGGGGTTTGTAGATGTTGCGGTAAGGCAGCCCGATACCCAGTGGCGTTCCACCGCTCCCGTACCCCTTGACCAATTGATAGACCCCGCTCGAAATCTTGGGGAGAACCCAGTCAAGGGAGGTTGGAACATCGCGGTGATTGTTCGTGCTGAAGTCATCGACGCATTTTACCCTGAATCCGGCATACATCCCATAGGCCCGATGATACACAGCCAAAACACGGGCCATCAGATCATCGCGCAACAGCGTGAAGTTGATGTGGAAACTGCGCACAGGGAACGGATGTGTCAGCTTCCGGTACTCCGCTCCGCTCGCCGTCGTGGTGATCTCCACGTTGTATCCGTCAGCATAGGTAGCGCCCATGCGTACATCAACCGGCAACACCTCATCCAGAAACTCAGCCATTTCTCAGTCCTCACTCAAACCTGTGTGCGCCCTTGAATGCGGCAAGGGCTTCTCGGGCACCCTGGCCCGCCGACCGCCGCACGTCTGGCGCGTTGTTGCTACCCATTACGACCACCTTCAGGTTGTAGGTGTCGCCCGTGTTGCGTTTGATGCCCAGGCGCCCCTTGCTGTCGCGGCCCAACTCCGATTGCATGATTGGCATCACGGCCTCGGGGCCGGCCTCGGCAAATATCCCGCCTTTGGCAAATCCGTGCAGGTTCTGGTACTCAAACATTCTCGGCGTAGTCTGGACCGTGTTCGCGTACTGGTGCAAGCTCGGTGATCCGATAAAGGCTCCGCCCTTGGCCCACGGCGTCGAGTTGGCCACCCCGCCTGCCGACTGGACGGCCGTTGTTGAAGCACTCGCGCCTCCTCCGAACATACTCATGATTCCGCCGAGCAGGCTCTTGACCACACTCCCGAACCCGCCACCTGAATCACCACCAGCCGAAAGGCTCATCTTCGCCAGAAGTGCCCGACCCTCGATCTTGGCCATGCCGAGAATCAGGCTCTTGGCGAAGTCAGCGAAATTCAACTTGCCCGTGCTGAGGAACTCATCAAGGGCATTCTCCATGGTAGAGGACATCAATTGGAACGCGTCCGCAGCCTGCTTGGCCGCGCTCGTGGCGCTCTTGGTGTAAGCGTCGTATGCCTTGGCCCAGCCCCCGGCATAGGACTCCTGATACTCGGCGTCAGCCAGCCTGGCCGCAGCCTTGGCGTTGATCTCGTCCCGTAGCGCCTGGATGACCTCCGGGTTGTCGAGGTTGCGGTCAGCACGCACGTTCAGGTTCTGGATGGCCCGCATTTGCTCGTACTCGATGCGTAACCGGGCCACCTCGGCAGACGTACGGCCCATCATGTCGATCTCGAACTGCAGGTCCTGGGCGTAGTTGGCCGACGCCAGACCAGCGTCCTCGATCGCGTTCGTGTTGGCGGTGAAGACCTTTATGAGATCGAGGCCTGCCTGCTCCCTCTGCTTTGCGATCTTTAGTGCATTCTCGTCGAGGTCATTCTGAATCTTTCTAATCTGAACTTCATCGCCCTTGGCTGTAGCCTCTTTCAGGTACTGAGCAATAATCTCGCGCTCCACCTCCAGTTCGGCAACGGAGGCGGCGTTCTTTCTTTCCTGGGCCACTGCTGCGCTTATTGTCTGTGCAGCCAGTTCGACCTCGACGCCGACGAGTTCCGTGCCCAGTTTTATCTGCTCACGCTTCAAGGCAGACGACAGGTTATCGTTCTGGATAGCTCGATAGTCTTTGAGTTCTCCGCGGCCAGTTTTTGACGGGGCCTTATATGCAACATACCCTGGGTCATGCTCAGCGATGAAGTCTTCACGCCTACGCAACTCAATCTTCGTCGCCTCTGTCTCAGACGTCTTCGGGTCTATTGGAGCGAACTTCTCAGCCCCAGCCCCCCTGGCTATGTCCTTGTCAAGCCGCTTCCTGCGCTCGGCACTGATGGTCGCCCCGCTATCTATTTCCTTCTGCGCCAGTCTCGCTATTTCTTTTATCTGTTCAAACTTCGCATTCTGCACACGGACTTCAGCGTGGGCCTTCTCAACGATATCTTGAGCCTCTTTTGCACGACCCTCCATGCTAGCCTTAATAGACCCGGTAGCCGATACAGCGAGTTGCTCCTCTGCCTTCTTCCTGTACTCAACAGCCCGCTCAAACTGCGCCTGGGCCTTCTTATACGCATCGCTCTGGTCTTCACCACGTGCAGCCCTGCCCCCCTCGTCAGCGAATTTTGATGACCCAAGATTTGCAAGTGCTGCTGCCTCTGCGTCCTTTGCAGACTGGGCGGCCACCTTGGCCTGCGCATACCCCAGATTATCTGACGACTGTGCTGCGGCATCGGCGGCCGACTTGCCCTCACGGAGTAGCCTTATTCTCTCGGCCTGTAATTTATTCGAGTCGATGAGCCCTTGCAACCCTTGCAGCATTGAGTTGTTTAAGCGACCCTGAGCATCGCTTAGGTCTTTGGTTGACCCCAGTAGTTTATCAATGCTATCGTCTGTCTCCCTCATACGCATGGCGTAGATAGCAGCGACAGCGCTTACCGCGATAATGCCCACTTGAAGAGGGCCATTAAGGAGTGTTGCGAGCCGTGTAATAATGGCTATAGCGCCTCCGGCTTTACCTGTAACTACCAGACCAGCAATCGCACCGTTAAGCCCTACCAGCGCAGATGTCGCACCCCACGCTGCTATTGATAGTCCTGTGAGCAAGGTGCCGACAGTCTTCACAATGATAAAGCCTGCATAAGCTGCTGCAACAGTACCGATGATAGTGGCGTGCTCCCTTAGTGCCTCGGTCAAGTTGATGAACCCATTAGCAATGACAGTAAGCGTCGTCTTCAGCCCATCACTCCTGGCCAATTTGCCGAGGCTATCCACAATCCCCTCGATCTCTGGACGAACGCTCTGGTATACCTTGGCGAAGGTCTCTTCCAGCCCTGACTTGGCGGCCTTCATCATGCCGTCGAGTGACTGCGCAACCCTTACCTGGGCTTCAGTCATGAACCCCAGGCCCCTTGATGACATCTCAATTTCCTTGAGAGTCTGGTTCATCTTCTCAAGGTCTGTGAGCAGGATGTTGGCAGCCTTTGCGCCACGCTCGTTGAACATGTCTTCGAGGAAGCGCGCCTTCGTCTGTGACGACATCACCGCCGTCACGTTTGATAGCTCTTTCAGGTTTGCCGTGAACTTCTTGGCACTACCATCTGCGTTGAAAATCTCGATACCGTACTGTTTCAATGCTTCTGCTGCACGCTTGGATGCAGGGGAGGCGAGTTCCTTGACCATGTTTCTGATCGCGGTACCTGCTGCTGACCCCTCAATGCCTCGGTTGGCCAGGGTCGCAAGGGCCGCGGCCGTCTCCTCAACCGATACCCCAAAGATGTTGGCCACCGACGACGCCTGCTTCATCGCCTCCATCATCTCTTTGACGGACGTTGCAGACAATCTAGCTGCGCTCGCAAACACGTCGCCAATGTGACTGATGTCACTTACGGCTAAACCGAACGTGTGCATAACCGACGTCGTTGTCAAGGCCGCACCGGCCACATCGACTTCACCCACGGTGGCGAGCTTGAGGACACTGGGCAGGGCGGCCATCGCCTCGTTCACCTCAAGGCCGGCCTGCGCCAGTATCCTTAGTGCTCCGGCTGCCTCAGTAGGGGTAAAGATGGTGCCTTTGATTGCATCCCCAAGCTCGTTCAGAGAGATTACTGTGCCCTCAGTAATAGCCTGGATATAAGTGAACTGATACTCAAGGTCTTTACCTACGGTGATCACAGCCTTTAGTGAACTGGCCAGGGCGGCGGCGGCAACAAGTGGCACCAGCGATCCATAGGTTAGCCACAGACCCCCAAGTGATCCGGCCAGACCACGGGCCAGTCCATTGCCCTGGTGCGCAATCTCGTTCCAGTGGAGTTGCGCTCCAGCAGCCCCCCTTGTTGCCACAGCGAGTGCCGCATACTGCGCCTCAAGTTGCTTTACGCTTGTGCTAGATGCAAGAGCGACTGTACTCGGGGCAAACTCACTGGCCAGATTGCCTTTATAACCGGCGTCAATCAGTTTGCGAGCGTCGATCGCTGCTTTTAGACGTTGAGCCTGTGACGCCAGTATATAGTTACGCTCAAGGTCAAGTTGGCGCACTTGCCACGCAGCCCTCTCAGCACCAATGCGCTTCTCATCTGCCAGCGTCCTTGCCGCAATGGCCGCAGTCTCAGCCGCGAGCTTTTCCTCAGCGGCCCTCGTCCTTCTAATAACAGCTAAGGACTCAGACGCCTTCGCTTCCTCGGCGGCCCTTGTCCTTGCGGAAACAGCTACCGTCTCAGCCGCGAGCTTTTCCTCAGCGGCCCTTGTCCTTGCGGAAACAGCTACCGTCTCAGCCGCGAGCTTTTCCTCAGCGGCCCTTGTTCTATTGGCAATGGCGACGCTATCGGTTGCCGTTTTTTCCTGCGCTAGGCGTTGCTCATTTACCTGCCGATCTTTAGCGAGTGCCGCCAGCGCCTTGTTAGCCCGTGCCTCAGCATCACCCCCCACAAGGAACTGCCCGTAGGTATCAGCCGCGGTCTGGGGGCCATAACTCCTAAGCGCCTGCTGTGCTTCACGCGACATGCGGAGGACACCTTGAAGGCTGGCCTCGGTGTTCTTGCGAAACGCCTCGATGACGTTGTTGGACTTAGTGAAGTTGGCTCTAGTAATACCCTCTTCAAGCGCCTTGACGCTCTCAAGGCCCGCCGCCTTCATCCGCCCGTAAAAACGAGTGAGTTGCCCCTCGTCGAGTTGCAGGCTGCCCGCCAGACTGGCAGAGCCTGATGCAAGGCTCGTGCGTACACCCTTACTAGCGTCCAGGCTCTTGGCGTTGAAGTCGTCGATGAGCTTCTGCTGGTTCGCAAGTTGCGCACTGAGTCCCGCAGTGGCCGCCTTGACCTGCTGGTCAAGGTTGGTCTGCATCCTCTTGGCCAACTCGTCGAGACTGCCCGCTGATGCCACCCCTCCAGCGTGGAGTAACGACTCCAGCTTGGCCCCAAGCCCCGTCATGCGGGTCTCGAGGGCAGTCAGCTTCTCATGGGCATCGCGAGTCGAAATCTCAAGTGACAGTGTCGCTGCTGAGTTTACGCCATCTGACATGTCATCATCCTTGAGTTATTTCTCGGCCATCTTGCGGAGTGCAGAGGCTTCCATCACTTGCACGTCATGGAGCGTCGGCAGGCGCTCCTTCTTGCTTACCTTCCGCAGGCTCATCGACCACTTGACCTGGGTATAGTCCAGACCAGTGGGGCCACCCGGCCCCATGATCCACTGCGTTGAGACGTCGCTGAACACCATGAACGGCATCCAGTTCTCGGGCCACACCTCGAAGTCGCTGTTGTCCTCAACGTCTTCACGCTTCAGACCCAGCTTCTGCAACTCTTCATCTGACGGCCCAGGGTCATACATCCGGGCAGCCAGGACTACGAGTTTTTTCTCTTACCCTCGGCCAAGGCCTTGGTATAGGCCTCGAGAATGGCCACCGGGGCACCCGGGAAGTTGTCGAACAGCGTGCCGAGGGCCTCGGGCGAGTATTTGACATCGACACCGGACCAGCCCTTGACCAACTCACCCAGCGCATCCACGTCTTTGCGCGCCGTCTCACCTTCGCCAAGCGAATCGAAGTAGGCCTTGAGACCTTTGCGGTCCTTGTGGTTGAACTCGAACTCGATGGTGGCATCCTCGTCGTCGAGACGCGGGATGGCAACAGAGAGTTTGAAGGTTGGTTTTGGCTGTAGAACAAACATGATAGTGGTCCCCGATTTGGTCCCCGATTTGAATGGTCCACCAGCCTGCGCACAAATCGGGGTAAATGCGCCCGGGTTCTCCGGTGACTGGTGGGTTCCGCTGGAACCGCTAACTGCACACAGCTTGCGGTTCCGTCATGTTACGTGGCGTTATGCGCCGCTCGCGTAGCGAACCGGTTCAGCAGCGTACGACATGGTGATCTGCGTCATCAGGGCCTCTTTATTGCCCATGGTCGGGACCTTGAGCAGCGACCAATACGCGTTGGCTGCCAGCTTCGAGCCGTTCGGGAAAGTCATCTTCAGGCCGTACGGGGTGCGCGCCGCATCGGCGGCGGTCACGTCCGTGTACCACGCCAGCGTCGGGTCATCGAACACGTCGGCGGTCATCGTCACGGCACCGCGAGTGGTCGGAATCTGACGCTCGACCACGTCCTCGATCGAGGTGATGTCCGCGAAGTTCTGCGCGCCGCCGCTGGCCGAAATGCTCTTGACCTGCGACAACTGCGACCAGGCCGTGACCTTGCGGACACTGCCGGTGCCGGTAGTGGCCGGGTACTTGGTCGTGTCCGAGGTGTCAACGTTTTCCAGGATCAGCGCCGTTGCACTGGACCCGGCCTTTACGCGGAGGACCCGTTTATCGAGTAGGCCCCACCCCGAGCTGACTTCGACATAGTCGCCACCAGAAATGGTGGAGCCAGTGACCGTACAAGTTGGGTCAGACGCGTTCGAGATGGCCGAAAACGACAATGGAGCAGCATAGGTTTTGGCGACCGCGAGGGTGGCGCCGGTACTGAGGGTGATAGCCATGGTAAGTCTCCTGGGTAGTTCCGAGGAGGCTCATGGCTATGGTGAGTTTCGACGAGTGCCGAAAGAGACCTGCCGCGTGCTCGGTGATGCTGTATAAATTGCGGCTCAGGCCTTCTGGGCTTTGAGCCATTCTTCCCACGCGCTGATCATACCCTTGGCGAGGCGAATCAGCGTTTCGTGGAGCTTGATGCTGGGTAAGTTCAAGGCGATCCCACTGCGGGAAGTTTACGTACTGGCAATTCTACTTGATAGCTTATGACAATGCAAGTCGCCGTGTCGATAGTCACCAGATGAAGCGGAAGGGCACCGACAGATCATGGCTCACCCACCCGTCCTTCTCGATCTTGCGCCCGGGCGTCGGACACTCCAGTGTCAAGGCCCCGAGCTTGCGGTACTTCATGATCGCATTCAGGGCGTCCTGCATCGACAGTACGCCGCGAATGCCTGCCCCCTCCTTGACGAACAGGCGCATGCCGACACTGCCGTAGGACTCAGTGTTCGGTTCCGGGTCAATGTCCAGGCGCCGCGCATCCTCGAAGTCAATCGAGACGGCCAAAAATCCAGGCCCAACCTTGTCTAAGTCTACTTGAGTGGTGTTCTCATAGAACACCGGAAAAGTCGGGTACAGGTTGTTCCACGCTGTATTGAAATAACTGACGACGGCATCTCTGGCTTCAACGTAGGTCATGTCCCGATCTTTCTCAGAATGTCGAACTGCGATCTGCCGATCACTGCGAAACTTCGCTGCACAAATTCCACCGATCGGCGCCCGGCCGCACCAGCGCCGGCATTCACCGGCCGAAACTTGATGCTGCCTTCCTCAATCTTCCACGCGTAATACTCGTCATGCTCGGCCGAGTTGGAAATGAAAATACTCTGGCCCAGTCTGATCGGCGACCACGTCGCATTGGCCCGGGCATAGTTCATACCCTCCGGGTCGCCACGCTTGTACGGTGTGAAGGTGCCCAGCCAGTCGCTACCCCTGTGCTCACCGTACTTTCTAGGAATCACACCGGGTTTGAACTCTGATGCTGGGGCAGGCGCCCCGATTGAGACCTTCCAGTTGGCCACGAAGTCGCCTCTGAACTGCGGCGACTCAATTAACACCTTCTCGAATACCTGCTTGGCAAGACCCGTTGCTGCTTTGGCAGCCTCACGTTCAACCTGCGCAAACCACCCCTTCACCGCGGCGTTGAACTCTGGCAGCCCTTTAAGCGCGACGGACATGCAGGCTCCACAGCGTGCCCTCGTCCTGTGCAGAGAGAACACGCCACACACCGTCCGAAAGTGTCAGGTTGTCCGATGGTTTCGGCGTGACCGACTTCAACACGAACACTTGCTGGTCACCGCGCTCGTAGGTCTCTGACGCCTTGGTCAGGTAGCGGAAGTGCTCCTGCCATTTGACGCGCAACACCTCGACCGAGGTCGGCGTATCGACACGACTATCGGTGATCGGGTCGTACATGCTCGAGTTGAACGTGGCCGTCTCGCGTGCAGGCGTGTCGATCGCATTGACGAGGGCGATGCGCAGGCCGGAGTTCGACAGGTAGCTCTCCTTGACGAGGTAGAGCACACCGTTGAGGCGGATCAGCGAATCAGCAGGCGCAGGCTCTGCGCCGTCGAGAAAGACCTGGTATTGTGGTGGGTACTTGCCAGAGACATCGGCCTCCGGCACATACTTGCTGAACACCAGCGCCGCGTACGCGGTCAGGGGAGTGGTGCCGACAAGGTCACCGGTAATGCTGGTCAAAGATGCCAGGCCGTCCACACCCTGAATGACATAGTTCACCCGAATCGTCGCGCCCTTCCAGTAATCAGGTGCGCCATGTCCGACGAGGTAGGTTTGACCATCTATGGTGATAGCCCCCCTCGCCGGCATGGTCACATCTGGTGCCGTAGAGATGGCCCGCTTTTTTACCGCTACACCATCTATTTTTGCATAGCTGAGGGCATCGTACTGGACCTTGATGGTGTCCGTGCCGTAGGCATCGGTGGCGATCGTGTCATCCGCCAGGCGGGCTGCACTGTAAAGCCTCACTTTACATCCTCGGGTGCAGGCAGACCAACGTGCTTGCTCGTGGTCAGGGTCAGCACCGTGTTCACTACTACGATGATGGCAACAGCGAGCGGCTCAATGTCACCATCGCCGATGGGCACCTGAATGCCAAAAGCATTCAACGCGGCCACGGCCGCCACAATCAAACCGGTCATGACCGTGGCCGTGATCTGCCGAGTCTTCCACAATGCCGGATCAGCCACGGCCGCTCCCTTGCAGAACAGTACCAACAGGGCGGATAGACGGTCCATCGTCAGACTCCGGTGACGGGGTCGTAGGAGGGGGAGACGACGGACATGTAAACGGCAGGTGTTACCGCAGCAGCGGTTGTTCCAACCGCGGCCATGGCGGCGATCAAGCGCTCGCGCACTTTCCCATACTGCTCGTTGACGCTCTTGATGGTATCCCGATAGGAGGTGTCGAAGCGCTGCACCTCGGCCTTGCCGTCCGTATTCTGCTTGGCAGCGAACAAGGGCAGGGCGCCGGCCAGGTGGCGGGCCACGGCGTAGGTCGCGAACAGACTGCAGGCACGCAGGAAGCGCGCCTCAACACTCGTTGGGGTGTCGATCAATTGAATGTCGGCGTAAGTGTCTGGCAGTCCGACGTCCACGTCCTCCATCTCGCCTTCGAGATAGTCCGAGTAGACTTTCAGGGCCAGGGTGGCGTCTTCAAGGTCCTCGGCGGATACGCCGAGGACGGCGCGCACGTCGTCGTAGGTTGTGTAGTCGGTGATCATCGTGTGATCAGCCAGCCGGCATCAATGTTGGACTGAAGCCACGGGTGCCACTTCACCAGTTGGAACTCCCCACCGATAGTGACTGCCTCCACCTGATCGACAAAGGGCGGGTGCTTGGCCTTGACCTCGATCGGCGTACCGGGCTCGATGCTGGTTTGACGTACGGTTTGTGGACGAGCCATATGAACCTCCAAACTTGGTACACGAATTTTATCAGATTTGGGTGGGCTGTGGGTGGTGTTGCCGAAGGCTGCCGGGCAGTGCTCCAATGTTGACGGTTGGCAGCATCTAAGTTAACATTATCTAACTCTATTAATTAGAGGAGTATCATAGTGCTCTGGAAGTAGTAGTTGCAACACGTGTTCCGGAAGTTTTTGGGACTAGCTCAAACACCTTGCTGAAATTGAACATGCGCATGTCGCACGTAATGAGTGCTGCTTTGCGAACCTACATAGGAAAATGTCATGTCATTTGATGGTCGGGTGTTCTTGCTAGACAGTGAGTGGGACACGTACATGCGACGAATGCCTGTGCGGTACATCGTCAAGCGGCACAGCCGTGTGTGCGTGCACTGCGGTGAGCCTGGCTCAGAGGACAACCCACTACAACATAGCCACATGATTCCATTCGGGATCGGGATAAAGCAATTCAAGCTAACGCCGGAATACCTTGACTCTTCATCAAATATTGTGTCAGCCCACAGGCGCATATGCAACAAGGCTGTTGAGTTGTCAATGGTTGATATACATGCCCTTGTTTCAAGGCTATTGGTCCAAACAAAGACACCGGCCGAGGCCGGTGTCTTTATTGCCGCACACTACCCACTCATTACGAGTACGTCAGGACCTGATGCGCATCGGTGAACAAGCGGCGAACGATCTGACCAAAGTCGAAGCGCATGGCACTAGAACGCTTGAGCACGAAGGTCTCCTGGGCTTCATACGAAGCATTAGTGCTCGTTACCCTATGTAGTGCAGAGCGTTTGTCAATACCAAGAATAGTCTTATCAGGCCACCCTACAGACGGATCGACGATGAAGATCGGCAGATCGGGAGCCCATGTCGGGTTCGACACTGATACCGTGGCATCGATACGCTTGCTGCCAGGGTTGTCCTGAACGACGGTCGGCCGGTTGGCGCGGTTCTCGATGGCCAGGGCACCGGCAATGTTGGTGACCAGGTGCGTGATGCGCCGCTGCTTGGAGTTCAGGTACAGGTACTGCATCCAGGCCAGTTGCGTGATACCGGTCGTGGCTGCCGGATCGAGCGACACCGCGGTCACACTCTTGCCAAGCGATGCCAGCGACGCCTGACCCATGTCCAGATCGCCGTTGAGGACGTTCAACAGGTTCTCGTTGGCGCGAGCGTTGCGCTCGGTAGCCACCTGACGGGCGATAGCCAGCGTGATCAGGTCGAGGTTGACGTACTTGGTGGCCTGCTGCGACCACTCGACGCCGAGCGCGAAGGTCGGGATGCGGACCGACTTCTCGGAGGTCGTGATCGACATCATGGCGGCCGGCTTGGCCAGTTGGGAAATGACCTGCGAGCGGGCCGCTTCCGGTGCCGAGAAGTTGATCTCGGGCCACAGCAACCACTCGTCAGCGATCGTCTCGTCGAGAGCGATCATCGCGTCGAAAGCATTGGCGTTCATCTCCAGGTCGGAGACCAGCTTGTCCTCGATCAACGCGCCGATCGCCGGCATCAGCAGGACCCGGGCCTGGCTCGACGGTTGCCGAACGATGGTGCCCGCCTCGAGCGACGGACGCCCTTCAAGCACCGCGTTGAGGCTCGGCGAACGCAGACCGTTACGCTTGCTCGGCACCAGGACGATACCTTCGCTGGCACACAGTTGCGAAAACGCGTCGCCGTAGGCTTCGACATTGGTGTCGAGCGTGGCGTTGACGTGGTCACGAACGGACCGCCCGGACGAAGCCGCATCGCGGACCACGTCGAGGTTCACTTCAAATTGCTGGATCGCACCTTGTGCGTCGAAAAAACTTGCCATGTCAGTTCTCCTTAGCCGTTCACGCGTTCAATGACGCCAAAATCACCAACCGCGCCAGCGTTGTCGAACGACACCAGCCGCCACGCATAGATGGAGTTCAACGCCTGCTGACCGGCCGCGGTCAGGTCAGCGGGGACTGCTCCGGGCTGGTTAGTAGCTTTGCGCACCTTGGCCGGAGTGGTCAGGGTGAGCGCCGTACCCAGCGCAACAGGAGTCCCGGTGACAACGTAATCGCCGATGGCGATGGAGCCGGTACCGGCTGCCTGCGAACCGTCGAGCAGGACGCGGCGGCGTCCGCCGGGCGACACGGTGCCGAGCGAAAAGTCGTCGGCCGTATAGGTCTCAACGGCAGCGATAGACGCTTGAATGGGGTCGCCGACCACACACAGAACGTAGGCATCCGTGCCTGACAGCTTCACGAACTTGCCGACTTCCTTGTCGGTATAGGCGTTGGCTGGAGTCGAGTTGACCGAACCAACACCCAGTCGGGCGGTAATCCCTTCAACGCCAACCAGCTCTTTCATCTTGAACTTGGCCATGCTTTGTTCTCCTTACTTTTGAAAACGAACCGCATTCACGCGGGCTTTGTGACGCGGATCGATTTGCGTCTGTTGTGTGTCTTCGGCGCTGCTCAGTGCCGCAACCCCGCCGACCGGATACTTGGCCTGAAAGAGGGGCACCAGGCGGGCGTGCTCGGCAACTACCTGGGCAGGCGTCATGCCGGCGCAAATGTTGGCGCTACCGTTCATGGCCACGCTCATATTCCCGGCCGACTTCATGGCGATGGTCACGAGAGGGTCAAAGACCGCGGTAACCTCGGTGAGCTTCTCGCTGACCTTACTCAACTCGATGCCGGCCTGCAGCAGCGCCGCATCCTTCTCTTTGAGTTGCGCAGTCAGCAACTGCACACTCTCAGCAGTTTTGGCAACTTGTGCAGCATCGGCTTCGACCTTGGCCGCTTCCGCAGCATCCGCCGCCGCTTGCGCGTCAGCTTGTGCCTGCAGCGTCGCCGCCTTCTCAGCCTCGATCTTGGCGGACTCGGCATCGTCCAGCGACTCACCGCTAGACACCGTAGTTGCCGCACCCGTGAGACCACCCGCAGCCAGGGCCGCTATATCGGCCTCGGTCAGCGCTCTTTTACCCATATCTTCCCCTCCAGGAACTTGCGCAGCGACCGCACGCGATAGTGAGCCGCTATGATTACCGCGATTATCCATAGTTTGTGGCAATAATGCAACACTTTTTCGACGCAGGTCGCCAATCACTTCATCGAATGTTGCAATTTTGTCGACCAGTCCAACCTCAACACCCGCCTTGCCGATGAACTCCTGCCCATCCGCCATCGTCTTGTCGGTGTAAGCGTATGGTTTACCCCTCGCTTCGGCCACATGATCGACGAACACTTCGTACGTGGCATCGACAACAGCCTTGATCTGGGCCTCGGCTTCGGGCGTCAGTGGTTCATTGGAGTCAGCCAAAGCCTTGTACTTGCCGGCGCGGATGACCGTGACTGTTACTCCCTCCATGGCATTCTGCTTGGAGTACTCCTTGAACGTGGCCTTGACCCCGATCGAGCCAACCAGCGCAGAACGCCCTGCAAGCACCTCGCCAGCGGAAGACCCCAGCCAGTAAGCGGCCGACGCCATGATCGAGGCAGTGTAGGCGGTTACCGGCTTCACCTTGTCGTTGATCAGCTTGATCAGTTTGGCCGTGTCGTCGCACCCGGAGACGGCCCCGCCACCGGAATCGATATTCAGCAGGATGTGGCTCACGTCAGGGTCATTGACCGCGGCCAGAAGCGCGTCCCGGATTTCCGGGTAACCCGTGGCGCCGAACATCTCAAGCAACCAACTATCGGAGTTCATCAGGCTGCCGGAAATGTTGATAGTGGCAACCCCGTTATCGACCGAAAGCAGGCGCGGATAGCCGCCATCCTCCTTGTCGTCGTGCTTGCCTGCCTTCATGGCATCGGCGATATTCGCCTCAATCTCCAGCGCCCTCTCATAACTGGACTGCGAACCAGCCCACGCTCTTTCTTCTCTTGTGCTCATCTTCTTGTCCTTAAATTGGGCGGCTTACCGTGTGATAGGCAACTTCGCCAAAACCCTTCCAGCCAGGCATTTCAACATAGGCCTGGAACGCCCACTTGCCGGCCATCAGGTCCCCGGTCTGTGCGATGTACTTGATCGACGTCGTACCCTCAACTGCCGCCGTCCACACAACCTTGGTTCCGTCAGGCTTCCTGGCGATGATGTTGCGGACGGTGGTCGTCGTAATATCAACGCCACAGTCCAGAATGATCTCTGTGCCAACGTCTCCAACAAACATCGTTGTCATGCTATCACTCCAGCGTCGAGCGTGGATGCCATCTCAACACTCATGGTTAGGGGGCTACCCATTGGCAGGGTGCGGGTCAATGCTGATCCCGACACAACGGCAAGGTTTGGTGTCGATCGCATTACTGCCGTCTTCGTCACACCGGATACAAGCTCGATTCGTTCCATCTCAAAGCCTCGACATCATCGCAATGCGCTGCTCGATGCGGGACTTCAGCCTCACTAGGAAGCGCAGCGTGGTCTGAACGATTCCACCCCACGACACACCCCAGGTGTTGGTCTTCCAACTGTTTCCCCACGCGCTCATGCCGGACCCCACTCGTTGCCGCTGACGCCGGTCCCGACGATGGTCACGCCGTTGACCCTCTTGACATCGGCAGGAACGAAGCTGGCCGCGATCCTGCTCATCACCTCGTCTGCGATCTGGCCGGCGGACGGGCCGCTGCCACCAACCGCCGTCGTCGAGAAAGCCGCGCTGGTCTCACGTTCAATCTGCACGCCGGTATCCACAATCGTTCCGCTCAGATTACCAACCACACGGAAAGGGCCAGAGCCCGTGAATTTCAGCTGGTAACCGTTGATCAAATCGACCGCGTGAAAATAAGCTCCGCCGCCGATATCCACCCGTTTGTAAGAGATCACGCCAGGGTACTGCATGCCGATCGCGTCGTCCTCCAGGTCCCGGATCGAATCCTTGAACGCTGGCAGGTCCAGGATGCTGGCCGTGCTCATGACCAGCTTGTTGGTCCAATCGACCGAAATCGTCACGATTAAGTGTCCGAAGCGCGGATCGCATTGACCGACCCTCCGGCCGTGGTCACGCTGAAGGTCGTCTCAAACGGCTGGATCGGCGAACCGCCGCCGTTCCGCACCCGGACCTGTCTCTTATACACATCTCCGAGCCCACGAGACGGACTCCTATCTCG